>Ga0065711_1038983_pt1 | contig 18235 bp, 9 predicted proteins | sample Hoacrofraction12_FD_59098 | JGI IMG/M metagenome (GOLD analysis project Ga0065711, IMG submission 59098) | Hoatzin crop microbial communities from Cojedes, Venezuela - Epithelial fraction 12 v2 (version 2) | ecosystem: Host-associated > Birds > Digestive system > Esophagus > Crop | place... | reverse complement strand
CCCCCCGCCCCCCCCCCCAACCTGTTTCACTGAGGCTTTCAAGAAAGAAGTGGAAAGCCATAATCTTTTGGCCTTCAAAAAATACAGAGTTCTACAAATAAAGAGGAAATGGACAGAGCAAAATTAACTAAATAATAAAAGTAGTGGATATCGATAGTTACGCAGACACTAAATTTAGATTTAAAGAGCCCAACAGGTATAACAACACTGCAGAAAAAGCCATGTTGTCCTGTAGGTGGGAAGGTCAGAGAGTGCATAGCAAGAAAATCACAGGGGTCCCTGTTTAACAGGGAAAATGACCTCTCCAGAAAACTGTTTACTAATTGTGTAAGCAAAAATGACAGCAACAGTACGAAGCATACCAAAAAAAGAGAAAAAGAGTGAGAAAGATTGTTTTTTACAACAGGAAAATGAAGAATTGTTCCCTACACAGGATCGTGGAGCATGGTTTTGTTGACTGTTCATTTCCACTAACGCGAGACACGCTTTAAGCAAGAGGCTAACACGAAGAGTTGACAGAGTTGACTATAACAACGAAAGAAAGAGCAGATGGAGGAGAAATGTCTTCCTTTCCTGCACACATCCGTGAAGCGTTTGGCTTCATGCACATCCCAGGCTAGGTATCACAACTAAAACTAAATTTGATGGCTCATATTCCTAATAGGATACAGTGGCCTTCACCTTTCGGTCAAGAGTTCAAATGCAAGCCTAATCAGTGGTGACCAAATGTTGTCACCATCTGCCCGTTTCGTGGCCTGGATGAGAAGAGAAAGGTTGTTCAGCTCAGTCCCATTGTTAACGGGGCAGGTGTCTCCGTCACAGAAACAACCATCACAAGTGTCGCTAACTGGAAGTTGAGTCATAGGGGTCAAGAACTGAATGGGCATAAAAACTGAATTAATAGATTAAAGAGTCCCTCTAGATAAGGGTCAAGGCAGTTGTGTGCTTGCTGTCTCAACAAAGAGCATTTCAGTCTTTAGGGCTTGCAGTCACATGCCTATCACTGAACCAAATGAATTTTTAAATGGAAACATAATTAAATAAAATGATTTGTAATTTGATTTAAATGTAGCTGTTAGGCTGCTTCCCATTTTCTTTAGCGTCAGCTGGAGGTATACAGCAGCGTATGCGCATCTGGGGCTTACACAACCACACCGAGAAGCATCAGCAGCCTTCCAAATGTTCCGAGGTGTTCGGGTCCTCCAGCGTGAGAGGCTGCAGACACAGCCACAGCCGCACCAGGGCTGCCTCACACAGGGCTGGTGCGCTTCATGCAATCGGCTTGAAAAGCCACCTTGGCTTTATGTGTGGGGATCGGTAATGACAGCACTGGGAAGGTGCCGGGGTTTTTACTGACATCACCAGAAACAAAAGGGAAGCCATACTTTTTTTTCTTTTCTTGCAGAATTTGATATTTGCAAATAAACAGTGTTAGCAGAGCTATCTTAACTAAACTCTCTATATTGATACTGATAAGATGCTTTTCCTAGCTATTATTCTGCTCCTTGTTTTTCATTCCTTTATGTACATTTGTATTTCTAACAGTATCTCAGAACACTAAGACTCTATAGACTTTGTCCAAAATGTTTTTCTTTCCACTACACATACAAGTATTTTTTACTTATGCTTAAATCCACTGAAATCAGATGTTAATTACCTTGTTTTGATTCTCACAGTCAGCGTGGTGCTGGAGTCAACAACAAAGCAGGAAGATGTCAGATGCCCAGAGAAGATAGCTCGAAGCATCAGCTTTGACAAATTCTGGACAGATAGCAACTTGGCTCTCCTCCCTGCCAGGAGAGGTAATCTGAGCTCTGCGCAATTCAGAGCATGTATGCGCATACGTATCTTTGAGAACATTCACACGAGCGGGAGGTTCGGCCAAGGAGGAGGAGCCTACTCAGGCTTGCCCAACAATTCCCATATTACAACTGTCGTGAAGCCGGGCTTTTCGCAAGTCAGATCTATCTCTTTGTCAGAGCATACAATAACAGCTTTCAACACCACTTTGGGAAACATGAGAGTGCTATCTTCTGCTCTGCAACTCCCACTGTTTCTCACTGCTATATTCTTTGGAGCATGCTTTTGGATGTTTTCCATAATTCATAAATATGAATATTACTTAATATGAATATTTAAAACAAAAAGCAAAGCAAGAATTCTTATTCACAAAGTTGTTGAAAAAAAAAAAACCATCAAGGGAAGAACATAGGAACTTGTTAGTCTCTTTACAACGTCAACATAAATTGCATGTAATTCTCACCCAACACTGACGCATGCCCAAGTAAACTGTATTTTCTTTAGGGCTACAAGGTTGGTGAGGGGACTGGAGCATCTCCCCTACGAGGAAAGGCTGAGTACTGGGCTGGTTCAGCCTGAAGAAGAGAAGGCTGCGAGGGGACCTAATAAATGCTTATAAATACCTTAAGGGTGGGTGTCAGGAGGATGGGGCCAAACTCTTTTCAGTGGTGCCCAGAGACAGGACAAGGGGCAATGGGCACAAACTGAGGCACAGGAAGTTCAGCTGAACATGAGGAAGAACTTCTTCCCTCTGAGGGTGACGGAGCACTGGCCCAGGCTGCCCAGGGAGGTGGTGGAGTCTCCTTCTCTGGAGGTATTCAAGACCCACCTGGACAAGATCCTGTGCAGCCTGCTCTGGGTGACCCTGCTTTGGCAGGGAGGTTGGACTAGATGACTCACAGAGGTCCCTTCCAACCCCGACCATTCTGTGATTCTGTGACTCTTACGGTAGAAAGAAAAATTCTATTCCAGTTATTTTCTGTCATCCCACCTGAAGGCAGTAATGCAATTTGTGGGAAATAACTGTTCTTCACATATTACACCTGTGTTTGGCAAGGCACACACGTGCCTAAATGCATCGCAGGGTGAAGGCACAAGTCAATATATTAAGTTAGAAGAGGTCTCAGTAAAGAAGAAAATATTTTTGACATGTATTTGATAACAATGCTTCAGCAGGGCCCTGCTTCTTCAGACAGGGCTTCTCTCTGGACACTCCTCGCGGGTGTCCTCGGGATCAAGTGCACTGGGATGTAACATGGGAACTACTGAACCCTAGGAAAGCAGCAAGGCAACCAAATAAGACAGGACGTCACTGCAACAGGGAAATAGAATTGATCTCACTGCCATGTTTCGGATTGGTTCGCTTGCTGTGCCTGTTGGAAGATACTCCGTTTGCCTTGCTAAAACGAATCACGGACTGCATTCTCCAGGTCATATTTAGCAAAAGAAGGATAAACTTCTAACGTTTAGAACTGCTCCAAGTTAACGATTCTTTTTACTGCTCTTGCTGCTCATTACCAAGAGCATTAAAACATTCTAAAATCTGGTAACTAATTCCCTGCTAAAACATGAAAAAAAGGAGCGCACTCAAGAGCTGCCCATAACTATTTTATCTAGTCAAGTAATTTTTCTGTGAAGCTCCTGAATGACAAGCTCTACATCTAACTGAGATCCCACAGAGGAAAACGAAATATCTGCCTTCTGACTGCTTCCAAGGCACACATCCACCGTCTCACCCAGCTGCTCAACCTGTAATGCCGTTTCTTCGCACTCTGTATCAGATGAAAGTTAAGCTCACTGAGGTACCAACACCAGAAAACACAAGCAGAAAGCGTGAACTGCTGAAGACACAGGAGCCACGTCCTGAGCCCTGTTCGTCATTCGCATCACAGGGCGCAGAAAGCTTTGGAAAAGGCAGGTCTTAACTACACTGTGTGAGCACCGCTGCTGAGAAGCCTGAGATGTTTCCAGTTTCCAAGCTTACGTCACGAGCAATGGTGTGGCCTAGAACACAGGACAGCCGTCCCATGCACTCACCTACCCTCCACGGACTAAACGCGTAACTTCTCCCAGGATGTGCAAACGATGATGAAAGGGATTAGGTACGCTGGTTCTCAGGAGAGCTTTGTGGCAGGAGTAACACTTTGCGCGAGAGGTGCGGAGAGAGGCCAAAACAAACCCCCCAGTCATGCTGGAAATATCTGAAAGTTGTAACCTGCTCCAATTATCACAACAGACCGAACCACCATCCTGTATGCACCAACTTACATACCTTGCCTCTACAACCTCTTCATAACATGCTTGTGCTTAAAACCAGCTCTTTCAGGATAATTGTTATTTCCTTGGAAGTAGGAGAGAAACACGCTGTTCATCACAGTCTGAACACAAACATACAAGTGTCTGCTTTACGTCTATGTTTTTTGATAAACACCTCAAATCCACTCAGACTTCTCAGAAAATATAGCTGGAAGTATGTGTCCAAACTTCCCCCTACCAGTCCCCCAAAATTCTCACGAGGCACAAAGCTCACCAGACTGCTAACTGATAATCCTGTACAGAGAGCAAATCCTGGTCTGTTTGTAACGCTGCGCAGAGAGCTGTGCATCACTCTCTGCGGCCTTAGATAAAACAAGAGGGCTTCCAAAGCCTGAGAACACGCCATGCTTGCACAGAATAATAATAACATCACCAACAAGAAATTAAAAACCTTCATTTGTGTGCGCCTCTTGGCACCTTTCATAAACAAAGGCAGAAAGGAAGGTATTGCAGCACTGTATCTTCAGAGCTATCACAGCCACACCCACCGAAAGCTACAGCCAACTATCTGGCAATAGCCTCCATTCTAGCAGGGAGAAGTTTGTGCTGTCCACAATTCAGACACAACTTCATTAATCTATGTGTTTTACTAAGAAGGAGACAAGTTGAATTCATGGCACTCATGTGGAAGCTTCAATTGGTGTGTCTATACAAAATACACAGACGCATCTATACATACAGATAAAATGCATCGCAGTTTTCTGAATCCACCTACCATCCTGGCCTTGCAACGATGATATTTTCTGTGTTATTCATCACTTGTGTTAGACGTGTTTGCCTTCTGCCTTTCAGTTTCAGCAAATCCATCTTTGTTCTTATGCTACAGAGAGAGACTAAAACATGTTTGATTCACCTCCGTACTCTTCCTTACTTCATATTCCCCCCACGTTTCCATTTAGTTGCCTTCTAAACTCAGTATGTTGGTCTTTAATTTCTCTTCATCCTTCTGACTAATGATTTTGTTAGCAGGATTTAAATCTTGTCTATGCTGCCTATTCACAACCAACTAGAAAATAAGTTTTATTCAAGGTGAGGTGACCTGTATTTCATCTCACAGTATTTTCAGCATTATCCTCCAAGTATTTCCCCAGTCCAAACACCTGCAAGTTCTAGGTGAAACAGCCTTGTACTTTAAGTATTGCTCCTCATTCGGAAAAAGAAACCCAAACAAACATTATACTAACCAAAACTTTACTGGTGAGAAATTCACTTGTTACACCATTCCCATTTTGTAAGAATGATTAACATAGTAATCTGCCTTTGTGAACAGCCTGAAAATACACTGCATTATCGGTGATAGATGTTGCCAGTATTACATCACTGTCCAAGAGTTTCCTTGACATTTGCAACTGATCATTTATTCTTATAAACCTTCCTTCACACACGCAGGCCACGTAAAACATAGTAGAGAAAACAGGTGAAGTCTGACAGACTCCGTCTTCAAGACCAGCTTCCCAAGACGACGATTTCCCTATCGTTAGCACGGGGTTTGATGTCTCTCACAAAGGCACCTTGGCTGGTACAGCACACAGTTTGCATTACCGCTCCGACTAACAACCAGCAAGTTGTGCGACTGATGGATTATTGCAACTTTCCTTTCCTGGAGCTACCTAACATACAAAAACAAATACGCAGAAGAATTTCTCCAGGACCTCCCAGAGAGGGATTCAGCAATCCAGCTGATGGCTTGAGGCAGCTTCCAACCTGCAGTGCTCACTTCGATACAAGCTGACACAGCCTCCCGCAAGCAGGCCTGCTCCTGGGCCTGCTCCCGCCCTTCTCCTCCGGTGGCTGCGCCGGGCGTTCGCTGTGCAGCCTCTGCACACGATGGCTTTTGTCAAACCCAGTGTGGGGGCCAGGAGAGAGCCCTCCATCGCCCCAACGCTCTCAAAAGAAACCTTATAAGCACGCTGCCAACACCATACGCGACCTGCGTATGCTCATTTTCTTGCCTCTGCCTCTTTGTGTCTCTACATGTTAGACAACACTGAGGTCAGGAACGGTACTTTAGTCATAAAATCATTATTTAAATTTTTGTGTAGGGCTAAGGGGAAAGAAAAGACAGTTACACATAGCAGATGAACACAAATACACGTGCCTCATCCCTAATTTGAGACAAACATTCCACAGTCGGTTTCTTGGCATTTTATGTGAATATATATTAAGTCTAACCGGGTTTTATGTTGAATATGTCAACCACGTCATACATAAGGCTGCATATCACAGCCTTTCAGGAGCGACAAAATGGTGAAACAATGGGCTCCTGACTACCTTCAAGCGCCACTGAGTAATCTCGGGGGGCTCACGACCAAAGTGGTGTCATTTAGCTCTCCGGTAATAACCTCGGGCATGCAAGGGGCTCCTTCCCCCCAGCGTGAGGGGCTGCGGGTGAGCCAGCCTCCGGAGCAGGGCCCGGCCCCCTGCCGCCCTGCACCCGGCGCTCCCACCGCTGAGCCAGGCTGGGGGCAAACTGCGCTCGCTCTCCTCGGCTCCCTCCAAATTTTGTTACTTTAGGAATCATCTTTCCCGCGACACCCCCAGGCAGAAAAGTTTAAGACTATGATAATTTTCTGTTCTTCTCTGGCCACGTCTGATACTTTCTTATCTGCGTTTCTTTCGCTAAAGACATTTGCTGATCTTAAACCTGGCGCGAATGAATAGCAATTGTTCCCTTCTGGTTTTGAAGGTACTTTGTTTGTCTGCCCCATTCACTGGCCTGAAATCAGCAAGGCCTCAGATGGCTGTTGCTATGGCAACTCTGTTCATTCAACACTGGCGTATAATGAAGACAATGTGTTTTCCATTTAGATGAGTTTTAGAGCAAAAGAGAGAAGACTCCTGCTTAACAGTCCCTGAGAACGCCAGGGTAATACAATCAGGGTTTCTGAGTACCAGTAAAACCACGATATGCGACAAAGAGGGGAAGAAAGAAAGTTATGCTGATATTTCACAATAATTACAGCACTGGGCAAATTAATCACCAGCATGGCTGCATTTCTTTACTCTCTAAGATCTTCTCCACCGAGAAGAATTCCAAAATAAACGTTTTGCTCGTACTTTTTCCTCACAAAGTGGCAATTTGGACACCACTGGCCCACTAATAAGACACCTAAGAGCTTCTCTCTCTCCCCCTCTGCTTCCTTAAGCAAAGGGGCACTTTGGCAGCACAATTAAGACGTGTGGGTATGTGCTTGTTTTTAAAACAAGTTTTCATGAATGCTGACAGGCGGGATTACCAACGCAACAACTTTCTCTGCCTCCCTTCGTCTGCGGGGTGCTGGCCACACCGGCTGCACCTGCGAGGCGCCGAGGGCCCCCATGCTACTCGCAGAAGTAAGGAACAGAGTTATTCAAGAAAGGGTTCTCTGAATACATGTATGATTCACTTCTCACAGCTATGCCCCAAGCTTTCCCACCTACCCCAGTTCCGCTCAAAATGAGCATAACTAAGCGCGTGTCAGGAGAGAGGGAGCAGCGAGGGCTCTGCTCGCCGGGACGCAGGCGCATGGGCACAGGCTGCTCCTCTCCCCCACTGCGGCTTGCCATGCCGTTACTGCTGCGGATCGTTACTGAAGGCCAGCGCTCAACAGGGTATTTTTAAAGAGATTCATATAAACACTTCCAAAAAAAAACGTACCACAAGCTTGTCTACTCCTTTGACCCACAAAGTCCGGACATTCCCTCTCTCTCCCTCTCCTCTCTTGCTCTCCCACAAGCCTTTTTTTAACTTTTTATCTGGTTACCTTGTGGGCTTTGCTCAGGAAAAGAAAACAGGGATTTCTGAGATCCCCAGCACTAACAACAACAAAGAGGAAAATGGAAACTAGGCATTATAAGTTGTTCTTCTATTTACAGTGGAAACAGTGACTTGAAAAGATTTCTCTTTTCCAGTGTTTTTGCAGAGCAGCAGGGAGCAAACACTTCCTGAAGGGAAAGCCAGTTTTCCAAACTCCGACAAAGTCCAATGTTTTCGCACTCTTCAAACAGGAAACATCGTGTTTTCAGTTGACAAGTCCTTCATTTCATCATGTTATCTCCTCCTTACTTCACTCCAAGGAGGTGAGTCGGTTTGGAACTAAGTTTTTTCTTTTCCTATACGAATCATGTTTATGTCATTTTTTTAAATAGTGAAGTGAAAAAGACCAACATCAAGCTGGAGTAAAGATACAGGACCTATGTTTATCTACCTTCAAGTTTTTTTCCCATTGCCCAAGTTAGTATTTCCAGGAGTAAGGAAATGGCCCATTTTAACACTCAGGAAGCTCTCTTTGCACATGGAAGGGTTCTGGAATCAAAGTCGAGAAATCCTGGGTGTTCTCGGTGATTTCAGCCTTTGCATAACAGCAGTTTGTGTAACCGTGCACATTCCATGTGACACGCAAACCGTCCCAGGATTCCAAATAGCTGTGCCATCAGCTTGCTTAAAATTTCTGGAAACAAAACATTCTCCACACGGATATCCACAGTAAGACATCTGATATTTCTAATTCTCCCACATGTCAGGTCCACACAGGCGGAGCCAACTCCCATTTCTCTGTTATCCAAGCGAGCCGGGCTGTGATGGGTTATAAAACTTGGAGCCTACCCATATGTTTTGTAACACTAAGGAGGAGGAAGAGGTACGTCCAGATCTGTGTTTGTTCCTTTGCACTTCTGCAGCTGAAGAAAGCAGTCGTGTTTATGTCTGTCAGATCTTTTCTGGCTCTTCACTCGCGCTGACAGCCTACAGCCTTGCTTGAGTTCCTATAAAGCTCAAAACCTGCAGCTGCACTGGCTGGCGCGCCTTTTCTCGTTTCCCCCCTCTACCCCTTATCTCCCCCCCTCCACTCCCCCGTCTTTATTCCTAACTTTTTTTTTTTGGTCTAGATCAAAAGCATATAGTCACCAAACCTGACTGGGCTCCAAGAAGAGACAAAGACTGAATTTTAAGGCACAATTACAAATATGTTGTACATGCACTCCGACACGCACGCACACTTTCCTCTTCTAATTTCAAACAACCAGCCCCTATTCTGAAGGGCAGCTATTGCACTGATCTCACTTCTTGTCAGAACACCAGAAAAACAGCCATCACTTATGCAAGGCAGACAGCGATATAAATCAAGACAAGCCCACAGTACTCGAATGTAGATTCATCGTCGCTTCAGACCTTGCGACGCAGCTCTTTGGCTCCTGCCAGCTAAGTCAAGATTCAAGGTCACAATTCCCCAGATAAAACGACGACCAAACACATTTTCTAGTCGTGTCAGCCCAACCGACGGGTAGATTTGTTCAAATCTAGTAACGCAAGTTTCTTAAAAATATTGTAAGGAATAACACTGGTTCTTACAGAAACCTCTGTATTCCGTACGAGTTACAAAGCCACAACCAGCTTTTTTATTTCAGGGTCCACACCGAGAACTTCGCTGTCGAGTAACTGTACTGGCAAACAAAGTGATGTTGAAGCTTTTGAGGCGTTAGAGGTAAACTTCACAGTAACATTCAGGTCAAACTACTCACTAACGGGTTAATTTGACTTCTTTCCTCCTCTCTCCTCTGGAGACAAAACTACTGTAGGAAGAGAGGTGAGCAGGGCAGAGCTGTAAAAGAGCAGGACACAAACCAAAAGAGCAGAGCGTACGACAGCAGAGGTTCAGAAGGGAAAGTTTCCTGCTTCTCCTAGACCCGAGCAGCCTGGTTCACCCGCACGGACAAGGCAGTGGCAGTAAGCACTGCTCCCCCAGAAACAAAGCCAATCTCAACAACATCCAGCAGCGACTCTGCAGTGTGGTTCAGCATCGCCCGTCAGTGTTTGCACCGTGCTGGCGTCTCGAGGCTCTCAGCACAGAGCAGCGCGGGAGGTGCTGCAGGGGCCTGCCTGGGAATAATCCCACAGACATCAAGGGATTAATCACCACGGTTCAGCCATCCCAGCCTTCGCACGCAAGGTCTTCCGGGCTTACTAGCACAGGAAGGGGAACCGCTGGAGGATGGGGCACGGGAGGGCTGCTGCTCTTTGAGGTGTTTCAGATGCCCGACTCCTTCCACTCCTCCTAATTCACAAACCTGTGCCTTCCTCAGCAGCGAGGAGGGGGAGCCCCCAGACCCCGGCTGGCAGCGAGGGATGGGGAAACAGAGACTCCGGGTCTCAGCAAGCAGAAGGCCAAGTCCTTTGCGGCAGAGGCAACACGTGGAAAGATGGGGAGCTGCTTAGAAGGAAAAGGGGCAGTGAACCTATCAGAGATATCCTGGGTATTCCTGCTGATACTAAAGCTGAAAACACTCTGGTTTATACAAAAGGAAGTAATTTACCATCTGATGTTTATTGCCCTCGTTCCACCTACTGCTATGACACTGTGATAATCTATATCGGCTTATGATCCGTCCCAAAGTACCAGCAGCAGCTTTTTAATCTGCACTAAAACACTGCAGATTCTTGAAGACGAAAATATTTTCTCTATATTTTTAAAATTATTTTTCCTTTTATCATCTTCGTACGTATAGCAGCTAGCAAACTGCAGTCAGGTTGTATGTGGGGTGCCTCCTTGTAATATCATAAATAACGAACAGAATTGTTTCAGCATAAACAGTTTGAACAGCAAAAATAAATGTGTTCTTTTTGCTAATGCACTAACAAACGGCAATGACAACAACAGAAGCAGCAGTGTACATCTGACGATTCAACATTTACAAAATTACAATGTTTGCAAAAATTGCCAGGGAACTTTTAAATTGAGACAAAAAAAAAAATGTTTTAATTTAAGAAGCTTCAACTGTCTCTAAGCAAGCTGATTAGCCCCTAAATGACCAGGTTCAACCTGCGCTGGTTTTGTTAGAATGAGCTGCTGAACACAGAACACTGTCCTACTGAACGCCCGCTTTGACGATGACACGCGGAAGTAAAATTAATTAGAAGTGCTTTTTTCCATCGTGCTCACAAACATAAATGTCATTTGCACATCACAAATTCTTCCTTGTCTCAGGAACAATCACCAAGCAAGTTGGAAGTGGAGATTTTCAACCAAACAACAAGAATTTTCATTATAATTATACATATACACACACATACAGAAGTCAACAGGATCTAAGCCTTCTTTAGGTAATTAAGTAATTTAAATACTAAGCACAAAGTTCTTAATATTGTACACCCTTGCTAACCATAACGTGATAGTCACCATTATGACGAGAACTTTGAGCAACAGATAACTTTTTCGGTAGGGAAGCGGCTTCACTCAGGTGGACGTTCAGTAGCTCTGTGTTATTCCTCCTACGTTACAACAGAGCGCACCCAGCTCACAAGTGCTGTCTAATAAAGACATTACACCACTCGCAAACATCACGGCTAAACTAAATCCTAACGCAAACTCCCGTTTGAGGGGAATTACATTGTTTTCATTTGCTCTGCGAGTTGCAGACTTTAGGATAATAATATTGCTCTGTAATAGCGATAGCTTAATTTCATGTTGTAACACCCTAATGACTTTATTGTTTCACTCCCATTCCAATTCCAATAGCTATTACCATTTCAACACCTGTATTATCAAAGTGCTGTGCTTGAGTACCTTCTGGATAATTTACTTACGTTACAAAAGACTAATTCAAAGGAAAGCTATACATTTCTCTAACTGTTGCACCGTTTAGCTTTTCAGCATAAGCAGAACCCATCAGAAAAGCATGTGTTGATAAAACAACCAACCCACAGTCGCACTTCAGTTCCCACGCAGGATGCGTTTCCTTCAACACGATAGCCAGAAAGAGAAAAAAATCAATTTTTACTTTTGGAAGCATTTCTAAAAAATTTCCAGAACAGCAGCTTCTTGTGACATACAATTAAGAAACTAAAGCTTCTCAGAGAGAGACGTCCAAATACTACATTTAGGTCAATGGTTTAGCAACGTAAGAACCAACTGCTTCCTCCATGGAGGCAGGCAACAGTATACAGATCTTAATTTCATGAATGACTAGTAAAAGTCAAATTCTTATACGCCTAGTGATTTGGACACCAAAAGAACAGGGTAAGCTATAAGAGTAATTTACAACTCACCAGATAAAATATACCCTTATCCGTCTTCAACGACGTTAGATGACCAGACCTGCTCAAAAAATTCTACTCTGCTTGCCATTGATAAATCTATTAAGTTCGAATGTCTTATGGCCAACCCTGCAATTTTTCTTTAATATTTTTCACGTATTTAAAGAAAACACAGCTTTAAAAGACAAAGTATATTTTGAGGTCCATCAGAAAAAGCCTACCCCACTGACAGCTTTGTTGTAGAAAACAAGGTAAGTCAGATCATTTATTATTTATCATTATTACATATTACCATTTATTAACTCAAGGATTCTTGAGTTCAGTACCTGTTTGGGACACTGACTCACAACATGCCCTTAAGTAAGCGGTCTAATGATTCTGTGCCTTATTTTGTTGTGGGTTATTGTGGCTGAATTTCTTCTATTAGAAATGTTGGAAAAAAATTTGTGAGATTCTTGGACCAAAATCCCATCTGAAAGTGCTGAACAATAGACTTGCAGTATCTGAACATGGAAGTGGAAAGCAACTTATCAATTAGCTATGATTAAATCCTTCCTGACATTAAACGGAAGAGATTTATATTTTACTGAACTATGTGCTCAAGAGTTTCATTTTTGGTTTTAATCTCTTTCACACGTGCTGTCATTCAAGTAATTTTTTTTTGCTGTCATCCACCAAATATATTGGGAAAGGACATCAAGAGGTTAGAAAGATGAAGAGAGGGAAAGGGAAGAAAAAAAGAAATTATTCTTTCTATGCAATACTCAAACATTGACATTGATTAGTAAGTCAGAATCAATAGTAATTTCTCCCATATATATTATTGCTATAGCATAAAGTATAGTCATTATTTCCATAGTCCAATACCCAAGCTTATTCTCAAAACAGAAAGATGTTTACATAACATTTTGGAAGTGAAAAAAGATTATTTCAGCCTCTTCTAATTAATAGTATTGACCAAATTACAGTGGTTCATTTGTTCTCCTACACAGAAAATAACTGCCCTCTGGTTAAAAGAATAAAGTTATATTAGCTTTTAATTTCCGTTTTCTAAGGTATGTTTATGCAATATTTAAATTTGTAGTAATTTTTCCTAGCATACATAATGACTGGTGTGTGTTCTCTCTTGTGCTTCCCATTTGCCCACTTCATCCACCCTCCACCCCGAACCTACATTGTAATTATAAACATAATTACAAATTTACATTATAATTTAGGTATCTGTGCGAGTGCCCATGCATAATAAATGGAATCACTAACTGAAGACAGAGAAAACACTAACACTGGATTCCACTGCTTGTCCCAAGAAATGCATGGACTTGGTTGGGACCCTGTGGATGTGGGACGCAGCCCAAAGCTCTAACTGGAGAAATGGCTTTTTAAATTACTATTTCTACTACTAAAGTAGAAAAAAATAGTATCTCATTTCTTGGGAAGACAACCTGTTTAATGAAGAGTTTTCATTTCACTGGAACATTACAAAGGTTCTTGAAGAAATTCATATGCACCGAATTAATCACTTGAAGCGACCGGCGCTTAAGCAGGGAACTTCCCAAGGATGTCAGAGCAAAGCACGCTGCTGTGCACAGCGCGACACGGAGCTAGGCACAAGGCTCAGGCACTACACCAGAGCCTCCACGTGCTGGAATAATTCACCTCCTGATGATAAATTTACAAAGGGAGAGGGGGGAAAGCGCGAGAAGAGAGCTTTGCTTAGGCTAAAACCCACTTTTATTTCTAAAGGCACAACGTATGGATATCAGCAGCCAGCCTCAACAAGAAACTCAAAATGTTTCTATGGAAAATAACGTTTTGGTGCAGAGAAAATCTACAGAAGTCTGCACCAGTGACTCTGGTAAACCAGTCGTCTTCTTTCTCTGTCCCCTATTCTTAACATCTCCTCCACAGCAAACCCCCTCAATCTCAGCACCCGAAGATTCCCACCAGTTGTGAGTCCCAGCCCAGAAGTAAGCTGCTTAACATCCAGCTCTGCTAACAACTGTGCAAGGAGACAGCTGCCTTGAAAAAAGCGAAGAAAAAATATTATTTTTTAAAAATCATCACTGATTTAGTTCACTATTGTTTCCCCGAGGTCAGCTCTAATTATTTTCCAGCATGGCAACTCTACGGAAACTAGCATGTACTGAACAGCCTCCTACAAAGGAAAAACAGAATCCAATTTCAAGGAAGGCATCGCATCCGATTTTGCGGCTGTCTGCTTCTCTCCACGCCAGCTCGAACTCCGGGTGTCGCAGCGCGTTGGGGAGCTGGCTGGCAGGGTGGGCGGTGGGATGATGCACGCCGGCATGGGCACGCGTACACAAACATCTTCATTCTGATGTAAATCTAATTGTGGAACTAAAACACCAGGTACAAAACTAACCCCGATTCATAAAACTACTTGATGAAAAGCACACGCAATATTTCTCCAGTGCTCACTCTTTGGAATAAACAGCAACACTACAGCAGAAGCCTCCAGAGGAAGAAAGCCAGACAAAAACTCTTGATTTCTGTCCCTCTCACAAATACCCTTCGCAGCCCTCACAGGGCTTTCCTCCCGGCTGGAGCCAGTTACCACTGGAAGGGAGCCGACAACTTCTTGTGCTTCTCGAAGCAAAGCAAGCTACCTGAGCTCTCGCTAGCAGCTAGCCTGTGAGACAGGCAGTGCCCAGGAAAACGATGTCCAAAAACCAGTAGTGAGGAGACTCGTTTCCCCCTTGGTGAGCCCAGACTGCCACACAGATCAGCGCCTGCAGTGAAACATTGCAGTCGCACACCTCCCAGCCCGGCTCAGGTTCTTCCAGTCCGCTTCTCTGAAAATCCCACGGAACCTTCTCAGCTGCGAGCACCACTTCTCCCACGGGATTATTTAATGACTGTAACGGAGCTGGTCACAGGCCTGACAGAGCACTGCAGCCCCTAACGCTCTCGACTCGTATCTGACCCTCCAAGTGAAAAGATAAATACAGGAATCATTCTCGGTGGTCATTTCCAGGATGTTAACAGTTTTCCACAACTTGAGGAAGAAAACCACAATTTTTCACAACTGCACAACGATACAGAGCCAGCACCAGCATCCACTCCTTACTGATTTATCCTCAGACTGATTTTACCAAGGGAATCACCTAACGATGCAAAGTCTTAAGACCTCTGTTTGGCGGAGTCTCAAATTAAGATCCAGTAGCTTACCTAACTAAATTGTAAGGTAATTTTTTGCTGTTAACTATAGTGTTTGTATACCAGGAACCACCAAACTAAACAAAAAATACTTCTTTAACACTGCAAAGTTTTCACCTAACCCTGGGCAGCAAAGTGATCTAATTTCTCAATGCCTGATAGTATTTTTGCAAGATATCAAATCTTAACTTTACACATAACTCAAATTCTTTATTAATACTGCCAGGAATCAGGGGGGTGGAGGAGGTTGACTTTTTCTTCTTCATTTCGCATTCCCAAAGAAGAAGAGGTGGAGAGAAATTGCATACCTGTTAGAACAACATGATTTAAAACTTTACAACAGAACGAAGCTCCTGTTGTACCATCTGCTTAATAAGCTGTCAGTTCATTTATTAAGAACTATAGAGATCTGATGGAATTTGGGGAAGAGGCTGACAGCCCATCATATTTCTAATTCTACGGTACCTCCTGTCTTTCAGTAAAGTTTGAATAAAACAATTCACGTGCCAGGTTTGCAAGTGAACTATACAAAGAACACAGGCACTTGGGAGGAAGCTTGTAAAGCTCTAAAGCTTTGTAGAGTAGCTAGAGAAATGTATCCATAACCAGACGCTGAACCAGTCTCATCTCACCCGCTCCCCTCCCCAGTCCATTTTCTTCCATCCCTCCTCCATCCCACAGCACGTTCTTCAGCACCAGGAGGTTTTGGAGCAGGTTTACAGTAGGTAAGCACTGTTGGACGGAGGGATGAAGAGCAGGAGGTTTTCATCTCCAAGGCTAAATGGATGAAGCTGATCTGAACAGATAGCATCTGCAGCTGCTCGCGGGCTAAGGAGGGGGTCCGCACTAGCTGAGGAACCAAAACAAGTTTCAGCTTAAGCCTGAGAAAAACCAGTGAGGACAGAGGGAAAGAAAAAACCTTCAGAGCTGTGATTCTCAGCTGTCCAAAGTATCCTTTGGAAAAAGGAGTTCTTACCTTACAGGTGCTCAAAGTGACAAAAACGTAACTTTTAGTACCCTTATTGGATGTTTTACTACATCCTCACCAGGATCTTCATTGAAATCCTGCGTAAGGCGGCTGGCTGCAAGTGAGAAGTGGCACCCCTGGGATGCAGCCCAACGTGGTTAAAAAGCACACAGAGCAGAGCCACAAATGGTAGCTTTTCCAACTTGGATATCCCCGTGGTTTTGTGTTCATTTTCAAGGAGATTGCAGCAAACCTTTTGACTGACATTACACCGTCGGGAAACACGCTTGGTTCGGGGAGAGAGGTGCGCATCGCTAGCCTGTGGGACCAGCACCAACACAAGCAGCTCACAGAATCACAGAATGTTCAGGGTTGGAAGGGACCTCTGTGGGTCACCCAGCCCAACCCCCCTGCCAAAGCAGGGTCACCCACAGCAGGCTGCATAGGACCACGTCCAGGCGGGTCTTGAATATCTCCAGAGAAGGAGACTCCACAGCCTCCCTGGGCAGCCTGTGCCAGGGCTCCGTCACCCTCAGAGGGAAGAAGTTCCTCCTCATGTTCAGATGGAACTTCCTGTGTTTCAGTTTGTGCCCATTGCCCCTTGTCCTGTCGCTGGGCACTTCTCCTGCGTTTACCCAACAGCGTTGTCACCAACAAGGCAACAGCTGGGATCAGGGGAACCAGTTCTACTGCCGAACGTTTCAAGTGCAGCTGTAACCTCTTTTGGTTACACAGTCTTCCCTGCATGACAGCGATGCTGGAAGGCCACATCTAAGTAATGTTCAGACATATTTAAAAGATCCAAGTCCATCTGCTGCTAGAGGCTTTACAGGCCTCAGCTTTATTTTCAAGTTTGTCACCTGGCAGAAGAGAAATAAGTTTCACCAGCTCTGTTGGTACGACAAATGCTAAGCCACAGAAAGATCCGGTGATTTCCCAAAAACCACACAGGAGCATCTGGTAGAGCCAAAACTGAACCTGCATATCCCGGTCAGAGCAGGCCAATCAAACGCAAAAATACCTCCTTCTAACTCTCGTCACTAAAGAGAGCTTTACCAAGATCCTTTGACTTACAAAGTCTGCAACACCTGGGAGTTCCTGGAGCTGGCTTGATCTCCAGGGCACGACTCGTCCTTTTTTAGTGACTTGACTGACATCATAGCTCTAAGTTAGGACTGCACTACCATATGTGATTAGGTTTAGACTAAGCACTCCACAAAATAACATCAAAACTGAAGTTCAACACGTGTGCACATGCTTTTCCACACTCTAGTCTTAATAGTGACACATCAGTAAATATTTTTATAGCTCAAAAATCTCAAAACCTTTACCAGCTCTTTTAATCCCTACCGTTTTTGGTACTATTATTGAAATGCATAAAATTTAGTTATTGTATATAAAAACAAAGCATACTGATTTCTTTCTCATCATCCAGATACGAGCACATTTCCCGTTTCATAACCGTAGGTAATGCACAATGGACCAGAACTCGCAGACATTTTAGCACTGAGCATTGTACAACAGCACTTTCCAAACCTGCAGTTTACTCTCTGCCTTACAACCAGAACAAATGCTAACAGCACAAAAAGGGACGATACACCTGCTCTTCTTGAGCTGGAACATTTTGGGGGTTGGTTCCTTTTCAGACGCAGGCTCCATGGAAGCAGCAGCTCGTTTGCAGAAACCTGCTCCCTCTCAATGGCCTGAGCTTAAAAACCAGCAAACACACACAAAGTGGCTACAAAACATGGCATGACGGTTGGAACATTTCTTTTGGTAAATTATTAAGAAAGCTTTTGTTACAAATTGCTCATCAATTAAAGTTTGCCAAAGCAAACAAGCTTGCCAAGCAGCCTTTAAAACCCCAGAGAGGAAAAGCGTGGTAAGGGATGACTTTCCCGGGAGCTCCCGTTTCCCTCCTCACCTGCCGGGATCTGCAGGACCCCTGCATGAAGAGCCCTTTC
>Ga0065711_1038982_pt1 | contig 18235 bp, 11 predicted proteins | sample Hoacrofraction12_FD_59098 | JGI IMG/M metagenome (GOLD analysis project Ga0065711, IMG submission 59098) | Hoatzin crop microbial communities from Cojedes, Venezuela - Epithelial fraction 12 v2 (version 2) | ecosystem: Host-associated > Birds > Digestive system > Esophagus > Crop | place... | reverse complement strand
TTTTTTTTTTTTTTTAGAAAGGAGAATAGTTTTCCAGCGCGTGAATGAGTTGAATCAGTTCATTGAAGATGAATGTAAGACTAAGGCCATAGCTGATGCAAGGAAGAAGTAAAGCCATATATTCCTTCAGTAAAGTGGAAAAATGGTTACTTACTGCCTGGCAGTATTTAACACCAAAATAGCTCTCCTAAGGGTCAATAGACACACATGGTGCCCAGCAAAACAGTCTCAACTCAATAGTTCATGTTGGTTACAATGGAAAAATTATGAATATAGACACAATTAGGGTTTGTCCAAGTTAGGAATGACTAATCTGGTATTCACCACAACCCCCACTTTTAACTGGACAAACACCAAGTATGACTGTATTCATTTAATTATTTCTTTAAATTTACCACAATAAAAGGAATATTATTTAATATTCCCAAATTATTAGGGTGTTGTTTTTAACACGGAGTTTTTACGATTTCAGGACAAAACTATTCACTTGAATTTCCAAGCCTTGAGTTTAAGCAAGAAGAATGAGTTGAAACCATACTGCCTCAGTTTAAATAAACAAATAAATAAATAGGGTTTTAAAAAATGTTGCACTTGTATTACTGCGTTAGAAGTTATTGCATTAGAAGTGAAACTGAAATCTGAATTGTGAATCTTTTCATTTGCTTTGTAGTTACAGAACATGCAGGGTTCATATTTTCAAGTTTTCCTTTGCTCTTACAAAGTTAAGAAACCTTCTTTTGAAGGGTTTTCACTTGATGTCCCAGCAGGAACTTGAATTAAAAAAGTAAAAAAAGAGAGATACATCACAAAAGTTGTAATAAAACTGTAACAGTGAGCATCCATGTTCTTTCCCAACGCTCATACTTGACTCTCTTTGCTAACCTCACTGAAGTTGCCTCAATTGCTCTACGTTTTAAATGTGTTTCTAAAATAAAAGGTAGGATTTATTTAGAAGGAACATAGTATGCGTATTAACACACTTAACTTGTATGTGTTTAAAAACTACATCAGCACAAAAGAAGTGCAAAGAAAGCAGCAGCTTCATGCAGCAACAACTACAGGTTATGAGGACAGACTACAGCATGGTTTGTTGTTTAAATCTGTGGTTTACAATGTTGATTTGTCCCTTCAGAATTAAAATGCATTTATCCCTCCATATACCCTACTGTGAAGGACGGAAACACCACCTCCACTATAGATACAAGGAACTCTGGCATAAGGGCTACTGTCACAATAGTCAGAGGGTCGTATTTGCACCTGACTCCAAACTCACCATTCACACGTACTTCTTACAGATCAGTTTCCATTTCAGGACGAACCAATGAGATCGCCAAGCAAAGCAGCTCAGGTGTAAGAAGAGTTTGAGCCTGCTCTTGAATATAACACAAATTTAACTGTGCCCAGCCACTTCTGCAAATTCCAGGCCATCTACTTAAGTCTGTACACAGGTAACCACAGAGTCTGACGTCCAGGTTCACAAGTCAGTGTGAGGCTGATGCTCAAAATATCACGTGTGTATGTCACTTCCTTGCCAACATGAGGTCCAGTTATTCTTTTGCTTTTCTAAAGATGAAAAGCCAGAGTCAGAACAAACATATGAACCACAATGTGTGGAAGCACTAGAGTTTGTTGGGCTACAGGAAGACACTGTGTAATTTGTCATCCTGAAGTACTGTTACAGCTCTAAAATTGACAAGATAATTTCTACTGGGACTTTGCAAACAGTATCTGTAAAACCACACAAGGGGGAAGATATGGGACATCAGGAGAAAGAATATCCCCAGAGTCGCAAAAGGAGCCTACAGGAAGGAAGAAGGAGGTTGCTGTAGTTGGTGGTTGCTGTGCTACTGCCTCAGAGGGGCAGGTAATGAAAAACCTCCATGCCTGCTGTCGTTCCAGCCCTCATGCATCGTTTCTAGCTGGAACAGCCACAGAAAAGTCAAATGAGGAAGGAAAGCTGGAATGGAACATCCTGGTCACCTCCACATCCGGCACCGTCCTCTGTTTCCTTATTAGCCAAATATAACCCAGATTTATTTCACTGTGGTATTTTCTTTTGAATCAGCGGATTCTTTATTTTTTTAATTAAAGCAAATCTTGCCAAAGCTGTAGGAAAACATACAAGCTCAAGAACAAAGGTGATGATTACTGCCATTATACATGCATGTAGAAGTGATATATTACGACCTTCTAGCAATTCACCTATCTGAAAAAAAGAACAAAAAGGAGGTAATATTACCAAAACCATAGGGAAGTAAGAATTTTCTTATAAATGTATATTTAAATAACGCTGAAATCTTTCTTCAGCCTACAAAAGCTTGACATTTACCTACATTGTTAAAAGAATAGAAGAAAAACCTTCTTTGGTAAAAACAGGGATGCAACTTGTGAAGTTAATCACAGTGACCTTCCTGCAGTGTTTTCCTGTAACATTTTTTTTGAGACCTTTAAGAATCTGATAAAAGAAATAGGTAAGAAAGAGCAAAAAGTCTTTCTTGTCTGTTTCTGGATTCCTTTTATGCCCATGACCAACAGAAAGTTAATTTTACATTCTACATCAACCAGCAAATTTTGAGTCTCATTTCAATGTTAATACTCATAGTGTTCTTCATGAATTAAATATGGCACCTAGTAATACAATCACTACAGTAAGGCTGGAATTTTAGCTCAAATAATACATTGATTAAATTCTGCCCTCAAGAGTTTCAGTTTTCAGTATGACAAAGGTTGCTTTGATTATCTCACACCTGCATTATCTATGTATTAGGGTTTAAGTACAGTGCCCTGATTTGGAAGGCATGTGGAATCGTGCCTGTCATATATAATCTATACACATATGCACAAATTAAAACCCATTGAGCTGGATTCCCTGGTGCCTCCCTGGAGCTCAGCTGGCATAGCTGCACTGAAAATTGGTCCCATTATCCAGAGACAGACAATCACTTCTTGCCTCTGTCTTCCCCGCCCCCTCCTGTTGTCCTTCGTGGGGCCGCTTGCTGCATGGTTTGTGAGCTGCCAGCGCTTTGTTGCGGGGACCGCAGCCTTTGAATTGCTCCTGCCACTTTGCTAACACTGCCAGAAGCAGAAGCATTTGCTGAACAGCATATTATTGATAATTGCTTTAATTTGGTCTCCCCATCTCTGCCAGGCTTCCATGCAACAGAAGAATGCAAAGCAAACCTGGATGAGCTCTTTTAGCAGTCTATATAGAACAAGATTCATTTCACTTCTAGACTCCTTAGCTTGAAGTTTAGCACAAATTAGAACATGTACTAACAGGTTACAGTGCAAGAAAGTGTGGTCTTAACCAAGCATAGCTTGCATCTTCCTGAGGACAACAAAACTCGGATTTTGGGCCAGCTGCTGGGGACCTCTACACAGCAAATGTGGTGCAGCTTTAGCCTGGATATGCTTACATAAACACCTGTGAAAACCCACTACGAAAAACAAATAAAGAGGGTATAAACCCTCAGGAAACACTGGTTACCCACTAGTCACAGTTCCTGCAGCTTTCTACTTTATGTCTTTTGCAGAAGTTCAATCTCCTGTTCGCTAAGCATGTTCGTACAGCCTTGAAAGAAAGCTGCTTGCCTGAAGTCCAAATTACTTCATCTTTGCTGCTGTTTTAACCTGAGTTAGTTATCTTAGGTTAACAGATTTGAGTTAAAGCTTAGACTTCTTCAGTGTTTTGCAGTACTGATACATCCTATAACAGACTTTTAGAACATATTAACAGCCATTAGCTAAAGCATTTCAACATGACAGCTACATCCTAGGCTAGACAAAATGTGACTGACAGATTAAACAACATGAAAAGATACCCAGGTTGGCAGACACATGATGAAGGTGCAGACCACCTGACCAGTTCAAATTCATTGTCAGGGCAGATATACATGGAGGCAGCTCTCTGTCCGTCGGATTATGTTCAAACAGCTGAGGTGAGCCTTGCCTCAACTGTGAAAAATCAAAGCGGTATTTGCAAACGCTTGACGGCATCAGCTAAAAAAAGTATGATGCACAGAGCACATTATAATGCTAGTCACGAGATCCTGAAAAAGTTTCCAAATCTTCAGATACAGGGGAAAAAAAAAAAAGATTCATATTCACCTTTGCTGGCAAAAATCAGAGAAGCAAAATTCCAGCAAATGGGTGCAAGTGCATAGAGCTAGTCTGGACTTGAAATAAGACTGATTTCAAGTACATTAGAGATCCCATCTGAATGCTTTGCACAACTCGTTACAGGCTTTGATTTTGTGAGCTGAAGGCAAGAGCCCATTTCCTCTATGCCGAGCACAACTAATAAGAGCTACAAAATGGTGCTGGCTGCCTGACAGGCCATAATACTTTTATCCTCTGACCTTTCTGAGAAAAAGACCAAGGCTGGCATAGATGCACACTTGCACATTTTTTCCATCATATAACATATTAACCCGATGCAACTAATTATTACACTGTAAACACAATTTTATTTTGATGTTTAGCATTTCTCAGAATGAGAAACACCTTCTGCTACTGAGTTTGTAAATATACACACTTTTTAAAAATCTTGCTTGTAAATGGGTCTTCTTATAAGTAGACTATATTTTGCATGCTGTGTTACCTCCCACACCAAATGTAGACATTAGAGTGTGACATATTTGGTCTGTGTGTTCTGTGCAATATACATTCTCACTACAAGATACATGGCCTACATACTAACCCCACCTGGAACTTCGGGGGAAAAAATATATCAGACTTGGAAGTTTAAATTAGGTGCCCAAATAAAATATCTCATTTTCAAAGGCAGGGCTCTATATCTTAATTAAATAATCAAATTTGAATTAAGGTGTTTGCCTCCTTTTAAAAAATGTTGTTCATCTGACCACACTTGTAATGGCAAACAGCTCAAGCCACTAAAATCAAAGAGTAGGCTAATTGCGAGAGGTTAAAGCATGCAAAGGACTTGACTTTACAAGCCCTTCATATACAAAACTTCCACTGCCTGCAGGATCAGGGCCTCACATGGGCATCCAAGTCCTTCCTAGTTCTTTCGGTTCTTTTTTTCATGCTGGAAGAGCTAGGTTGCCATCTGGCACTGGCTTGCAGCAGCTGCACAAAGTAAACTTAAGCAAACATATTGGCACAGGTGTGACTAACAATTAGAGGGGGCAAGTACTACATTTTAATTTATCTAAACAAAACCTTGTGGGGAGTCTGCACCTCTGAGTGCATGTCAAATCCTGTCTTTCCAGCTCTAAAATTTATTCTTCAACCTCAGTGGTCTGGAGCACTCCTGGGCATATTTTGGGTTAAACGTTTAAGATTAAACTTTTTCTCTTGAACCATGCATAGTCCAGTCAACATAAATATATATAGATATCTCTTACTTAAAAAGCTCTTTTGATAAGTTCAGTAAAACACTTGGATTTTTCTAGTTTACTTGAATGCACTAGTACTTTTAAAGCTGCTCCCCCAATAAGCCTTTCTGTTTAACTTGAAATAAAATTTGGCTCAATTATGCAACTGAAGAAATAAACTTGTTCGCACAGAAGAAAACAATAAACAGTTCACAAGTTGGAAAAGGTATTTTAACGGCCTTAGAAAGACGAGGAAGTTACTAAGTATAGCCATATTGTCCACAAAAGTGACTGAGATCTTTGAAGGTCTTTCCATGTGTCTCTTGGAACACGTGTTGAACAAATCTCTCAAATAGCAGAGGAGAAGCCAGTTTTCTCTTTGCACCACAGAAGTATGTTCTTTCTAGGCTCCCGATGAGGAATTTTTATCCCATGGACGTGAAATGCAGAGCTCTTTTAGAGCCCTGCTACTTGTGACTCACTTGCAGAGAGTGACCAGGTTAATTTGACTGTGGTGAACATGTGAAGTTCTAGGAAGTGGTTATCAAACCCTTGGTTTCCTCAAGGCCAAACAGTTCAACTTAGTTGAGCCCGTTAAGACTGAGAGCCCAGACACTGAACTGATTTCATTCAGGAGAGAGCACAGGCTCTTTAGATCTGAGAGATCGGACAGGAAGATAAAGAAAGCTGCCCCATGTGTGTGGTTTTGTCTTTAGACAGGGTTACCAACTCTACTTGTTTCATCTCTCACCCTGCTGCTTTGGGGATTTAACTACCATAACCGCACACATGCAGTGACCATTACCTGTGATTCTTGTGCAGAGCAACCACCCTGCTTTGTATGCACAACGAAACCATTATCACAGGTACCTCAGACTCTGCTCACCTGTGGTAACTGGCAGTTACTGTGGTTGCTCAGAGCAAACATCTGTTCTTGAGCAGTAAGCCTGGAGTACCCTGAACATGCACAAGGCCTAATGCCCATCCACAATCAACATCACAAGTGCAATAAGTCTCACAAGTTCCTACCGTACTGTTGCACAGAAATATAAGCAAGCATGTTAGCTGGGTCTGTATCCTGGGTGTCCAAGTAATTTACACTGCCTGAAGAAAATGCTGCCAGAGGTGCTGTGGGTCAGGGTCTGCCTCCTAACAATGAACACAAGAAAACAGAGCATCTCTGAGCAGGTCCTGCCTCCCAGACCTTTGGGTCAGACTGCGATAATCCCAGTGCAGGAGAGAGTAACTTACAGTTTGGTCCAATAAGCCACATAAAGCTCAGTGAGATCCCCTTTTCTCAGCCTCAGTCCTTTCCTATCAGCCACTGCCAGGCAGGGGGAGTGGAAACAGAACAGCATGCAGAAACTGGCTCTATGGCAGCTGGCAGCTTTCCTCCTCCAGAGGGATTCCTTAGTGGCCATTGGCAAGCACAATTCAATCCACTGCATCATCTGAAAAATTAAGTCTGATAAACTAGAGAAAGTTGGTGATGAGAGGCAGGACCTGGGACCTCTCTGCAAGTCGCTCCTCAGATGCACAGGTCCTCCCTCCCACCACAACCTTCTGGACCTGTAAGATCTCCAAGCAGGTTTTGATCAAGGTCCAGGTAGATATGAAGATTTGTACGTGCCATGAGGTCAGCTGAATGATGCCCAGTCAAGAAGTCAACAGGTGTTGGCTTTTCCAGAACCAATGGGAGGCAGAACACATGCCAAAGGTGAGCCAGTTAGCAAAAATCGTAACGTATGTAACAATAACACACACCAAGCCCAGTCTGCTGTGCTACCGAAAGAGTGCATTAATCTGGAGACTAGAACAATCAAGCCAGCAGTTAGAAAAAAAAGTACCTCTTGAGACTCATGCCAAGCCAACAGAAATGCTGCTTATATTCTTACAGCTAGCATCCAAATAACTGATCGCATTTCATCACGAAAAAACATGTTGCTATTGCCCGAGGCAAGCACAGAATCTACTAAGGAACCAAATGGGAACAAATGAGATATTAAGCCTGAACTCGACGAGCAACATTCCAGTTCCTGCTGTATTTTTTGGTGAGAAGTGTATTAGGAAGGCAGATTATTCTACGGAATTTGCTACTTTTCTGTGAAATTTACCTAAGTGTCACAGAGTGCAACCCAGAAGATCAGGAGAGGTTGTGTATGTATCTCTGGCCTTTGAAGGCTAGGTCAATACACCGAGGAACACAGCTCAGGGTCTCTCTGACTTGTCTTTTTTATTTATTTTGGTAGAAAGGGATGAGCAGGTATGGATACATGTGTGTATATCTCCTTGCAAGTATTGGGAGCTAGGATAAACTGAGAAATACCACAGGCAGAAATGAAATGAAGCGATTTAAAATGTGTGTTAACACAATGATCATGAGACCTGCTTTGAAAGAATATGTTGTACAAGAACAAGGTACTTATTCTTAGCCCAGGAGAAAATTCACATGTGGTACAAGCTCTTTTGTTATCAATAGGAGTGTGTTCTTCACCAGCTCATAGACAGACTCTAACAAAACAACCTAAATCATTCCTATGGTAAAGAGAGCCAGTCACCACAGCTACAATAATGTTACTTTTCTGTTTTCCTACACCAGTGAAAAAGTATCCTCAGCTTCTGTGAGTGCAGTGAATTAAATTGCTAAGGGATTACAGACTAGCAGCATTTCTAGGACCAAATTCATCACACATACCTCCATTCACTCTAGAAAGTCCCCGGGGCAACTCTTGCATCTCCTTCCTATCTATATCGAGAGCTCGGTGTATTTCTCCCTCCTCCTAGTCGTGTTTATTTCTCCCAACAGTGGTGTTTCTTTCCTGTCTGAAGATAAGTAATTCACAGTGTTACCACATAAAATTCTTAGCACAGATGAGTTTAGTGTCCTATAAGCTGTCCATCAAAACCAGGTTTTTGCTCTGCAGACATTTGTGGAAGTGCTTGAAGCTGTGATGGCCTCTTGTTTCCAGTCTCTCATGCCCAAACAGTTACAGTTCTGCCCACTGATGCCTAAAACATTCCCTAAAATACCTGCATTGATTAGACATAGCTTTTAAAAACTAACACATCCAAGCTGACAGACAGACAATAATAACTGTGTGGCCTCACAACCTTGACCAGCAGACAAAATAGAGGCATCATAGCAAAGCCTTGCTATAATTAGTTTGCAACAGTTTCAGCTTTCCTCATAGCAACAATCATAGATTGCATGCACTTTGGGGCAGGGCTCCTTTTTTCCCCTGTCTATTTAATTTTCAATTTAATGATCTCTAAAATCAGGAAAAAAAAGTCAGCAGTTCAGCACTCAAGGCTGCAAAACGCCAGGACGTCCCCAGTGCTGAACAGGAACAGAACAGAGAGGAGGAAAACATTGCTTAGGTGCGAGCCACTTGCCTGACATGGACAGCAAGCAAATACTCCTGTGCTTTGTAAGCAAACCTGTCAAGTCTCATGCATAAAACTCATTCAGCTGACTTCTGTCTCAATTTATCACAGCGGCACCAGCAGCTCACCTACTCCAGACCAGTGGTCCTAGAGCAGAAGAGACGTGGTTGCACTGTCAACCAGCAAAGGCTGTGCCTTCCACTTGGCCTCTTCCCTCCCTTCCTTCCAATACGCAGGCGAAAAGGACCCATGCTGGAAGAGACGCTTTCTAGGGTTGCAAGCCTTCCCCTGCAGTACATCTTGATCACATAATATGATGTTGCTGAAGAAAGACACATAACCCAAAGAGGTGTGCCCTCACAGTACAAGCCAGTGCCTGCTGCTGCACAGGCTGAACAAGATGAAAACAACAAAGCCTACAGAAAGCATTCTAATTTCCCATGCAACTCTGGACAAAGACTTGAGTCTGATGCAACTCCCACCTCTCAATTTAAAAAACGAGAGGAGATTATTTTCAAACTTAAAATATGAGTGAAGACTTCATTAATTGCATTTCAAAAATCAAATACCCAAGGAATAGGGTCTGTCTACTTAGCCATGCTGAACAGGAGCTAAAGGTACCGGTTCTGTAAGAGGCATCCTCAGACCCTGCTGACTAATATGACTGTGGCACTTCCAGGTACTTTACAGTGTGTCCTGTTTGGTTTCGTAAATTTAGCCTGAGACAAGGCATTTACTTCAGTTTGTGCATCACAAAAAGACTAAAACTGTTTGTAAGATCATTGCATGCTGTGACAAATGGGCATGGGAGAATGCAAAACACAAGTTATGCCTCTGTAAAGACTGCGCACTCCCCCTCCCCCCCTCCCCCCCTGTTAAATCTTGGTATCCATTCCTTTATCTTACTTCCAGATGAAATAAAATAGTCGGAGAAATAAAACACGGGCAAGTCTTGGAATGGTTAATAGATCGATATGAGGAACACAGGTTCAGATTGCAAATAAACTGCCCCAAGGCTCATTACAGTCACGTTTAACAGTGACCCCTAGTGTTGTTCGGCAGCATCTTTGCTTTTTGTTGGGTTTTAGGCAAAGAATATGAAATGAACCAGACTAAAATAAACCTGCCTTTATGCTGCACGACCGTATCAATGCTCAGCCTCGCAAGGGTCCATAAAAATCCAGCCGAGAGAGTAACACTATGTTGCTGTGTATCAGTTAGCCATTTCTCTTTAGCTTTAGGACTGTAAAGACCAGGTTTCCAATGTCTGGCTGAGGATTGGAGGATTATTTCACAGTTTATAAAAAATAAGAACCAAGAAAAAAACATTCACAAAAACTTCCATTGGCACATATTATGGAGATCTAGATGGCAAATTCATTGACAACATTTTATTTCAACAGCATCTCACTAAGGAATTATCTTCTTTTTGCAGCCGAGCCTATTGTTAAGAATATGATCAATACTTTGTGTTATTATTCGTATATTTACATTATTTACATAGTGCAAAATGTCATGGCATAGTATCTATTTTGGCAGTAGCTGAAGTCAAATTTGGGCATTTCAAAGGATATTAAATGCTGGCTAGCTATCTCTGATGAGAGCCATGTAGGACTGCCAGAAAGGGAGAGACTGAGCCATATCTAAAGACTGGAGCAGGAGAGTAAAAGGCAAGGAGAGGGGGAATCTGGAAATAAGTAGAAGAGAAACTCCAGATCTTAGGCATAATGGCCACATGAGTAAACATACTTGCAGAAATGAAGCTAGAGAAGATGGTGAACTTTATGACAATTCTGTTATCTGTGAGAAACATTAAAGACAGAATGGGTACAGGTTTCCACTCACTACAATTACCTCTGCAAACCCAGACTAAACAATATGTAGCCGTAATTACGTGTGAAGTGTCTAGTTTGACTTGACTTTAACCAAGTATTTCCATCAGCAAGCCCTAAATAAATAAATAAATCAGGGGGAGGGGATAAAAAAAAAAAAGAAAAAACTATCAAAACAAGACCAATTCTACTGTGTATTGCACTTTGGTACTTACATAGCAATTTGGATCAACAGAAGAGTTAATGATATGAAACTTTTTTAAAAAAAAAATCACTAACTAATACATATCTTCACACATTTATTAGACCTACAGTGGAATACAAACTACAAAAGCCATCCTGCTTTAAAACAAAGAACAACAAAAAGAAAACAAAAGAAAAAAGGGAATTTGCAATAATGGTTATGAAAAATAAAAGTGTTTTAACTCTGCAGGTAACTATTGAAAGCTCAAAACATCTCTTAATCTCCCTGTGTCAATTTCCACTTAGACTAAGGATCAATTGCAAATTCTCGGTTTTCCAAAAGAGCAGAAATTCACACACAAACACAAACCCATCACCTGATTAAAGACTTGCACAATAACACTAGAGGGCAGGAGAGCAGCTTTTAAATTAAAGTCTTGCCATTTCAACAGTTCGGCTGGCTAAAGGTGTGCTGGAGAACTCCTCTTTCCTAAGGGAACAAAATGGAAATAAGGTATTTCTGTTCTTATATACTGATTACATCTGCTAAAAGTATCATGACTTTTATTCCCACGTACTATCATAAACAAAGCCGTCCAAATTGGAGCTGAAAAAATTAGCTTACAATAAAATATCCTTTCACTAACACTCTTTCTTTTTAAACATAAGCCAGCATCCCTCCAGCCATCTATTTCACTTATGTAATCTTGACTGGCAGATTTAGTTAATGTTTCATTAAGCTTTTCCTCCTCCTGAAAAGGAATTTTATGTATTGTTTGATATATCATAGTCAATTGTAATGAGTTCTTCAGTTTCACTGACCTTCTTTCCCCATCCATCTGCTGAGGACCATCAGATTCTGCTCTCACAACTAATTTCCTTGATACAGACAGTCAAGCAAACAGCCTCTCCTTGGTCAAAAACATCTCTGACTGTTGTACAAGGAAGATGTGATCTTATCTGGCCTCAGTGATATTAAGCATCTATGACCAAACATAGTATTTCACAGAACCACAGGCTGGTTGAGGTTGGCAGGCACCTCTGGAGGTCATGTGCTCCAACCCCCTGCTCGGGCAGGGCCACCGAGAGCTGGTTGCCCAGGACCATATCCTCTGGACAGGTTTTGAGTATCTCCAAGGAGTGAGACTCCACAACCTCCCTGGGCAACCTGTGCCAGTGCTCAATTACCCTCACACTGAGAAAGTGTTCCCTGCTGTTCAGATGGAACCTTCTGTGCTTCAGGTTGGGCCCATTCCGTCTGGTTCTGTCACTGGGCTCCAGTGACCACAATATTTGTTTATTTATAAGATGCAGAGACATGCATAGCTGTTTGTCAAATCACAGCATTTTTAAATCTGCAAGCTGGCACTAAAACAAAGAAACCAAAACCAGTTTGGAACCTCAGGTTAGGAACTTCTGCAGTAGTCGGCACTATGGTAAAATAGGAGCGCATAGGGTCCTCCTGAACAAATCACAGGCTCAATAGCCAGTCACAAGACAAACCATGCTCAGTTCTCTCTCCCTACGCAACACAAGTGTCTAGGGATGCAAAATGAACAGGGGATTCACACCATGAGCACAAATCTGTCAAAATGCAAATGTGATCATGCAAAATGCCAAATGCACCTGCAAGAACAGTTGTTGCGATCTATCTAATATTTAGATAACACGTGAGTTTTTGTCTGCCTGTCGTGGGAACGCATTCATTTTTTTTTTCTTTTTTGCTAAAAAGTTTCCATGAAATGGTGAAGTGCTTCTCTGACACAAACGCTGATGCATGGTTCAGTACGGAAGATTCAGTACAAGGACTGCAAAGTGATTAAAGCAGCTTTTTATTTTGGAAGCTAAATAGCTAAATAAAAACAAGTCCTGGCAAGAGATTCAAGGGATTAAGTTCAGCATCTCAGTGGAGCTGTTGATTAGGCAAAAATACTGTTTTTATCCTCTGAAATGAAATTCTCATGCATTTCAGCAGAATAACAAAACCATACAAGAAAATAGAATATGCATATACCGTTATCGTGTCTTTGAAAAACCTATAAGCTTCAGAGCAACAGCAATGATAGGAGTTAAAAGACAACCTTCAGAGGGTAAAGTTAATGGCAACAACTAACACGGGGAAGGAAAAAAAAATGCAACAAAAACTCATTCCAAAGATGCTACAAAAGAGCTTTTCAAGGAAACCAAAAGTTGAAGAATACATACTTGCATTAATTTTAGCTATTTTCTGTTTCATGTGCGTTGCATCTCACACAGCCATTGATTCCATTTCTTTATGGAACTGAAGGATAAAGTGCCAAGGTGTAACAATCTTGGTATAAGAAAGCTGCATCTGTCTGGTACAGTGACCTGAGAAAAGTAGAAGTTGTTCTCTGTATATAATTGTTTCAAACATTGCATCTTAGTAACAGAATAATGAAAGTCCATATTTCTTTAAGAAGGAAGGCCAACAAACTGGATTTCACATCTGTTAACCAGAAAACATGCCATGGATTTTCTTGTCCATGCTGGTGATGAACTGCAGCAGTGAGCAGTCCTGTTCTCTGTTAAGGGAGATGAATAACAAGCTGTACAACTGCTCAAACTACAGTCCAAGCAATACGTGCTAGGTCTCATAGTCAACAGATAAAGTTTTCACATTACTCCCTACTTTACTGTCCCAAAGTCTAGAGAGCAATCTCTTAACCTAGCAGATACATTCCTATAATACACAGCATGCATCTTTCAAGTAAATATCAGATTTTTACTTCGAATGAAATGTCAGACTGAACAAAACTATGCCTCAACCCCAAAGTACTTAAAATATCAGAGCATGTATTATGTTGCATTACTTATGGTTCACAAGCCTGCTCTAGCCTGCTTCCTCCTGCCTCCCTGTATCCAACTATCTGACTGCTTTCTGCTCCCATCCCTCTGCTGTGTCAAACAGTAAGAGCTACCGTTACGGCATGCAACGTAATTTTTTGCTTCCAGATTCCTCTGCTGCAGCCCTGAGCATGAAAACATACACACCTGAGCTATCCCTCTACATCTTTCAGTTCCAGATAACGAAGGGGTAGAGGGAGATGAGATTTTTAAAAGTTCAGGCCACTAAGTCCCACTACAAGGAGGACTCTACAGACTATTTTGGGAACCCAGATACACAGCGCACACGTAGACACACAGGACAGGATTCAAGCCCCTAAACATGGGCATCTGGTGTCAGTTTAGGTATTGCTGTGAATTCATCTGGCCTCCCAACCCCAGACCGGGAGGGCAAGGCACTTCGGCAGACTAATCCCATACAGATGTCATAGATACTCTACAGCAACTGAGATAATACTCAAATTTAACTACACTCCTACATGTGGAGAAATTAATCAAGGTCCTAGGGTAGACTCCATTTGATATTAAGACACATGCATTTGGGTAACTATGAGATAGGTGCTTAATGTCTATTCTAGTCAGTAGAAATCTAAATAACACAACCAATGGAGTCCAGAGAGCCAGTCAGCTTCCCCTAACACGGACCATTTGTTTGATCAGCTGAATTATTACTGTTTTTGCTCCACTGACAATGGAAACTTCCAGGTAAATGGCAAAATCTAGACCGATGGCAAAGCAAGCCAAGAGCATCTCTTCTGCTTCCCAGTAGATGTAGCTTGGCTCGCCACCTTTACTATTTTTGGACTATGGCTACATAGACATCGCAAGAGAGGAAGCGTATTACTTTGCATGCTGGCCAATGTAACTGATTCAGGTGCTTCTCAAGAGAAATCTAAGGGATATAATATTTCAAAGAAAATCGTAATGAAGCAGAAAATAACTCCTAGGGCTAAGTCTTACTTCTACACATACTCACACAATTTCTTTAAACTTACATAAAGAGGAGCCTAATTGTAGCTAGCAGCACAGCTTTATAATAAAAGTTGCCTTTTGAGGTGCAAATATTTATTTATTTCTCAGTATTAAAATTTATCCTGAAGGCTTTACATTTTAGTGTGAGCAGCATGAAGAAGTGAAAGAAAATTGTATTTTCTTCACTTCCTTAAAACAGTTTTGTCTTTGTTGGCTTCTGAGCAAGAAGGATTAAACATGCTTAAGCTCATCCTTGGCACCTCTGATAGCCATAATGGAGTAATACTGCATGTATGAGAGAGAGAAATCAGCATGAAATAGGCCACTCTTCTAAAGTTAAACTCTTGGGAAAACCAAAGCCAAATGTGATCTTGGTTATTCTGATACAATCAATGGGACTCACTCCTCACCACTGCAATGAATCGAAACCTGCTGCAGAGAACTAATATAAATACCAAGATTTTTTATTTTAGAAAATAGACCCAAACAGCCAGTAGGTTTGTATCATCTAGACAACCACAGGAAGAAGAATGTTCTACAAGCAGCAGACCCAACAAAGGCTGGTTTCCTAGGGACTGAGCCACGTGCCCCCACACATGATTTTCCAAGTCCCAGCTTCCCTTTCTCCACAATACCTTCAGTCCCTGTTCTCCCATGTCCTGGAAGCCTCTTGACGCAGCCTCTGATTGCGATCCCGAGCTGTACACACCCTCACTGGACTGCTGTCCACATCCACCTCCGTGCATTCCATGGATGCTCACAGCAGGTCAAGTTCAGTCCATTTACAGATTCAGGTTTTTTAGACCCATCCAAAATCAAAAGAACACCTCTTTTTCCATCTTCCTACCCTGAAGTTTAGCCATGCTGTGGGCACCAGAGAGTGAGTCACACCACGGGAGCAATTCTGACAAAAAAAGACCCTGCCTTTGTGAAGTGGGGACTGCCAAAGGTTGCACCCTGGCAGGTCTGCGGTATTTATACACAGGGTTGGAAACGGGAGCCCACGTCGGTTTGGAGTTGCAGGGATCCAGAGGAAAAGCTTCAAAATGAGGGCAGTAGAAGGCCACTCTCATTTTCCACTTATCTGGACAAAACAGCTGAATCAGGGGCTGAAACCTTCCCAGAAAGACCGAGACCTGCTCCTGGGGCATTTTGGGGAACCTCTCCCACCTCAGCACACGCCACTGTTTCAGAGGCCTCACTTCAATTACAATACTCACGCCAGAAACGTCGCTTTTCCAATTTCAAAGAAAACTTTTTTCACATACAAACTCAAAGCGAACATACCCACTTTAACTGTATCAGGTTTACATGTGCAAGCATCAAACTGACTCAGAAACAGTAATTTAAAAGCAGCAGGAGAAAGCTATGTGCTAGCACCAGCATATGGTGCCTATAGGTATTTTTAGAACAAAAGAAAGAAAAAAAGAAAGAAGGTTCTCAATGTAGATAAAAATACAGAAACTTCCACCAAGTGAGAAAGTTTCAATATGACTGTGGAGCCCTCCCCTTCCTCTCAAGATTTAAGATATTAGAGTACGAATTGGTAAAGCAGTTTAACTGACTCTCTAAACCTTCACAACTCTTTTAAGTACTACCAGCAAAGCACTAGATATATCAACTCCACTTAACCATGAGAGTTGTGTTTGCTACTAGCTTTGAATTTGAAAGAGAAACTTATATATTATTTGAAACTACTTAAAATTCAATTTTCCCCCTGTTCACAGCTAAAATAATTTTTAAGCTCCAACCACCAGTTCACAAAGATCTTGGTGTTCACAGCATCGTGCATCAGCCCCACACTATTTGCCCACACACCTACATCAATCCCAGTGAAGAAGCAAAACTTTGTAGTCTATCCACAAGGACACTCTGTTTGAATGACCAGCTGCTTCACGAGTGATGAGGTCAGAGCAGCTTCCTGTGGCAGAAATGGGATTGGAGCCCACCTGAGCAGAGCCCACTGGAGCAGCACTAACATAGGCTCCCAGCGTAGCTCAAGCAGCCATTTCTCAAAGCTCCCAGAAACAGCTCATTCAGACAAGCCAACTTTTCAGAAGAACACAAGAAAGCAGCACATAACACACAGACATTACAGAGCCACCTGAAGTGATGCACTCTGCCTTGACAATCTAAGAACTATATAGATGCTAACAAAGTAATCACATACTCTATGTGCGTTTCCATGCCTCAGTTTCCTCACCTTCACAGAGGGTTCCTCGGGCCCTTCCAAGGTCCTGCAGATCACAAGTCCCCCCTATGCTTCAGACCAGCTCCCTGTGACTACGGCTGCTCGTAACCATCACCCATCCCCAACAAGAGCATTTCTGCTCTTCCAACCCCCACACTTCCTGTGCACCTTTTTTTTCTTCCCCAGCCAAGACTTTCATCTTAGAGGTTAGAACCAACTCCTAATTTTTTTTTTTCTGCATTTGATAATGTTTCAAACTCGGTCCTCTGCTGAGACTTAAGTCCATCTTGTTCTTCTCTGAGTTGCTGCAGTTTGCCGCCCTGATATCTCACGCTGAATAAGAAGCCACTGAGCTCTGGTGAGTTACCATTACACCTAGTCTAAGGGGAAATGTGCCACTTCTGAGCAAATTTGGCCTCCATCACTCAGCAGTGTCTAAATAGTATAAAAATCTCACTCAAACATCTTTTATTCAACATGGAAAGATCCACAAACTGACAAATACATATGGTGTTAACTGTAATGATTTCAAAGACATTTTAAACCAACAAATGCAATGAGTAGAATGGTGGCACCCATGACAAGCAACAGAGCTGAAGGTACAGAATCTTGATTGTGTCCTCTCTTCTGCCACAGGCAGCCATAGGAGCTACTTAGACACCTGAAGGTGCCTTCAGGAAAGATGAACATGATGACAACACTCATTAGATAGGATCAGTTGATCTAAAAAAAACAGTAACAAAAGGATTTGTCCCTTCATTACACAACCTGATAGAAAGATGAACAAGAATTTTGCTTTTCTCAAGATCTCCATTGTCAAAACATGAAAAAGTAGGAGACCTACAAACACAGTTGAGTACACAGAGCAAAATAAATCTATGTTTCACTGCATGGATAAAATGGGTATCTGCCATCTGCAGCACACACTCAACAACCCCAGGGAAGAAACGGTCCCAAAGGGTGACACAGCGTGAGGTGAAAAGCCAACCTAATTAATGACAGGTGGAGACCACTGAAGTCAAACAGTTTTACATCAAAGTGCGGCTACTGCAAATAGATCGAGAGAGGGCACGTGGATCCTACTCCTCTCGCATTGATACCGTTTGCTTGTGGCCAGCAGCCATCGCTGTGTCCCTCCACACGCCGTAGCTCTGATGCGGGGTTTCCCTCTCCGTCGAAGCACCCATGGATGGTTGCTCTGCTTTGTACCAGGCAGACGCGCTCCAAGACGTATCGGCCAGCACCTGAACTATTTCAAATCGGGCTTTTTCATTAATTCATTCCCATTAACCGTTTTTCAGCAGTAAACGCTGACATTTTTCAGCAGTGTCCCAGCGGATAACGATTCCCTAATCTGTCCGGTACCAAAAATGCCTGGGCGATGAAGGACTTAGGGGAAAGCTCCCCACGAGATGCCTGACGCCTCCGCTAAGTATTTCCACCTCAAGGCCGCAGAAGCCAAAGAGGGGTGG
>Ga0065711_1008538_pt1 | contig 18235 bp, 9 predicted proteins | sample Hoacrofraction12_FD_59098 | JGI IMG/M metagenome (GOLD analysis project Ga0065711, IMG submission 59098) | Hoatzin crop microbial communities from Cojedes, Venezuela - Epithelial fraction 12 v2 (version 2) | ecosystem: Host-associated > Birds > Digestive system > Esophagus > Crop | place... | reverse complement strand
GAAGAAGTTCTTCCTCATGTTCAGATGGAACTTCCTCTGCTTCAGTTTGTGCCCATTGCCCCTTGTCCTGTCACTGGGCACCACTGAAAAGAGTCTGGCCCCATCCTCCTGACACCCATCCTTAAGATATTTATAGGTCCCCTCTCAACCTTCTCTTCTCCAGGCTGAACAAGCCCAGCTCCCTCAGCCTTTCCTCACAGGAGAGATGCTCCAGTCCCCTCGTCATCTTTGTAGCCCTCCGCTGGACTCTCCCTATTGACTACCTTTATGAGGCCAGTGATGTTGGGATGGGATCTTTATAAACATCTGAAAATAAAATGTTTGCATTTCACTTTGAGGTCTGACACTTAACAGCTGCGGACCATGCTGGAGAGCTGCAAGGTGAGAGGTTGTGGGGCTCCAGATGTTAACAGAGCATCAGCACACGAGGCCAGCAGCCTGGTTACACAAAGGATCAGCGCAGTGGCTCTTGCCTCCACACCAAGGCCCCAAGAGGCCAAGAGCTGGAATACTGGAAAAACTGGACTGTTCCCTTCTGTTTCCCAATCAATCCTGTGTAGCAATCAGAGTGAAAGATTGGCATGTGACTCTCAACTGCTGGCCTAAGCTCCTGCACTCCTGCACTAGTGTCGTGGGAAGGGGCTTCCAGTGGTGTTGCAAGGCCTGTTCCTCTCCCCCAGAGAGCCAGCATGAGTTGATTCATACAGCCTACGGGACATGGAAGAAAAAGCCCGAATTTAGGTGCACATCTTCCATCTTGCGTGTGCCAGCTGTGATACAAGGCTTTGTGCTCCTTCTGTTCAGCTCGGACAATGCTTCAGTAAAACGGCCCCACGACCTTTCAGAGTTTGGATGCTGCACGTCTCCACAAAGATCTCTGCTGCTTTGTTGAGCAGGTTCATTTTTAATTCTTCCCCCATCGATGAGGTATGCCAGATGAAGCTGAGAATAATGTCGCAGCCACTGGAGCTAGGCTACTAAGAAAATTCATGGGATCGACATGATGTGGTGTGAGGGGAACCCTCACAGGTTTCCATGAGTCTGGATCAGGAAGCTCCTCCTCACCCCCTCTCTCAGAACACAACAAGAAAAAAGCCTCCCATGTGCAACCTGAAGTATAAAGGGCAAATCTGGTTTGCAAAGTTCCGTTCAATCTTTGAAAAAAGAAACAAACCCAAACCCCAAAAAAAGAACATAAAGGATATAGATTTGTACTGGTAAGCATATTTTTAATGTGTTTATTTTGGTTTGCACAAAAAGAACAACAACAACAAAAAAAAGGAGAGAGTACAGCTGAGGTAATCTGGGGTGTAGATCAATGCCAGGGGATTTCAACACTTTAAACACATGCTTTATTAACCTTTCCCTCCATTTCCAGTGTTTTCTTGGGCCTTTTTTTCCACAGCAGAAGGACTGAGCTTCCTGCTGCATTCCCCGTGGTACGGCCATGTGGATCTGGCAGCCATCAGCAGGCAGCGAAAGTACTGCAGGTAAACAGAACCGCTCCTGCAGCCCGGGAGGAGCGCGCGTCGGGGAGAGTATTTCATTGCACCAAATCCACGCTGGTGGAATGTGGCTTTTTTCCCCCAGAAATGATTACTTCATGTGATCAAGGCTTGTGCAAACGGGGGGTTGACTGGGTATTTACTCAATGAAACGAACGCTGAGATTACGTTTTGGAACACCTTGCTAACCCCTTGAGTAATGTTGACTTGTTCCCATTCCCTACCATTTGGCTATTCTCTGCTGTTTCGTGTCTCTTGTTTAATCTAACTGGCTAATGGGTCATCTTTTGGTGTGACCTGACTCAGTAACCTGGTTCAAAGCCTGCAGAATATGTCAACACAAGCAGGACACAAACGGGTGGCCAGCAGGATTGAACAGGGTGGACTGGTTACAGAGACAGTCAAGCTCATCAGATAGCAAACTCCAGTTGCCTTCTAACTCTCCTGTAAGGGGTGTCTTGTTTGTTTATTTTGATTAATTTTTATGCCACACCCATAAAATCCCATTGGTCAGAAGCTGTTTGGTTAGAACTGCTGCTGGATCAGATCTACGTTACTCAGATGACTTTGGGTGCACGACTAAGTATTTTCAAGAGTACGAACTGATTGGAGGTGCCTCCATTTTTTAGTGTATTGCCAGAGCCATTTGGAAGACATTTCGGAAAATTGTCCCCGAACTGATTCCCACAGCACGCAGCCAGATTAGCAGTCGCTTTGTTCTCTGCGATGGCACTGGAACCTGGCAAAACTGGGTCCGCCGTCTCACTGTGTTGCTGGCTTCTTCCACCTGTAATGGTGTATTTGGCCGCTTCTGATGGAGGTCAAGAAGCTCTATCCGCTATTGCTTAGGGTACTAGGGAGCCCAAACGAAAACGTAGCGCTAACCTGAAAAGTGTTGGCTGTGTTCAAATATCACTTTTTAAATTTTTTTTTTTTTCCCCACTGAACAGCTCTAGAAAAGCCTCTCTTATTTTCAGCTGGAATTAAAATTCCATATGTACTATATTAAGTGGCTAATTATGTCATTCATTTTACAGCCTTCTTCTGAATGACTTGATTGAAATGAATGGATTTTAATCTTGGGGGGGGGGAGTGGGGAGCAAGGAATAAATGCTTAAAGGTTTGTTCTGTTTCAGCACTTGCATTTTGGACCATAAGTTAGATGTTTAAAACAAATATGGAATGTCTTTCCTAGAACTAAAAACTGGCCACTTTTGCAGTTTGATAATCCCTGCTGGGACGTGGTAATTGCATGTGTGATTGACGGGTAATTTTAAGGGGCAATTCTCTGGTACAAGGAAGCAGAGGAAGGCAGCGGGGCTATAGGAGGAGAGGGAAGCGTGAAGGAAAGTGTTCTAACTTACGATCTTATTACTTTGGCCGTTAAAATGCATTCAGTCATTCATTAAAGCTTATTCATAAAATTCATTATTCATTAAAGCACTTTGGGGACCTGGGGGGGGCGGGGGCAGAGAGCCGAACAGCAACAGTCATTATTTACACTCGCAATTTCATCATGGAATTAGCTCATGGGGCCAGATTCGCCTCTGCAGTTCGGCAGTACAGTTTCACTGACATCATGCAATAGCTACCGATTTAGACTAAGCTGTGGCAGAACAGAACCCAGCCCATACTGCTTCCGTAAGAGGACGCCTTGGGCAATTTCTTTGCTGTTTTATTGCCGGCTGGGTTTTGGGATGCTTTACAAATGGATAAAAAATTAAACGAGTATGACAAATGGATCTTCTCACTGCACGATGTTCAACTGAATCATTCCATTGAGCTAGTTAGTAGGAGATGGATGTGAAAAACATGCACATTAATAATTAGTAGCTCATTTTTGAGAGTTTTTTCCCCTGCTGTCCTGACAATTTCAAAACTAACAGTTTACATTTTCACTCCTCACATAAAAGGTTCAGGGTGACAACAGAGGACAGAAAGGGATGACACCAAAGCTCTTATTTTGTTAATATGATACACAGCGCATAAGTTCACAGTAGTCAGTAATGGGAAAGAACTAGTAAGTCACTGAATTCACACCTTTGCAAGGAGAGGTGTGTTAGCTAATGATCATTCTTCTTCACAGCAGCACTGAAACTCTTCCTAACCAAGATTTTCAGCTGAATCTCACTGATGGAGCAGCCCAGGGGAGGCTGAATGGGTGACTTCACACCTATTAGTTGATGCACAGAACTGCCTGCAGGCTCTCTGCCTAGGGGCAAATGTCATGCTTTTGGAATTTCAGGCAGAGTTTCTACAACTCTTTTCCACTGGCATTACTCATCCTAGAAATCCTACATGTTATTTTATGATTTGGGTTCTCACCGTAAGGCTGAGACATAAGATATTCCTTTCTATATTAATGAACAGCAGGTCAGGAGACAGCAGTAAGGGAAACTAATGGGTTTTTTTACCCTGACCCTGGCAGCATTGTACCACAGATGGGGTGGGACTGGCTAGAAGCAAAGCCGTAGCACAGCTGCTCTGCAGGGCCTCGACATCCCCCATCTCTGGTGGCAGCTGATGGACTCAGCCCTGAGATCTAGCACCAATCTTGTGGCACCTGAGGATGTGAGAAGGTGTTGATCCGCAAGTCTACCAAACCATGTAGTATGATGGAGGCACAACATGAACTTGAGCTTTTTTTGGGTCTCTTGCTTTGCTTCCTTAAAAATCCTCCTACACCAGAACCTTGGACTCTCCTTGTTGTGCAGGGCGATGATGCAAGTCCCAGGGAAACAGCCATGTGGAAAATCTGCAGCTCACGGTCATGGGGCCAGGTTCTCTAATGCCAGAGAGTGGAGTAGTTCTGCTGGAGTCAGTGGACTTATTCTAGCTGACAGTCTGACCTATTGAGTTTCCAGTTCCTTTTGTGGGAACAACTCAGTGCATGATTTGATCTGAATTTCTGGGGCAGGGCAAGCCAGGAAGATTTCAGACTTCTAATTGGCATGTCTTTAAAAATTCAGCCTTTGCCATTTTATCTTCTGATCATCTTTCAGGCTGCACAGCTGTCTCTGGCTTTGACTCCTGTACAAAATCCACAGTCTGCGTAACAGCAGTCTTTCCCCGGATGGCTGTTTAGAGCCTGCCCTGGCACCACAAAGGAAGAGATGGCAATTTCCATTTGGGATGGGCTGTGTGAGCTCCAGAAGAGGTGCTACCTCGGCTCAAAAGCCGGGGACCTCCTTACTGCTGTGAAAGGGGTGAAGCTAGGGAGCAGCAACCAGCATTGACTCCCTGGTTCTCTGTGTCAGGTTCATATTCAGTGCCAGTGCGGACACTGGATGTGGTGACAAAAAGAGATTAGGCGGGCACGTGTCACAGGCAGCTCTGGAGACTGGAAAAAAAGAGACAACCCTACACTTCCCCAAAACACAGAAGTACAGAGAAAACATTGTGGGTTCACACCGGGTTCCTGTCCCAACGCTGCAGAAAACGAAAGAGGAAGCATCGGCAGCAGCTCTGCTAGCCATTCCTTAGAGTCACATGGGAAATGTGACCCATTGCCATGGGGCTGGGTAAACAGGAAGCCAAAATAAGCCCATTCATGCTGCTAGCTGCACTGGGTGATGGCTCCCACATGTTTCTGCAGCATCTGGATGAATACCAGCTGCAGACTGGAAGCACCCGATGCAAAATCCTCGAAATGTCTCAGAAGCATTTCCAGTCCTCAGAAAAATGACACACAGAGAAGGTATCTGCCCCACAGTTGTGTAATTAAGAAGCTGGAGAAACAATAGATTGGTACGCTGCCAAACTGTGCAGAAAATGGCTGACTCATGCGGGCATGCAATCTTGAAACCTGAAGTAATTAGTGGCAGATTCATAAGTGGGAAAACAGTGCAACGAGACTGCTGAAAGAAAAGCTGTCCTCACTGCTAGTAAGCTGCAGGGGTGTCTAAAGCTGCTGCAAAAGCACCCGGCCCAAAGCGGAGCACAGGTGGGGTGGACCCAGTTAGCTCAGAAGGTAGAACTGAGCAGCATAAAATAATATCAAAAGCAAATGTGCAAATAGGAAGCAGAGAACATCAGGGAAGACTTTTGGTGCTGTGAGAAAAATGCGCGCAGGATAGGAAAGTTTGCACAGCGATGACGTTAATACGGTGCAAAAGGGCAAAAATAAGACTCTGAGCTATGTGCCAAGAGACAGCAGCAGCACTTAGTTAGGAGAATGAATGCTAGCGAGGCGGTAGGACATTACTAAATGTGTCAGGTTGCAAAGGCTTCCTTAGAGCTATGCCAAGGAGGGAAAGGAATTATAACCACGCAAAGCTGACTTAAAGAAATGCAATCACCCCCTGCCATTAGGCAGAGTAAACTGCAAGTCAAACCGGTGTTGCTGGCAATGCCAAATCCCCTGCTTTCAGCTGCACGCAGTGAATCCGTCACCACACAGGGGCACGAAGTTTGAAGCAAACAATTCATGCAGGCAATGGAAGTAGAACAAATTTTGAAAAATATCAAATGTGCTGAGCTGGCAATATTAGCTAGCCTCCCTGCAATGAAGTTGTTAGGAGGCATATCAAGAAGTGTTTGAAGGGAGGATGTCTTCCAGGCATAGAATTGCCTTCACCTATTTCCGTCTTTACAGCTTGTGCCTCCAGGAGTGACTACAGTATAAAAGGGAAAAATAATTGGAGCAGTAGAGGGAACGGAAAAGGAAGACATTTTGAAGTAATGTCAGGGGCATAACAAGTCACATAAGCAGCATGGATGCTGAGAAGCCAGGCAACCTACCCCTTTCTGAAGGCTGAAGTAACTTCCACAAGCACTAAGAGTGTTCAACTGAATGGCTACAAGCAACGATAAATCCATCTTGGCAAGAACAAACATATCCATGGTACATGGGACATTGATAAGAACTGTTGGATAAGGAAAGAAACTACCTCACCACATCGAGGAAAAGAGTAGATGTGAATGGTTGAAAGCACCACTGGGATCAGATGTGAGGTGGGAGAGCATCAGCGCTGTCAGCAAGGCGTATTAAAAGGACTCTGAGGCATCAGTTTCATGGCTGCTGTTGTTCTGGGGATGGAGGCAGAGATCGTGTGGCAGAAGCTGTGATGCATCATGATCCCATCTTCATCTGTCAGTTAGAAAGAGTCAGGGAATAGATCTACAGCTGAATAAAACCCCAGTGGTGTTGGGATTGTTTGCAGTACCCTGTATGAGACGTCTGTTGATCCCCCAAGGGCTGGGACCAACCTCAGCAATCTAGAGCAATACAGCAGCTTCCTACCCTCAAATTCACAGACTCCATCCAGAGTCTGCTGGGATTTGTATCCTATCATCTGACATATTTTCTTCCACAGTTTTCATGTATGTGCAAGTCATTGGTAGAGCTCCTGAATAAAGATGCAGTATGGACAACTGCTATCATCACAGGCTGCAACTATCACACTTCTGAGAGAGCAGACACTCAGCTATCCCACCTTTAATAAAGAGGCAGATATATAACATCTTGATAATGAGGAGTGGTACCCCTTGGAAAAAGATGCGTTCCACTTGCTGACCTATAGCTCGATTTTAGTACCAGCAGCAGAGCAGAGAGGTATGTCCAAACAGAAGAGCTAAATCTTTCAATAATATCTGCAAGTGGAAGGTGTTGTCAGTATAACCGTGAACAGAGAACCACCTGAGCAGAGAGTGACCATAGACTATTGGCAAGCATTTCAGACTGCTGCTGGCAGCCCCCCACCACCTTCAGCACACGCCCCTGAGGCACTGATGCTAAGTTTTTGGTATCCAAAAGGAAGAAAAAGCCTGGCATGGTTATAGCTGCCACACAGCCCCAAAATACGTCAGCTGAACGTGAATCTGACAGAAATGATGCAAAGACACAGAAAGCCTAAGTCAAGCCAAGTTCACCACTTGCAGGATTTGGAAGAAAACCAAGACAAAAACATGTGGTGACCTCCATTTTTTCTACGGGAAAGGCCAGAAAGCAGGGGAAAAAGTCCCCATTTTCACGAGTACTGGATCTACTGAGATAGGTTGGATGTGCAGGAAATTGCAACACCCAGGTTGCGGAGAATGGACACTCTCTTTGGGAATTGCCCAGCTCTGCTCTGGAGCTGCAGTCTGCACAGAGGAAGCCAGCGATACTCTGTCTCGGCCAAATATGACAGAGGCTAGCCAACATCTGATGGTCTGTTGTGGCAAGTATAGGGCAACCAGCAAAGAAGTCATCTCAGACTGCTGGTCAGTGGATGAGTTTAAAGCATTTCAATATTTAAGTGGCCAGAATATCCCACGCAGTGGGAGCACAGATCTGTTTGCTTGCAATCCAGCCTCAAATTTACTCACTTTGATCATTGTCACAGCATCGCCACCAAATGGCAAAGCCAAATTAGCACTTAAAATGTCTGAAATTTTATTAATGCTGAAGAACATGAAGAAAATATATGGCATCTCTGTTCTTGAATGGAGAAACAATCTCATAGAAAGCCTGGCTCAATCTGCTTCCATCTTCTGATGCCTTGAGCAGTGGTATCATTAATGTGGCTAGCAACGATGAAAGGAATCACAGACAAACAGGAGAAACATGTGAAAGCCAAAGCCTCCCACGAGTGATGAAATAAAGACCTCCCAGAACTGCCAGCAGGAGAAGGTATTCCTGTCAGGCTGTTTCCTCTGGACCTATCATGTTCTGAGATGCAAACTGTGTTCTTGGGCAGATAAATTCTTGCTGATGTAACACAGCATTTGTAAACACGTATTTCCATGAAACCTCAAATACCTTAACCTGCTGCGCACAGAAGACACAGAGATAGCAGTGAATTACGCACTCTGATGGACAGGGCACAGATCGAAGCAGAAGAAAAAGAGCAGCGATTGTGGGAATAGATGCAATACCCCAGAAAACTTGTTGCCGAAGAGCTCAAGTAGACTGCAGTCATGTGATGACAAGTGAACGACACGCCGACTCCAACATCAAGGCCGCTTCCAGGTGTACACACGGGGCAGTACGGTACTCTGGCATGAAAGAACAGCCCCTTCACACACAGAGGAAAATAGCCTTGCTCACAAAAGTGAACAGAAAACGAGAAAAAAAGAGCAGTACATTATCTATAAAATTAGGCAGATGTTGAGCACGTACAGTGGTACATTCAGGGTTCTCGCAGATTGTGCTACAGCCACCAGCTATGGCCACCAAGTCTGCAAAAAGTGCCAACCAGAAGAAGCCGACTTAGAGTCACTCAGCAGGAGATGGGCGCTCCAAACAGAAAAATGATAGGGTGTCCACTAATCAAAAAAGGGCCTAAGCTCCCACCAGTTTTATTTTCAGTCTGCTATAGTAAAATATGCCTAGCTGTTTGAAAACTGCTTGGAGAATGTATTTTTATGGGCCTCCTGCTCAGGCCAAGGAGTGCTTGGGGTGCTTGTGGGGCAGCAGCTCTAGGTGCCAGCAGGATGAGTAGGAGGAGGTGTGTCAGACTGATGCTTCAGACCTACCTCCTGTCATCCAAGGCTTCTGGGGAGCACCTCAAAGGGGGGTTCCCCATCACCAGCATTTCTGTCCTGGTGTTTCCACAACCCATTCTGATTACTGAAAGTGCCACCAAAATTGCAGCAGCACTGACACTGTTTTTATACATTAGTTGATCCTTTACAGAGAAAAGTCGGGGTGCCTTTGATCTGGATCATCTCGCAGGTGTTTAATGTCTGTCTTGATATGGCATAAGCCAGACACAGCAGCTAGAGAGAGAGGACATTTAAAGAATGAACCAGATCAAACAAGATGTCAGCCCCCAGTTGCACATTTCCCAGGATTACAGCAGACATGTTGCTGGCTTCCAGGTCTTCCCCGGCACTCGTCACAGGAAGCTGCTGCAGAGAGGGAGCTCTGCAGGGTCTTCTCGCTCAGAGAGCAAACGTGGTCTGAACAGTGTAATTTCGTTTTCTTCTTGTTACATCTTTGGGTAATGCAGATATAATCTTCAGCCATCAGCTGAACAATAAATCAAAATGCTTGCAAAACAACCCCTGCCTCCGCGCCATCCCCCCCCCTAAAAAAAGGACAGACAAATAAAATACACTCCCTTCCAACAACAATTAGACAAACAAATAAAAGCAGCCACCAGCATTTTTATTAATTAAGTTTTTTTTACTATCATTGATGTCAATTGGCTTCATAAACATAAGCCTCAGCTCCGCATTTAAAAAGAATGCATTTACCATGTGAGTCGAAATCAGTCTTACACGATCTCACCTCAATTTTTGGACATCAAACGCATGGTCGAAGCAATTCTGGTCCTGTTTTTGTTTCAAACACTTACAATGCATTATGAATAGTAAGAGAGTAACTTCCCTTAAGGGCTAATGGTCATACTGGAATAAAACGGCAAGGGAACTCCTTTAGCATTGTGGTCTCCTTCCACCATCTGCTGGGTTTCCTTTGTTACTGCAGGAGTCAAAAGTCAAGTTCTTTAGTAAGGACATTACTTATTTTAATCTTCTCCCTTTCCCTCATCTCTCAGGTACATTTTGTCACTTATGAATGCTGAGGAATGAAGTAGTATTGTTAATCATTACCGAAATGTTTTATCTTACCGAATATATTGCCAGATATGAGGGTATTTTTTGAAAGGAAAGGTTTAATTTGTTCTTGTGTATAAAAAAAATCATTTTTCGTTATTTTTCTTTCTAAAGTGAATGAACATTTTACTGACAAGCATTGGTTGTTTCCTGTCTGAGACTGACTCTTTCTTAAGTCTGTATTGCTCCATTCGGGCATGAACAGGATTTTGGCTTGGACTTCATATCATAAGCCATGACTAACCAAGTATCTCTTGCAACATTTTATTAACAATGATCCACAAATTAGAAGCTAGAGAAATGTTTTTTTTTTTCTTAAGAGTGCAGGATCAATCTGCCTCAATGCTGCTTAGGTGGGGAAAGTATTTATAAAATACAAACAGAGTATATTTACATAGAATTATCAAGAGCTGAGAAGTCCCCTTCCATACACAAAGTCAAACACACACTCACCTCAATGCTATTTTTAGACTCGTTTTTCTCAGTAGCAGCACATTTTAGGATGCCTTACAGTCCAGAATATGGGACTAGTTAACATTTGTGCATTTAGTGCCAAAAACTATGCATCAACATGGACGTTTAGGACCTTTTTCGTATGCGAGGGGATCTCATCAGAAAGGTAAAGGAGGAACATGCATTTTGGCCTGGCGATGATGCTGAATCTAGAGCAGGCTTTTACGATAATTCATCTGAGAACTTCCTTGAAGACCTAACCAAAAGTTGTGCGTTTCACTTCTGGTTTTTGTTTTCCAAATGTTTTTGTAAGGAAAAATCCGCACCATGATCTGTAAACACCATTTTTTTTAAAGCACAGATGGTCAGAGATCTCTAGAATGGGCTTAAAAATGTAACTCCAATATGAGCACGTGTTACAAAACTGGTTTCCCATGAAAAGCATTGCAAGATCTTCACATAAACAGCTTTGCTCAGCATTCACACACGCAGGAATTTCAATGCAAGCCAGAAGGGGTCTGGGCTAAGGTCAAATGCTTCTGGAAAATGCCATCTCTTTTTTTTGAAGCAAGAAATTTTTTTTACAATAGAGTGTTGTGCCTCTACAGTGTGAAGCTTCAAGAATTATGCAACACTGATTAAAAAAAGATAACTAATTAAATGCAGTGACAAGAGGTAGAGGTTGGAGAAAACATCATAGTGTCAATATTCTTGAAGACGGCGAGTTATTTTGGACGCCTCCATTTTTGGGCAACTACTAAAAGAGAGCCATACTTTCAGAAATTGATTCAGCTTCTGAATGCTGGGTTCCATTAAAGTGTTTCTCAAAACCCGATGACGAGTTATTCCGGTCTTCAAGTTGTGTTATTACTGTGGTACATTTTCCTGAGTGTAAAAATGCGGTAATAAATACCTCAGCAGCATGCTTTGAGGCTTCATATGTTACTGTCTATAAAATGCTTTGAATGGACTTTAATGGAAGACCTCATAAATGTGTAAAAGACCGCTATTATCATTTTCTATGAGACTGAGATTTAAGGGGTGAAGCGAAAAAGAAGTGTTGTGACAATATGACAAATGCCTTTTTTACTATTCCTGTGTAGACAGCAAGAAGAGAACCCAAGGTAGACCTGCAAGGCTAAGGTAAATTAAACAATTAATAATTGCAAAGCATTTTAAAAAAACACCCACTGTCTTTATAATTAAACTGTAAAAGTGTGTTATTTCTAAACATGAGCTGATCTGGGGGTTTGTCCTTTGATCCCACCATCTTTAAAGTACACTACAAAACCTGAAGAGATTGTAACCCCTTGGAAAACCTTTTATAGCATCAAACAAGAGCCCTCCTCTGACTTTGAAGATATCCTGCAATCAATTAAGCAGGCCCTAAATGATGCCGGAATGAGTTAGGAGTTTTGCAGAATAACTGGCAGGCTTCCACTTAGAGAGAATCACTGGGAATATGAGAAAACAGGGAAAATTTGCCATCCCCATTAAAGACAACAGCATTAGGAGCTGTTTTCAAAACAGCAGAGCTTTTTTTTTGCCTAATACTTTCAAAGCTGCTGTTCTCAGCTACACTGATTAATTGTTCTGTGTCTTTATTTTTAATATGGGAAACTCAAAATCAACTTGGAAGAAGTTCTTTGAAGTCAAATGCACGAATCAAAATGTGAAAACTGCATCTTGACACAGCTGACTTCTGCTTCTTTCCTTGTGAGGTTAGTCAAACCAGCGTAACCTAAAGTGTAACCTAAAGTACTACGGAAGATGAAGGAGAGCATTTTAAGCCTGTTTGCCCTTGCTTTACACTGATGTAAAAGACTGTGAGGGGTGGAAGGCAGCAGTGGTCCCAGCCTTTCACATCCTGACTTCCCACTGAGGAAATAACCTTGCTCTCAGTCAGTGCCTGGCCAATTCCTCCACGGATCTGAAAACCAAAGATAACTTCTCTGCACCCAGCAGGCTGTCTCCATGCTCTCAGAAGGGACAGCAGATTAACTTCAGCTCAGCACTGGAAAGCTACTCGCCTGCCCTGTATTTTCTGAAGCCAAGGAGCTACAAAGTTCTTCATGCCCTGCATTCTGACAAGACACCAAGTTGCAAATCTTCACACTTGCAAAGAAAAATACCCAGGAGTTGGAAATAAAGTGAAAGCTTCCTCCCCGCCTCCTGTCCTCTCTTCTTTTCTTCTTTCCTCCCTCCCCAAAATAAAGTGGCATTTTGCTCTGTTCTCACGGAAAGAAGTGAAAACTGGATTGGTCATTGTGCTTTGCTTTGGTTATATTTGGGAATTTTAAAATCCACCTCCCTGTAGTATTACTCCCAGTAATAACACCAGGGCTTTAAAAAGACTAATGACTTGCAGGGTTGCAGCTGGTAAATTTTCATGCAGAAGCTACCGACTATTTTCCCCACTACAGTAGATCCTCTTATCTGGTTCATTACCAGTAGAATCCCCTGCACACCAAAACCCAGAGGCAGGAAAACACTCGGGCATGCGCTTAGAGATAAGCTCCTGTTTACATGATTTGCTAGGTGAAGACCTATAGACAAAGGCTGTCATGGAGAAACTGTGATGCCATATGGATATTCTCTCAGTTGTCACATTTCTTCCAGATCTGTACATGCTTTTCAGACTGAAAGCTGGAGGAGCATGGGTTACATACATTTTAAAAGCCCTTTTGCTTCTCTGTAGAGCCAATGGTAAAATCTATTTAAGCTTTACCACCTGGCTCTGAGTCCTAGAGAGGGAGAGGTCAAAAATGAATGGTGCAGCCTACGGCTGAATGAAAAGTCCTAAAATTTTTTTTTGCAAGGAAAACAAATGGGGTGAACAAATATGAAAGCCAGCTGTTACTGGGAAGCATTTTAATGCCAGTCTGTACAGCAAATGCTCTTCAGCTACATGACGCAGATAAAAAATGACCGCAAATTTCAGCAGTGTCCTGTCAAGAAGGTTAGCAAAATAAAGACAGATGGTAAAGGATTATACCTAATTCTTTCTCCTAATTCATCTTTTCCTGACCATCCCACTGCACTCAGTCTAACTAGAGATTTACCAGCTTAACTTCCCCTCTGTAGCTCACAGGGACAAACCACATAGTATAGATTTGCAACTTCCCATCGTTAGAAATGTTTAATTGGGCACAACTGCTTTTCATCAGCTGCCTTTAAATGCCACTTCTGAATCAAGGATGTTTACAGTGTTACAACAGTAGGACTCTAGCTTCATTTTTAAAGCAAATGTCCTAAAAAGCCCGGGAATATCAGCGTGTTTCTGGTGAATGTAGCTGTCCTGCTCAGCCAAAGAAGAATTTCAGGCTGGAATTTCTTACCTAGATGTGGGTAATCTCACAGCACTATGCTAACAGTGCTGTCCTAAAAATACTTCACTGTTTCTTTCCTGTGCTCTTTTTTCCCATGCAGATAAAGAAAGGAAGCTGTGTAGCGCAGCCCTGATAACGCTGGCAGCGTGCACTCCGCGATCCGTTGCAAGAGGGCCCGTTCTGCAGCCACGGCTTCTCATCGCCTGCCTGATTCTGCTCCTCCTCCTTCCCCACTCCAGTGTTTAAAGCTATTTTTTGAAAACTCCCACTGGTTTTTGATGTTTCTGTTTTCAAATGCCTGTCTTGAGACACGCTGAGCCTGGTCTTCCCGGGTGTTGATGATCAGTAATAGCTCCATACGGAGTCAGTGGGGGACCAACAGTGCTCAGCACCTTCCTAAGCTTAGTTCAGAGTACCTAGATGGAAACAGGGAAGAGCGCATCCAGCACATGGTCTGTGCTGCCTCTGTGCTTCTCCTCATTGCTTTTACACCTCCCTCCGTACTAACACCCCTTGAAAATTCCAGACCTAGGCTCTCTTTTAGACAGTCCTTTTGGTTTTCTGTGCATTTATCATTCTTCTCTTTGAGTTTTTAAATTTCTCTAGTAAAAAATCCGGGAAATGGCAGTTACCTTTCTTCCTGTTCCTTTCCTTTTACTTTCCTCTCCTCTCTTTTTCTCCACTATCACTGGCTTTCTTTTCACCGGAAAAAAGATTGGAAGGCACATGTCGGTGACAACAGCACCATCTCCTGTTCTGCAGGGATTGTGAAGCCTCCACTTTCACGTTTCCATTAGTCCTTCAGACACGGCTCTGGCTGAAAAATTTGGAGCTAGAGCTCAATCTGAACTACCTCTCAAAGAGTTCAAAAGTCTCCACAAGTCTAAAAGTATGCGAGGAAGTGTGAGTGCATGAAAGGCTACAAAAACTTCAGCTCTCATGTGACTTGTCTCTGTGAGTCACCTTTTCATGTGCCTTTAATTCTTCTCCTCAGAAAAGCTCAGCTGCAAAACTTTGGCAACTTTTTCTTGCCTTCCCTGTGGCTTGACACATTGCCAGTTTCTGATTCCATTTATTTATTTATTGCCATTAGTGTATCCTTATTCTTTACCAGTATTACTGCTCAGATTGTCACCAAATACGCAGCCCAAATACATGACAAGATACGCACAGACAGGGGATCAGCTCATCAGTCCACATAGTAGGTCACAGACCACTGAAGGTCACAGAACATGCGCTGCCTAAATTTTGTGTCAGTGTAACAACAAAGGGATGCTTTGAAGAAGGAGCCAGCACAAGGACATAAAGGGAGAGGCGGCAAGGTCGAAACAGCAGGCAAAGAAACCGATCTTCACAACAGCAAGATCTAATTAGGGTAAGATAGCTGCTGTTGAGCCAGGGAAGGGGATGTGGATGCGGTACGACGACAGCCCAGGCAATAATTTTAAGTATGTGGGTTGATAGGAATGGGCTTGTTTTGGAGAAATTCTGCATAGAAAATGCAATATACAAGGTTTGTTCGTATTTCACAAAGGAGTTTGGGAATAGAAACATGGAGCTAGTGACTCAGCAGGTAGCTTGCGGGCAGTGATAGCTGACACACCACAATAACAGTAGACCTACTGTTAGACTGGGATACAAGAGTCAGACTGGGACGCAGGTGTTGAAGTTAACACTGAAATGGAACTGGAGAGGACAAACTCCAGGCTCACTGTAAGTGGGCAGTAAGTTCAGAAATTAAAGGGAGGAGGGATAGCTGGAGGCACAAGCTGAATCTCATTTTAAAATGGTAAAGATTAAGACATGCTTGCATTGCGACGTGGAAGAGGCGGAAGAAAGGTTTAGAAGCAATGTAGGGGGGGCAAATGAAACAAGTGTGAGAGGCTCAGGAGATAACAGCACAGCCACCTTGTAGAAATGTTGTCACCAGCTTTCCTGGCTACACATCAAATATTTCTTCTGTCAGTTTGAACAGTTCTGCCTCTGTCCCTCTTAGCAAGGGGGTTCAAGGACTTCAGGACAAACCAACAAAAATGAGATTACTTTCTTCTTTCCCTTTCTCACCTCTTGTAACTCTCTTTTTTCCTTACCCCCTGGCAGAGAGCAGAAGTTCCTCAGTAACCGCCCCTTTCTAGTCCTTCCACTTCCACCCATCTCATCCAGCTTCACATAAACCTAGAAGATAGATATATGTCTGTACTCAGGTGTGAACCTTGACCCTAGTACCCGGTCCCCTTTTCCCATGTGTGCTCCTCACTGCAAGTGCTGTCTTGGAGAGAGATTCANGTACAAGCTATGTGCGCTGCTGCTTTTTTGNACAACAGCACTGAGGAAATCTAGAAGAGGANGGGANGTGAACATACCTAATTATCNGGTCAGGTTTACTGTACNGAGCACATCTGTGCTTTTTGTTCTCCCATTTTATCGTGGGATAGGGAAGTGGTAGGAAATTTTCTGCATGGCTCTTTTTCAGAAATCTCCCATCTACTTCTGCACTCAGTGGGAGAAGAGAGAAGAGGCTGAGTTACGTACCCGCTCCCACTGGAGAGCTTACACTGTGCAGACACGCTCCCACAGGCTCCAGCAAGGACAGAAAATCACGCTGCAGGGTCAGCTAAGCCTGGCTCCTTATGAACTGTGCAGCATCACCTGTAAATGTGCCGGTGGTAGTATGTGACTATAAGAGTTTTCACAAGAAGAAAGGTATTTTGTGTGACCCAAATCCACCATTGACACGAAACTTTTTAAAGACATATACTTGGCCTGGGCTCAAACAATCTAGTGTGGTGGCTCAGCTCAGCTCAGGCTTTACGGCAACAGCATAACGTGTGCTTCCAAAACCATAAGTGGGGATTTCCAAGACTTGCAACTAACTGTAGTTTATACTGTAGTTTTGTCCACGATCCTTTTCCAACACAACCAGCTGCTGGAATGATCCTCCGTGGATTGTTCCTCGTACAGAATTGCCAGATTGTGCAATCACAGGGGAAAACATTTACACAGAACAAGAATGCTTTTGTGTAAAAGAGTGTGCAGTTAGCTAAGGCGCTGATATTTTCACTAGGGGTATGAGGAAGGAACCCTCGTCCTCTTGTATTGCTAAGTCAGTGTAGCATTATGGGTTCTGATGAAAATCAAGAAACTGTTCTTGTTAAGTATCTGAGTTGTCAAATCAGCCCCAACTTGGTCAGCTAGTTATCCTGTGCTGGAAACCCAAATCATCAGCAAAGGCGCCGTTATAAAATTCAGGTAAGAATCAACAATAATACGTGTTTCTCATCCCTGTCCTGCCTCCCACAGGCTCAGCAATATGATTAAATGGCAAATGGCACAGGGAGGCCCTCCCTTAGGGGAGGAGTGCATAGTAAGCCCTACAACTGTTACAGGGAGTAGAGAAGTATTTTGTGGCCTATAGATAGCAGTGGCCCATGAAGAGGACACATCCAGACCGGCCATTTATTTCACAGCTGTCTGCTGCGGTGCTGGACTGATGTTTCAGGTAATTTCTCTTAGTCCTAGGTTTCTAAAACAGCTTAATATGATTGAGGGAGAATCTCTCATATGGCTGAAGTAAAGAAAACACGTGCAGGCTGTCCTTTCTGAAAAAAAAAACCCCAAGCCATTTCAGTCTTTGATCTAGGCCATATACCAAGGCTGGAGGGGACCTGGATAGGTCAAGAAACACAGAATATCTCCTAAATAAGCGAGCAGAGTATATGAGGGATCGGCAGGTGTGGGATGTTCCGAGTGCTGAGGCTGGTGCAGTAAGCTGAGGCTGGAAGGGCTTGAGGTGGCTGTGGCTGGCAGGCTGGGGCCTGGGCTGGCTTAAGAAGAAGGCAGGGAAGTGCTGGGATAAGCTTGGAAAGTGGAGAAAACAGAACCAGATCTGTCTTTGGTGAGGCAGGGGTGTGCACTGGAACTGTAGAGCTGGAAAGCACAAATTGTAGTCAACATGGATTCACCAAGGGGAAATCATGCTTGACCAATCTGATAGCTTTCTACGATGGCATGACTGGCTGGGTAGATGAGGGGAGAGCACTGGAAGCTGCCTACCTCAACTTCAGCAAGGCTTTTGACACTGTCTCCCATAACATCCTCATAGGCAAGCTCAGGAAGTGTGGGCTGGATGAGTGGTCGGTGAGGTGGATTGAGAACTGGCTGAATGGCAGAACTCAGAGGGCTGTCATCAGCGGCACTGAGTCTAGTCGGAGGCCGGTAACTAGTGGTGTCCCCCAGGGGTCAGTACTCGGCCCAGTCTTGTTTTAACTTCTTCATCAACGACCTGGATGAAGAGTTAGAATGTACCCTCAGCAAGTTTGCTGATGACACCAAACTGGGAGGAGTGGTGGATACACCAGAAGGCTGTGCTGCCATTCAGCGAGACCTGGACAGGCTGGAAAGTTGGGC
>Ga0065711_1038981_pt1 | contig 18239 bp, 8 predicted proteins | sample Hoacrofraction12_FD_59098 | JGI IMG/M metagenome (GOLD analysis project Ga0065711, IMG submission 59098) | Hoatzin crop microbial communities from Cojedes, Venezuela - Epithelial fraction 12 v2 (version 2) | ecosystem: Host-associated > Birds > Digestive system > Esophagus > Crop | place... | reverse complement strand
CTCGGCCGCGCCGGCCGGGATCGCTGCCCCGAGGGCCCCTCGGCCCTCAGGCAGCGGCCCCGGGCCCGCCGCCGCCAGGCCGCCCGCAGACAGCCGGGACCCGCTGCCTCCCGCCGCCATCTCGGCGTCCGGACACCGCGCCTGTGTCAGCCGGTTGCCCTGTGTTCTGCTACCACACACCCGGAGATGCCTCTGTTTTCTCTGTTTCCGAAGTGGTTGCTCTTAGGGCTTCATCCCAAGAAACATCCATCCGCCACGCGTGATAATTTTGACACGTTGGACTTGAAAATAACAGATGATTAAATACCAGCCTAACGAAAGTTTTGTGTTGTCAAAGTATTTTTCGTTAGTTGAAAGTACGGCAGTTAGTGAAAACATTCAGGGGCTTGCTGGTGAAAACGCGTTGGCTGGGTTCTGCTTTCATCTCTGTATGACTAAACGCGATGACCGGGGATCTCCAGAGGTTTACGTTGGGGTGGCTGTCCCTGCAACACCAGTCCTCGGGTTTCCCATCGCTAGGTGAAAGCAGGAGGGACGTGGGCTTTGCTCACAACCGATTTGAGCCGTGCAGGCGACGGAGCCCTGGGAGGAGCAGGCCCGGTGCCACAGGCAGCGGTCACGGCGTGGCGGGGGGACTCGCACAGCTGCACGGCAGTGAGCCCCACACGTGGCACGGGGCTGTGCGGTCACAGCTGGCTGCGCTCCGCCTGCGGTGCGCGGGGCGAAGAGCAAACCCAGCGGGTGGGACTCTTCTGCTGAGCCGCAGGCTGGGGATGGGTGCCAGCCAAAGGGTAAATGGATAGCTGCTCGTTAACTCACCCGGCAGAGGTGCTTCTCTGCCCTAAGTTATGTGGTGTGGCAGGAGCTCTGGCTTCTGCGCTGTGTCATTGACTCTGCCGGGCTCAGAGCGGAACTACAGCTAGCCGATGAGCTGGAGCTGCGTTGGTCGGCTGTGCTACAGTCGAAGGTGCCTGTGGGCCAAAGGAGGGGTCTGGAGAACAAGTTTTACAAGGAGTGGCTGAGGGAGCTGGGGCTGTTTAGTCTGGAGGAGTCTGAGGGGAGATCTACAACTACCTGAAAGGAGGATGTAGTGAGGCAGGTGTTGGTCTCTGCTCCCAGGTAACCAGTGATAGGATGAGAGGAAATGGCCTCAAGTTGCATCAGGGGAGGTTTAGATTAGATAATAGGAAAAATTTCTTTACTGAAAGAGTGGTCAGACATTGGACCAGGCTGCCCAGGGAGGTGGTGGAGTCACCATCCCTGGAGGTATTCAAAAAACGTGTAGATGTGGCACTTCGGGACATGGTTTAGTAGGCATGGTGGTGTTGGGTGGATCATTGGACCTGATGATCTTAGAGGTCTTTTCCAACCTATGATTCTATGACTCTATGGAATGACAGTGGCTGCAGAGTGCTGACACTGGGGTGAGGGGCATGAGGCGGGAGAGCAGGAGCCGAAGTCTCTCACTTTCCATGAGTCTTGACGTTGCTCAGAGGACCTATGGTTCTGATGGTCTCTTCAGTTAATTCACAGCCAGAAAATGCTTCAATTAGCCCAAACACCCTGGGGTTCAGAGAGAAGGGAACTTAGTAATGACCTGTATACCTGTATGAAGTCGTTTCAATGAATTGTTTATTTGTAAGGCACTTGTGTGTGAGTAGCTATTTTGGAGAAACACCATGCAAGTTGTTGTACCATTTTGCGATGCTTTTTTTTGCAAGGGAACAATGTATTTATTTTTGACCTCCTGGTATGAAGGAGCTGCTAATCTGCGTGGGGAGTATTTTAATATTTTACCTCATTAATAGCATGATTTGTTCTGGGATTGATGTATTTGCCAAATAAAATATTAATGTAGCACCCTGTGTGTGACTGGGATATTATTTCATTGGCTTGTGTAAGTAAGTGCTAGCTTTTAAAAATGAAATCTTGGCGGCTCCCCATTTCTTTAGGATTGACTGGACAACAGCAAATACCTAAGCAAACTCAGAATTTATAAACATGAGAAAAGACATATGAACAGTATAATTGGACATACTGACTGCTAAAGAGAGCCAGTATACTTTCTTATAGTCTTATCAAATATTCTGAGAATCTGCAACGCATATAATGAAAATATACTAGGCTTGCTGCTGTATCATTTGCCATTTTCCCCCCTTACTGCCTTTTCTTGTACTTGTGATATGACACAATGGTTAAGTGTTTGTCCCCCACAGTTTCTGGGTTGTCTGATTCAAGGGAATTCATGAGCTCTTGGAGAGCATGTGAATTCCGGCAATGAAGGCTGGAATCCCCTAATTTCTGTCATTGCTTAATGAGGATCAAGAAGAGTTGTAAGAGGTGCGTGGACCTCTGTCTACCCACGTGTAGGCACCCTCACCTTAGTAGACTTGGTCTAGTCTACTCTGCCTTGGACCCTCTCCCCAGGGAGCAATTGTAACTCTTTAACAGGATACAAGCCCTGCTAGATCTGTGATTTACCTTTCGATCGCGAGGCCTAACACATACCTGCTAGCTGTCACCAGTAATTCATGCATTTGACTGCCCAGCCAGCTGCACACCAGAAACATTCTTGGCTGGCAGAGCAGGGGCGAGCTGGAGGTCTAGAGGCTTTGCTGATCGTCTGGACTGATCTGTTAAGCTATGAAATAGATATATAAATTGCCATACTTGCCTGGTGAATAGAAAGCAGACAGGAAAGTGTGTACTAGAGACTCAAAAAACCCAGAAACGAGCAATCCCATGAATAATGTTTAAGGGCTATCTGAGTCTCGTAGCTCCTAGCCACCCTGTAACCCACCCATTGTGAATTAACCAAGTGGAAAGCAAAATAATAGTTGGGATGGATATGTACCTAGATACTGAGCAAGGCCTGTGGGCTCAGCCAGGATCCACCCAGGGAAAAGCACAGAGATTTTCAGTATACACAATGAAGCGGTATATAGCAAGAATGCAAGACCTAACATATGCAATATAATGGTAACCTTTTTTTTTTTGTTGTTGTTATTCTTGGGTATAATACCTTTCCATTCTCATTTCGTAACTTGTGTGGTGAAAGCTTGCTTTCCACCTGAAATAGAGATGACATCATTTATCATTGCTCTGGGAAGCACTCTGACAGTTCTATTCTGTTACCTCATTATCAGATCACAGTCGTGTCACTTCCCATTAATTGTGCATGCCTGTGCCAGCCTGGATTAGTTCTGCCAGGGAAATTTACAGTACTGGGGGCCATGATGCTGCTCCCTTGCCAGCTACCCTTTGCCACCTGCACTGCCCCTGGATAGAGCACCATCAATGAGGAGAAGCCTGGCTCCAGCTAGGTCAAGCACAGAGCCACCTCAGCAAATTGTCTGGCTCGCAATTCAGCTTTGGGAAGTGATTTGCTTTCAGGACAGAAAATTTATTTTTCCCCGTAGCTTTATTTTTGTATCTGTGTTTGCCCCTCCTCCCCTGCTCTCTGGCATCATCCAGATGGCAAGCATCACTTTGTCTGCTTGTTTCCAAGTGTCCTGAACAGTTAAAAATGATGTTCTCAGAACAATACCTGCTCTGAACTATTTATTTTTTTTTTGAACTAGTCCTTTCAAAGCTGATTGAAATACTTTGTTGGTGGAGCAGGGGTGAAGCACTGGACGAGACCTTATGAGCAGAGCAGTCTCACTTGTGGGGCAATGGCGCATGGAGGACTGGGCACTGTGGCAGCCTGTGCTGTGAAGATACTTGAGCTAAATTACCGGCAGAGGGATTTTTACTCCCTCAAACGTTTCAAAATGTACTGACACGGGTTAAGAGAAGTTTTATTGAACATTGTGGAAATCAAGGTTGCTTTCCACAGAGCCAACAGCAGAAACAGAATCATAGAATCATAGAACGGTAAAGGTTGGAAGGGACCTTAAAGATCATCTGGTTCCAACCCCCCTGCCATGAGCAGCGACACCTTCCACCAGACCAGGTTGCTCAGAGCTCCATCCAACCTGGCCTTGAACACTTCCAGGGATGGGGCAGCCACAGCTTCTCTGGGCAACCTGTGTCAGTGTTTCACCACCCTCATGGTGGAGAATTTCTTCCTAATATCTAATCTAAATCTGCCTTCTTCTAGTTTAGAGCCGTTCCCCCTTGTCCTGTCACTCCATGCACTAGTGAATAGTCCCTCTCCATCCTTCCTGTAGGCCCCTTTAGGTACTGGAAGGCTGCTCTAAGGTCACCCCGGAGCTTTCTCTTCTCCATAGCCACAGCTCACCTTTTCCTAGGTAAACCTGCCTTCATGTCTGACCCTGGGTTTGGGCAAAGCTCGCATTTCAAAAGCCCTTAACAGCCATATGTGCCAGAACCAGTTTGTCCTGCAAGAAGTTTTGATATTTCAGCCCACGTTGTTTCTTCCCAATTAGGATCCTGAGCCATGGTCCTGAGGAGGACGCCCTACCCCCACAGCCGTAGGCAGGCGGGCATGGCAGCCCTGGCCGCCTGGGGCATGGCGGGCAGCGAGCTGCCCCAGCCCAGAGCCCAGCAGCTTGGCAGGTCAGTGGCAGCAGCAGGCCCGGCGGGGCAGCCCTGGGCAGGGGATGGGCCCGTTTAGGGAGGCCGCTGGGGAGCAGCCGGAGGCAGGGCAGTGGCGCAGGTCTGTGGTGTGTGCAGGAGGCAGGACAGAGATTAGGCTGGGCACAGGCACGGCGCAGGCAAGGCTGGAGGCCCCGGCCTGAGCTGAAATGGGGCACGAAGGCGGTTAAGGCCTCCCGGCAGGCTCCACAGCCTCCCTAGCCCTCAGGGTGTGTCGGATCAGAGCCATGGAGCCAGGTCCCTGAAGCCAGGCACGGGGGCGGGAACCAGGCCTCCCCTGAGGAGCCATAGAGGGGTACATAGGACGGGAAAGCTGACCCAGTAGCCTGGGGTTGCTGACGGCCAGGCAGCTGGCGCGACCTGTGAGGGAGCTGCAGGAGCAGAGGTGCCTCTGGAGGGGGACAAGCCTGGAATCGGGGTGACCCACGTGCAGGCAACACCCCTCACCCCGGGCACACCCCGCGGGACTGAGCATGGAGGGCAGGCCCTGGCCAGGGGCTTATCAGCAGCCCCAAGTGTGGCACCTGGTGAGCCAGGTCCATGTGGGGAGTCCCACCAGGAGACACAACGACAGGGGAGGCCGAAGACCCATCCAGGGACCAGGTGCACGTAGACCAAAGCCCAGCAGAGCTTCAGTGGGGCTCCAGGGCAGAGGGCGTGGAGAGCCCCAGGTGAGACTGATCAGGGGAATTAAGGCCTGTCAGTGCCTGACGGAAATGTTTTCATCTGCGCTTTTTTGTTTGTTTCCAGTTCTTTGCACCTCTGATCCATCTCCTGGTCCTCGGGTCATCCTCATGGTGTAGAAGTTAGTTTGCTTCTGGGCTTGGCTCCCGGTATTAGGCAAGAGGTTGCCTTTGAGATCAAGCCCAGGTGCAGTGCTGGGGTACTCAGGTGCAGGGACTGCTGACAACAGACACTATAAAGCACCCTCTAAGTGGTTTTGCTGCCTTTTCCCTGTGAAGTCTACTAGCATCAACCCAGAAGGCACTGGGTAGTTCAGATGCAGTTGGAGATGCCCCTCGTCCCTCTGCCTGGGGGCCGAGAAGGTCTGGAAGAAATGATAAACAATATGTAAGTTAATTGTGTGGTTAATACTAAACTAGGTGTTTCAAACCTCTTATGTCTGCAGATCAGTTTTAGCTATCCAACCTAGTGAGATTTCCCCAGCTGGTCCTAGCAATGGCCCTCTGTTGATACGACCAGACAGCTCAGCATGTCCACAGAATATGTACAAGCTGTTCACTGGTGATTTTGTGATGTACATATAATTCTCCCCAGGGTCATTTTCATCTATGATAAAGATTTAACCTTTAATTTTTTTTGTGAGGTTTTGCTCTATTTCCTGGCTTGTCATAGTGGCACAAGGTAAGGGGAAAAAATTTCTATCCGTGCTGCGTCTTAACTGTGTTTTTAAAAGAATAGTTTAAAACAACCAGGTTTTGAGCCTCTCTTTGCAAGCCTGTCGTGTTGGCAGTGGTTCTGACAGTGATGTTTTGGTAGGTAAAACAAATAACATTAGGTCACCTTTTGCTTAATAGTTCCCTTAATGTAGCCTTGTCATGGAGCTGAACTTGTTTGTTGATAAATGAAACCATCAGAAGAGAGACAGAAACGTCGTTCGTGAACTGCTTTATTTTTCTGTCATTACTCTAGGGACAAATAACTATAGGGCATATTATACATTAGATTTATTTCCTGCTTTGCTGTCACAGATGCCTTGCCATTAAGAATTTTTTTGAGTGCATGATTTGAGTGTAGTATTTTACAACTCTAAGATCTTAAGTTTGTTACATTACGTGGTTTCTTACTACAACATAGAACACCATGCTCTGTGATAGTTTCTGGAATGTATGTCAAAGTGGGGTATATATAGGTAGTTCTGTATATAGATGTTTATAAAACTCTGACTGTAGGTTTTCCATAAGTTTTAAAAAATTGCAGTGCAACAGAAATAAAATACAGTATACTTCCTCCATGTGCATAAGAACAGTCATATAGGGTTGAGTCAAAGGTTCTTCCAGACTGTCGTCTGGTCTTTGACAGTTACATCAACATAGAGAAATGACATGGAGTAACCTTCCTCTGGGATGTTCTTCCAGGCTCTCATTGTCTTTGGTTAAGAAACTTCCAGAGTAAAAGGTTGCAGTCTAAACCAGGGTATTTAATAGCATCATGACTATAAAACAGGTTTACCTTAAATTAATTTACTTAACCCGTTTATTCTTCTGTTTTTTACAGCGTTCCATCTCAGTTATTTTTGTGGTGTGTTGAGGCCACTTTCATCTCAGGATGTCAAAGTGCTTTACATGTTTCACAGGCAGGCAGGTGATGGCAAGAATTCATACTATGATTGACAGTTCTGGAAATGGAGCTTGATCATCCTTAGCCTTCAGACTAAGGAATAGAACAAAGGCAATATCCTGTTATTTTTGTGCACGACTTTCTTTTCATCTGTACAGGAGTGGTAAGCCTATCTCAATTTACTGTAACTGAGGACTTCGTGAAATTGATACTGCATGTTTCTGGCTGTTTGCAGAAGTGAAAGAAATATTCTCTAGTGAGTGTAGTTTTCTCACAGCATCATTACAGGCCACTTCTTTACTTTATGGAGTCATCTCTTGAACTCCACAAAACAAAATTATTACTGGAATATTATCAATTTTTGCATGGTCTGGTAGCTCTGCATGTCTTTATCAAACACACCTGTTTGCCAACCTGTTTCTCTGGGTAAGTACAAAGCTTGCACTTGGTAAAGCAGCACTGTCTTCTGCTGAATTCAAACTGAATGAATGTTGCTAGGAAGAGGAAAGTGCTATTATACTCTAAAGTAGACAAAGGACTACATTTTAATATCCAAATCTTCAGTGACGTTTGTTCTTCCTACCTGAAGGATGATCTTCCTTCTCTGACCACAATTTCGTCCAGCAATGGTAGCGTAAATGCTGAGCAATGGAGAAGCATTTTAACATGAGACATGAAACTTCTGCAAGTGTCATGTGCAGCTCAAATCTCATTCTTTCAGGAGAATAGAATAACCCCAGAAAGAACCCCTCATGGAAATGAGTTGAGTTGAATAAGGAGTATAATTACTGGTTGGTTTTTTTTTTTTCCACACATGTAGACCCAGAGGTTACTCAGTAGACATACTAGTTGAGAGGTCTTTGCAGCTAGATATAAATTCTGGTATGGCCTTTACTTCTTCAGTGGGCTAAGAAAATCTAGTGGTTTAACAATCAGTTACAGGAAATATCTGGTGGCTTTAGTTACATGGTTTTGGATGGGCTGTAAATTACCTGTGACATCTTTGTCTTTAGCATAGAGATGCAAATAGACAAATTGTATTCTCTTACACACAAGGTAAAGAAAAAAAACCCACAAAACTGCACAACATTTTAAGGCTATTATTCTGAAAAAAGCTTTAGTAAGTCTGACAAATCATAATTCCAACAGCACAAGACAGAGGCTGCAAGGAAAACTACACTTAGCAACTCCATGAAAATCTTCAGAAATAACCTGTTCTATTTATTTATTAAAATGAGGCAGTTTTAGAATTTTATACCCTAGAGCTGTCTGAGACTAGTGCATATTTCACTGGACAAGTCAAATATGTCCTCTTTCTAGTGGTTTTCAAGTTCTGCTTTAAACTCTGAGATTCACTAAAAGTTTCACCTTACTGGCTAGATTCTGCTTCCCTAGCTCTTCCTAATTATTGTGTTATTGTAGCAATGCCACAGTAGTTGTGAAATTAATAGTGCCAGAGGAATGGTGATCATAATTGTGACATGATGAGGATTGAATATTGCCTGCCTTAAGTCTCTGGCCAGACTGATATAAAGGAAGATGGCAGATGTTTCCCTGGTGTTTGTAGGAAGACAGTTTTAGAGATCTGGCATCTTAGATGAAGATGCTTAAACTAATCCGTGAATAGTATTGAAGTGAAGGAAAAATTGGTGCATGTTAAATGAATCTACCATAAAGCTCTGCAGTAATCACCACAGTAAGAAATATTTAATTTTCCCATCAGGTATACCCAGTATACAGCTACCCATCGAAAAGTTAGAAGTGGTACTCAAAGAAAAGCATACTTCTTGTCTTCTGGCCTCTTACTTTCCAACCGGACAAATTTCTACCTTTATTCTGTTTTTTTTCTTTTCTTTCTTTCTTCCCTGATATTACATTTATGAATCATTTACAAAGGGAGAAACTCTTCTGGAATGTTTTTTTCATTAGTCTCTTTTGATGATTCATTTTAGCACAGATGCTGTCATGTAACTCTGCTGGTGCATCAGAGGCTCAACTGGATCGCAAGTTTTTGGAACATGATTTTTTTTCTAATAATAGGAAGCTATCACAGTTGATTTATCCTTTGTCATATTATTTCTCTGAAAAGGTCAACATAGCCCTAACTTCTGGGCAGAATTCAGAAAATTATAAATATGTTGCTAAAGGTTTAAAAGCAAAACCTTTTTTGACAGAATGACCATGACCTTAACAATCACCTTGTTGGATCATAAAATGTGGTCGTATGTAAGTATGAATAATAAGGACATTACCTTTGAAAATCCACATTTGGAAAACATCTTTCAAGTTAGAGCCATTTTTTTTTTCATTTGTTTTTGGCAGTTTTGGAAAATATTCTTAAGTAAATACAGAATCCCTGTGAATCTACTGGTTACAAAAATAAGGACTGAGCCAGGAGTGCAAATCAGCACAATTCTTTTGGCTGCAAGCCACCTTAGTTTACAAAGTCAAGGAGCCAATTTCTTGTTTAAAATGATCTGTAATTTTCCTTTTTTTAATACATGATTTAAAAAAAAAATGCAAGGACACATCTTTTGAAGCCTGATTCTGACAGTGTTTACCTTATTTAGGTACAGTACCTTTTAAAGTTACCACAAATAAAGCAGTGAGAAACTGGAAACTGTCCCTTGGTCTTTTCTCTTCTCATGCATAAATAATCTTTTCACCTTAAAGGTATTTTTACAAATAAATATGCTGTTTCATACAGCTCAGTATTTCTTGTTGGACATTTGCTATGTTGACACAGAGAACTGTCCTTTTCTCGTGTAGAGAATGATAAGAAAATTGTGTGCTTCAAGAGAAAGACTGGTGGTGACTCTGGGCACCCTAAGACCCTTGCTAATAAACATGTTTTTCTGAGGAGTAATTAATCATATTTTGTAAAAGATACATCACATTATACAGATACATTAAGTCAATTTAGAAATGTGATCTACCACAGCATACATTCATAGAAATATATTTTAAATTCTTTTTCTTAGAAAATAAGCCATATAGCCAGATAACACAGCTGATAAATGAATGTATGAAAGATATTGGTATTAGTTCTGAATATATGAAGAGTATTGGAAAAATCATATAAACCCAGTAGTTGTTTATTGCTGCCTGCATGGACTAAAGGGTTACAATTCCAGGTGTATCTTTGGTGAGAAGAGTCTACTCAAAGATAACTGATGACCAGACGAATGGTATAATAAATTCAGTAATGAAAATTTGCCTCTTACCGTCCTGCAGCCTGTTTGCCCACTCCCCATTTGCTCAGAATATCAGGCAGGAAAGAGTATGTCTAGCTACAAGCGACACTAGACATTCTGAACGATGGTTTGCGGGGGTGCTGATGCATCATGTAGCTCTTCCAGTTTTTCAGGGGAAAAAGAGGGAACACCAAGTAAAGCAGGACTTACTGTGATTGGTGGGAAGGATCGAAGCAAAATGTCATTAATTTTTTGTTGCTTTTAACTTTTCTTCATGTTCTGTTCTTGTGAACCAAAAAAGCCCTCAGCATTAATTTTGAAGGAAGCCCTGTAAAGTTCACACTGATAACAATCATGTAGACAGAAATCCATACAGGGGCAAAGGCAACTGGATCTGCTGGTGTGTAAATGTGGTTAGTAAGGGGGCAGGTGTGAATGTTATGCATGTTGGTTACTCAGCTTAAAATTTGAGAAATCTGGAGAAATGTGAGTACAAAACTGACTGTTGGAAGAATTCCCCAGGAATGATAGGAAGAAAACTCAGAGATTCAGCTTATCCCCTGAACTGTTGTAAGTGCAGAGAGGAATGAGTCTTTCCCCTCAGTGAATCAGGACTCGGTTTTTGCTAGTTGAGCTGGTTTTAGGGCTAGTTAACACTGATGGTGATATTGCTAGATTTCTTTGAAGATTGTATTAACATTCACTGCGTGACTGCTCAGTTCCAGAATTTTGTTCTGACTAATATTTTCTTGTCTTTTCCAGAAAAATCAGTCAGCTAATGGGCTGTAGAAATAACTCTAGAAGTATTCTCAGTCTTTGCATGTGTATATGTATCTGTGTGCATGCAAGTCTGGCAAAAGCATATTCATGCTCAGACAAGTCAGAAAAAGGCATCAAACATATGTTACTTGAATGAAAGGTATTTTGTGCTTAAAAAAAAGAAAAATCATTAATACATGATAGCTGTCAGTGTAATTTTGATTATATATCTCACCTACATACTAGTGTTTCAAGTGTTCAGTGGCAATTTTTGCTCTCAGTAGCACTTCATGAGATTCTTGATGGGATGAGTAGTCTGTGCCTTCTCTTTCCTGCCAGGTGACACAAAAGTTTGTTCACTGTTGGAGCCAACCTGTGAGTGGGAAGGAAATTCCTGCCCGCTAATAAATTCTAGGCTGGTCTAAAGGAAAACTGTCAGTGTTTGCAAACTGCCCCACTCTCTTCTTTTCTGGAGTAGAGAGGAACCTAGAGGATTTCAACAGGATGCTGAAGGATTGTGCCGTTATTCCTACCTCCCCCTAAAAAGGCTTCAGTCTAGAAAGGGTGTGGAAGGTAAAAATTAGCAGTTGTTCTGCACACCCTATCTTCTACCTGGGTGAAAACAAAAAGATGGAATGGCATGCAGAATTCAGTAAATGTGGGAAAAGTGTGTGCAACACGGAGTCATATTACGGTTGAGGAAGTACAAGGAGCATCAGTGAGTGTAGGGTTGCACCTGAGGTAGAACTGAATGCAGAATGAATAGGGGAGAAATACAGACTTCTCACCAGCAAAGTATGTAAGCACATATTGATTTGGGTATGTGGGCAATTGCATTCTGTTCAGTGGAGCTCCCTATAATTGCTTTGAATTCAATGACATTTTTTGAGTTTTTTTTTATTGGTGCTTTAAAGATAAACTTGTTCTTGTGTCCTGTTTTAAAGGGGGTGGATTCATTATTTCTAATGTGATATGGAAACTTTAACAAATGACCCATTTTTGAGAGTCAATAAGCATCCACAGCTCCTGTGACTTTCGGCTCTGACTTCAGTGGTATCCAGAATTTTTCAGCTCAGTTTGTCCTTCTAGCAGGAAGCACAGCCAATTAGGCTTTGTCATTGCTCACTTTTTGATGGAGTGCCCCACTAAAGCTGTCGTGAGCAACTGACTCTTCAAATGTGGGTAGTTAATATTACTCCCAAGTAATTAAAAGTACAGTCTCAGTGTCTATATTCTGGGGCAGGGGAAATTTCGAGTTACCGGTCAGAGTGACCATAGTCTGTTATCGTGTTTTATGACAAGATTTAGAACATTTTCCATTTAGACAGAATAGAACAGAAGTTCATCATGTACTATGAACGTGTGAAGTTCATATGCAACTGGAAAGCTTAAGATACATTAAGCATTGAAATAATCAGCTTTGAGGAAGTTTATTACTTGGTTATGGTTTAAATATCTCAAAAGTTAAAAATTATGTGTCCAGTGCAATTAGTCCTATCTTCAAAGAGGCCTTTACTTTTTGAAAAAGCTGGTTGTAGTAATATGAATAAATACCGATTGTTCAGAGTGAAGAAAAAACAGAATGGTATTACAATGTCTTGTGTTTGTCTCAATCTACAATAGTCATTAACTACTAGCTATTACAATTTACTTTTATTTGTGATGAAAATGGTCACTCACTGTTGCTCCCATCTGCATCCAAAGAGCACAGCATTATTGTGGAATTGTCATTTCCACACCACAAAGATGTAATGACAGCAGATTTCTGCCCTATATTTTTGAATTTTACTGTTAAGATTCTAATTTTACAAAAACTCATTCCCAAGTAAATGGTAAACATAGCCTTTTAATGAAAATTCATGGCATTGCTTACAATACACAAACATGATTAAAATTGATAGAATTTTGCCTAAAGGACTTGTTGAGCTAACTTAAGTCCTGCAAAAGATCTCAGAGTACAACAGATGCTGTTTTTTTCATCTGAGCTGAAGCACTAGGAGTTGGGAGGAAACCCTGAAGATTTTATCAGTTTGTAAATGCCTCAATTTGAAAAAGAGAATTAATCTCCTAAAACAATGAATTTAACAGATACCGTCATGAACTAGGAAAGAAACTGCACAGTTCTGATTTTGTGTTTTCCTCTGGAAGTTAGTGTTGCTAGTTAAATTTCCATAGTGAACCAAATCAGTCCCTGAAACAAAAATGTATGAAGCTATTTCTATCAAGAATAAATGACTAAATTTTCACTCAAATGGTCTGAGTCATAAGGTAAAACTCTGCTGGCATTCTTGTAATGTAAACCTCTTTTTGTACAAGTACATACCTCAACATATGGGATATGAACATTTTGGATTTAAGGAACAGGTATGTTCCCCTCCAATTGCCTTGGGCACTTTTGTGGAGGAACTTTTTGCCTTTACTTGTGCTGTTGGCTAGTTTCTTTTGTTATTTTCCCCAATACAAGAGCCATTCTATTCAGAACTATATTCCTGATAGCATATAGCTCTTTAGCTCCCATCATTACTATTTATGTTTGCAGAGGAATATGTATCTGTGGCATAGTAAAAATTATTTCATAACCCTGTCTGGCTGGAGTGCTACTTCTCCCATTTTTTTCTGGTTTCCAGAGCTTATCATGGTCTACATGAGTGCACTTCTTTGCCTTAGTTGATTGCTCATGAGCTTTCTGCATAGCACTTTCTATATGCTCAGAATGTCTTTTCCATTCGAACTTTTCTTTTCTTACCTTTCCCTGGGTATTCAGGATATAAACAGCCTCTAGGGTATTTTCCTGTTCTCCAGAAAGTGCACTGAAGAATTATATTACAATTCTCAATTTTAGCTTATTTTCTTTTTTTTCCTACATTAATTTCTTCTTTGTCTCTCACCTACTTTTCATATGATTTTTTTTTATTAAAAGCTATACATATCTTCTATTAGCATTTCATTGTCTAGTTCTTTTTTTCTCCTTCGCCTTTTTTTTTCTTATATCTAATGTAAGCTACAAACATAAATAGTATTAACAGTTAATTTCATTCCTCATATCCACCATAAATGATGCACACCATGGTATTGAGTTACAGGACTTTTTAGCCCTTTCCACTGTTCTTTTCCACTCGCTGAGGCTTTTATTTTTGTTTTTCTACTCTTTTTCTACTTTTTAATGTGTTTTACAAAACAAAGGAGTGTCACTACAGAGGTGAGATTACTCAATGGCTAAAGGCATTTTACGGCAGTAGAAATATTATTTCCTACCTGCTTTTTCCCAGCTCAGCCGTTCCACTAATTGTGCTTGTTCATGTTCATGTGAAACCTGTAGCCGTCAGATATGAACATCTTCAGTATTTAATACAGCTTGACTCTTCTTAAACAGTTATGTTGATTCTTGTTGCTGATATTTCACCTAGGGAGCCAGTTTGTTAATATCTACAAGTCTGTTATTAACCATATTCTTAGTTCAGTGAGAAAACCTTACTCAATGCATTAGTTCAATTGAACAAAAATGGACGGTTGGAAGAGTATCCCTTTGAAGAACAGAGCCACAGTGGTGATAAAGAAGAACTTCACACTTGCGACAATCTTAGCAGCTCCCTACTGGGTAGCATAGCTTGCTTGATTGTCTGAGCAGGGTTGGTTGGTTGTCGAGATAGTGTATGATGGATAAAATAGAAGTTCAGTGCAAGATCAGGGACTAATATAAAAAAGGAGTAGGCTCATGTGTATGTATGAATTCACTGAACGCCCTTCATATGTGTGTATCATTTAGTCTTGTCAGCCTTGATTGCAGTAGTAGTAGTGAAGATATGGACTTCAGGATGTGCTGGCAACCAGAACATAGGTTCAGGATCCTTGAGGTTGTTTTTCTCCTTTTCATTACAAAGGTGCTGAGCGTGACACATGGCGACCATGTACTGAAACTGGTGACCTCATGCGGAGTGATTCATCATTCAGAGCGAGAGAGTGAACCTCAGTCCTATCACCGATACCCATGGCCTGTGTCTGTGGAAGCGGGAAGTGGGGAAGACAGTTCCAGGCTGGTCTCTGAGTCGGAGAGTGGGGATCCTTGCACCCCAGCAGATGAACTGCATGCATGCTGTGAATTAAAGCGTGCTTTTCTCTCTGCTTTGTCATCTACCTGGAAGTTTTTTCTGACCAGACTGTTCACGGAGTGAAGGTGTCCCTGTCTTTCACTCCCTTTATAGCCTACAACAATACCATCAGCTGAAATTTTCCAGTGAAAATGGTGGGTAACCAAGCTTCTCTGACTCCATTTTCCGCACTGTAGGGGTGACCTCAGGCAGCAAACATTTTTCCTTCTCTCCAAGTATTTTGCCCTTGTCTTCTCCATTTTCCAAAGGTTTCAACTTGTGGAAATGTCCTTCTTCTGGCTTGAAAGAGTCACCTATGAGTGTTTTTGCAGTTGGGTCAAATGTGTACATATTTGTATGCATTAACGCATTCGTGATCTCATTATCTGTCTCTGAAACTTACTTATTTTAAGCACAGATGTTTGCCTTCTTTGCTGACCCTGTTGCTTATAGTAGTTACCACTATATTAATTCTGATGGCATTTCTGGCACTAAGTGAAGGAATTACTTGTCTTTTTTACACTTTATGTTAGTGAGAGGGAACCTCAGATCCTCAATAAGGTGTTTTCTCCTTGGCAACATGTATGTTCCTATGTTTGGCTTTCCTTTATTTGTGTTGAAAAGGCACAAACATTTTACCTCTGGTTTGAAAAAGTGGTATCTTGCTGCACAACTTGTGCAGTTTTTGACTAATGCCGAGGGGAGATACTAGAAGGAATATATTTTCTTAGGAGTTCTCTGTTCATTTTGTCTTTCCCCGTGTGTGACCACCTGCTCTCAAGGGCAAACAAACTTGGCTGTCTTCCTGTGCTCACAGCTGCTTTTATCTTTGTTTTCTTTGAAAGAGAGAAGACCAGCTTGAACACTGAACTTGGACATTGCTGCTCTGCTGGATAGTGTGGACTTGGGTGTGGCAGGAGTGAAGTATACTCTGTGCAGTGCTGGGGCTGTCAGTAATCAGTGCAGGGCTGCAGCTCTTGGATGGGCAGCTCCATTTCATCTGTCAGGTGCAGCCTGGAGCAAGGGTGAGTGTGGATGCTAATCAATAGCCCATGGCTTGCCAGTGAGGAACTGGCTGTGGCCTGACGATGTGGAGGTAGAAGGGAGGAAAGGATCAGTTCTGGTAGTGGGGATGTGATGAGGGCACCGGGTCCCTTCTGACTTGCCATTAGAAGACTTTCATGTTCTTGTCATAGCATAGACTCAGAGCAAGCATTCCCTGTCTGATTATGACTAAGTGTCATTTGTGGAAATTAATGCTGTCCTGTGTTTCACTAGAAAGCTGGTCATTTTTTTTTTCTTTGGGGTAGAACAGTTTTATTTGTGTATATCTTCAGCTGTGTGATTGTATTCAAGTGTTCAGCCAGTTTGGTGACTTCTGTTTTCTTTTGATTCTTTGGGCAGTGGCAATGGATTGCAGCAGAATCCTATTCCAAGTGGCACTGATCTATATATTTCAAGTACCGTATTTGTGCTGAGATAAGCATAGTAGGATAGCTACCATCAGCCTCTAGAATGGCATGAGGGTCAAGAGGCTGGAGGGAAAAGAGACCAGGGGCCATACCAGTACTGGGGAACCAAAGGTTTGGAAGGATTGGGTAGTGTGTAGATCTGGGCAGGCTAAGCAAAGGCCATGATAAGAGGCAGATGATGAGGGGGGCCTAAGGACATGGGGAATGGGTCTTCGTAACAGAGCTGGAAAAGGTCCTGTGACCAGACTGAATCGCATTTGGACTGCCTCTTGCTCTCCCTCAACGAGTTCCACTTCTGTGCTGTGAGTCATCACACTGACACCACTGGCTGCTGCCCTCTCGATAGGAAGCCTCCACTGCGCTAGGATTTGTGCTGTCCCTTTTGGCTTCTGCCCCCTTCATTGCCTTACAACTTACAGCTATGTCCTTTTTGGTTGCACTCAGATCTGGAGACAATACATGCAGTGGAGCCTGACTGGCCCTAATGTTGATTGAGATCTACCTTAATCTGCTCTGTAACAGCTGGGGGGAAAAAAGGGAAGCTCAGAGGGAGTACAGCTGCTGCTGTGACCTACCCAAGTGTCTGATCTCAAGTGTCCATTGTCCTACCTACAAGGTGTACTTCCCTGTTCTCAACTTTCTCCTGCATGTTTCTGTTCAGAATGACACTGCTCCAAAAAGAACTGGGAGAGAACTTGCTTTTATTTCTTCCACCCTCATAGAAGTCCTTCTCTGTCTATTCCTTTTAGTACCTTTGGTACTAGTATGTGTCAAGTTGTATTCACAACTATATGATGTAATATCTGTCTATGTGCAGGGGTGTTGCTGAGATTAACCTCTTTCTAGGTTGTCTTTTCTAAGCAGAGTAAGGAGTGAGAGCACTGGATAAAAGCAGTTCAGCAGGTGAGGACAGATTGCAGCAAACTCAGGTTATGGAGATCAATCTCGTGGGAAGAAATGTTTAGGGGAAGAGTTGTGGGCAGAAGGCCGGTATTTCTAGAAGAGTTTGCTATGTGTCTTAACACTATTTGTTGCATATTGGGGAAGTGTAAGTGCAGTAGGAGTGTTCTGTGGCTGCAGCAGTACCCTTTAATGCATTGAAAAGTAAAAGCATTACATGTGAAAAGTAAAGCATTGCATAGAAAGTGGGGAAAAAGTCCACAGGTTTAAAGAGTGACTGACACAAGTAGGTACCACAAAAAGTAAAACAGAAAATGGTACTGGGTGGTAATGAGTGATATATCCTTAGAAAAATATTCATGCTTTAGATTATGCTTGCGCACTTGGGCTTTATTGGGACTTGCTTTGTATTTAAACTTCACCTTTTATGTGATGTACAAGACTTTGTTAATCAGTTTTGCTTTGACGAATTGATCTAGCCAACTGGCATATCTGAAGACTCATGTGGAATGGAGTATCACATTTACTCTTTTGCAAAAAGCAGAATTCCACAATACTCTGGCAATCCGAGCTGCTTGCAAATCCAAGCGATAGCAAAACCTGTTGCCCAAAACAAATAGCTTACCAACAGATTGGCAAATTATTGTAATTTTTATGTCTACGTTCTTGTCTGCTTCCAGCCACAGTGAAATAGTTAACAGTGTTCATTTATGTTCAGTGTTTATTAGGTGTGAGAATGAAACACAATGGTGAACAATGAGGCAGGTATATAATTTCTTTTGGTCTTCTCTTCAGCTCATTTTTGTCAGTTTGAAACATCAGGCATTTTCCAAAGACACATTTCAGAGAAAGATTCTGAGGCACAGAGTGGCATCCAGCTTGTAAAATAACAAGTTCACACTGTACCAGCTCATTTTATGGATATTTTGATTTCAGTTTTAAGGTATTATATAAACTTGGGGGGG
>Ga0065711_1038980_pt1 | contig 18239 bp, 13 predicted proteins | sample Hoacrofraction12_FD_59098 | JGI IMG/M metagenome (GOLD analysis project Ga0065711, IMG submission 59098) | Hoatzin crop microbial communities from Cojedes, Venezuela - Epithelial fraction 12 v2 (version 2) | ecosystem: Host-associated > Birds > Digestive system > Esophagus > Crop | place... | reverse complement strand
GCGGGGCTGGAATATCTCCAGAGAAGGAGACTCCACAGCCTCCCTGGGCAGCCTGGGCCAGGGCTCTGTCACCCTCAGAGGGAAGAAATTCTTCCTCCCAGTCTTTTTTTGCAAAATGGAGCTTTGTCTCTTCAGAGCTACAAAGTTAAATTAAAATCCTGGTTACAAATGTCAATTGCAAATACAATTAGCAGTTTATGAAAAGGCTGGATATTAGTAACATGTAAATTTTCAAGCACGAAAAGGTGCCGTTTCCCCTTAAGGGAAAGGCTGCCAACAACACATGCTCTTTTTCTTCTCGAGAAATTAAGGAGTGTCTGGGGGAGAGGAGCTGGGATGGCTTTAAATGTTTTTGTACTCACTTCCAAAATAAGTTTATAGTTTCCCCATATACAATTTAATTAAGCCATTGATTTGACCTTTGTATTGAGCAATAAAAGTGAACTGGGAAAGATGTGGGTAGAAGGAGAGCGCAAACAAAGCATGCCCCACGTCAGCCAGTGTGAGAACTGTTTCTGTAACCAAAACTAATGAGATCATCAGGACAAAAGCAACAGCCAAAGCATTTTCAATTATTACTAATATTTTTCTTCCTCGAGCCAGTTTATATTTTTCTTAATTACAGCTCTGAGCTGTGGCATGATATTTAGCAGATGCCTTGGGCGCTTGGCGTGCTAATCACTTGCACACTCCGCACTGGCAGGGGCACCTAAGCTTTGAAGTCTGGAGCACACATTCGTCTTTAGCCATAAAGGTCGCTCCTGCATTCCTCGCATCCCCCCAGCTCCCTTTAGCTTTCATAGGAGTTTTGAGCACGCAAGGCATGCGGTATCAGGATCGCTCTCAGTCTTCTGGATATTACCGGTGAGGGAGATACGGAGTTTCTAAACTTAACTAATTAATTGCACCACACAGTGATGGCAGAAGGCTGTCACAGAACTTTCGAGTTGTTTCTTTCATTACAAGAAAGTTACAGCAGAATTCAGCAGATTTACTGGGAACATCATGTTTTACAGACGCTCCCATGCTGTGTTTCAGGATATCATGTCAGCTGTGCTGCAGTACGCATGAGGTATCTGGCGCGCTGAGCAAGCTTAAACATGCAGCCACGAACATGTGCCTAGGACTAGACTAAAAACAGATGTTTCCAGGAAATGTAAAAGATGTTTGGCATGTTTGAAGCTTATACTTTCAGCTTGTCTGCGTTTGAGTAAGTCCCATATTAATATAAACAAAATGACAATGCCTTCTCTTGCGAATGACTGATTGATTAATGGAACTATTGCTGGACCACACAAAGTTTGGTAGGTTAGGTTATTTCTTCCCAAGGAAAAGATGGATTGTTCTGTCTTGACATTTACCATGGCAGGAGCTGAGGCAGTTCTACGTGTGGGTTTACTTTTTAGCCCTCAGAACCAGCACTATTTTACTGTGGCTCGTGAAACTCCTGCAGAGTTTGCTATGGCAGCTGTATATCAAAAGGCAAACAAATACAATGACAGGTTTCCTTACAGCAGTATGGCTGAGATAATGGCCTATTCTTTCTATGTATATATATATATATATATAGTATTATGTATATTGCATTCAAATGTATGTAGACAAAAGATCCTTTGGGAATGGGGGAAGGAGTTGCCAGTTCATGTAAGTGTGGCTTCTGACATGTCAAATGGGTTCACGGCTGTTCCTGACTCTTTTTGTATTGCATTGTTTTCTTTGTTGCACTGGAGTATTGTTGGAATGGTTGTTCACAAAAGTTCCAGCCAATGTCATTTCTTGAGGAGAGTGGGTATGATTCTTCCCAGCCTGAAGAATTTACATCCAGAATGCACAAACCTTGTCGGAAATAAAGTAGTTGTCTCGCTGGCCTACAGGGAGAAGTGATCTGCCAAAGGTCACACAGAGTTTAATGCAGAATTTAAAAACTGGACATAGATAACACTGATCCCAATTCAGGACTATCCCCCCAAGGCCAGCTTCTCTTCGGTCACACTCTGCTAGAGCAGAGAAATGGAAGGATGGCAGAAGCAGAATGGGACACATCAGTTAACCCTCATAATCTTGTCCCGCGACGCTTCTGGAGAGGCTGGCCTAAACCTAAAGGAACTCAGCAGTGAAGTGAGGAGAGTGACCTCTTCGGTTGTAACTCCTGTAGTTCTTCCCTTTTCTGGTGAAAGATTTTTTCCCCCTAAGACCAAGTTTCTGTAAGGAGGTGTGTGGGGATAAGGCCTGTATGGACACCCTGTTCTCAGGCTGAAATAGAAAGGGGTGGAACAGTACGTGCATGGGAGGCTGCCGACCTTTAATTACTCCCTTCTTCTGGCTCCAAAAGGGATATATTACACCTGCCTACTCCTGACTAGTGTTATATAGCGGACAGTAACAGCCTCCAGAATTTGGAGAATTGCATCACGAGTTCATCACACTTTGGGAATTCTCACATTCCGATTCCCACAGCGTTCCGGTTTCCATTTGTCTGCTGCGGCTGCAACTGGAAATAATTAGTGCTGGTCTTAATGTCAGGATAATAGATTATTTGGAAATTGTTGGTACGTTTTATGGCAACAGCATTGTTTTGCAATTTCAGAGCCCCTTCCTTTGAATATGTAAAAGTAATTTCAGCTTTTGCTACCAGAGGTGATAAAAAGCTAATAATAACACTGCAGCGTCTACTGTAATTTAAGAGCCTGTTCCACCAAGCTGCACCTAGCTTTAATTTTCTTATGAAGCTGTCAGCCAAAACCAAGCCTGTGATCGAAGTGAAATTTGTCAAGCGACCGAGCTACAACATGGAGAGTAAATGCAGGTGCTGACCGGTTCACTTTAGACCTGCATTGTGAGTATCGTTACAACCGTGATCAGGCGTTCTAGACCAAGGCCAAGTCCCCTGGCCTAACCGAGCTGTTGGCCGCACTCAAGTAACCACGGGGCTGGGAGGGACTCTGAGCCCAGCAGACCTCGTCCTTGGGTAGAGTCCCCAGAGGCTGTGCACAAAGGCTGCTCTGGCGGCCCGCCGCCTGCGCTAAGTCCCCCCCTTGGCAGGGCTTGAATATTCACACTGCGAGCCGGGAGAAGGGAGCAGCACAGCAGCTACTGCAGTGGCTGTGCCGCTGTCGTGACGCAGTGATAAATAAACAGCGTAGGGCAATACTCGTGTGCCAGGGTCCAAAAGGCCGTCGCGTGTTAGCCAGAGGTTAGCCGAAGCCTTCAAAGGCTTTAACCGCTCCGTTTCTGGAAAGGAGAGAGGGGCTGATGATGGGAAGAAAGTTTCTAGCGAAGGAGAAAGCTTTTAATTGGGAGCCATAAAGACTTTAAAACACAGAAGGAAAATAGTAGAACAAACCAAAGCTGCGGGGTTTGCTTTGTTGGTTTTATGAAGTCATGCTCCGGGGGCTTGATTCATGGGCATTGAACATCTGGGGTTTGCTTTGTGGAGACTGGAGTCTCTTTTCTGTGCTAGTCCTCACACTGACACTTTTTTTGCTTGCTCACTATTTTTTTTGCCTTTTGAATGTCAGTGGTAGACTGAACATAACCATCTCTGACTCTGAGAAAAAGATTTAAGAGGAAAAACTCATTTAACTTGGAGTCTCTCAGCCAAAACCCCGGAGTGAGTAAGCAACAGGAACTCTGAAGAAACTGGAATAAAACATGAAGTCTTTACGTTGTTGAAATTTGTGCCTGAAAAAGGATTGAAAAAGATCTTGAACGGAATTAGGACTGAGGCTATTTTAATTTGTTTTAAAGAAAAAAGAAGACAGAGCTTTTTAAATAAAATGCCAGTTTTGCACAATTAAATCCCAAATTAGAATTGGCCATGAACAGCACCAGAAGATACTCCGCTGTAAAGACAGAGAGAGAATTCACAATGTAGTCCTTCCCAAGGAAAGGATAAAGGCAGAATTTTCTAATGTATTATTTAACGCTTGTTATGTAGTGCATTAAGTCACTGAGAGGAAAGCTTTTAAAAACCAACAGCCTCTCTGATAGCATTAAATCTTACCTTAGATTTTTGGTTGAGTCAATACTAAGAAAATAAACGAATTAATACATTTCAGTCTGCCCAATTTATAGAGGCCAATCAAGTTACAATGCTGGACATGGCCAACTGAAAGAGGGGAATAGATTTACCTGAGTGAGGTCTTAATTTAATCAGCTGGCCCCAGAGAGCTGAAGTCAGCAGGCTGGGATGATATAAGAGGCAGCAGGGAACCAGTGCCTTTACCGCAGTCGAAGAGGAGAGTGACAGTGATGGAAAGGAGTCTAGGCAGTGTCAGAACACACCTATTTCCGTGATTTATTCTTAATTTACTTTAATGACAGTCTGAAGGTTGTCCATTTTTCTTTAAGTGTCCTCAGAATACTGATATTTTCTAAACATTTAGAGCGTGCTTTTTCTCCCCCTTGGCTCTGTTAGCTCCGTTGCAAGCGGCAGTTGAAGAGGAGCTGCGTCTGCGTTTTGCCACCGTGAATTTTGAGCGCAGGGGCAGGCCACCCTTCTCCCACTGTATACCTTGCCAACCAGTGCCCTCCTCTGCAGTCACCCTTGGGTCAGGTCGAGGAATCACAGGTTCCTCTGGGATTAATGTTGGCATTAGGGTAAAACGGAGGAATTCATTGCATTTCTTTTACAGTTTATACTGGCAAAAGAACAACGTGTGCTTTCCCAATACAATAGCTCATTTTTATTATCAAGTGAGTTTATTGATGGTTGTTCAGAACTACTGACATGTAGACAATGATCTCAGATTGCATTTGCATTTCTGGAATACTTTCCGTCTTCCCAGTTCCTGCCAGGAACTTGCTTCTGTGATTCAGAGTTTTTATTTTAGGATTGGACTGTTGTTTAATCTGCATTACAAATCTATGCCTTTTGCTTTCTTGTGTGTGTGCGCTGCATTCATCAGCATCACAAATCCTTTCAGCTTGGACCTGAACAATTACTGTTAATTTATAATTTCTGCCAGGTAGGAATTTGTTTTTTGCCAGGCATTTGGGGACGCTTTTACAGATTGACTGTAAAATCATCATCCCATCATCAGAGGAAATAGTGATTTATTATTTTTTTCCACAGTGCCGGTGAGAGGGTTCAAGGGCGGTATGATCTCAGTAATACTTGTAAATAGCTTGGGAATGTCAAGATACCTGGAGACCCTTATCAGTCATTTTCTCATTTAAAAAGAATCCATGTTTTTGCAATAAAGGCTGCCTACTACTGCTTCCTTATGAGTCTAGTCCTTTTATAAAAGATGCCCTGAATTGCCCCAAAATGCATCTGGAGAGAGAAAAAATAGATGTTGTTCTATACTTTAAAACCAAAAAATCCTTGTACTTGCTAGGAGACTCAATGAAACAAAACTTGAAGCATTTTCCCTTTGTAGCCACTGTTTTGCCCGTGTTGATGAACAAGACCTGTGAGACACCTACGGGTTTCCTCATGTCAGCAGTCTGTCTCGCCAGGTTGTCTTACCGTGTCAGGGGCCGCGGGCTGCTTTACAGCTATGGGTGGTGGCAAGGAAAAAAGAAGCCGGGAAGTTGGCTGGTACATGAAGTCAGTACGTTCTCTGGTCTCCTCCTGCAGCAGCTCGGCAACTTGACGGGTGTTTCACTGGGGCATGTTACAAAGCTGCTCAATCCTAGCATCGTGTTTTAAAGCATGAGCTAGTTCCCATCCCAGGTGGAACTGAAGGTGCTTTTCGTGAGAGAAGACCAGGTTCTGAGCCCAGTCCCTGCAGTGCAGAGTACCTGTTACTCTGCTCAGGCTGCGTCTGCAAGCAGATGAGTGGAGCAGGCCGGTCAGGAAAGACTCGTTGAGCACAACAGTGGGTGCTGAGGAGCCAGTGACCACACTGGGTCCAACTAAACCGTTAATACCAGTGCCCCACCGCTCCCCATACATAGTTCAGTTGTTCAGACTGGTGTACAACATGTTCCTGCAACAGGCAGAATTTAAAGGCACTATTTAAAAGACGCGTGATTAATCTTAACATTTACTTTCATGTTTTCAGATATACTCAAGGACAAGAAAACCCATCCAGAAAACAGGAACAAGCCAAAACCAACTGTGAAAAAGATTGACACCACAACCACCACAAGCACTGTCAAGTCATCCTCTAAACACAGTGTAACTGGAAAGGGGAGCAGTCCAGCCCCGAGTTCCTCACTTCTCATTTTAACAGCCCTAGCAGTTCTGTGGCGTTGTCCGCCGTAGCTGCCTTGCCTTGCAGCCACTGCGCAAGCATTTCTGTCGTTTATACCTACAGCCTTACCCAACAGAAAGCAAATCTAAGTGGCTCTCTAGTTTATGTGGTATGTTAGAAAAAAAGGGAAACGGTACGCTGGAGTTGGCAGATACCAAGTGTCGTCCCTTGCAGTGTCTGAAGATAGCCTTTGACAAAGCCCACCCGAGATGCAGAGGGAATGACGACAGCGGTCTGAGTAGTGTAAGTTATGGGGTAGAAATAACTGAAAACGCAGGAATTGTGTATGTGTGTGTTACTGTTTTTCTCCATTTTGTTCACTGGAATCTGACTGGCTGGTTTTGTTTGCTTAATTTTTCTGATAAATTATATAAATGGTCAGTCTTCAAATTCAAGCCAATACATACTTTATTTTTCTAGTGAACAGCCAGCTAACGAGCTATGTCTACAGTTGTAAACCATGTTACAGTGAAGTACTCTCTGCCAGCTTGATGAAGTTCCTAAGTGGTCAAGAAGATCGAAGCATGTTTGAAACTTCTTTTCACTATTACTGTTTAGATTGTAGGAAGCAACATACAGGCATATGGTGTGTCTAATGTATCAGTGTAGTTGCCTTAACTATGGAAAAAATTAGAAACACTTTGTTTGCTGAGGCATAGAGATAGCGAGTTTCCCGGCCCCCCAAAATGCCGTTACCAGATGCTTAAGCGTATGCTTGAGGCTTCTTGGATGAATGTCCAGCAACGGGAAACATCAATAAACATAATAAGGTTTTATCCAGTTGAACGCAGTTCTGTACAGAGAAAAAAAGATAATTCAGTTCAAACTTACTTTGCCTATGTGATGTTAAAGAGGAACCGACTTAAATTTTCCATAAAGGTCCCAGAGATATAAATCATTGGGAACTCCCATTAGACATTAACTAATTTTGTGCATTATGGTTCTCTGAAATCAGCTCTGTTTCATAAACTGTGTATTATTTAATTACATTTAATGTTTAAAATTTTGTATCATGGTAGGTGTAAATGTAAAGCAATCTGAAATCTAGAACATTCTCTGTTATGCATCATCTTGATTGCTACCCTAGAAAATGTCAAAATGTGCGTTATATTACAAGGCTATTTCTTTTTTAATGCATTTTAACTTTTTGGATGAACAAGTACTATAAGAACTTCTAATGGGTTAAGAGTTAATGTACGTTTTCCAACGACTGTTTACAGTGCCATTGAATATATATATACAAACACAACTGTATGAATACAGTGATTAATATGATAAATATATGAAACTTTAGAGTTGTTACATTTACTACATTTCATAACTATTACAACAGTTTAATGGCCATTTTCATGTTGTAGACTATTATTATGTACAGTTTTATAAGATGTAACGTAAAACACCTTTCTTTTTTTGTAATACTTCTCATTGACGCTTAGAGTTACGCAGCCACTGACCTAACTCAGAAGAAGAACCCTGTATCTTACTAATCACCTTCAGGCATTGTATTGGCCACTTTGTAAAAGACAGCCTGACTCAGAGAAGGTGCCATGTGCCAGTATTACTGCTGGATGTCGTTATCTAGGAGGTGGCAATAATGCAGAACAAGCATACAGTAAGTGAACAAAGACTCACTAGTCTGTTTTCAGAGAGTATTACTGAGCATCTCTAATTACGTTTGCAGAGGTGGAGCCTGAGTTTTATTTTTAATCTGGGCTCTTGGATCATGTTTACAGACACGAAGGTGTAATCAGAACCATTGACACCCAGCTGCAAAGGAGGTGTCTCTGAAGTGGTGGCAGCCAGTTTGCTAAAAGAGAATTCAATGTTAATGTTGAAAGGAGGAGATAAAATGGAAAAGATACTAACATGAAATGTTTTATATTTGATTTCCGATTTCTCAAAATGGTAAGAACATTAATATCGCTAAGTAGTGCTTTCCAATCGTATCAGTGCAAGTCAGTTTTCCCAGAAGTTCAGAAATAGCTGTCCTGTGTTTTCCAGGGTTTGTGAGCTGCACCAGCCTATTGAACCGTAATTAAAGATGCTGCTTCTTGTGTTCATTTTCACTGCCCGTTGGAAAAGTGCACTTTTACCTGAGGAGATGTGCAAGTCATGTCGTTTGTGCAGTGAAGGGACACTGTAATTCGCTGCCGTCTTCAGAGATCAGTTGCGATGGCTGCTGGAAGACAGGTTGGTCTCTGCACACACGCAGAAACGTGCATCAGGTGCTAACACTTGCCACCAGCTCCTCAGGTAATACCAATCACTGTGGCTTCACTGAAGCAATTCATACCTGTCCCTTGTGAACCTGACCCCTAATTTAGTATTCTCACACTTAAGATGCTCAGTCGTTGTTCAGGCAAATTCATCCGCGTTTGCATGCTTACATCTCCTTCGGGATCCCTGCGGATACAGCTAGGGTTTCAGGGCTGGGCTCTGACGCTTCCAGATTTCAGCTGTGCAGCTTGGAGTTTGCAGTTCTTCTCACCTGCAGAGAGGGAACTTGAATACCCAGAGTTACGTGTCTTTTTGAGGTCTTTTCTGTGAAAGGTTTGTGCTTTTAGCTGGGAGCAGTGATCCAGCTAGCCTGGTGTTCAGCTGCAGCGGGGGAAGTTGCAGAAGCCCTGCAGTAGTCATGTAGGGAATAACTCAGCCAGGGCATTTTTTCTTCTTTCTAAATATCATAATCTTGCTTAAAAAAAAAAACCTCGGAAGAATCAAGTGTTTGATTTTTGGGTTTGGTCGGCAAACATTGCATGATGCAGCATTCACCTCTCCAGCTGAACAAGACAACCCTGTTAAAGGTTCTGCAACAAAACCAGAAGTGCAAGCGGTGGGGTGAGACAGGTTGGACGCGTCTCATTGGATTCAGCCCGCATTGTGACAGACACGGATTGTTACGGAAGAAGGGAAGAGACTGCAGAGGACTCCACACCTATTAAAATATTCACACTAATATACTTCTACACTGTAAGAGTAGTACTGGTCAAATCAGCGTGAGATATGTTCATAATGTGCATCAGAAATGGTGCAGCTTTAAAGGGCAACGCAGTATATTTTTACTGATGGTTTATGATTTTTGTTCCTCAGGATCAATTGCATTTACATATTAAAAAAGAGTATTTTCTGTTGAACAACAAAACTATACCAACAAAGGCAAAAACAACTGGCTGTGTCAGATAAAGGCAGTATTTCTTTTCAGCTGAAGAAGATGCCTATCTTAGAAAATCTTACTTTGTTAGCCAGGACACTGTAATTACGATGTAGTAACAAAGGTCTAAATTCAGAATACTTTTGAACTTGTCTATGTAATCTCAGTGTAAAATAAGGCACCAGTCTAAGAGCATTGCTGTAGCTTTGCCTAACAGTTCGGAATTGTATTTAGCCACTGCTTTTTGAATGTTTATTGTTACGCTATGACTTTCTTTTCATATTTTGCTGTGCCAGCATTTGTGAATGCCAGCGTTGGAAGGTAACTGCTGTCATACACGTGTGAGTAAAATCAGTCTATACTTTTCTCCTGATAGTGATGCAGGCTTCTTGCCAAAGAAGACAAAATTGCCATGGGCGTACAGTCAGTTCTTTGTGTTGCACGGCTGTTTGGGCTCCGTGTTGCACCAGGCTCACGTGAGAGCTTCAAGGGGTGCAGGTGTCGTTAGTCCCCTTCCCGGCTGTGGAAGCGTCAGGGAGAAGAGCGAACATGGGTGGACAAAAGCACGGTGGCTGCATGTGCCGGTGCGTGGCAGCCTCCAGCTGTCTTCTCTGAGGCCCTGAGCCGAGCGTTCTCAGCTAATTTGCAGGCGGTTTTTACGCCTCTCCAGGTCAACGCGTGGAGAGCGGCCAGGCAAAGAGCAGCAGAGAATCTAGAGACTGCATTTTCAGGCAACTGCACAGACACCTGCTATGAACTGCACTTTCTTTACAATTTGGATGCTCTGCAGAATCTGGCCTCTCATTTTCAACCTAGCACTTTGTTTCTGGCTTGCGTATTGCCAGCGTTGTGCCCTGTCTTCCAGTGCGCCAGGTACTTTGTCAGTGTATAAGGAATTGTGATTCTGATCCCTCACTCACTAATGAACCTTTTGAGGTACAAATATCTGTCAGAGCTTGATAAGGGCAACACAAATAATCACGTCCAGCTGCACTGACTTCAGAGGCTCTGTGTGTGGGTATCTGGCTGTGAGATTCACATCTCTTTGATCTCTTAAATCAGATCTGTATTTAATATATCCGTATTTCCGTTCGTTACCAAGACTGCAACATGTATCATAATTTAAAATTTGACTCTAATCCTTTATGGGTCTTCTCAATGTTGTCCTAATGGGTGTTGTGCACGGGCTTCATTTTAATGTTAGATGAGCCTTTTGCCCAGATTTACTGAGCCATTCTTACTCGATGCCGTGCACGAATAGGTTTAAGCAAGATCTGTTCAAGCGAAAGGAGCCGAAACACACATTAAAGTGAGATACTGAGTAGGACAAACATCCAGAAAGTCCCTATGTTCCTGACTTGGACTCTTCACATTAAACAGATTTTAAGGTTTAGCTGGAATTACAATCAAAATTTCATAACTAGCATAGCGTCAAGGGGATTTCAGCCTTGTATGGAAAATCGATAAGGATTCTACCCATTTTTTACATGGGAATTAATTGATATACATGCTTTCCTCATGTCTCTGCACATGGGTGAATTTAGGTCTGTAGAAAGAGAAGACATTCCTTAAAATGTATCCTGCACATGAAGCGTCACAGCATGAGCTGTGCTTAATGTTACAACTAGCCAAAAGCACAAGACACTCATTTTCATTTACAGCATTTCACTACTCACAGCGCTTCTTGTAATGGCATGCGGCATGTGTGTTAATGAATATCTTAGAGTCAATGTCATTATATAGTCGAAAAGAACATGATAATGTCTTCTTCCCATTGCCTCAGAAGTCCAGAATTATTCCCAGTATGGAATTTGCTTCTAGTTTCCTCTGTCACTCTCTAAATAACTGCATTTGAATTGTATTAAATATTAAGCCACCAAAAATACTGGCCAAGAGTTTGTAATAGAGGGATAACAAAGTCAGAAAAGCATCCTGCATTTAAAATAGAGAATACTCCTAGGTAAGAAATCCCTCCTGGAGTAAATTTTTCAAGTCCCTCTCCAGATTCATCACCATCCCCTTCCACCTCCATACAGCACAGTGTGAAGCCTGCACGCAGAAGCCTGGTGCACTGAATTCAGGAAAGTGCATTAAAACTATTGCTGCGTAGTGATACTTCCAAGTATCTTGCTTAAAGTGGGCCTCCGTTTGCTGGGTGAGGAATGCATTCAAACCGCATCTGCGGTTGCTTCATTTCTTCTTCGGTGAATGGCCACGGTTGCTGCAGCTTTCGGAAAAGGCTGCGGGACGCAGACCGTGAAGCAGTATTTTTGTGTTGCTCCCACGTCACTGAGGTCAGACTCAGGCCTTCCAACAGACTGGTTTAGACATTCTGGTTATTATCAATGCTACAATGATTTTCCCTCCGTGAAAATCGTGTTAATACCCTTACGAGAGAAGGGCACGTAAAAGAGAGGCCAGTGACGCTGTCGTGAGGTGCAGAGAGCACTTCATTAAATAGCCGCTAAGAACCACAGGGGTTTTTTTCCATTTCTGTGCAGAAAGTATTAATACTACCTTGCAAAATTATGCAGTTTGCACTTAATCATTTCAATTAATCTTTAGTAAATTACCCAGTACTTTGTAATTATAATATTTGTAGCTAATTTAGTGCCATCCTAAAAATCATTCGTTGCATAATACAAGCAATTAACATTTATTCAGGTTTTTTCTGTTGCAGGGGGATATATAAATTATCCTCAGTAGCCTTTCTGTACACCTAATTAGTACCTGTTTGAATTATTCTACAGGCTATGGACATTTCATTTGAAAAATAAATGCGTTGCTAGTTTTGCGAACTCCTTGCAAATACACAGTTGTACAAATTACTTTTCAGGGAAATAGGAAAACATGTTTTCCTATGTCTTCTGGGTTTATGAGCTAGCCTAGGCTTTTAGGCTATTACACCTAGAATAGGTACTGACATTTTTAATGCAGTTAAAATGGAAATAGCCAGATTCCTCTTTCGCATAATTAAGTACAGTATCCCAGATTTGTAGCCTGGTTTATTCAGTAATGGAAAAGGAAAGCAATAAGACAGCAAGAATATAGATCCTAGTGTAACTTTCACATTTCTGTATATGCATATACAGTTTTACTAATCAAAGGCTATCAAAAGCATAGGTGTGCTGGAGTGTCAAGGATACTACGTTAAAGTTATGGAAATTAAACCAGATTGCTTCAATCTCATAAGTAAGCTTCTAGATAAATAGTAATTTTTTATTAAAATGCACAGTACACCGAGGAAGGTTATTTGATCTCTCTAAAAAGCAGATCTGAAGAAAACTTTCTAACAAGCATGCCAGTGTCAAGTATTCCACACACATGGAACTGGGAAATCAAAAAAGGGTTTGAGACTTTTCTGTGGGTGTGAAATGTTGTGGCAGACCCTCAGCTGCTATAAATCAGTATGGCTGCTTTGATTTCAGTGGAACTAGTAACTTCACCCCAGCATAGTATCTAGCCCAAGAATGTGAATTCCTTCCCATCCTTTTGCAGGTGCAGAAAATCAAGAGTAACTGCAGTGATGACACAATTTGCATAACAGTTTTGCATTGCCTGGGCCACTGAGCAGATAGTATCTTCGTACCTAAAAAGAAAATCTGTAACACAGGGAATGCCCTAAGTCTTGTGGCATTTTTGCTTTCCAGGGGTACGGCAAGGGCCTCTTCCAGAAGCAGCTGGTATCATTTGGGTCTACAAGAAGGTATTCATACTGTGAGTATCTCCTGGAGTAGAAAATCCTTCTCGGAGAAGGTTGCTGATGCAGATCAGACCTTGAGGCAGATGAAGTCTGATTTTTCTGTTTCATCTTAAAAGGTAGGATTCAGGTCTTAAAAGTGGCCTCAGAAACTAATTGAGACTCAGTGGAGAGAACTTATCGTGGCTTTGATGTTTGCAGAGAAGCTTAAGCAGCAGAGAAGTCAAACAGCTATATTGTGCTTCAGCTGAAGCTTGTGCATTTTTGCATTGTTTCACATAAAATTACCTGTGAGTTTCCAGATTAGCGGTGACAAATCTGTGAGTTACTGTAGCCTGATGTTCTTCTAGGGAGAAGAAATGAAACTTCCTCTTAAGCAGAAGCAAAAAGAAGGCTCTTTATTTTTCTTTTGTATTACGCTAAGCCTCCAGCTGGGGAGGAAACCAACACAGGTTGGGCCTCACAGAGACGCAGATTCCCCTGAGTAGGGGTTGTTCTTGGTGCACGTAGTGGTAACGGTGTCAGGGTCTGTCTGCTTGTTGTGAAAAAGGATGTCCATCCTTTGGCTCTTTTTTAGGGCTTGAGAAAAGCTACAGTTTTTGCTTCAAAGATGACAGCTCGTTTATAGGCAAAAGTTGTAGGCAAGTCCACAAAGCGGTGAAGAAAGCAAGAAGACATTTGGTGGTAATCTCACTGAAAAATGAGAAAATGAATTTAACTGAAATAGTTGAGCTTTTGCATTAGGGATGAACAACAGAGCTGAAACCTACTCCCAAAATGCTGCAGTTGCGTGTGGGAGCAGGCTAACATAGCAGCAATACTATATAAAATGTTTATTATATCCCACTTATTATATGGGGCAGGATCAGACTAAAGACAGAAGCCAGTACACTAAACCTTGCGTGATTCAACCACTTACTGTACTTTGATATCAGAACTAATGCAGCATGAATGTTTACAGTACACTGGGGTAGAAATTCTAGTAAAATACGTGCTTTGTCATTTAGCTTTTTTAATAATTAGTGTATGGCTTTCTAGTCTTTTTTTAGTTCATTTTATTTTACAGGAATTAATAGGCCGCTTACATTTGTATGTTACGTTAGTTGCATCGTGGTTATTTTAAGTTCCAAAATAGATTGGTTTTGCCCTAAGCTGTGTTAAAGCTCTAATAATTATTTCTATTTCCCAAGCACGTTTTATTTGCAGTATATCTGCTTATACTTTTATCGAATAAAATTTTCCATTTTCTTCAGTTTGTTTTCAGCATTGAATATGATGAAGGCAATTTTAAAAAGCAGTCTGAAAACAATGTTTTAAAAGGAGAACAAGGCTACTTTTGAAAAACTAAAGTAAACGTGTTTTGTAAAGGATGGTGAATTATGAATGGAAATAAAAAAATCCATAGCAGGAAATTGTTGTCATCTATTAGAATTTTTGTATTTTTTTCTGAATATTTTTCATCGACTTTGTAAGTTACAAAGCTGATAAAATCTTAAATTAAAAATATTTTAATCCATTCAGATGATGCTTTGAATAAAGGATGCAGACCCTGAGATCTGCTGAGGAGCTCTTCATATTTTGGTCGTAGCCTGGCAAAGAAAGGTCTGTTTCTTCGGCACGTAACTACTTTCTTGCTCTTCTTTCCTTTCTTGCAGTAAATACAGTGAGATGTGAAGGTGCCTACCTGCTCTTCTGGGAGCTCTTAACATTCTTGAAGAGACACAGTGCTTGCAGCAGCCTCCTGGGTAAATGCCAGCATACCTCCACACAACAGGCAGTGCTTTTTTCATCAAACTCCCGTTCCTACATAAACAATCAGATCTGAGTCCTCCATTAACCGAGGTCTTGCAAGAACTGTGTGCCATGTTAAAAGCCTTGCCCTTGGTTTTGGTGAGGATCGCATTACTTTTCTGTCTTTGTATAGGCCAGTGTGCTAGAAAAAGGAAACTCCCTGCTGTTAGCTTAGCATTTTCATCACTTGTCAGTTATGAACTTTGCAGTTTCTCTTCTTTTGAGGGGGAAAAAATACCCCCCTAATCTTGTATTTTTATGTCAGGTGCTGATTATTGTGGTTGTGTCTCTACCATTTCCTGAAGTGACACAGCAGAGACTTCTGCTCTTATAAGCTTTTGCTGAAGCTACTTTTTGTGAGCTTCTGTTCACTTCTGTGTCAAAACAGCTGCTTTTTTCCTACATAAAAGTTGGTGGGAAAGACACTACCTGTTTTCTGTCATGTATTTCCTGTTCGGGTAGTATTTAGGAGCTCCTCTTGTCGTATTCCCAAGTGGGCCGAATGAAGACTGTAGGACAGACCACTGACCCCCAATAGTATCATGAACAAAATGTTCCTTTATTGTGTTTAAATGACTGCTATCTGCCTACCTAGTTTTTTTCTTACTCATTTTGTTTTTTGATTGCGTGAAGATTTGAGTGTTGCTTCCTAAAGCATCCATGATTCTAGCTTTCCTCGATTCTTTCAAAATGCTCCCTATTTGAGGTCTGGGAATTGCATACGGCTCATCTCACCATCTATTTAGAGTGCTTTTTGGTAATATACTCATTTTTGACCCAGCTCCAAAGATAATAGCCAACAGCTCTTCTCTGCTGAAGCTAGAGGAATGCTTGTTCTCTGAAGTGCTGCCTCATAAAAGCCTTTTAAGTTTAAGGATTTCACATTCATCCTCTAATTAAGCAGGTGTCTAAATCTGTGAAGCTGCTTCATTCTGAAATCCAGCCTGCCTCCACTTCAAAGGATGTTATTTCTTTTCCCAAAGATGTTTTTAAAAGTTCTTCTTTGACGGTTCAAATTTGTAGGGTTATTTAAAGGCTTTGCCTCTCACCTGATTCAGTACTTATTTTCCAAAAATACACACAATACATCAGATCTGATGAGATGCCTCAAGGGTGTTCCGTAATAGTGGTGCTGGAGTTCATATCTGTGACTGAAGAGCTTTAATTGCATGGAGTAACTAGCCCTTCTGCTAGCCTAATGACAGAAGTGGTTGCAACTGTGTATGATCGATTTGATGCTTCTCCCATTAAAAATCCAAATCTTTCCTCGTGGGTTTTTTTTATTGGTTGGTTGGCTTTGGTTTTTGTCAATATGTCAGTTTGGCTCTGAAACATGTTGAGACTTTCTCATACCCAAATCCTGGAAAAAAGGGTGGATTTAGCCTAGTTTGTCCCAGGGCTTCCAATATGGTGCAGCTCCAAATACAACTACTGATTTATCTGAATGATGGCGTGCCTTATGATATTGAGAGAGGCAGTGCGACTTTAGCGTAGGAAGTCTTCCTACGCTTCGGCTTTACATCTGAAAATAAACAGTCTTTTTTTGGAAAGAACGCTTGTGAAATCATTAACTCAAGAACCCAGCATTAACTACCACCATCCTAAAAAAGCCAACTGAAAACACTCCTGCGTGTATAAGAAGAAGACGGGTTTTATTTGCGTTTTTATTATGTCCTCAAGGAGATTCAGAGTTAACTGTAGAAGAACGAAGGAATTCCAAAGCCAACAGAAATCCATGTCCTACACCTACAGGTTTGTGTCATACAACCACAGATTACTACTTTTCCATCCTGCGTGTTTTCAAGAAAACATCGCACGGATGAAAGGAATTTGCCAGAGCAAGCGGGGGGAGATATATGAGCCCTGTTCACTCACGTTGGCTACTCAGTCTTTACTCACAGACTTTTGGCTCCTCAGTCACTGGTCCAAGGTAACTCCTAGAACCTGAAAACCCCCACAGAGAAGACAGAAAACTCATTCCTCGTGGGGTTGCCTCCCATCGTTCCACAGACATGCTTCTCTCTTATACCCCGGGGCACAGGGTGCAGTGTGTCTCTCGGCTGTGGGGACCCATGTTTTCACCTGGGGGGTCACAGTGAGTCCAGCAGCAGGCCCCCATTCCCAGTGTCAAGGCCCATGCAGACCTTAAGATGCTCCCCAGGTAGCCCACAGGGCATGAAGGCCGGGAGAGGAGTTTACACTGATCTTCCTCCACCCAGGAGCTAAAAGGGATGAATTAGGCCTGAAATGACCCTTCAATTTCAGAGCTATCCTTTCAAAAAAAGGCTTTATTTTGTATGAGCCAATATTTGTTGATTCAGGCAAGCGCTGGGGCAGCAGGAGTCTGCTCCCTTTATTGTATTGCACAAACTGTTATGGTGTCTGCCCTCAGTTTTTTCAGCCAGAAGCGAGCAGACTTCTAGCTGCAAAATCGATATTTTTCATTACAGAGTAACTCAGTCTGCAGAACCAGAAAGTATCCTTTTCCTATTGGGTCTAAAATGTGGATTTCCTCAGATCTTTCAGGAATTAGCGACTGCTAAGGGTGGCCATTGTTTTGCTTTGCCCTGGAAGCCATCCATGTTACCCACACGCCTGGTGTGCACTGCTGTGTTTCTCTGATGCATTCAGCTTGCGGTCACCACCTATCACTTGTCTTTCCTTTCTCAGTTCCACCTTAAAATGGATGTAAACTTCTTGAGACACATTTAGTGCATCAATTTCCTCGGGGCATTTCTTTAATTTAAGGAAAGGTACAGAGACTCCAATTAACCTCAGATGAAGAGACCCATAGTTCATTGTCTGTCTGGGAAAATGAACCTCAGGGAATGGTGCTCTTGCATTGCAGGTGCATGTCAGAACCACAGTCAGAACTCATGTTTTTGGCTCCCGCTCTGGCATGTAATCTGTTAGAGCAGTGTGAACAAACAAGTTCATTAACCTCGCAGAGCCTTAATTTTTTTCTCCTTGCAAAGACGACATTATATTTACCATGGGTGAAATCTGAAAAAAAATCAACGCAAATTAAGAACATCAGCATGTGCTAACTTACTACACCATGGTAACTAGTCTGACCTTTTCTTACAGGCAGAACACAAATTCTCAGAAGTAAACGCACGGGTAAATACTGTCTTTCTAACGTTACAAGATTCTGTTCGTGCCCACAGATCGCAGAATCCCAGCGTGGCAGGGGTTGGCAGGGCCCTCTGTGGGTCACCCAGCCCAACCCCCTGCGCAAGCAGGGTCACCCACAGCAGGCCGCAGAGGACCTTGTCCAGGCGGGTCTTGAATATCTCCAGAGAAGGAGACTCCACAGCCTCCCTGGGCAGCCTGGGCCAGGGCTCCAGCACCCTCAGAGGGAAGAAGTTCTTCCTCGGGTTCAGCTGGAGCTTCCTCT
>Ga0065711_1038979_pt1 | contig 18239 bp, 5 predicted proteins | sample Hoacrofraction12_FD_59098 | JGI IMG/M metagenome (GOLD analysis project Ga0065711, IMG submission 59098) | Hoatzin crop microbial communities from Cojedes, Venezuela - Epithelial fraction 12 v2 (version 2) | ecosystem: Host-associated > Birds > Digestive system > Esophagus > Crop | place... | reverse complement strand
TTTTTTTTTTTTTTTTTGGGGGGGGGGGGAGGGTAAGCATCATTATAGTGGATCTTCAAAGTTGGCTAACTATTTGAAGAGCCATACATGAATTTATTAATGAAGAAGTGAAGAGAGGTTTTTATAGCAAGAAGTGGTGAATGTTATGCTAGCATCTGATACAGAAGCAGCAACTGTTCTGTGTAAGACCTCCAGAAACGTGGACAGAAAAGGAATCACAGCTCAAGGAATCATGCGAAATACAGGTTCCTTACTAACTTCACTGATCTTTCCCAGTGAATACATTACTGAGCACTTAATGAGCTATTCATTAAATATATTCTGCTTCAGCCTGCAACACTTTTTTCATTACAGAGCCACATTAAAACAGAGTTGAATAGCTACTGCTTCAGTAAGAGGAAGAGACCCCAAAATCTTTTGTTTGTTTATAAGACAATACAATTTCCCTCCTCTTTGTACAGCTGCATCGGGAGTCAGAATTTTATTCAAACTAACATGAGTCACCCTTAAAATTAACAGGAACAAAAATTCCCAGGCAATCCTTACCATTTAAGGCAGTAGTAATCTCATGAAGATCATTAGGTTTCATAAGCTTTTGAATAACTTCAAAAATTCTTGTATATGTGACTGAAAATATTCTACAGCGCTTGACTATATGTTGGAAGAGGCTCTAGACTATAATTTGGATTTTTTTAGGTAGGTAGTAGAAGTTCAGTTATGTTCTGGATCTGGATCAGATTGTACCTGCCATTTGTGCTGAAGCAGGGAATAGTACTTTAGAGGGGCACATGTTTTTTTTACTGTGAGATTTTTTTATGCTGCAGCAGCAAAAATGTGTCCTTTGCACACCTTCCTAGTCTTTCATTTCAGCCATTAGTACAAAGGAAGCAATATCTCTGCTGACTTTCAGCCAGTGTGATGAATTTGATTTTATAATACTGGACTGTCATTGCATAGCTGCAACACAGTGTAACATTCCATAAAATCAGGCAGTCTACTATCTACTACAAATGAAAAAACTTCTCTTTTCTTCATTTGCTTTTTTTTAATTTTCACTAAGTGATAATATACATCATATTTTGTACTTATTTCAGGAATGCATGTTTATTCTCCCATAATGCTAAATAAATCGCTAAATTTAAACTGTCCCTAAAACATTTAGGGTTTTTTGCTTCTGCTTAGCAAATAGACTTAGCCCTGTCGTGGGCAAATAATCTTTTTGTTACATTATGAATCTGCAGGCCCTTCACAACAAAAGACCTCCTAAAGCAGCAGGGCCAATCCTTTAAGTTGAGAAACAGTATATCAATAAAGGTCAGTGTGACAATGTGATTTATTGAAATACTGTGCTGCTCCAGCAGTTAGTATTTTATATTACGTGATACACGGCAGGTATTTTTATTCGTATTTGGATTCCCCACTGAAACCTTGTTCAACCTGTTTTATTATTTATTGTTGCCTTTTAGAGATGAAAGAAACCAGTTTATTCAGCTTTCATAACCATTCCTAACAGGTACAAAGAGGTTAAGGACTAAAAGGAAAAATCAATTGGTTAATAAAATAGTTAATTGACTAAATGCTTCTTCCAAGAGGCCATGAATGCAGACTGTGCAGAACCAAAGGAGGTTGGTTTAATTATAGTGGGATCTCACTGCCTAAAAGCCTGCTCTGCAGATAAGGTTTTCAAACTTGAGTATGCTTGTTCCTATTTTTTAAGGTTTACACATACAGCAAATCCAGGTACCATAATTATATCTTTTCACAATTTTTAATATCCACTTTTTCCTTTTATGGACATGACAGATGGCAAAATTATAATGAAAGCATATCTAGGCATTGAGAGATCAGTCAACATGTTCATTATAGATCTAGAAACATTTTTAAGATAAATGTATAAAACACTGATGAACAAATACTTCCCAATTGTGTCTCATTCTGCTGGAGATTCTGGCATATTTTTTTTAGTGTTTTTATGGTGCTGTTACTTATGAAATCCAGGATTTTTAAAAGGCTCAGGGAGGTGGAGAGTGACTTTGTTTAACCACTTCTGAAATTCTAGCAGAAGAACATCCAAAATTTGGTTCAGGCTCAGTAATGCTAACCAATGAGTGCCTTTCAGAAAAATACTGAATGTCTTCAACTTGCGTTGATGTAGTATAGTCATCTCTTAAGCATCTGAGTGCCCCATATTTTCCTGGTGCGTTTAATGTAGATATAAGCATGTTTTAAACAGTGATGTCTAAGGGACACCATTAAAACCTTGAAACATACTTGACAGTAGGTAAATGTACTTTTTGCATAAATATTATGCTTCAGCTATCCACTATTGTAAAAAACCCAAAACAACAACAACAAAAAAACAAATATGGTTGCTTGCGAGTTTCCTTGTCACGTTACACCAGAGGCCAAGGCATGTAAAATAGGATCTCTGCAAGATCCTTTGCTTGGCCAACCCTGCCCAGTCCTCACCTCTGGAATCAGGAATCTGCTAGCTCACAAAATATTTCAGTGGTGAGTGACGAGGTTGCCTGAGTGAACGCTGAGATGAAAAGTGCATGATGAGGAGCATCAAGTTGTAGAGGATTTGGGGCTAATGAATAATGGTAGTAACTGAGGTGATACTCAAATAATGTGTACACAGGTAATAGAACAAGAGGATTACTGATCGATTAACAAGATACTTCAGTGGTGACAGAAGAGAGCAGTTTGAAATATATTTGTATCAGGATATGCACAAGCTATGTACATTTTTAATCCTTACATACTAAGCCTGGTTTTCCTTCCATGGTATTGTAGCCCACTCTATCATGCAGGTTTTTCTGCAGCCTTGCAAATTTCCAGGGCTGAGGATTGCTTTCTGTGTCTGAAAAACCTACTGGCAGAGTATTTGGGATACTTCAGCAGTTTAATACCTGGTGTTGTCAGCACTTCTGTTATCCTCACATAGCATGGTAAAAATGGGGAAGGAGCAGCTGAAGTATCTATTGGTCTCTTCCTTGTAACCAGCATCATGGCTAGGATTCTGAATGGAGGTTGTTCACAACTGCTGAGCATCATCAATTCTTATGGACATCAGTGGAAATGCAATACTCGGCCCTGGTAATACTGGCAATAAATGCTTCTATGCCTCTGTTTATTTGACATTTAATTTCCAAATATTGATATTATTTTCCCTTTATGAATAAAATGTCTCTTGAGGACTAATATCCTTTATGCCATCCCGAAGACAGTGGGTCTGCTTTTAGCTGTGTCACAGTTATCCACCTCAGTTACACATAATGGCATTTCACAGCTCCCCACCTCTCCACTGCAGTTACCAAGATGTCTCTAGTTCATGGAGTCTGTCAAGAAGCTCCACATTTAACTGAAATACATAAAAAACCAGTTGTGATTTCAGGAATGTAAATTCTGCTGATGTCACTTAATGTTTCATCTGCCTGATTCCCAACAAGTACAATATGTTGATAAAGGACACAGTGTGAAAGGCAAGGCACTCTCATTGACCTTCACTGTTGCCTCATATTGACATTCAGGCAGGAGAGATATTCAAACAGTTAAGGTTAAAAGGAAGGAGGCTTTGATTAACAGCGAAGTAATGCATCGAAATTCCAAATTATGTAGGAGTCTATTCAGGCTACAATTTGTCTTGTTTGTTTTTAATTTTAGATTCAATGTCAATGCAATATTTTAACTCTCTGGTTACAGTTCTTTATCTGTATAATTCTCTGATGTGATTGTGATATAATCCTCAATTTTATGAAGAGCCAAGTTAAAAAACATCGATGTGTTACTCAGAATATTACCTTCACTGGAAATTTAAGCTAGTATAATGGCCTGGGAACTACTTTTCTGAGGAGAAGGTATTTGCCTGTGCTATAGGGGGCATCTTCGGTGTTGAAAAGTGAAGTAAACACTAGTGTTAAACCATCACCAAAGCTCCTGACTCGGAACACTTCATTTGTACAGCTGTAAAGGTGGATTTATGCTAAAACATCAGGCTCTACATTGCAATGGCTGAACACTGGGTGTAGATTTCCTTCTGCTATGGGAGTGGTAAACTGGCACAGGAGCGGAGAGGGCAGCTGGGGAAGTAACTTCTCAAACCACCATAACGGGATTTGTTAGAGCTTAAATGTGCAGCCATTCAGCACTGTGATGTCCACCATTGTAGCACCTAATGCTTTTATGGGTTGAGATTTCATAATAATGACAAGAAATCGATACTGATTTTCATTTTACTGCTCTAAAAAGCACAGCGAAAAATGGCTGTTAAAAGATTTTTTTAAAAAGAACTGTTCACATCGTTCGTTATAAAAATTGAAATCATAATAGGCTCTGCTGGACATGGTTCTTTGTTGCAGTTAAGCTACCCTGGCCCAAAAGCTGAGAACAGTGCTAGCTTGAGATGTTAAACACAAAAATCTTTCTCTTCTCTCAGTGGCTTCCTTGTACACAAAATACGCACACCGACATTCCAGCACATGTTACTGAGAGGGCTGCTTCTCCTACGTTCAGCTTTGATCCCAAACAAACAGCTTGAGATTTCATGTTGGATAATTGGGCTTTACCTGCATTTTAAACAAAAATCCTTGTCCTTTTATAAACTGCTTGAGATGGGAGACATGCAGAGCTTTTGCTGAAAGAAATGCATTAATCCTTTTAAGTTTGATAACAGGTTCTTTTATACTATATTATGTAGTTTCCTGCTGTGGGACCACATTTGTGTAGAATCTCCATTTGTTGGGAAAAAAAGACACAGACTCCTCCTAATGGCTTGAAGGAAAGACTGATAAGGGAAAATAACACACCTGCACTTAAAACTGAACAAAATTTAGGGGAGGTTTACTACGTTAATTGGAGTTAATGGACATGGTCTGTCCCTTTTCCTTGCACTCCCCCAGTGTGCTCCCAGGAACTGTAGGTGATCACCCTTTCTTTGAGGCTGGCATTGTAGCAAGTCCAAAATTGATCTCTCTGCAAGGATATGCAGGGCCATGCTATACTCTCTGTTTTCCTTGTTTTATTGCATCAGCTACAGATGTAAGTCCTGTGTCCAACAATGACAGTGGAAGGCATTTCAATAATCTACTGCCAAGGAAGTAAAAGAAATGCCTAGTTTTTTTTGTTTCAAACCCCAATTGACCTGGATTTATTTTGGCACCTCTGATATTTTGTTATTATGACCAGACTAGAGGTGGTCATTGCCGGGCAACATGACGTTCAATATTCTTGACTTATTGTATCCCACACATCAATAGTGACTAGTGTCAAGCCATTTGGAATACTGATATTCATTGAGCGGGTATTATTAGTATTTTATTTCTCTGTCTCTTTTTATTTAGAACATTTCACTTTTACCAACCCAGTGGAGTAAAAATACTTTGACCTTCCATTTGGACAAGGGGTTATGTGTAAAGCAGCTACAGTAAAACACAGTGCAGATTTTCTAGGAATAGTTCTTCCTGCAAACATTGTACTGTATGTTGAGCTTGTATCTGAGCCCAAACTCAATCCATTTAAGCCTAGTTCCAAATAACAATGTAAGCAAAACTTTTATGGACAAGTTCACATTTTATTACATTAATTTATCTAACATAAACAACAGTTTCATCATTGTAGCACAACCAGGAGATGAGATCTCATTTCCACTATTCATTTGCTTCTCTATTGTAGAACATTAGGGAGTGTATAAAAATACTCAGGAAAAGGTCAAACAGATGAAACATTGGGAAGCAATCCTGGCCACAAGGTCCACTCCATTAAACAGAAGCTAAACCTAAGCAGATGTCTGCTGTACCTTGTAGAGAGCTAGTGCAGGCTCTTTTCCATCCTCCTTTTGGTAAATGGGAATCTTGAAGAAAAGGTGCCTTTGTGTCTAGCTGCTTTCATGATGTTGATTCTGGGCTGACATAGTTTCGTGAAACCTCATAAACCAATCATTGTCCAATTTTGTTATTTTTTCTGCTGCTTATAGCTTATACAGGGCATCAAAAATCTGTTCTCAGCTGCATCCTGAGCCAGGGATCGTCTCTGATAGCTTGGGTTTAAAACACATAGTGTTTTCTATGTGTGTTCCTGTGCCGTCTGTATTGTAAAATCTCAGATTAGCACACACAGAGCTGGGCAGTGACATCACATAGTGCTACCACCTACAATTCAATATGGCCAAAGTGAGACCAGGTTTGACGAATCCCCTAGACTGAAACTTAATTCAGAGCTGAAGATAAAGTCAGTGTTTTATTATCTTATGAGTCTGTTATTTTTGACAGTAGCAAACCTGTAAGGATATAAATGCATCATGGCATTTAGGACATCCACTGGAAGCATGAGTGCCAAAAAACGTACTCTGAAGAAAATGAGCAAAAGTCAAGAGGACTGAAGTCTCCTGACCCAGAAAACTATGGCATATGTAAATTATATTTCCTATTGACTTTAATCGTCTTCTGTCTTTGATAGGACACCATGGCCACGAATGTTTTCTTTGTTAAGATATTAAATTTGTTATGCTGTAGATAACTATGATATAATTTGCACATTCTCTCTAGCCATTTAAATGGCTCCCTGGCATTATTTATACAAAAAGGAGATCTGTGACCTTATTAGAAAACAAACAGATGAATAACAAGACACTTTTCTTTATGCATTGGTTAGGGGGATGGCTGACAGAGTAATTAAACCAAAAAATTCTGAGGATTAAAAATAATTCGTGATGTCCATTTGGGGAATAGTCGGTTTCTCAGAATACCCCAGGAAACTCAACTGCCTACCAACTACCACAAGTGCTTTGGAATCTTTTCCTTCTGCTGAAGTCTATGAAAATGTTCCCAGGCAATGCAGAAACATTCACTTTTTTTTAAAATGTAGATGTGAATAAATTCATGTGAGCTACTTCCTGTTGGGAAATATGTAGAAGTAGTATGTAAAAAAAAAAAGTGAATGTTGAAGTGTTTGAGGAAGGCAGGAGAAGCATTAGTGACAGGCAGTATCATAGTCTATGATGACAATGTCCAAGAATTTACAGTTTTAAAGAATGCTGCGAGTGGATCTTGCAAAATTTGTGAGTCCTCATTTATCCTCAGATGATCTGTAATATATAACAGGTGTCATTCCATTTCTACGGTGAAATTGCATGAAACTATTTCAGAGGTGTCACCATACATTAAAAACAAATGAAGCAGGAATATTCATAGAGACTATTTTATAAACACTTGCAGCTCATCAGAACTCCATGGGATCCATCTAACACAGGCACGGCCTTTTGCCTTTATGAGAAATGTCCTATCTCCATAGATATTAATCATGTTGACTTACATTTTTGGAGTGTTAAACTGAGCCCTTCTTAACATCACAAATAAATTTAGTCCTTGAAGGTGATACTAACAGACTGCTGGCCTTAGCATTTAGATTGCAATGTTCTAGCTAGAGCTGTTTTGAACATTTTATCTTTAGATGTTTTCAGTTGGAAAAGTGATTTTGGCAAAATAAAATTAAAAAATACGCATAAAAAAGTCCATTTTGTCAAAGTGTGATCCATGAGGGAACCTGAATAAATTTCAAAAGCAATAAGATAGCTTGGTATTTAAAATGTTTTTTTATTATTAAAACCTTGAGGGATATACATTTTTGCACCATTCATTGAACTCTGGGTGAAATTTATTTAATAGACACACATTTTACTGGGCAACTTACACCATCAAAAAAGGATTTCAAGCCTCAGCCAAGTGGAAAATATGTCCCAAGGTATCTGTGTTGCCTAGTAAAACTAGGAGATTTAAACAGTCAAGATACAAGCTGACTGTGAAAGCATCTACCACTAATACAAAACTATGCAGTTCTAAAATGATGCTGACAACCCTCACAAACCTTTAAATAGCCATTTCCAAGCTGGCAGATCTAAACTGCGGGAAAACAAATTAATCACTCAAGGAATTCTTTGCAAATTAAAACAGTTCCTTGTTGTTGCTTTGTGTTCTGAAGGTTCACAAACAGTGGTACAGTCTCAGAAGCCATTTTCCTATTTCCTTTTGTATCAAGTAATTTTTCTGTAAAAGTGAATACTCTGGCATGAATGAAAAGAAGTTTTTGATAGATAATGCTAAGCGCAAAAGAGAAATGTACATTTTAAATCTAGTTTAAGAAATATATAATATATTTGTGTGTATCTTATTTACATGTTAAATAAGGGGAGAAGTTACTTGTTCTTATATCACTTTTGGCCCACTGTAACTGTCTGAAGTACACCTTTGCTGGGTTTGTATTTCTGTAAAAGCCTAGTTCAAGGTTAGTACACCATGTGAGGTATTAAGTGTGCTTACAAAAGGCCCAGTGTTTGTGCTGCGTTTCCACGAAGGAAGACATACAGAGAGCCCCTTCAAAATTGAAAGAGGCGAGTCCTCTGAGTGAAAATACCACTGCAGATGCTTATTCAGCCTGGCATTTGTGGCAATTTAAAAAATAAGACTAAACTCTGATACTTGTCTGCAAGAAAAGAAATGCTTACAAACATTATAATTCATGATACGAATGAGATGTTTGTAGAACGGCATAACACAGCATGAAATTAGATTGCAGAGTGAGTGCAAAATACAAGCCTAAAAACCTGAGAGCTCTTCACATGTTCATCTGGCAGAGGCTGAGCCTTGGCACAAAGTGCATTATGGGAACTGCCCCTGCCTGAAAGTAGAAGCCGTCCCCATACAAAGTATCAGTGCTTCTGGGATCTCACTAGTGACATTTCCTTGGTGAAACCATTCATTGTATCACTAGTCATAGTGCTGGAGTGTTACTGCTACACCCACACAACTGTTAGACCTGCTGGTGTCTTCCTGCAGGCCAGGATTTCACTCGTGATATAAAGGGGTGAAAATACTACTCAAATACTACACAAATGTGTGAGTATTTGAGTATTTTTGTAATATTCCTGTGAAGAACAGGCATTGTTCAGCTTACCTACATACTTTGCTAGTCAGGTAAACGAGCAAATTTGTCTTCAGGGATAGAAAAACAGGAGCTGTGAGGTGCTGATGTCAGAGCCTTGCTGTGTAGACACAATTCACTGTAAATAAAGCTGGCAATATGGTCTGTCTTAGTGTTGTATGGCAGGACTTATTCAACCTGTAGCTGTATTACTATTCAGAGGTTCAAGACAATTCTTTTAGGTACTACCAGAGCCAACATCTACTTGTAGCTGTGGAAACAAAGAAGCTCCAGAAAAAAATCAAATCTATGGTACTCAATTAGCACTTGTGGCCATAGAGCCCTGCTTCCTGAAACCAAATGGCAAATGCCTAGGCAGTGGCTGTAATGAAAGGGTTCTCTTTCTGTGTCAATTCTGCTATGAAAGAACTATTTCCACTTCTTTTTTTCCGGAGCGGCTCCCTGATGCTAAGTTCATAGCATACTGGGTTAGCAGAAGACTTGTCCTCAACATTTCTTTTTAAAAGAAAAGGACTTTCTGTGAATAACTGGTTGGATCCCTGTTTATGCATCTTAATGCAGTAACCATTAAAATTACAAAGTTACAAAGATGTGTGTCTGCACAAATATTTTCTAGGGTTCCATTAAAGAATGCACACTGACTTCTGCTTAAATCCTGAAATTTCTCTATTCATTACAATACTTGCAAAATCTGAATCTTGTTAGAACTGGTAATTTTCAAATAACCCAAAGCTAAAGTCAGAGATAAAGGGCATATCCAAGATCTTAACTGAACAAGAGTGTTCTAGGCATTGTAGCATATGGAAAAACCTCGTATGTGCAGCTGGTAACTGGCTGGTCCAGTTGTATGAATAGCTGAAATAAAACTGATTGTGTGAAATGTTTGACTGGAATCAGCTGTGCTGGAACACACTCTGCCAGGGTTAAAACTACTGCAATAATAAGCAGGAAGTGAAGGCTGTTCGTATTGTATATTGATACGTATTATATCGGCTAATGTATCCTGAGAATATTTAAGGGTCTCTGAAACCAATACGTTTCAGGAGCCAGCTCTGCTACCTTCTAATGGTTAAAAGCAAATGATCTGGGCTGGAACATCTATGTGCAAAGAATTAGTGAATAAAGTAAAATATATATTAGCTTTCTAGAAGCTGTACTTTGTGGACCCTTACAAATAATGAGCATCCAGTTGTTTCTAACAGAGACACTTGCATATACTGTTTGACATTGTAATTCACTGACACCTGATCTTTAAAGTATCAGATAAAAAGCCAGGCGTATGGCATAATTTAGTAACTTTCTCTGAGCTAATGTTTCAGAACATCAGGTATTCCATTCTTGTACTAAGAAAAGGACAAAGTATTCTGGGGGCTCCAGTATTGTTAAACATAGTGTGTGACTGGGCATCTACCCAGTTTAAATGCATCAGCTGATAACTGTAATGTCGTGATGACTCTCCGTTTTAGTTATCTCTTTTGCATTCCTGGCTGCGCTCAGAAGACTTTTTGTCAGAAAGCTCACCTTGCCAGGAAGATGAAAAACAGAGAAGAGGAAGTAGGGGAGGCATTTTATGACATGGCCTTCAGCCCTTTATTTTTGAAAGGATTCTTCCCACAATTTATGTTGGTTTGAGTTAGAAGTATGTTTTAATTCTGCCCTTGAGATGCGGTGCAAGTATTGATGATAGCAAATATTAATCTCTAGCAAACATTTCACTGAAACGAGGGACTGACAGTTTATTAAAACTAATTTCCAAAGTCACATCCAAATCTTTTCGCATTCATTCAGCAAAATGTGTAGTAGTTTAAGATAAGTATCAATACAAAAACCCTTTTAGCATTATTGCTCTGCTCGCTAGGGGGACACTGTAATGAAACAAATGGATTTTTAAAGATGTGCATTACAAAGAGTACAGTAGTACTGGTGGAATAGCCTAAAAATAAATGTTTTATGGGTTGGCAAATCACAGTTCTGCCAAAGATTAACAGTTAAGGGACAGTTTATTAAATTAATAATGCCAACTAATTGCATCAGCTGCTTTCTCTTGAATAACTTCCTAATGTAGTACAACAAGATTTAGTAATGGGGCTCAAGGCAACATTCTTTGTTCATTTTGAGCTTAGTTTATCTGTACTGCAGATGTTGCTATAGGTATGTAGCTTGTTTATCTTTGAGCTAGGATCCCTGTAGCTGACCTAAGGAGCAACACAGAGCTCAGGACAGGAAGACTGTTCAAGTATGTACCTAAACCCTCACAATGCACACAGAATTCTCTTCTGCCACTGCTAAACTGTGATTGACCCCCAGACTCTAAGAGTTTATGACTAGCATTTCAGGTATGTATACATTAGGATACAGTACATTTCACTCTGTATTATGATGCAGGAATGACTGTCAAACATTAGAGAAACTGTATGCTTGGAAGGTTTTTTCAGTGGATATCATGTGCTGGAAAGAAATTTGTTTTACTGCTGCCAGTAGTTAAAAATCTGTCATTAGTTTGGAAGGGACAGAAATATTCTTCTGAGAGAATATAGTTCTCCAGATCATGTCAAAAGAACCATTTTAAACCTTTTTGATAAAGACACTGCAGAAAACCGTGTAGATGATAGTAGTAGTAATGATAAACTGGCATGAGAATTGTTTTTCTTGTGCGATGACATACTGCATTTTTTTAATATATGGGGATACATTTTGAAGTGATCCATTTGACCATCTTCATTAACAACCTAGCATGGCAATGTAAAAATGAAACACTGACGACGTGTAATGAAAGATAAAACAGTAGGTAACTTCTGATAAGCATATTATAGCTCATCTGTCCTGGGCAAACCCAAGTTTATGAACTTTTCTTCAGCAGCTGGGGTGTAAGTGCTCTGAGTAATAATAACAGAAGTTGAGTCCGATGGCTCCCTCCACAGAAGATACATAACTCAAAATTATCTGAACCAACGGACCTGCCTCACATTGCATTCATTTTCAAAACTATTTTTTCAAAAGCCACATTCTGAACATGAAGATTATGATCTTCAGCTACTAATGTCCATTTTAAAAGCTCCTCACTGAACAGCACAGAACCATCAATATAATTATTGTATATATATTTCTATTGACACTATACAGGCTTTTTTCAGCAAGTGAATTTAAGCTAAGTGTATATTGTTGAGGTTGTTGCCTCTTTTGGTTACTGAGAAGTGTGTAATGGTTCTTCTCAAATAAGAACAAAAGAACAATCTCCTTAGTCTCTTGTCCTTCTAAAGGGATACATATACCTACATACTTCTTTTTTTTTAAGTGGATGTTCTTGCTGGGGATATAATTAACATGTCACTGAACTCTCCTTGGTGTGTTCCTTGAACTTAGAATGCGACGCATGAGATAAACTTAGAATGTCACCTCAATGATTGTGAGGCTGTATTGTGTGACATTTTAAATTGAGAAGGCTGCATGGCTGATTTTTTTCTTTCCTTTGGAAGAAGAAACAAAAATCAATTTACAAGCAGCAAATATTTTCCTTCATAGTGAGGACACCTCTGGCCTTAATTTGGGCAGCTGGCCAGACAGCAGCTACTAGATGAGATTTATAGCTGCACTTTAATTTCCTTGAGTAGCATGCACACAGATTTTCCTGTATGAGCACAGATTCTGTTCCTGTGGGGAACTATGGTTTAGTTAATTGGGCATGGCATTTGGAAGCAGGAGAGCTGGTCTTAGTTCTGATTCTGAGACTAACTGTCACTTCGGGAAAAGCACTTTGTGTTTGAGTGTCTGGACTAGACACAGTAATATCAATGGGCTTTACCTATAAATGAGCAATTAAAAAGTATTAACATCACATAATTGTGGCCAGTAATTTCAATGTTGATGTATCATTCCCTGAATATAGCTAATTATTATCCCAGTGTCAGACTCTCCCTCTTCTCCTTTTTACTTTTCATTGGCTTTGTCATTTTCTAGCTGTATTTGGAGGTTCTGACTCAGCTTCTATTAAACTCAATATTCAGGTAGATCTGTACAGTAAACCTTGTAACACTTTGAAGACATTCTGATCCTGGCTGTCATTTGGACAGCTAACCAGATGCATTTTCTGCTAGGGCAGATCACAGTATAGGATTAGGGCCATACTTTGTACTTCACACGCAGTGCAGTAGAAAATGATGCCATCTCAAACAATGAAACAGTTGTGGTACCAAAGAGGGTCTGTAGGGGCTTTATTGTCTGCTTTACTGCAGAGATTAACATGTTCAAACACTGCTAGTCTTTTTGTGGTTAGATGCAAAAAAAAGCATCATTAGAATAGAAATAAATATTCAATGGGTTTTTTATTTAGCATAAAGAATTTAATTAGTTAACAATTTGATGCCAGAAGAAGGGCCAAAATGTAAACTGAAGATAGAAGAAAAATTCCATCCCCCCTGCGGCTTATGTTTTTAAGAAGATTTTGTTTGTTTAAATCCTATTTGATTTTCCTCTCTGTCTTATGAACAAGGTTTTGCTATAGGTCAAAGCCAGTGAATAGTGCTTACAGCTTGAGAAACAAGAAAATCAAAGACATTATCATTTATTAGACCCTTTTAGTGGCATTTCACATTTGGCTGTTTGCTCTACTTGCATTCACCATTGTTGTGAGCTTAGTCTGTGTTTTGGGAAGGACTCATTTGCTTCGTCATGGTTCCTTTGTGCAGTTTTAATACACTGGGTTTCTTTACAGTGAAAAAAAATTCTATTGACCACACTATGTACACTTTCTTCTAAAGAAACTGTGATTTTAACAGGTACTGTGTACGTTCACTTCATCCCTTGCTTTACAGTAAACCAAGAGCATCTCAAAATACCATCTTTGCAAAGCTGTTCCAAATCTGAAATGACAATATTTGGCTTAACTGACAATGTTTCACCACTTGTTGCATATCAGTCACCTTCTGGATACTGCTAGAAGAATCCAATAAAAAGCAGTTTTGCAAGATGGTTCTCAGCATCTCTGTTAGTGTTTGGCTAGAGACAATCAAAACTGGCTGATGTAATTCTTCTGCCTTGATGTTATCCAAAAAATGGTCTTTACGAATGAGGTCTGGTTAAAGATTTTCCTCAAAACTATTTGTAGCAAGTTTGCTTTTCTGATACCAGTTTATGTCTGAAAGCTGCCCACCTTCCATACAAGGTCATTTTTTTGCCATGGGCAAGCAAGACTAAATATTAGTTATCCAGATTTGCTTTTCGAAGTATTTTTTCCATTGAGTTGTGATATTTATTTTTTTTACATTTCATTGGGAGAAATATAAGAAAATAACTTCCATTGAAATTCAGTACTGTTGAAGCCTTTTAAGCATAATGGATCTGATTTTATATTTGTGGTTTACGTGAGACGAGAACTAGGCTATCAGTTAATGTTTTTGCCAAGATAAATACTGTGCTTTAAGAGCTCTGGTGAATGTGGGACATAACCAATAGCATTGGAATAATAATAGGGAAATTTCAGGGAAAAAAGAAAAACGGCTTTATGAGAATCTTAGGGGAATACTTGAGAAATGTTTGTAACAGTTTACAGTGGAAACCCTTGTGCTCATTCAGTGTGTTATTGCTATATTTACAAAGTTCTAAATTACATGATGAAATCTGATAAACTCCCGTTAACTCAATGAGGATTTCACACACAATTTATTGGGGAAAATGAGAGAAGAGAATGACCAGGACGGGTGTGGGACAGCTGTCACATAAGTTGCATTTTTTTTCCTACACTCAGAGCACTGAAGCCAGAAGGGATCCAGTGCCAAAATTAATGCAACCTTTACAAAGGCTAGCTCCCTCAATCACAAAGTGTTCTTCACAGAGATTGTCCATGTCCGTGTATGATTTGAACCTTTGCTGAACTGTGCACTGCAAGAAGTTCATATATACAATACTTTTTCTTGATGTAAAATCCAGCTTGCCAGGAACTGCAATCCAGTATTTTCACTGTAATTGTTATGTGTTTCTAAACTCCAATGCCTCATTGAAAATTTAGTGAAACTGGAATAAATAGCTGTGTCAACTCCACAATCCTTAAGTAAGTTTAATGCTCACTACTACCATTGATATTCAATATCACTAGATATTTTACCTTGAATAATCACTGATGGACATTGATTTTGTCTTTGCTCTTCACAGCACAGCAAAATTAATGTGAAAGTCAGAGTTAAATGAGTCCCAGTGGTGTCCTCCTCTCTGCTGCGAGTATGTTTCAGATACTGAAGAACTGGCAACCAGCTTGAACCTACAGTATCTTGTATTGCAACAATTAATGGATGTGAATAGTCCTCACAGGGGGGATTCAGGTTACCTTTGTATCAACTTTAGAGGTTAGACTCCTGAAGCAGACAATGAGGTTAATGTATGGTATTTTATGAACTGATTAATTCTCTTATTTAAATTCAATTAAAAACTTCAGTTCTTTTATCTTCCTTTCTGAAAATTATTCTGAGTCACTTGCAAAGTGTTAACAACGGGAATTTAAATTGTTACAATGTTTAGGGTCAGAAAAATATTATGTACTAAATAGTTTGTTTCTCCAATAGTAACAGAGGGGTTGGCAAAGCAATACTTGCTTCTCTATTTTTTCCTCTAGGTCTAGAATGTGTTTGCAGGCTTTGTTTAGGTTATAATCACATCATACAGCACAAAATCCATGGTGGCTGTGAGGCCGACGTTAGCCATGTGGATATGGCAGCCAAATGCATTATGAAAAATAAACGTGTAACTGAGGAAAGCATCTTGTTAACAGCTTTGAAGTCAAAGTCGTGGTATATATATGTACACTATGGGACAAATTCCTGCTTTGCTTCTCTGCTCTACTGGTGGATGGGTTTGCGTTATATCAACTGAAGGAGGTTTCCTGAGAACAGACCAAAATGCCTCAGGGGAACCAGAGAGCAGCAGTCCTTGTAGCACTCTTTATAGCTGCTTTGTAAAGAGCACGTGTCGTCAGATGCTAATTAATATTCAGGGATAGGTACAGAGGGGTGCATGTGTGCAAAGTAGCCATTCTGCCTCATGTCTACACTGATACTCTAGGGAGTGATGAAAAGAGTAGGCAGGCTGCTTAGGGCTGATTCTCAGTATTGCCAGCTACAATAGGTCAAAGATTATAAATCACCTCAAGGATTGTGAGATTAAGAAAAAAGAAAGACAAAATGTTTTTAGATTTTCAGACTCCTCTCTACTTTGTCAGTATATCAAAATAATGTGGTAATTTCAACCCAAACAACTGATTTTTAGGGCATACAAAAATGCATGTCAGAGAAAGACAAGCTTTCTGACTTCACAGTCCACACAGCAAAACCCGCACTGGGAAGAGAAGTTACTTGGACCGAGAAAGAAAACAATAGAAATGAAAAAAAGAAAAGTAGGGGAGAAAGGTTACGGGGTTTGGTACTGCAGCTCTTGCAGTAGGTAGTCTCCGATTCTGCTTTTCCTGCCTTCGTGGTGCTAAGGGATTTTCTTTTCTACTATCAAAGGACTAGTCCGTATACAAAAGCAGTGGCTCAGGATGGAGCAAGGATTCTTGCAAAGACTTTTATCCAGCACAGGAGGCAGCCTTAGTTCTGGGAGGGAAACCTCTTTTGCAGGAAAAATTAAATTCAGTGAAAGAATCCAGAGACATCTTCAAGTTCAGACACATTTTTGTAGCCTTGCTTAAAAAGTTTATTGAAATTCTGGTTCTAAGAGATCAGTGCATTTCAGTGTGAGATCATCAAGACACGCCACTGCAGAAGACATCCTGCCTGCAGGAAGCACAGTGAGCATTAAGAAGAATGCATGGGATATAAACTCTGGTTTCAAACTTCAGTTATTGTTCTTGACAACCTCCTACTTTGGCAAAAACTAATATGAGGTGACAGGATATTTCTGTCACTGATTTCTGCCTGCTGCCTGCACAGAGGAGGGAGAACTCAGCATAGCATCATACCCAGCTTTAAAGTTCCACTGAATATCTCTCTCTTTTTTAACTTTTTTTTTTTTTAGTTTTCAAACTTCTCTACAAGTAAATGATTGGAAAGTTAGTGATATGTGCAAAGAACATTTTTTCAATTAGCGATGCCCATTAGCTGAATGAGTATGAAGGGCTGATATTTTTCCCCCTGAATTAGCAGGTACACATATGGAATTTGGGCTATAAATCATTATTCAATAATTCACTAGAAAATAAATATGACATAAAAGATAATTAGAGATTTGTACCACTTGCCTTCACCTTAATTATGAATGAAGGATATTTGGCATTGTCTGCAGGACTGTTAAATTTTGTTATATTGAGATGGGTCTGGAACAGGAAGATACAGCAGTCATTTTATGAAAGAATATAGCTTCTGGCAGAGTGGGTCTTGCACATCATTGCAGGAGAGGTATCCAAGAGTTATGATCTGAAAATCTAAATGCAATGTGCTGGAACAAGAATGGTGAACAGGTTTGTTTTGCTATTTCAGTAATGACCTGTTGCCTGGCTCACAGAAACACATATGCCGGCCAATTTCATTGGAACAAAATTAATATTATATCTCTATGCTGTAATAATAGTTAACTTTGGCAGAGGAGAAACAGTTGGATACACTTTTCTGTTCTAGGATTTGCTGGAGATACCTGGAGATGTAGTGTATACTAATCATTTAATTTCACGATGGATTTGAATACTCTGCTGTAACATAAACAACCACAGTATGAAACACAGCTTTTTCCTTTCCTAGGCTATGCTAACTTTTAAACAGGGGACAGATTTTCAGTCCTGCTCTGTTCCCTTCGCTTCTGTTTAACAGCCAGAGAAGAATTCCCCTTGCATAGCCAAGGCTGTATATAAAGGCATTAGAGTTGCCGATGTGCTACACTTTTTTTGTTGCTGTTCGCATCCTCTCCCAGCTTAGGAGATACACAGGACACATGTTAACAAGCCCAACAAGCATGTTGTACATTAACATGCGCTGATGATGGAATGACTTCACTGATGACTTACTGCTTGAAGAAGCTAGAGCAGCCTGCAGACTGCCTTCTCTTGCAAAACCGAAAGGAATGCTACCTACTCCAAGGATCAGGGACTGCAAAGGAATATAGGTGCCAGGAAGCTGGCTGGGGTGTAGTGAGATCTCCAAGTGTACTAGTTTAATTTATATAAACTAATGTGAATGTGCATGTTCAGTCCAGAATTCAACACTAGGATGCGATGCCATCCAGAGGGACCTGGACAAGCTGGAGAGGTGGGCCTGTGTGAACCTCATGAGGTTCAACAAGGCCAAGTGCAAGGTCCTACACCTGGGTCGGGGTAATCCCCGCTA
>Ga0065711_1038977_pt1 | contig 18239 bp, 10 predicted proteins | sample Hoacrofraction12_FD_59098 | JGI IMG/M metagenome (GOLD analysis project Ga0065711, IMG submission 59098) | Hoatzin crop microbial communities from Cojedes, Venezuela - Epithelial fraction 12 v2 (version 2) | ecosystem: Host-associated > Birds > Digestive system > Esophagus > Crop | place... | reverse complement strand
AGGGTGACGGAGCCCTGGAACAGGCTGCCCAGGGAGGTTGTGGAGTCTCCTTCTCTGGAGATATTCAAGACCCGCCTGGACAAGGTCCTGTGACCCTGCTTCGGCAGTAGGGTTGGACTAGATGACCCACAGAGGTCCCTTCCAACCCCTACCATTCTGTGATTCTGTGAACGGTCGCTTCTGACAATTGTGCTTCATTACAACCTCTTCATTGCAACATCCCTGACACCTGAAGAGCTGCAATTTGATCAATTCCTGCACTGATATTACCAGACCCACAGTCCAAGATACAAACTGTGACTGAGAAAAGAGAAGGGAAAAGTCCAGAGGCATTTGCTTTAAGGGTTATAATAGTTTTATTTCTCCTGCACAGATTATATAGCAATTTCACTGTCTCAGGTTTATATGGTGAACAGAAAATTCAGTTTCAAGTGATTGAGTCTAGATTCCCAAGTAGATGTTAAAATAGAGCCCAAACATAATGGAACATTGCTGTCATCTAAGGGCTCTTTGGTGTTCTTCATGAAAGCAGCTCAGTTCAAAAAGGAATGAGTACCTACAACCGAAAATATCTCGGCACATTTGACAACCTCATTGAAAACCTCAGCAGAGAGACCTGTTCTCGATTTTACAGGTGACAACTGAGGCAGAAAATGTAGGCTTGGGAGGATGCTTCTTCCACTGATGTTCACAACTTTGTTTGAAGAAGCCTTCGCCCAACCGTTTTGCTCACATCCCACATCAGCAAAGCATTTGGGCATATGCTGAACCTTAATGGTGTGAGTTATCCTAATTAATTCTTTGCCAGTTCCTCACAGGACCCTCTGCCCTAAAATCTTTGACAGTTTGGGCTTGGATTCACACAGAATGTGACACATGAGCAAGAAAGAAAAAGGGTATGATGGTTTCTTATTTATTTCTGTTTCTGTGGCATTTTCTACAGCTTTACTGAAGTGCTCATTAGCAGAGCCTTGTCTGTCTTGTCATCTACCAATATAAATAAAACAAACATTTGCATGTGTCATGAAAAGGGTAAATAACGCATCACCCCCTACATTCTTCATAGAAAAACCTAGAGTATTGCTGATACTGTTGCCCCTCTTTGGTTGTTTTATGCAAAGATTCAGCCATATATACCACAAATTGTGTGTGGGGTAGGAGGAATTAATCAAGAGCAAGCTGCCGGAGACCACAATACACACAGTGCTTAAATGGCGCCGAGTTCCCGAATCTCACAGCATAAATGGAGATGTCTCATTAAAAAGACTGTATACTGAATCCTTTTCATCAACCACCTCCTCTTCTACTCTTCTTTTTTCTCACCCTCAGTGTTTTGGTTTGTGATCTGCTTCCAAAAAGCTCGAATTCTGCAGCTGGGAAAGCACAAAATCAAAGTTAAGACCTGATTCTCACCTTCGTGTATATTTTATTTTGCCGTTTTCATTTTTAGCTGCAGTGTAATTTTTTCCCCCTCTCCCTTGAGAAATTTTGCTTGGAAACAGACCTGAAACTTCACAGCTTTTATTCCCTTTTCCCCCACTGTCCTAATCCTTATAATACATAATTTTGAATTCTTTGTGGTTATTGAACTGCTTCTCTCTTCGTCTTTGAACCATCTTGCTGGCTGAGAAATAGGCTGTAATACTGATATTGAATAACAGTAAGAAAGGTAGTAAAATGGTTATCACCTGAAAACTCCCCAAAACAAATCTCCGTATGGTTAACAAGCAGAGCAATTTTTTTGTGGCAAAACACACTTGTATGAAGGGAAAGCTGAATGGAACAAGCACAAGGAGAACAATTTCATTTCTAAGACAAAGACAATGGCAACACCAAAATAGTTAAATTCAGTTTCTAAAAGAACAAGAAAGCACTTTGCTTCTATTGTGTGTGGCTACTGCTAGGGCTGGTTGAATTCGTTGCTGCTGAAGCCATGGCAGGCGATGCCCAGGGGACTGGGCCGCTGCCTGCAGGGCGAGCTGCTCCCCAGACGCTCAGGTACCTCTGCCCTGCTTGCAGCTCCCACCTCACTACTGGGGTGAACACTCCCAGAGAAAAGGGATTTCAGAAACCCCATACTGCCTAGCCTACACTTTTAATGTTTGAGGAATAATCACCTCGAGCATGGAAGAGCAGCATTTACCATCCCCCCTGCTTTTCGCCCTGTACCAGGCACTGACTTGTTCAATGATTCGCCTGCCAGTTGTGGAAATACAAATCAAGTATTATTCTGTTCTCTTAAAAGGACCAACCTGCGTTATATTTTGCTTAAAGAATCCATACTGTTATTAGCTGAACATCTTTGCTTTTGGCTGACCCCTACCTATAAACTATTCATAGCAAAGAAAACCAAAGGATAAATTATCTCCTTCTGCTTCTGATGTAGATAAATATGATAATATAAAATTACTCCTTCATTTACAGAAATTGCCTTTCAGTGTTAAAAGAGATATGTGTGTCCATTGTACCTCTGTGATTCACAGTACGCACCCTTATAATTTTTCTAGCTACATCTCTTGGTAGTATCTCCAGAGAGAACTAATTACGCATGCTAAGACGACTCAGAGAAAAACTGCTGCTAACAAATCATCAAAAATCCCCATTCTTAGTGAGTTTTTCTTTCCCCTCCTGCACTGTTATGCTCATTTTTTTCATTTCAAACCTCTAAATTTTAACTCCTTTACCTCCAGCCCCTGCCCGCCCCCCCCAGTATCTTTCTAAAGGAATGTTGCTAATAACAGAGGAAGTTCAGATCATTTATTTCTTTTTGGCTAAACTGAGCAAGAGAAGCGTAAGAGTTCAAAACCTGTCAGGTAAAGACACCTTTTGCCTTCCTTCCTCAGCCTCCTCAAGGAATCATGTTAAGGAAGGTGTAATAGAGGCAAAATTAGAGAATGTAGAAAGCTGGGACTAAAATTTTTGTTAGATTTTAAAGGGTAAAAGCCTTCATCACCCTTCAAAAGAGAGCTGTCACCACCATCACAGAACCTAAGCCTGACTTTACATCTGGTCAAGAGATTGCCTAGAGATGACGTATTAGTGTAAAACACAGAGTATTATCAAGCTACATAGCGAGAAATTCCTACTGCTTGGATTATCAGTCTTTCAATTTCCTGAATAGTGCATTTGATAATTTAAGGAATGGGAGATGATTACATAATGAATATGTTATACAAAGCTCCCTAGTACTGAGCCATAAGCTTTAGAGTAAAGTTTTAGTTAGCAGTTGCCAAAACATAAAGTAGGACCATCCCTTGCCCCTGCTCTCTGTCTGGACAGAGACCCCGGGTCCTGCGGACTCCCACTGAGACCAAGCTCCCAGGACCCACAGCCTTGCTGTGCTATGAAGGCAGCAGACTCCAAACCAACTGGGAAAAAACTGACAGAGAAATTGGGATATCCTTGGCACTCCTAAGAGTCCTTAAGGCCAGACCCTATGGTGCCTGGGTCAGTGGCACTTCATCGGGCACTATAGTACTGTAAGACTCTTGTCCCTGCATTGGGTGTTCTGAGAATGATGCTCTACCAAACTGCTCACTTTACAGACTCTTTCTGATCCTCTTTCTTTAGCTTTGTTTTTTTTATATAGGACCTCAGGTCAGAAAGATTGTTGTAATTAGCGGTGCTGAGTTAATTCTTCAGATTATGGAGTCCATTAGTATAATTCACGTTTGTTTAATAATTAATGGCCATTCCAAGTTACTTAATTGAACAGGAGTACCCCACACACTCAGTACTCACAGGAGTACTGAAGTAGCTAAGAACTCATTTGCTTAAAACTAAAGGCTTAGACTGAAGTACTTTCCTGAATCAATGTGCAGGGACCTGCCCTCCTTGCAATGGCATCCCAGCAGCTTTACCAAGAGTCAGAATTTCCTGTTTGTCCTCACATTTCTCTGACATTTCCTGATGGTGTGGGTTTTTTTATATGGTGCAGTGGTTCCTTAGATGGATGAATCCCGACTGCTGATATTTGCAAGTCATATTTAACAGCATTGTGCAACAATCATTCAAAAATGTGTTCACATTCTTCCTTTCCTAATCAATAGCTAAAGCAATTGGCAGTAAAAGTCAAATAGGAAATTATGAGAGCATAAAAGGTAAAATTGCCCCAGAATGTCATCTCAAAAGTCTATAAAAGACTGATTTCATTACAAGTTATTTCCCTAGGTTTGGACTTGTCTCAATTGCTGATGATTGATGTGGCAAATTTTATTTTCACATTTAACAGATTTTAATCTGTAAAACATTTCTGTATCAAAATGAATCTAGAGATGCTTCTTACAAGGTTTACCTCCCAATAAACTTGTGTAGACCTCTCCCAAGCTGGAAATGAGCCTGTCATTTCAACTTTAGCAGCAGATTCTCAGTAACAGTTAGAAAAGCTGTACCCTTGTGGCAGCTTTACAGTGCAGTAATTTCACTTTGTCCATAACCTTGAAGAAACTACAATCCAGGTTATTACTGTCACATTGGAATGCACCAGTTTTCTTTCCCATATTGAGCCTATGGAGCTACAATTAAGAACAGGTAAACATGAAGTTAAGGTTTGGGGGGGGCAGTGCAACACCTGGAATAAGTCAGTATAGCTCATCTGACATAGGCAGCTCTATGTTGCTTCCCACCTGCCAAAGTTGTTGCCCTTAATACATAAAATCTGTATGACAGTGTGTGGCAATTACTGAGACAATCTGTACATATACTACAATATCACTTAAAAAACTTCCCAACAACACCCCCGACCCCCCATTTTCAATTCCCGATAGAAGATCTTGACTGTGCTGAAACCACCATTCAGCAAAACTTTTCAGTATTGCAGACAAAACTAAAGGGAAGAAATGTTTGGACCAACTCCAAGATTTTGTTATTTAGGTCTGGAGATTTCCACAGTGAAAGATAGTGTTTCACCCTAAAAGCAGACATTTTCTCTTATAAAAAAAGAAAACCCAACAACAAAATTTACCTGGAAACTGAATTGATCTTTGAAAAAATTTGGACATCAGCAAAAATGGAAATCCTGACCACAGCTGTTTCTTTTGGCTGCACACATCTTTCCACAGAATGATGTAGTTAAAGGACAGCAAGAATATTAGAGATCAGAGAAGGATTCACCTAAACGGTTGTGAGCTTTTCTAGCACTATCTGCATACAGAGACACCTAGAAAGGGACGAGAATAATTTCAAACATGCAGTTTTCTCCAGTTTTGCGTTTTGAGAAACCGGCTACAACCTTGGCTCACTATTAACGCAGAGGTGCAGTCTACACATCTGCCTGCGACTGCCTTGACACTGTTTGCAATCCCCTTCATGCCCTGCTCAGAGCTTCTCAGAAAGGCAGGAAAGCTGTTGCACGAAAACCGTAAGGGCCTCCGGATACACTATATCTAAACATTTCTATGTAGAAATAAATCTTGAGCAAATAACACCGGGTGATCACAACACATGCAAGTGTTTGCTTGGGTAAGGCACAAATGAAAACTGCAATTAAAGATACAGCATTGCGAGAACACAGAAAACTTCACATCCAACTCTGGCATCCGAACCTTTGAAAATGGAGGCTAGTTCCCACATTTCAAGCGGTAGCTGTTGTTACTCTATTATATAGCTGATAAATATAAGTATCTTGTATCTGTCATTGTAAAATGATATTTTGAAAGCCCAAAATTTATAACTCATGTTATTTGACCTATCCTTAGCAGCCCATACACCAAGTGGAATACTACTCCATATGCACTTTTGAAAGCTGTATTGCTCATTTCCTGAAGATAAAGGCAAAAACCTGTCTTCATAAAGCTGGCAACATAACCGAACATGGGGGAAATGGTGTTTTAAATCAGATGTGCTACAGTTTTCATGGTTAATGCAAGTCTTTAAACTTGATTTAGGTAATGCGTGCCTGTGTTACTGCAGCAGGCTTTGCTCTAAGATAGAAAGGGCATTGTTTGGCTGAGGGCTTGCAGCTTTAAAAAAGAACAATTAAAACATATTTGATGTTTGAAAGCACTCACATTTGTTCTCTGTATAGACTTTTAAAATCTGCCAAGCTGAGACTATTGAACCTGTCAATGGGCTCATGCGATTATTATAGACAGGAACACAGTGACTTTATTTTGAAAATACACAGGAAATGCTTTTGTTCTGGTAACTCAATTTTAAGATCAATACTGTTCAATTATTTAGTGTTTTACCTTTACTGATAGTACAGGCAGTATTGTTGTGTGTAATGGAGGAGGGAGGCTCCAGGTGTATTTATCAGTCACTGCACGCTGTAGGACAGACTGAGGTTCACACTTGTGAGGCAGCTTCGAACAGATTTTGAGGCGATCACCCTGACTCAGGCCTGACTCATCCTGGGGAGCTGTGTTTCCCTCTAACTGGTGGCAGAACAAGCTCTCAGCCGCTTCCATCAGGCATCGCTGAGATGTCAGCACAGGGTGGAGTGGGGACACCCCAGCCTCTTCACAGCAAGGCGACAGCGCGGGGTGGCATTATCTCAGGCATGGAGTAATCCCCAGGGTACTGGACCAGACAGCTCTTTGTTAGCGTGGCCTCAGCTGACCAAACGTGCTGGGGAATGGGAGAGAAAACCAGGACAAGCAACTAGCAGAGAGATGATCCATGAACAGTCAGATTCAGGGAATGATCTTTGTGGGTTTTTCTGGGAAGCAGTAGGAGCTGACCGTTCTTCTCACACGTACTTTGAGATGCGAGCTGTAACAGCAAGGTCTCTGCAAGAGGCATTTCACAGACATTTCATGTCCTAGGGATTTTCTGTGGGACAGCATTATCGCTTGTCGCTAAATATTTAAGAACATTATGCAAGAAAATACATGCTGCTCTTACAACTTAACACAGCAGCCGCCATCAATATTTCACAGGCAGACTTGGCAAAAACTAGAGCTCAAGGATTACTTGACATTTTTTTTTTGGCTTGCTGTTCATCATCAGTTAATTAGAACTTGTAACTTGGAACCGAGTCTTGTTTAAGGACACCCAGAAGCCAGTGGCACTAGTCATTTCATAGCTCTGTTCTTCCTTTTCTCCCGCTGCACGATATTCAGAAGTGTTATATCATATGGGAGATGTGAGCTGAGCTTTCACCAGCATTTGGGATAGGATGATTGTCTACACATTAACTAAATCTTATCTTTGGAGTAGCACAGATTGCTTTAAATGTATGAAGTTTGTGCTCAGTGCTGTAAAAAGCAACACTTAATTTTAAACTAATTGGTTGTTCTTACCACTAACATTGTAAGAGTGAGCGCTCATGTTCTAGATTAAGAGCCCTTGAAATCTGTTGTACTGCAATTTGAGAACACAGAATAAAAGGGAATATGTTAATATTGCCCACAGCGTGTACACCTGCCCCATTCGCATGTTCGGCACCAGACAGCTCACGCAGAGAGAGCCCACTGGGGCTCGCCGGGCAGTTTCCCCCTCTGGAGCTGGGCGCTGCTCCTCTCCAGAGGCCCTCTTTCCACACACCACCAGCACCACAGGCACAGGCTTCAGGGATCCCGGGCGGAACGATGGCACAACGGGGCTGCTGCTACACTCCCAGCTTTAACCTGCACCCCCTGCAGAGCGAGCGTTTGGACACCCTGACCACAGCCGGGGCTCCAGGGCCGCGCACCGAGCACGGCCCGCAGAAGCGGCTCCGCTCCCCGCCGGTGCCTCCCGGCCTCGCTCCCACTTCCCGCCTGCGCCAGGCGCCTCGTTCCGATTGGCCCGGGCGGGCGGCACGCGCTGGAGGAGAGGCGGGCGCCGCTCACGGCCGCCTGCCCCGCAAGATGGGGCCGCGGCGGTGGCAGCGGCGTGGCCAGGGTCCGGCCTCCCTCCCCAGGTCACCCTGCCGCAGATCGAAAACCCTCCCGTTTTATGTAGGCATAAGTCAGTTTAACGTCTGTTTAGATCAATGCCAACAACTCCTCAAAAAGAGGAGCCAGGACTTCACCTGCTGTGACGCTGCTGCTTTGCAGTCTCTATTTTCCCAACATTTCAGTCGTGTTTGCACAGTATTGGATTCGCCCTTCAGCCGATTGCTGCAAGTAGATTTTGAACATAACGTAAATCTACAATGAAGGCCTTGCAGCATTTTGCATAAGCGATCAGACTCTCAATTAGCCTAATTCACTCTGGGGATTCCTTCCACTGTAAAACCTTCATTACTGAAAACACCTTAAAGATTATTACTGTTCTTTGTTGATTTTATGGATAATGGAATCCTTGAAATTTTGTGGCTGAGGTCTAGAACGGACTTTCTCTCTCCTTTGGTTACCAGCAGCCACAAATTGTACAATTCATGCCTGTGCGGTGAATAAATATGATTGTGTTGAACAGTAAATTGCAGTTAGGAATCAATACGTTATATCCAAGAGTGTTTATGGAGAACGTTTCCATCCCCTCTGAAATGATGTAATATAGCTGCATTCCCCCCCCCCCCCCCCCTCAGATTTACTGTTATTTGCCGGCCGTTCGTTATGTGCAATGGTTCTGCAAGAATGTGCTAAGGAAAATTATCAGGACCTTCCTTTCTCTGTTGCTATTGTACTGAACCGCTCTCGGTGAAATCCCGGGGCTGACAAATTGAATATGTTTATAGATGTCAGTAATCTCTGTCTAGAGACTACCAATCTCCCTCCTATTAAACCACAATACCCACAAAATTAATTGATCAGTTAAGAAGGAAAAAAAATCAGTCTTGCTGTTCCCTCAATCTAACTTTTCTGATAAGTACTTCATGCAGTCTTAAAATAGAAGGAAATAATTTTCTTGTTAAAAATCTTCCCATGCCAATGCTTTATTCTGTCAGCTACTATAAGGATATTAGTAACTTTTTTTGGAAAAAGAACAACACATTAAAGGCACAGTGTAATTTGGTGTCACAGGATAAATATAGATTGTACAGAGCTATGGAATGAAAATTAATTAAAAAGTACTTTGTCATACCACTTGATCTTAGCAAACAGGAGCATATTTTCTATTTGTAATATGCCTTCTGAATACTGTTTCATATTAAATGATAATATAGAAATATTGTGTAGCTGAGCAGAGGAGTGAGAAAGAGGAGACAAAAAGTATGTCCGAAGAGGTGATGTAGTCATGAAAGCCTGCCCCATTGAAATCATTGTGAATTATGCACTTTGTTTCAGTAAAACCAGGACCCCCAGTGCTAATCCTAAATGTGATCCAGGGAAAAACCATTCCTACTAACTTCAGCTGATCTGAACGTCTTGCCTTTCTAAAGGGAAAGTAATCTAGTTTTGACAGGGCCAAAAAAATTTTGAGAAAAGATTTTGACAAATAATGATAGTAAGCTGGGAAAGAGATGATGAATGCAGTGCTTTGTGTCTAATTGTATGCCTGGAGTACAAAATATTTTTTTCAGGAATAAAATGCTATGATAGCTGCCAAGTATTAAATCTATCTGTGCAGAGCATCCCCCAGAAACTTCCATCTTAAGTCATCCAAACCTTCTGAAATAACTGTCAGGTTAAATGAATTATTAGCCCGAAGACAAGAAAGTTCTTTGCCTTTGTTACTCAAAAGAACTATTTCGTCTTTTTTAAAGTTATGTTTGTATTATGTGGCTACATGGATACCTGCTTTACTCTTTATCTCTGCTGTACTGAATTACTAATTTAAAATCTGACCACTTTCTTTTGGTTAATGTATTTTTTCATCACAGAATTCTCACTGAAAATGATTTTCAGTCACATGTTGAGTTCAAACAGTTTAGGTGAAACAAGTGCAAGATTAAATATTAGTTGTTCTGCTTCTTTTTTAATTCTAATGTTTACATTTGCACTGCTAATACACTAACAGGGTTGGCTGTTTCTTGTCACAGCAGTTTCTGCTTCGGGTCGGTAATTGTCATATCTTCATTGATTTGCAGGACAAAACATGACTCAAAATCACTAGGGTACAACTAGTGCAGGGGCTGCTGTTTCAAAGTTTGCATAGAAATTTGATTACTTGGAATTGCTACCCAAGAACTAACGCACTACAGCAAGTGCAGTGTTAAAGAGTCAAACAGCCAGAATTAGTAAAGGATTTCAATGCCTATCACCGAGATGCTGCAGGACTTGACACCTGAGATTGCTCCAAACCTAAGCAAGACTCCTAGACTTCTTACACGGGTGGGGGAAGATAAGTGCTTCCAAAGGGCACTTCAAAACCCCTGCTTATTGAGCTGAGAGCTGCCTGCAACTGGTCAATAGGAAACATTACACTAAAACATGGTCTCCGGACAGATTAATTACTTGGATAGATTTATATCCCAAGTCTGTCCAGAGGTAAGAGTCAGAGATATAATGATGAGTTTCTGCTAGACCTGTCCTAGAAAAAAAATTCCTGTCTCAACCAAGTCCTGCAGCAGACAGGTGTTTTGTTCATCCGTACCTATTCCAATAGCATTAACATCCATTTTACATAACCAGAGACAAAAGGTATTAAGTATGAAACTGTTGCTTATTCATGTGTCTCTTACACGTATGCCCAGCTCTGATTTTCCCTGTGCAGAAGTTTCCATGCGCATTAAAAAGATATTGGAGCAGCATGGAGTACTGTTCTGGACAGTTCTTCCTTCACTGACTCAGTGATGACCCCCTGGCAGTTTCTTTCTTTCTTTTTGTTTTGAAATCCAAACTTTGTTTCCCCCCGCCTTTCTGCTATGCTTGCAAGCCTTTCAAACAATACCATTTTCAATAATTCACTAAATAATATCTAACGTCTTAAAACTTTTATAGCACTTCCAAGTTTGCGAGCTGGAAGAGTTTTTACAGCCTCTGACGTTGCGGCAAATCAGAGAATTCATTATACAGCAAAATACACTCTCAAATTGAGACTGTGCTTGAAAACAAGCCTATTTTTTCTGCAATGAAAGTTGCAAAATAACTGGAGGTTTTAAGCCAAATGGACTCCTCCACCTATGAAATAAGAAATGTCTGTGTTAAATCGTTTTCCAGGCAGACATAGTAGTGGAGAAAGAGTTCCCACTGCCCTCTTTCACCAAAGTGACCTAGCCAAAGATTCATTTTTAATCAGTAATGGAGTGGCTGGAAAGGCTCAGATTACTGCAGATCGCCTGGTTCTGACATCGCTGCAGCTTCTTCCTGGGTGACCCTTGCTATCCCTCTAGTAACCTGTTCAGGAGAGAAAGAGGTATTTTTTTTTTCCAAATCTTTAGTTTAGGGTGGGGGAGATACACTCATGCCCTGAAATATCAAAAGCAGAGTTTAATCACGAAAAAAGCTGAAGAAATATAAATGGAAATGAAAAATAACCCTGAACCTGATGCTGTTTGTTGCTCCCTCTTATCCTGTGCAGTATCAGGAAGAGTGTGATTTCATTTCTGTGCTCCAGCCGAGCTGCTTCCAGTAAACAATGGCAGCCAGAGTAAGGCACAGGGGCTGCCAGTTATTTTGGGCAGAGGCAAAAAGATGAGCGGATGTCTTGTGGCATGGAAAATTCATAATATTTCATTGTTTTACTGTAATTTATAATAGAAACTGAAAGAAGTTTTGGTTGCCTATAAAGCAAGCCCAGAATATATGGCAGCTTTATGCAGGATACTCTCTGGACTTCTTTGTTGTTGCTCTTTTCCTTGAAGATTTGTAATCCCTGTCCAAAAATTCCAAGCTCTCTCCTGGTCAGGACAAATTCAGACCCCCTATGTGAAGCTGCCAGGTTCTGTCCACTTCCCAAAAGTTAGGAGATGACCGTTCCCAGAGGTTATACCTGGCAAGGATTGCTAAAGACTGCTCAGCTGAAGGTACCACTGAAGTGGGTGTTAAGCAGGTGAATGAGCATGTCACACTGGTTCTTGCATTGTGTTAAAGGCTGGATCCGTTTAACATTTAAGAATAAGGAGGCTTATGCTCTGGTGGAGGAACAGTTGCGAGCTGTCAGCCTTGGATGTAAGAAAATGCTTTTGTTGCAGCAAAGATTTCCCTGACTCTTCCAGCATCCCTGTGCTGTCCACTGCATCTCTCCCATTTTGTTGATGCCCATGTTCTTTTGTCTTTTTCTTCAAAACAGAAATGGGCAGCTATTACTTACATAATGAAAGGTCAATTTTTTCTTTTGATTTTGCAGCTGCTATGAAGCAAGTAACTTTGTGTCTTCTCTTTATCAGTATACCTAACACATACAGATTGCTTTTGGCAAAATCACATTAGCACAATCCCACTACATTACTTTGCTGAGCGTCTCTACATTACAGGAGATCTACTGCCATTAAGAGAGAGAAAAAAACCACAGTCATTTGGTTTAAAATAGGGTAGGAGATGAAAAGGCTTCACATTGCTCTTACAGATTTAATCTAGTTCACTGGGAACCTATCCTTTCACTTCTGCTGAAGATAGATTGGGCTTTTTTGCTCTTTTACTAAGTCCTCAACAATCAAAAGTCTAAATAACAGAACTGTTAAGTAACACATGATGAACTAAATCATTTAGTTACTGGAGGGCTTCCTAAGCAGAGCTTTTTCTGTCTGAAGATTAAGGGCTGTCAGCATACTTCAAAATGTGTTGCTTTTCAAGCTCTCCCTTGCCAGGAATACATCTGGTTCATCTAACTGACTGTAAATGTTGAGCTTTAATTGCTTGCTGGAAAGTCTGCATGACAAATCTACAACCCAGATTCCTTATTTAAAGGACTTCCTGAATATCTTTATTAAGAAAAAAATAAGGTCTGACTTGATCTCATGGCTTTACTATTTTACATACTGCATCAAAAGACCAACAACAACAAAAAAAAAAATCAGTTGTCTGCCATTCTTCTTTGTTATTTTACGCTTCAGCTCTTAGAAAAAGTAGATGTATGGGCATAATTTTAAACATATAAAGAAGATTATTTTGTCATTATGATGCACCTATTTGATACCAATCCCAGAAGAGGGAGAAGGAATTGAAATATGAAATTGTTCCATGGGGTAGGAAGTTAAAAATATTTTCTAATAGATACACTTACAAACTAAATGCTTGTGTCAGGGAGACTGGAAGGTCTCCATTGCAGAACTCTGAAGGAGCTGCTACAGAACAGAGACAACAGCACCCAAATTTAAGAAAGTGGAAGAAAAAGTTATTCAGGCAATTAAGGGCCTGTAAGTCCAATTTCAGCTGTAGACAAGGTTTTTGAACAAAATTTGAAGGGGGGGGGGAAATATCCCAGGGTTGACCTTGTTTAATATTAGCAGCTAACAACATTGGCAAATACACGAGGTGCGCTGATGAGATGAGCGAGACAAACCCAGGAGGCAGTGCCTGTGGCACAGTCTGAATCGCACACACAGGAGTGCATGACTGACGTGCTGAGGGATGGAGAGCTGGTGAGAGGTAATTGTCAAAAGGCAAGGTCAGGCACTCAAGGGCAAAGCGCTATTCTGCCTTTCAGTGGCACCGCATCAGCTGAAAGTCAAAAAGCCCCAGACCTGCAGGGGTTAGATGCCCTTGGGAACAACTGTGACTGGCTGTGATTCAACTCCTGGGATGTTAGTTGAAACCACAGGAAAGCCTACCTGCTGTATTTCCAGTGGCTATACTGTCTCCTCCCCTGTGAAGACAGAATGGTAGAAAGAACACGGGGCTGCTTTTCCATGTCTTCACTCAGTTTTTACTTAGGCAACTGTCTGTTGCTTCTCTGAGCCGAAAATTGTCTTAGGTAAAGATCTGGCCTATTACTTGCAGTCCTGTTCTGCAGCCACACTCAATTTTCCGTGCTGTAGCCCTCCCTGCTCAAGCATGCATACATACATTTTAGTACTCAGGAAGTTACGGAAGAATTGCTTGAATTTATCCTCGTCTCAACCAGATATCTTCAGAGATTTAATTCATGCACTTTAGCACAAGATGGATTACAGCAATGTGCTTTTGGCTGATCTCTCAGAGGTGGGTATTGGTAGACTACAAGCAAAATGTTGCTGTTAAGCAGTTGTCACATACAAAGCACCAAGAGCCTGATTTTGTCAGTTTTATGTTGGGTGTCTGTTAAAGAATGAAAAGAATACAAAACTGGGCCGGAACAACCAATGTCACAGAACCCCCTATCTATTAATTAGAAGGCACAGCGACCAAATAGGTCGTAGCACCCTGTCCTGCTTACCCATCTTCCCTTTTATAGTTATGGCCTGCAGCTACCTCCGCAGACCGTGCCGTCCACGCAGTCATGGGGAATTCATGCTCCTGTCTGCATCAGTGACAGAATTTGGCCAAGGGTAATTTGTCATCGGGAGATACCAAATTTGATTCTTGTCTCAGTTACACAGGTAATTCCCTTGTAATAATATGGAAGTACATGGAAGTGCATGAAAATGACTGTCTTTCCTATAATTACAGTTCTCAGCAGTTAAATTTTTAGTGACTTGATATTGTTTCCTACCACCTTCTCGTTAAACAAGCTTTCTGTCTGACAAGGCTAGTCTTTAAATGACTTCTCATAGCAAAAATACTCGTGGAGGGTTTACAGACTAGAGAACTTGTTATTGGCCAAATTAGTTGTTTTGCAACCTTGGGAAGGGAGGAGTAAAACAATGCTGCCGTGTAATTCTGTAAATTGAGATTAGCATTAAACAAGTTATTTAATACAGACCAAAAAAAAGATTGGTAGAATATGTATGAAGTATTCTAAATAATTGCTTGATTATGATGCTAATATGAAAGAAGAGGGCTTGCATTTCTCTCTCTTTCTCCCTCTTTTGTGTGCATGTGTGTGAATTTCAAGACCTCTTCTGAAAGCATTTCCAGTTTCTAGTCATCTTTAATTTACCGTTATTCAGAAACACAAGGAGGAAGGAAAGGGAGAAAAAGAAAGGTGTGTTTAAGCTTCAAAGAACTCAGCAGAAAAAGATGAATGCTCAATTTAACTCCAAAATGCAAGATCATTTGATGTCAGATAAAAGGCTGGATTTTCATTTACTTTGTTAATCATAAATACAATGAAGAGAGGAGAATATCTTTTTTAATTATTTCATTTCATCACAAGTATGATTTCAGTGATGCAAATCATAAAAATGCATTCACTGAGGTGAATTAAAGCCCTTTTACTTACACACTCCAATAAAATCACCCGAGCAAATTGTTTTATTGAGTTCTCTTTGCCAGCTACTCATCCCCTCTTGGAGGCAGTGATTTGTATTTGTGTCAGACACTGATCTCCAAGTGCAGTTAGAAGTGCCAAGGACAGCTGGAAAAGGAACTTGCTAAATAAAATGTAGCAATAATAAACATAAGTGAATACTCATAAATAATCACAGGTGGTTCATGAGCAGTGAGGTCTGGAGTTGTATTGGACTGTTAAGAGGACCTCACCACATCCCTGTTACCCTCACGCTGGATGTTGCTGTCAGCAACATGGAGTAGGTGCGATTTGTGCAAGTTTATCATCAGATAGTGGAATTTCTAAAATTTGGGGAATCCCATCCTCAAACACCCGCAAGAAACCACAATTCCCCACCTACAAAGTATGAGTCTGAGAAGTAGGGGAAACTAACAGAGAAGAAGAAAAGGACAGGTCATCAGCTCGGAAGATACAGTGAACTAAATTAGTCAACTACAGCCCAGAGAGGTGTCACAGTCTTTGCAGGTCTTGTTTCTTCCCCATACACTGAACTCCACTTGCAAACGGCTGTCAGTGGGGAGTGCAGTCCTGAGGCAGCTTTGGACTGCTCTACCTCAAATCTTTTGTGAAATGTTGTCTCCTTCAATCCTAGGACTCCACTTTCCAAAGCAGTTGTCTTTTCCTCAGTGACTACACAGAAACAGCCTCATATAAACTCACTTGGCTGCAGCCCTCCACAGCAGCGGGGTCCTTGGCATTACATCCTCCTCAAGGAGCCCCATGTTGGCTGTGCCACACTACCACTTCTGTTTCTCCTCGTAGTGGCAGAAGCATTGTTTGAAAGGACAGAGTAACATATAAAAACATCGCTGTGTCCTCAGTGGATGAGACTCCCTCCTTATGAGAGACTATATAATTTACATCCATGAGACCTAAACTGCATTTTCAGCTTAAATCCATTGTTTAACCAGTTTCATATAATTTTTTCTAGATATGCTGGCTCATAAAGCATCACTGGAAGAATTTAGAGTTTAAGAGAAAGAAGCTGCTTCAGTCCAAACTCCCAGTGCTTGAAGCATAGGAAGGGGCTCCTCCACCTCTATAGTTGTTTGCCTGCTCGTTCTGGGCAGTGGTAGCAGTTCATCTGCTAATGCAGATGAAGAGCTTTTGAGATTGTTCCTCCCTGATCATCAGTGTGGAGGGACAAAGGCCTCCTTAACCACTGCAGCTTTGGTCCAGAGGGCTTATAGGTATTCCTCAAATGGAAGGCAACACTGAAAGGTCACAGAAGGATCAGTGGATGGAGATATAACTCCAAGACATCAATCTGTGAAAAGTCTGAGGGAATCTGCTTATTTCACTGTATGTTAATTTTCTGATACTCATACAGAGAATAGCCAAAAAAGCATGCTTAGAAACAAAATCCCCATGGAAAAGCTGATGAATATTCTGTTTATATCTAAAGAAAGGTGTGGATCATTAAACAAATAGCAGGATTTTGAGTGAGAATAAATAACTAATAGTTTTTCCTCCTGCAACTTACTCTAGCCACACTACAGTCCTAATGTTAACACCAAGTTTAATCATTCTAAATCCTCACTTACACGAGCTAAGTCTTTAGTTATGCTGTTAGTAACACTGTGTAATCAAATTAGTGTTTTGATGGCAGGGAGCTGAGAGCCACCAAATGCATGTGCTGGTAAACCAAAGAGCTGCTGTCAATGTTTTCTTATATCACTTCTGTGGTTTCTTTCTCCAAAGAACAAAATGTTGCTTTAATAAAAACATCAGCTTGTTAGCAGCCTCCGTGTCTACTTTGGAAACCGTGATGACCTGAGGACCAAAACATCTGTCCAGTTTTCAGCTACTGCGCTTCAAAATGCTCTCAGGACCAGCAAACGCTGGTGCTGTCAGTGACCCCTGGGGTTGTATCTTGCCCTGTGCCCCAGGTTTCAGGATTTGCCTGTCCACGTTGCTTTACAGCACCTCTTTGATAGCATGCATGAAGTCCCAGCACAGAAGTCTATTTACCATACTTCAGACATATTGGGCTTAAAAGTCTTTGTGAACAAACCATGTTCAAGGAAGGTCCCACCCCTAACCAGCCCTTGGGTTGCGTTGCCCAGGCACTGACCCCACCTCTGCAGGGTGTTCCCCTGGGCGATGATGCTGCAATGAGGTGCTCTTCTTAAACTGCATTTATTCTAAAAGGAAATTCTAAGTTTACTGCAGCTACTGCAACTTTTTTACCTTTTTGCTCTGCCAGAGATGTCCAAACTCAGAATGTGTTACACAAACATCATTCCCATCCCCTAAATTTTAGTGTTTTATTTAAATGACAAATGGCATAAGCCCACATCAGGTTTCTCTCACTAACATACAGCGTAGTAGGTATTCACGAAATCAGTATGAATAGAATTCCTCAACCTCCTAGTTGTTTTTATTAATCTGGGCTGGACCTGAGCCGGAAAGGCAGGTATGAAAGGCTTCCCAGGGCCTGCTGAGCTGCCTGCCAGTGGATTTTCAGGGCCGGTGCTCTAGAGAAGACAGGCTGGCACAACGGAACCCGCTTACGCAGCGACAGCCGCTCACCGCTGCCTTCTTCTCCCTGTGCAGGCAGCAGGGATGATGCATTTCATGGATCAATCACTACGTGCTGATGCTCTTCCAGAAAGAAGATTACCTCTCTGTTGCCAAAGAAGAAACGCAACTGGACTTCCCCCCCCCCTTCTAAAGCAGAGATCCAGACACACTGAGCAGAGGTTTTGTTCCAGTGTGTTGCACTGGAGTACAAAGCCACAGCTCTCATGCAAAGTCAGGACAATGCACTAGGGATTGTTTTAACGGGCTGATTTGGCTCCCTGAACACTGGGTTCATGTTGCTGCTGTGTTACAAGCTTGACTAATGCTGAAGAGAAATGTCCTGAAATTATCACTGAGCAAATACAAATGGAAAGATATGCGCTCTGTCCTCTGAAGACTCAAAACAAGGCACATTCTGAACACCTAATTTAGCAGAAAGTGTTACATATGAGAGGCACGAAAAATAAATGAAACGTAACTTTCAGCTGCTGGAGTTTGGAATGAAACGTGCCAGGGATGTATACTGCAAAAGGACCAGGCAATGATGACTGGGGAAAGAAAGCAATCTGAGGGAGTGATGATAAAAAAAAAAAAAAAAA
>Ga0065711_1038978_pt1 | contig 18241 bp, 9 predicted proteins | sample Hoacrofraction12_FD_59098 | JGI IMG/M metagenome (GOLD analysis project Ga0065711, IMG submission 59098) | Hoatzin crop microbial communities from Cojedes, Venezuela - Epithelial fraction 12 v2 (version 2) | ecosystem: Host-associated > Birds > Digestive system > Esophagus > Crop | place... | reverse complement strand
GGCAATTCAAAAAACCTATATACCTGTTGCACAAATAAAACTGCACTGTTTAAGTAGCCAGTTGTCACAGTTTCTCACTGAATGCGACCAAATGCGGCCGTGCTAGTTCATGAGCACGACTGGACTGAAGGTGCAGACTGCTATTAGTGTATCCAGAATCATGGTAGCTTAATATACATATTAAACACGACTGGACTGGTAGTGGCAAATAGGATATCACTCAGAATTTAAACCTAGCCGCACCTAGCCTCCCACTCCAGTAAGGAGAGTTAGAACACAAGGGGGGTTATTTTCTGCCAAATTCCTCCATCCCTTATAACACAACAAGGAGCTAAACCAACACCCAGCTATTGGCATTTTCCAGTGCTGGTTGGCTTCCTGGTCCCACTCCCTCTGGGAGGCAAGGGATGTTCCACTGCAGCGGTGCTGAGCCTCTGCTTCCCCTGGGGTGGTCCCAGGCCACCGGGCTACACAGAAACCTGCAGCACTCTGGAACCCTGCTTCTCCAGCCTCTCACTCTGCATACAGACCAGCACACCCACCAGAATGTCTCAAGGGCAGGAGGACTAGCTCCAATTTAGAGAAAACTAGACAACACTGTACAGTGACTTGGGTTAGCTCATTCCCACCAGCAACTCCTCCCACTCTGGAAGCCCTAGAGCATCCTCAGTCCACACCAGAAACCCTCCTCAGTACACTATGGAGTCATAGATTTTGGGTGCTGTGCAGTTGCCTAGCCCTTCTGCAGGTTTTGTTAGTTCTTGATTCCAGCCTTTATCTCTCTTTTATTAATGCTTTTCAGGCAGTAGAACGAAACACCTCAGTTTCCAAGATGAACAGGGATATTGAAATAGGAAAAGGACCTAGTTGTCTCCCGGACAATCTGGCAAGGTCAGGAAGGATTTCTCAGCAGCAGTGTCAGGATTTTCTGCTGTGACAGAAATGTGGATCTTTGATGAGTCAAGTGGAGATGAAAGCCAACCTTTATAAAGGTTCAGGACAAAAAAATGGGCATTTGAGCTCACTGCACAAGCATTTTCACACTATGATAAGCTGACTTGTACCATAAGATGAGTAATGCTGCTGTTGTGCTTGTGACCCAGGATCCTTTTGCAGGATCTCTCTCTTCACTGCACAGGGTGCTGAGATGACTCTTTGTTAGAAGTTTTTGCAGAGAGAAAGTGTGATGGCAGCTCACCAGGGGTAAATGTTCTGGGCCCAGGTACTAAAGAAGTCTTGAGTCATGAATACACAGCTATAGAAACTTATGAATCTGGTTGTAGTAGGCCCTGCAGAAACACAGCCAGATGCTGCCCTCGCCCCCAGAGACTTACAGCCCAATCTGGGAGAAGACCAAATGGAAAGGGAGAGAGGAAAAACATTAAATAATAAAGGCAAATATTTATATAATAACTACAAGCAGCTAAAGTCCTAAAGATTAAAAAAAGATTAAACATTAAGAAGAAACATTTAATAAAGGTATGGACTATCTGGGAAAGATTGCTTGGAGAGAAACAGTGTTTCATGCAGTTCCACGATTCTGAAGATTTTTATCATTCCCAGCTGTCTATAGGTTTCATATCTGAAATCCTCCTTCGAAGCGAGTGTAAAAGAGAAGAGTAATTCCTTGCAAACTGCTTCAGAAAAGATAAAGGGGCACCTTTCAGGGGCACGCAGCAAACAGGCAGCCCCAGCAGAGTGGATGGCTGAAGGAAGAGCACTGTTACAAGAAACTCGGTTAGGAAATGTTTTCACAGAATATTTACATGCAGTGACACTCAACAAGTTTTGCAAATCTGTTCTCCTGCTTTGACTTTACACTTAGGGCTGATTTGAGCATTTACTTCCATTATAGCATTTCTAGTACAAATTCATTCACACAGTTTGGTTCCAACTGTTCTATTTTGATTTATTAAAAAAACCCACCATAATGAATGAGAAGTATCCTTCTCTGTTCTTTAATTAACCTTCTGTACTGTGAACTCGGAGTGCTTCACAGTTATACTCACAGCCCTATTAATTAAGAAAATGCTGTTATCCTCAGTACCATGAGAAACTGAGTTACTGATAGACAGGCCTTTAAAGTTTTGAAGTACCTATCTCCCATGGGAGCCTCCAGTGAAAGGGATTGTGGGCGTCTGACGATCAAAGTGCTTTGCCGTGTGGCTGAGAAAATTCAGCTTGCCTCTTTGCACCCTCAGTTATTCTAACAAGAGTGACTTTCTTCCTGTGAGCACTCAACTGGATTCAGATTGCATTGTTCACACTATTTGTTGATTCGTAAGAGGGTTCAGACTGTCCTTTCTCCATCCTTCCTTGTTTCCATGTACACTCAACCTGGGAAATATTGTACCTTAAGTTCCAGCAATGTGGGGATACAGGAACTTTGTGCTTTGGAGATCCCATGACTAAATAAATTGTCCAATACATGACCAAATTCAACTTAATTTTATATATCAGATATTATGTGTCATATCTGGCTATATGTTTTCATTCAAGAAGAAAGAAAAATTACTCCTCCTAAGTTGGAGAATCTAAGGAGAGGATTGTTGTTTCACTTGATTCATAAAAACATTTATGTTTCAGCCTCCTAGCACCTACAGCAATGAACAGAGCAGAAGGAAAGATAAGCAGAAGCATTTAGTTAGTCAGCCTTTATCTTTTCCCCATTTTCAGATTTCTCTCCTTCCAGATACATGAAAGCGAAAGCACACACAATGGTTAGCTCTTAACAAACCAGACTAAAACCCAGGCAAATCTCCTGATCCTTATCAGGGCAATGACACAGCAGCACAGTATGTTTAGAATAATGAATGATAATATTTTGCAAATAAGTATACATGCTCCTAAGACACCTATCTATGACCAAGCATCATTTGCTTCCTATTCTTGATAGAAATTGTATCATACAAGAAACTGTATCATGCAAGAAAAGCTACAGTGTATTCACTGCCACTTAGGTCCCCCATCTAACTGCACAGCTAATTCAGAAATACTAAATTCGAAATTCGAAATGCTAAATTCTTCTTGTTCATGTTTGAAGCCTAACAGACCAATGTTACATATTGACATAGGTGCTACCAAACACTTCATGCTGTATTTCACACTGGCATGAAAGCTGGACTTTGCAAAGTGTTACATTTTCTGCTGGATATACTTATCCCTGTCAGTTACAAAGTAGGAGATAACAAGACTTGCTAGTGGACAACTTCAATACTTAACCTTTGGCATAACCTTGTAGGAAAATCCCTTAGTTCAGAAACAAAGTCTACAAATCTCTTCTTCAGATTAAACTGCCTTCAACATAAATAGTTGGTGTATCACTCAAGTTTATGCTGGATAACCAATGGAAAGATGGTCCTTCTGCTGTGTGGAATGGCTTCAACGTGAAGTGTGAGTAAAACTCCTTCCCACATACTAGTAATATCAATAGTAATAGTAGTAATAGTATCAATAAAGCATCATCTGGCATTATCTAGTTTTGCCAAGAGACTTGCTGTCATAATAAAGAAATTAAAGACCTGCTTATTTCTAGGTGTTCATGGAGCATTTAAATTTATATTCACAGAACCCTACTAAGCAGCTGTGTAACACTTCCCATTAAGAGTGAAGCTGCTGCCTGGGAATGATCCCTGTCCTGGCACAGGCTGATCATTCTCTAAAGAGTGCTTTGCTAAAGAGAAGATCAGAAACAGGACTGAAAAAGATTTAAAATAAAATACTGGAAAGAAATGGCCTCCTAGAGTAACATATAATCAAAAGAACCCAGCTAGCAAGGCAAAAACCCCCACCAGCTCCCAAGCAAAAAAAGTTACAAAACTCATTAGTTTCCTTTGCATACTATTTTTAGCGTACCAAGAAGAACAGTTTTGGTCTTCTCAGCTGAACGGCTAAAGAATAAAAGCCTAGATTCTATAACATCTCCCATGTGGGAACTTGGGAGCTTAGATTCAGAAAGTGCCAAAGAAAAATTAGTATGGAAAGTAAATTTTGCATAATTCATAGAGAAGACAGTCTTTCACACCACAGCTCAGATCTGGAAAATAATTCAGGGTCTGCAAGAGAGGTCACTGAATTGTGACTGTTTGCAAATATTAAGCTATTTCCTACTATATCCTTTGCCTTGTCTTTCCCCAGTTGGAACGTTTTTCTTAAACAGGGGACAAATAATAATGGAATGAAGTACACAGAAGTGAAATTAGAGCTTTCCGGCAGCTAGTGTATTTTATGCTTCTTACACCATGAGGTGAACTTTACTGTAACTTCTCTGACTCTGTGAACTTATACAATGGATAAAGGGAACTAATAGGTACAATAGGATGAATGTCAGTAAAAGCAGAGCTGATATCCAGATTTACTGTGTAGTACATCAGGGCTTTAAACTTGCTATATATCAGCCAGTCTTGTATGAGTTGCTCCTGTTACAAAATGCCTGGCTGCCTTCTGGTCTGAAAGATTTCTGACTCATTAATTCACATTACTGGTGGCAATTAATGTGATTCAGGAAATATTAGTACTCAAATGCCATAAACACATGCCCAAGTGAGAACAGTTCCCCTTATTTTTGAACAGTTAGGTCACTTATCATTACTTCACTTAAATATTTTTTTCCAAAAATACTTCAGTAAAGCAAGCATAACGAAGGAGAAACATAGATCTAGGAATTCTGTACTAATTAGACACACAAGAAACAAGGCAAACGCTAATCGTGCTACCCAAGATCTTTTTGAAACACGTGTATCTTGAGGATCGGTTATTCAGGTTTTAGCTCCTGGTTTTACTGATATTCTAGGTCCCCCACCGGCGGTACTGAGCTGAAAGACACGATTGCATTGGATGAGCAGTATCTGCCATCTGCTGGAAAGATATTTTCTAGCACTGATGAGGCTGGTGCTGCGTGGTTAGGTGGCCAAATACAGGAAAACTGAACTAATGGCATCCTAGAACAAGCTGAGAAATTTGTGCTTCGTCTTCAACATAATAAAGACCTTCACATGCTGTTTACCAGTGGATAAATCAGTCACAGAAATTATTTACAGAGCGACCTAACGGAAAGAGAGCTAGAGTCTTGATCTAAGTCCTAACCCACTTTTCTGTATGACATCCCACATTGCTCCCATTTTAGCTCATAAACTCCACTAAAAACATTTTTGTATTCACAGCATTTCAACAGAACAATCTTCCTCTATCCAATCTACAATTATTTGCCAGAAACATAGAATACCGCAATACTGCACATTCAAACTGAAAAGGGTCACCGTGTTCTCTTGTTTTACATGTCAAGTAAAGCATGTATGTTCACCTTGATGACAAAAAATTTTAAAAAGGGAATCAAACCTGTTCCTGTAATGGTATTATTGATATAGACGGCTACTGTTACACATAAAAATCACAGTATGGTAGGGGTTGGAAGGGACCTCTGCGGGTCATCTAGTCCAACTCCCCTGCCGAAGCAGGGTCACCTACAGCAGGCTGCACAGGACCATGTCCAGGTGGGTCTTGAATATCTCCAGAGAAGGAGAATCCACAGCCTCCCTGGGCAGCCTGTTCCAGTGCTCCATCACCCTCAGAGGGAAGAAGTTATTCCTCATGTTCAGACGGAAATTCCTATGCTTCAGTTTGTGCCCCTTGCCCCTTGTCCTGTCACTGGGCACCACTGAAAAGAGCTTGGCACCATCCTCCTGACACCCACCCTTAAGATATTTATGGGCATTTATAAGGTCCCCTCTCAGCCTTCTCTTCTTCAGGCTGAACAAGCCCAGCTCCCTCAGCCTTTCCTCGTAGGAGAGATGCTCCACTCCCCTCATCATCCTTGTAGCCCTCCACGGGACTCTCTCCAGCAGCTCCTCATCTTTCTTGAAGTGGGGAGCCCAGAACTGGACAGAGTACTCCAGATGGGGCCTCACTAGGGCAGTGTAGAGGGGGAGGAGAACCTCCTTCGACCTGCTGGTCACACTCCTCTTAATGCACCCCAGGATTCCATTTGCCTTCTTGGCAACCAGGGCACACTGCTGGCTCATGGTCAACCTGTCGTCCACCAGGACGCCCAGGTCCCTGTCCACAGAGCTGCTCTCCAGCAGGTCGGCCCCAAGTCTTTACTGGTGCATGGGGTTATTCCTTCCCGGGTGCAGGACCCTGCACTTAAATATGTTGCATACAGATAGACTTTCACATTAAATATCTTTGGGATTTTGACAGAGCGCTGTTATTTGGCTGTGGCTCATAATGCCTTTGAAAGTGTTCCATTAGGCTTCAGATTCATAATTCCATGATGTGAATGAATGGAGTGAAATGTTACAATCACCTCTGAGCTAAAAGAAATTGTACACTGCTTTTGCTACCCTTTGGTGAGCAGTAGTACGCTACCTGACCCGGTTAATACATTAGTGTGTTGTAGTCGGACTGGTAGCGCTATTATGACAATTATCCATTACTTCTGAGCCCACAGCCCTGTTATCAGCTGCACAGAATTTTGCCACACGTTAATAGCTTAGTCTGGAATTTTCCATGCTGGATGTTTGCCTCTGGACAATTTTCTAGAAAACTTCAGTCAAAAGATTTCAGCTGTTCCTGAAAACACAACCAAGAAAAAAAACCCCATTGTTTTGACCATGTTAAAAAGTTCTGGCAGGCTTTTCTTCTAATAGCTTTAGTACATTCATCCTTTGCTACAGGGACTTCCTCTTTACAAGCTGGGTGGCCTATTTATCAAAGATGCACTTCTTGCTATCCTCATAAAATTATATCAAAGTTTGTCCACGTTATAGACCTTGGAGCTTGTGCATAACATATGTTTTCAGTAGACACCCCAGCTGAATTAAACTCTCCCAGAGTGCATCCACCCGAGCAGGCTCCAGCCTTGGGCTGTGCATGACTTTCCCCTTGTTTCTGGCTCCGAGCTGTTGTCGTTGCTGGATGAAGTCTACGCATGTGATCTGGGAGCAAGGATGCACTTTCAGCAGTCACAGCACTGGGTCTTGATGGTACAAGAGACAGAAAAGGGGAGCTGCTCAGGACAGGAATGCTGTGGTGAGTGTGCATGGTATGGTACGGTACGGTATGGAAGCTGCAGTATGAGAAGCAAAAGCTGGAATAGGCTGCCAAGGTGCTAAGAGCAGTGGGATGGAAATATCTGAGAGGAGAGAAAAGGCTGGCATTGGTATCTTAGGATTTAGTTTGAGAGGGGATTGAGATGAGGATCTAGAGGAGCCTGAGAGTGAGCAAACAGATTGGTAGGAAAAAGCTATGAAAAGGAGATGGGTTTAATTAGTGATCACATAAGGTTGAAATGGTAGGAAACGTCTGGGAAAAGACACTAGAACAAGAAGCAGAGATCAGACAACAGATCTAAAGGAGGAGCTTGGAAATCGTAGTGAACAGGGAAGCCGAGGAAGAAAAACTAGATGAGGAGTTAGGAGAGAATAAACTGTATGGGTAAGGCAAGCATGGAAATGTGAGCTGAGGAATGCCAAGTGGCCAGTCCAGGAGATAGGTGTGATTTACTTGGATTAGAGATTAGTACTGGCTTGAGAAGTCTGTCAGACCGAGTATTCCCAACCATCATTTATTTCAAGACTCCTTGATGAATATGGGATGTATGTCTCAGTGGACTATGTCTGAGGCATGGGCTCAGGCACAGGCATGGGCTGGGCATTCCCAAATGATGTCATTATGCACTATCTTCTCCTCTTGTTTTATTCACTGATCTGCTCTGATGATGTCTTTACTACTAGCACAGTAAAGGAAACCATGTTGTTTGCAGGCCAAGATGTGCTGTGAACAGAGGTGGCTGAAGACTTTCGTTTCAGTAAACACCCCACCCATCAAAGACTGTATGTTTTTACTTGGTTTTATCACTTCCCTCAGAAAGGTTGTGCATTTGTGTGCATGCATGCACTTCTCTTAAGTTACCTTTTCTTCAGAGAGTGGGAGGGAGGTATGAAGGAGAAGGCACAGTGGGCTATTACCACTGTTGTAGAGATGCCTCCCTCATTCTTGCATGCTGGTTTAAAAATGAAGCTCTAGTATTTTCACACTTTTTCTAGAATAAGAGAGCTGAAAAGTGTAAGCTGGTGTTCAGAGAGCCTGCATATCGAGAACTATAGGCTGAAGAGGCCAAGATGTGTGGGCAGAGCTGTGGGCAGCTGGCAGTGAACACCAACAGACTGGAAGTTGCTGCGTTTCTTGCACTGGGTCATATGAAGATCCCACTGCGTCCTTAGCCATACACTGATTTTGTTGAGAAAACTAATCTCAAGAATTACCCATCAGTTTACTCATAATTTTTGAACACCACATTTGTCTCAGGGGCACTTTACTGATAGGCAGTTTATAATTCATTATTTCTGGATTTTCATAATCATGGTTAGAATAGAAGTTATTTTGTGACTTCAGCAATAAACAGGATGCCATTTTCTCATGTGACAGGAGCAGGGGGAGGAAGTAACACAAACAGAAGCTTTCCCCCTATCCACTGAAGACTGTAGTGAAAATGCCCACTTCTACGAGACCAACAGGAAATACAAAATGTATGTGAGACTAGAAGAAACTTAGTCATGTGTAAAACATTATGGGTGAGTGGATTTAGAACAGGTACTGACTCATTGCTCCCTGAAAAACTGCATACAAAATCTCTAACATCCTGCAAAAAAGTATGTTTTGCTAACTAGCAAAAAGGGGGGAAAAGGATTCAAATAGTCAAATATTTCATGTGTATCTGGAGTATGATTTTAAAAGAGCCTTCCTAAAGCTTCCACAACTGATCTTTAGTCTCTTTAAACTGGATTTAGAACAAATATGAAAGAACAACCCATGTTATTCAGTGACTGACAAGGAAGTCTTTTAAACTAAGTGGGTGATGTGTGTACTTAAAGGCTTCCATTGCTCTCTGGTGGCAAAGGTTCCCAGGCACCAAACCTTTCCTGAGTGGTCAAAATCAGAGCTTTTTCAACCTACTCTAAATTCTAAGCTATTTTCTTCCATCTTTCTCAGTCCACCCTTGCCTGTTCCTGTCTTGGGTTCATGTGAGTGCAAAGAGAGTCCTGTGGTATTGCTGCCTAATGCCCAGAAAAAGCTGTGCTGTGCAATAGCAGCTCTGTCTTCTGTGCTGCAGCTAATTAGTGTCAGGACGAACAAAATCAGAAAGAAAATAAAAATTACATCTTGAAAACATTCTCTTTTTTTTTAGGTTCAAAAAATTATTTCACTCTCCTGGGCTGGTGTCAGGGAGACAGAATCCAAATCATGTAAATGAACTTCAAATGTGGGGTGATACTTTTTTATTCCCCATGCACAAAATCCCTCCCTCCCCCTCTTAGTTGGCAACACTGAGGCAGAGTTAAATAAAAAATTCTTTTGAGACTCCCTTGGAACTTGCTGCTGCCTCTCTGTAGCCCAGTTTCTGGATGTTTGAGCTTAAATTCACAGGCACATGCCAATACAAAGCCCCATGCTGAGCTCAGTGGGATCATTTGTGACACTTTTCCTCTTGACATGATTTCATGGTCTTGGCAAGTCCCTCCACCTCTCCAGTAAGAAGCATTTCAATTCCTTGGTCTCTGGGTACCTCATCTTTGTTTCAAACTCCTCCCACTTGTTATTATAAGGCCAAAGTTCCAAAGCTGCAGAAGCGCTAAAGTTGGGAGAGAGGCACAAAAGGGGCAAGGGCATGGCAAACGTATCTGGAAGAGGGCACCGAGTACCTACGTGGAGGACTGACTGCATGTGCACAGGATTCAAGCTTTCTACATGCTGTGCCTGTGACTGAGGATAGCATGACCAAGGATTCAATAGTGCTCAACTAACACTTTTGAATCAAGTAGAGGGATAGGATGATACCCACCAAGTTTCATCATAAGAAAGGTCTCAGGGACAGGAACTGTCTTTTTTTGCTGTTTGTATACTACACACCTCAGTGGGTTCCTCAAAGGAATTCACTGCACAATGCAAATAATAAGCAGGTGAAGAACTTGGATGATCCAAGGATCACTTACGCAGTTAAATCGCAGCCCACTTCTTGTTCCCTTTTTACTTCTGCATCTGCAAGGAGTGTTCAGCAACACATAAGGTTCAAGATGTGCAAGTCTAATGTGAATTTCATCTAAAGACAAGCTGAACGGGAAAGACTACATGTTTTCAGCATGGTCAGAATTGTTAATACTGAGTAAAAGCACAATCAGCATGCTCCTCAGAAAGCAGAAAGTAGTGTGAAGTCCTGCTGTTCTTTTTGGTGGCTTCTGGCTAAGAGGATTAATGCAAGGAAGCCATGGAGAGCTACACTTGTCCAACACTTTGGTCTTGGCATTTTTCTCCAGATGCTGGTCGCCTGGTTTTTCTACTTGACACCGCAGTGCAAAGCTTTCTTGGTGATCTGCATCATTTTTCAGTGCTGGATAAAGGTGCTGAGAGTCGTAGAGAAGACAAAAATCACTAGATGGTTGCAAGTTTGGAAATCCTGTTTTCTCATGCTTTACTGCTGCATCTTAACAACCTCATTTCCACGGTTCCTTGTCAGTGACTTCTTGTTAAAATGTCACAAAACTGATTAGGAATCCTGATAATACAAGGAAAGAAGACATTTTTAGTGTCATTATTACTATTAGCGCAGCTCTCACTTTTCCCTTGTACCCTAGTCTATTGCAAGCAGTTGCTACCATGGCTGATGAAGGGAGCACAGGGGAACAGATGAAAAGTTTCTTTTTAAGTCATCCCAGACAATTTCCCTACACTGTAAGTCTCTGACTACCCTCCAACCTCCTGATCTGCTCTTCTCCAGCACCTAACATCTTCTCTTTCCTGAAAATTCAACTACTTAGGCCTCCCTTCTTTAGGAGAAGACAGTTCCAAAAGCTGATTTGATTTCTGCTGTAATTTTTTTGAGGCTTGGATAGTTATCAGCCTAGACAGACAATTTAACCAGGCTGGAAATGTGCCAGGTGCTGCCTAGCAGCCAAGGCAGATACGAGATCTCTAAGGAAGAGCCAAAAATGTAATACACTAAGTCAGATTCTCTTTATTTCAGGATGTTCTTCTCTAACACATGTAGCAGATGGAGCCTCTTTCATACTTTTCCCAGCCAGACTGATCCATTCAAGTGTTTGGGTCCTTACAGCAATAACTAAAAACAATACTGCAGAGGTGCCCCAAGGCACATCATGAAGGGGATGCCACTGTACCCAACCTCACCACATGAAAAAATGATCATGATGCATTGAAAAAGGTATTGTCTTGCCCTGAACAGTTTGCACTATAACACGTGAAGGATAACAGCAATATACAAAAGCTAGAAAACTCTTTAACTGTATTATATTTTAGTTATTGTTTCTTGTTCAGTTATATGATATATTATAATGGCATATTTTATTAAAAAGAAAAAAATCAGAGAATGAGTAACAGGGACTATGGAATTAGAAAAGGGCAAGAGTGCAGGCATAACTCTGGAATGAAGAACATGGCAGGATCCAGGGGAACAGGAAGGCCAAGGAAGAGGGTAAGTCAGAGGACAAATAGATGAGGTTGCACAAATGGCAGTAAAAGTAACAGGACCAGCAGGAAGGGAAAAAACCCAAACATCCACTCTGGAGCACACAGTATGTCACTTGTGCCCTGCTGAATAAACGAACCACCTATTGGCCTTTTCAAAAATCTCCTCTCCTCTTCACTGTTTGAATGCTACTGCAAGAAATGCAGTATTTCAGAAGGATTTATCCCAGAGAACTTTGGGAAAAAATGGTCACCATGAATAGAAATACTTTAAGAGATTATCCAGACATCGGCATTATGAATTGCATGTAATTGTTGGAGGCATTTTGGCATCTGTATAATTGTATCACTTCGGATTTTAATAGGAGTCCATTGTCTCATAAAGATGTTTAAGCATCTGTTATTTCTTTCCTAATGCATACAGACTGCTGATATCCTGCGAATATTTTCTTGTTATTGTTCAGTATAATTCCCCAAAGAATATCCCACACTTCATGAGAGGATTTGAGAGTATGATTTTAATATAGGAAATAGAACGTCTATTTTAGACACAGTAAAAATGGAGCAGCAATTGTTGAATAGTCTCCATAAACAACATGTAATAAACCTAAGTATTATAATAGTTAGTCCTTAGGTTTGAGGACTGCTTTTTATAAAAAACACTTCATAGGGACTTTACAAATAAAATGGAAAAAAGAAGACAAGGGGATATGTGGAATTTTCTTAAAGTCAAAGGCCATAGGCCAGTAAGACATGCTGATCATATGGAGACAGCACAGCTGCAGGTAGAAAGCTGGGATGCTGCTCAGAAATTTGGTGTGCAGTCTGCACTTGTTTGCATCACACTAGTTCATGATCATGAACATATTTTGAAAAATATGTGGAATTAAACACCTGTGACTTTTTGGGTCTTCATTTTTTTAATGAAACGCTTAGGCCTGTTCACCTTTTGGAAGCTATAAAATGCTTCTTAAAGTTCAACATATAGAAGAATCAATTAACAGTGAATGTAGTAAAATGGAACTAAAGGGAAGCATTCATGAATTTGAGTCAAACTGCTGACTAGCAGTTTTAGCTAGAAGGCAGGGTGGAAAATCCATATAGGATGAAACAGTTCAACTTTTTTGCAACTAAATATTTCTGTTCAGAAATGCCAAAAGCTTCAAAATACAAATCTTTGTTTCAAAAGAGTATTTTCTCATTTTAAAAATAGCCTAAGTTAAAACAAGAAAAAGACTAAGGAAACGACATAACTCTAAATGAAACAGGAAAAAAGGCATGTTTTACATTTCAATTGGCCAAAATTGTTTCTGCCTTTTCAGAAAGGAACTGTTGCCATTTTCCCCATTGTTCCGGTTTACCTTTTAGCCCAAGATATCTGTTTATTTCCCAGGTGTCTTTTTATTTATATATTGATTTTGAGGCTCTATAATGTATTTTCCTAGTGTAAAATTTACCGTTTTCTCGGCATTTTTTCAATATTTCAAAGGCTGGAACATATGACACAGAAGGAGAGTTGGTTTTGGTTATGCTGGAGAAGAGAAGGCTGAGAGGAAACTAATTGCTGTCTTCAGCTAACTAAAGAACAGTTATAAAGAAAACAGGGCCAGACTCTTCTCAGATGTGCACAGCAAAAAGACAAGAGGCAATGGCTGCAAGCTGCATCACAGGAAATTCCAGTTGGACATAAACATAATACTCTTCACAACAAGAGTGTGGCCAAGCACTGAAACTTGAAAATAGAGAACCTGAAAAAACTCCATTCTTGCAGACTTTCAAAACCCGACTGGACAAGGCTGAGCACCCTGATGAAACTTCAAAGTTAGCCCTGCTTTGTGCAGGGGATGGGAATGGAATAGGTGGGTCACTCCAACCTAATTTACTCTGTAATTCTGAAGGTGAATGTTTTACATAGTAGTGCTCTGGTTTAGACCAAAACCATACATGGAATGATTAAGTATCAACTACACGATTACCAGCAAGCATTGGTCTGGCAGCTAACGCACAAAACCTCATAGAAATCTAGGTGGTCTTACATGCTCTACTTTCGACTTTCAGGTTGAGCTTGGCTAATGTCTAGGCAGAAATTTTCAAAAGCAAATGTTTCTTTTCAGTACCTCTGCTAGACATTTTAGATAGGTCTACTTACACAAATAAAAGACGACAAAGAGTAAATTTGAATCACTTACTTTGAGTATTCACAGTCCTTAACCATTAGTTTGCATCCTGGGCTTGCTTTGGACCACCCCAGCTAACTTTCCAACCAAAATTCAGGCAGCGTGCTCAGGATAGTTTACTGTAAGCACTGTAGACAAGGTTTGGCTTTGTCTGACCTATACAGTCTTCATGTGTTGAAACATTTTCACAGATCCTTATGGTGCACAGCAAAGCACACTCCCCTCAAATTCATTCTATGAAAACTTCACTCTGGCAAGCTGCAACACAGTCCTCACATTGTTTCAGACAGTTTGACCTAAAAAACCTACAAAAAAACAGCAGTTATCTCTTAGAATCATAGGAACATCACATGGTACCCAAATGAAACCCAGAGACACAACCTATTCAGCATGGACACAGCCCGTCAGCAACAGGAGAGTCTCCAGCAGCGTGGCTGTGAGCCAGCGTGTGCCGACCCAGGGCCAGGAACTGAAACTGGCTCAGGGATGATTTTCTTGAGCACTCTAGACATACGTACCACAGACAGTGTGATCTTGCAGGGACTCAGGTTTCAATGAGTTTTAAATGAGGCTGAGGTTTTTACTCTGTATAGGAATAATTTCAATCTGAAGTAGATTTTAAAATCAGGAAAACTTTTTTTCCGATTTGATTTTCTAAAAAGTTTAATTGGTATGTAAATTCTCACACTAAGAATGACTAAGAATCCAAATCAAGTACCCAAAAGTTAGGAAATGCCATCTCTAGCATTGACAGTGCAGACTGAACTCACATATGTTCTATGTATTATTCATAGTTTCATGACTGACTTGTCAGGTTTTTTTCTCCTCCCATGGGACTACACAGCTTTCCATCTACTAAAAAAGAGACTGAAAAAAACATTATATCCTAGCTCAGGCAAGGGCATGCATTTTCTGGGTTTCCAAGCATACAGCTGCCCAGAACAGGTCTCCTCTGTGGTCGACCTCACAGCCAAGGGTCATCAGGCTTCACAGCACCCTGCTAAATGAGCCATCAGGGCAACAGGACCAGATCAGGCTTCCTGTGGGAGCCCCAGGCTTGCTGCATGAAAATCCCACTGAAACAGAGATGTTTCCCTCCGTGACTGTCATTTCCCTGGCCTGGAATTTTTTGACAACATTTGGTATTTTGGTATCCCCACCTACCTCTAGGTCAGAATGACTGAAAAGAGCCCAAGCCTATAACAAAATCATTTAGAGTAGAACATAAAGGAACAACTAAAAGAGCTTGAATACGTGGACACTAATGTTCCTGCTGCTTCCATCACTAGCTAGCTCAGGTACTGACAGCTCAGGAGACTCAGCAACACAGATCACAGTGCAAAAGCCTAAGCTCACAAAAAACCCTGCACACTTGGATTCTGTAATTGTATTGCGAATAAATGAACCACATGGTTTCAAGCTAACTTGGTGCCATCTGTATGAACGGCAACCACCTCTTGATTAAAATGCTGTATTAGAAGAACTGTCTTGCCTATAAAACAAAGCTGTGAAAACTCTCCAAAGATGAATTTTAGAAGACCTATTACAGGAGATATTTAATGTACACTTGACAAAATACAGAAAACAATTTTGTACAACCCGTGGTATGAGCTAATAGGCCTATAATTCGGTGTTTGCTTTCTGTTAATTCAAAGGGTTTTTTTCCCAGCTGGGTAGCAAGTCTTTACATATTTATTTTCCTCGGTGCTTAGGGCTGATAGAAATTTGAATGTGAACAGTCTGCCAAAGTGTTCTTCACCTCCCAAGACACTCCTAAGCTCTATCAGTCATAACAACAATTTAGCTTTGATGACTAAACACTGTTTATGTCAAAGGTTCAATGAGAACAGACTTCTTCATACAGGGAATTAAGTTTATTATTTTTGTCAGAATGTTTCTAAATTTGAACTATATGGTTATGCACAAGAATGTGAACTATAATGAAAAATAATGTAAAATTAACAAGACTTCGAAGAACTCCTTAATAGAGAATTTTGACTTAGGATTCTGTGTCAGCTCAAAAAGCTGATCATGTCAACAGGAAAAATAAATAAGGTGAACTTCCAAGGTCAAAGTGGGATATGGATTACTCATCTTCCAACTTAACTGTCCTCTTCCTCTCCTCTCAGGTGGGAAAGAAATTCTTCCTGAAGCACTGCATTAGAAAAACTGATATTGTTCAAAGACTTGATGAAATAATTCGGTACTCTGAGAACAGGCGGTCACTGAGAGTTAGCCCAGGTCCCCCAGCCATAGCCCAGATGAACAGGTTCTCAGGGGACAACTTTTTTCTGCAACATACACCTTCCTTCAGCAGCCCATTTTGAGCCTCCCTCCAAATGGAGCTCTTGCTTTGTCGCTCTCCCAACCCTAAACCTATGTGTTGGTGGAGAATTAGCCCTAAATACCACAGATATTACAGTGGATGAGACATAAGACCAAAATATCGTAGCCATAACTCAGATAAATATGTCCTCACATCAGCTGAAGCTCAGCACAAGATTGCAGCCACGGCCCAGGTGGAAAAGATCTCAGGAGAAAATCCTTCTGACACCTCACTCTTCCCTTTGGCAGACCCTTTCCAGACCACTGAACTGGAGTTCCCACTCTTTCTCTTGTAACCCTTACCCCAAACCTAGGTGTCAGCCAAGCCCTAGCCCAACATCCTCAGCCGTAGCCCAGGTGAACATGTCCTCAGAGGACAATTCTCTTTGCTCCTTGCCCCTTCCTTTGGCAGCCCCTTTCCAATCCCAGTCCAAGCGGAGCTCTAGACTTACTCTCTTCTCCCAACTCTAAACAAAACCAAACCCCTAACTGTAAACGTGGGCTGAGACTTAGCCCAAGACCCCTAACCATCGTTCAGATGAAATCAGAGAATTTTCTCAGAGGGTAATTCTTTTTGCAGTCCCTTTCCTGCTCCACTCCAAATGCAGATCCAGATGTTGTCTGTTCTCTGCCCCTAAGCCGAACTGTAGCTCCAGCTCTAACACCTGATGTGAACAGAGACTAGCCCAAGACCTCAAGCCATTGCCATGACGATCAAGTTCTCTAAAGAGGATTCCTTCAGCAACCCTTTCTCGGATTGACTCCAAGCGGAACTCTATGCTTCGCCTCATTAAAACTAACTTAGTCTGAGTGCAAAGGATGGGTTGAGCCTTAGCTCCAGACCCTGAGCTAGCACCCAGATGAAAAAGATCTCAGGGAAGAATTATTTTTGCAGCTTACCCCTTAGTCTGCCCACTCCTTTGCTGCACCACACCAGCTGGTGTTCCAGGCTTTGTTTCTCTAAGTAATCCAAACCTCAGCCTCCCCCAACACGCCCAGCCACAGTCTGGATCGAAACATCTTGGGGATGAACTCCTTTCATGTCCTACCCCTCTTTGGCTGCCCTTTGCAGCTCCACTCCAAGTGCATCTCTAGGCGTGATGACTCTCCTGCTCCTCATGCAATCCTTAACTCTAACCCACATCCCCAGCACAGGCTGAGCCTTAGCACAAGGCACCCAGCCATGACCCAGACGAGTAATTTCTCAAGGAAAACTCTGTCTGAAGACACAGTTCTCACACCTTTCCTGGCTACTTCTTAACATTGCCAAGGATGGCGACTGTTGGATCAGGGACTTTTTATGGCAGTTCCCTCCTTCAGGACAAATAATGACTTAGCATTTTCCATGAATTCTGTACTGAGTTCACCTTAAAGCAATTTGGAGTCATGATCTATGTGAGACTGTATAATAGCCTATTCTTCAAAATTTTCAACTTCCTGACACAAGAGAAAACTTGAATGTGTTTTGTTTGGATTCTGCTTACTTTATTTAAATACTGAGAGGCTTAATTTTCTTCTGCTGCATATGTCTGACTTCTAGTCTAAAGAGTATCTACAGCTGCAAGACACATGGCTTCCATATTGTTTGAGATAATCATAAAAACTGCAGGGAACAGGTATTTTGAGATCCATGAAGTAACAGCTCCTTTTTCCTCATGCCAAGCCAAATGGCAGGTGCTGAGTTTTACATATGGTTGTGGAAAGGTATTATACAGGGCATGAATAATAGCAGTTGTGGTAAAACAAGGAATGTTTGCAGGTACAAGAGACATTACATTAAAAAAAATAAATTAAGCTTTGTCTTCACTATTTTTGGGTTTGTCATTATTTCCTCTTCTGTAATGTGTCATTCAACCTTCTGCTGTGATCCTTCGGAGAATGTAATGAGAAAGATGTTTTATATTCAGCACTGCCAGAAAGAGTCCTTAGGGTAGCTTTGGTCATATCTATTACGACTTTTGAAGATTAATATTAAACTAGTATTAGTATCGAAATTAGTATGAAATAGAATGTTTGCTTTATTTGATGAGTACTGTCAGAGTAGTATGTATGTTCCCACCATTTTTAACGAGCCACACAAACTTTCTTCAAAATGTTTCAATCTGCTACAAATTGTATGCCTATTTATTGCTGTACCTCATTAGTTCAGAATAAGAAGATATTTATTAGCTCCAGATTAACTTGCTTCACCAGCCGAATCAAGCCGAAAGTGGCTATTTTCAAGCGAGGATCTGCTCCCTTTCCCCCCCCCCCCCCCC
>Ga0065711_1038971_pt1 | contig 18241 bp, 7 predicted proteins | sample Hoacrofraction12_FD_59098 | JGI IMG/M metagenome (GOLD analysis project Ga0065711, IMG submission 59098) | Hoatzin crop microbial communities from Cojedes, Venezuela - Epithelial fraction 12 v2 (version 2) | ecosystem: Host-associated > Birds > Digestive system > Esophagus > Crop | place... | reverse complement strand
CCCCGCCTTCCCCCCCCATTGGGACTGGGGACAGAATTGGAAAAAAAAAGTGAACTCATGGGTTGAGATAAAGACAGTTTAACAGAACAGAAAAGAAAGGGCATAATAATAATAGCGTTGATAAAAGAATACACAAAACAAATGATACACAATACAATTGCTCACCACCCGCTGAATGATGCCCAGAAAGTCTCCGAGCCACAGTGCGCCCTCAGCCAGCTTCCCCCAAGTTTAGATGCTGAGCATGATGTCATATGCTATGGAATATCCCTTTGGCCAGTCTGGGTCAGCTGTCATGGCTGTGTCCCCTCCCATCTTATTGTACACCCCCCACGTCCTCGTTGGCAGGCCAGTATGAGAAGCTGAAAAGTCCTTGACTGCTTAGCAACAAGGCAAACATCAGTGCGTTATCAACATTATTCTCATCCTAAATCCAAAATACAGCACTACACCAGCCGCTAGGAAGAAAATTAATGCTACCCCAGCCACAGCCAGGACACTTCTACATTAGGATAAAAACATGAAATATCTGCCTAGAAGCTGATCTTTCAACCTCAACAAAATTTCTCTCCTTGTCCCTCTTCTCTCCTCTCAGCCTGAGCTTCCATGCAGAATTAAAGCTCTGAATTATGCTGAGAGACTATAATCAACAAGTTTAAGAAAAAGGAAATTATCAGATCAAACTCAAACCAATTGTACATGTTAGAAGGCAGATCTTCTCTAACCGGTGGACAGCTGTAGGCCAAAGAAAGGAAGACTGGGATAGAATCATCAAATAAATTTTTGTATCATAAAGGTACAAATAAACACCATCCAGCCACCCACACCTCTACTTTTTATGGAAGAAAAATATTCTGTTTCCCAATACTCTCCCCAGGAAGAACAGTGCTCATATCTCTTTTAATGCTGAACTGCTGCTTTTATGTTCTTGGACAGTACTCAATATTTGTACAGACAAACTCAGGATCCTTAATGTTGGATTAAGGGATTACGTGCAGAGGGTTTTGCAGCCTTTTTCATTTTCTCACTCCTACCACACCAGTATTTACTGAGTTGAAGTGTGCTGGAGGCAAGTTCAATTTCCATCTCTGCTCAGGGGAGTGATTATGTTTAGCTGATGCTGAGAAAAACTCAGTGTGATGAACATAGCAAGACTTGACTGCCAAGTCTATGCAAAAGGATTAGTACCACAAGCAAAGCAGAGCTACAAAAACACCTGCATAAAAGCTTACATCTAGAAAAAGGAAGAGTCAGAAGGAAAAGGAAATTTAATCTTTTCTAAAAAAGCAAAACCAAAACACTATAAGCCCAGAACTTCTGCGCATTAAACTCAATTCTATATTTCAAAACCAAAAAGCATTCTAATAGTAAAATTTCAGCTTCATTAGAGTAATCCTTCCTTTTGAGAGAGTTTAGAACATAATTTGAGACTTGGATTTTGTGGCTAATATACATCTTTTAACAGAACTGAAATGAAATCCTAAATTTCAGTTTCACTGAAGTTTGAAGTTGATTCAGATTTTGCAGCATTTACTTATTCCTGACAATAAAACATTGAATGGCTGCCTCTGTTAGGTGACCTATTTGAACATTTGCTTCTGGCAAACTAGAGTAACCTTTTCTATAACCTGAAACTTCTACACAAACTGAAACAGCAATCATCTCTTCACTCAAGGAGATCAATGAACACTTCTAAATTAAGCACTGCGTGTAAATGACAATTACTCATACAGCAGACTGAACACCTTATTTGGCAGTTAAACTTTAACTCAACTCTTTTTTCTGTAACATAGTTAGGTTTAACCAAGAGCACTGCCTTTTCAAGACCAGGAAAGAAGTGTATTAACACAGCACAGCCACACTCCAGAATTTTCTATATTTTCACCATTTAGAAAGAGCGTGGTGGCATTTCAAAGGCACCGTGTCATTCCTCATCTCTGAATGAAGGACTAGAATGTGTTTTCCAAGACTGAGGTGAAGAAATTATAAGAAGGGAATTTATTTTTTTTTTTAACCCTGCTTTTCTTCAAGGAGGAAAAAACAAGAGTGTTCTGGGGTTTTCTTTTTGTTTGGTTTTCTTGGAATTTTGTTTTTAAGAAAGCAAGCAGATCCTTTAGAAGTGAGGTCTGCTAACTTGAGTAAAAACTAACAAATAAAACAGGCCCAAAATGATCTAAAAATTACTTCCATTTTTAATTCGGAAAAATAATAAGAATGAATGATGTTCTAATTAAGATGAAATACTCATAACAACTATGTCAGATCCAAGCATATCAATATCAACAAAAAACTCTGTTCTTCACAAATTGCACAGAATTAGTTTTATTTAAAAGCAGCTCAGTATGATAATTACTACCTACAGTATGTCTGGCTTAATGTCTGCTTTAAAGAATGATTGCCTAAACAATTTACCATCAGCTCTGAGCACCTAGAAACCTTGGAGCTGATATATAGGTACTTTGGCTTTAGCAAGGCCGTTTGGATACTCCATACTCTCAAGTGTGCTATTCATACCAAGTCCTTCCAGAAGCTGGAAATGGTGAAAGCTACTACCTATCACTGCTATCCCATATGCCTTGAACACTTAATGACAGGGAATCCACCTGTTTCCTGTGCCAAGTGGCTCATATCATGTTTAGGATACATTTGTCTGAAGATCATAGCCGAAATTGTAATGATGATAACCAGCCATATACATACCCAATAGCCACAGCGATTCATGGCTTTTAACAGAAAACAAAATATCTTGTCGTACCAAGGAAACTGGAAAGCTTCAGGCAACAGCTGTTCTGCATGGACAAGAATGCACTCCTACAGGAAATCAGTGCAGCTCTTGCCTGATATTTATGCAAGCTTTTCTATTCTCAGAAATATTTTTTACTAGTAAACCTATACTACTGCTTGGCCCGTTTGTCTAAAGCAGTATCACAGTTTGTCTTTTTGTTTATTCATTTAAGTGAATTCATATGGTATGGGAAAAAACAGTTAGAAGACAGTAGTGTTCAGTCCAGTTGCCCCTTCCAGATGGTCAACATTAATATTAGCATATGAATATAAGGACCTAAGAGGCCTCCAAATACTGTGGTACTTTGCTTTTCCCCATTAATGTCCCCCTTTTAGTTAAACTGCTTATACTATCATGACCCTAAATAGCATTACCACATCACTCTTTGAATACATCTAAGCAGGTTTGCATTAGTATAACTGTGCAGGTAAGTGCTTAATTGCATATCAAAATAGTTCTACTGATCCAAAATAGTTCCCACTGTTGGAAGTCAATGACTCAGTTTTACGATCTCCTGGATGATTGCCATGAGTAAGATTTCATGCTTAGATTGTGAGTTTTAAAAGGCAAAAAAGTTCTAAAACTTGAAAGCAAAGTCTTGATTCTTTCCCTTAAAAAAGAGTCAGTGGAGATGCTTGGACACTGTCTGGGAATGTTGGTATCACACCCTCAGCAGGAAGACTAAAATTCTCGGATTTGACAACAAAAATACAATTACTTCACCTGTGAAATCCCAGCACAAGACCTACCCTCTTTTTTACAACCTAAGAAGTGAGGAGTGGAAGTCGTACTCCTCTTCTTTCCCGGCCTGAGTCCCTCCCGAAAAAACAGTCACTGGAGCCAGTGGAACTACATGCAGCAATATTAGCTTTTTTAATCTTTGATCCAGTTCAGTAGGAGTTCTAATTCATCTTGTTTCTATAAAATAAAAGATATTTTTAAATGCATCTAATTTTGGAAGTTTAACTTGTCAATGAATGGAAATTTGTGCCTAACAGATAGGTAACAATCTATTCTTTACATTAGCCTACAGTACCTCTGAACAATTGAAGACACTTGAAACATTGACCATCTAACCTATGAGTCAATTCTTGCTACAGTTGTGATGAAGTTCCACTCCCAAGAATAAAGCAATTTCGTTCAAAATATTCAGAGAGGTGAGAGAAATTACATATTTCAAATCTAAAATCTCTTCTACAACAGAAGCTGAGTTTATTAGAATATTTATGTTCAAAGCCACATTCTGTTAACATAACTGTTCCTGCCATAATCACACAAGTGCGACGCAAGAAAACACCCTACACTAACACAGATGCCAGTCACCACAGCAGCTCTTGCAACGATGAATTCCTGCCCTCTACAAGTAAGACGCTGGCTAGTGTTCCCATTTGCTTGCACATTAGCATCAAAAAATAAAGCAAATACACCTGTAATCGCAAGACACAATTACCTAGTGACAGAAGGGAAAGAGCCCTTGACTTAGCACACAGAGCCATCTAAGAAATAATGTTCGTTCTTCTAGCTCCCCAAGAGCTGCAGAGTTTTCCTAACTCCTCTCTAGACGAAGTTCAGAAGTACATTTCAAAAGAAATGTTACTAACTTTTACAGTTCAGCTTGCTGCAAAACAACAAAAAAATATTTGAATAGTGAATTCTTCAATTACAAACACCATCACTCCCAGATCTTTGTCTCCTTATTTTGTTTCTTACCTGTCTTATCAGATGACATATAGAATATATGCCATAAATATGTAACTGTCATATGAGGAATCTTTTCTACGCTTTCTAGGAGGTTGGTTGAACTGTCCTCTGCTGAGGCTTTTATAGCATCAACATTTGTGACATGCAATCAGCTAGTGAGCAAATGCTGCCACTGGTGTACGTTCTTTACGAGTTGGTGGAGGATACAGCTTACAACATTCATCTAGGTTTAAATTTGTTTTCATGCTACAAAACTATTTCAGCCATGATAGAATCAGCCCATGTTTTTAAACCCAGAGCTAATTGTCTACAGTGCTTCATCATGTTTAGGGATTCAAATCTTCCGTGTAAGATTTGCTACCCTGGATACAACTCTTTTACATAAAGCAAATCGGCAGTGTCCAGTGTTAGAGAAACACAAAACAGTGAATACAATGAAGTCATGGGTGAACAGCACAGGCAAAAATTCTAATTGGCTAAAAATCCAGACCCAATTAAAACAGTATACAAAAAAATAAAATAAAGGCTGCTAAGCAATCCTTAACAAGTCAAACATTCTCTCATGTAACTAATCCCTGTTATATTTATGGTTGAGTATATTAGCAGAAAATTCAATATTTCAGACAAGCTGATTTGTGGTGTTTGAATTTTGGAAGTCATATGATTTATTTACTATCCGTTTGTTAAAGTACTTTTCATTCTATCCCCCAAATATATTAGCAGAAAAAAAATCTTTCGAGAAAGAACTTAAAAGGCTCCTCTTACAGATTAAATGAAAAAGCTCCATCAGCACAAGCATTTGATAAATAGAAACTAATGAACGACTTATTTAGCTTCCTCACAAGTGTCAGAGGTCTAAACCAACAATGCTTAATTAGAATGATGTGTGCCCCAAGTCTTCTCCCAGGAAACTGGTAAATCACAGCAGATTCCCTTCATTCCGAAATATATTCACAGAATTATATGAACAGATCTGTTAAAAATATAAGAATAGCATGATGTCTCCTGCAGTTAATTAAGATTGATTACTTAAACATAATTAAATGAGGCAGGAGGAAAGTTTTTAGCTGTTGTTTACATTAGGATATATGAAAAAACAGAAAAAAGCTGTTGTGGCATTTAAAGAGAGGTTGAGGTACTGTTTGAACAGCAAAGTTCACACATTTCAGATGAAACACATGAAATAACTAAGAAAACTGATGTTTCTCTTTGATTTTTAACTCTTGTGTGTCTACTGATTTAAAAGATTTTAGTACCTGAATAATATTAACCAGGCATGGTGGACCCTTTATTATTTCTGACAAGAGATAAGATATATTCTCCCACCACTGAGCAATGACTGCTTCTACATCCTATTACTTCACTTTACTGCATGTTTATGGAAATGAATGCATTAGTAGATGAAACTCACAATCCCAAAAGTCCATTGCACCTAACCAGAGAAACGTTTTCTACAAATTTTGCCTCCTGTATACATCGCCCTTCCTTTGAATCTTAGAGCCGGAAGGAATCTAGCCAACTGAAATCAAAAGAGTGTGAACCTGAAATGATAGAGTCAGATCAGATCTTTTCTTTCATATTTTTTTGAACTTACCATGACTTTAGCTGTTAAATGACTGTACATCTTTTTGGGCTAGATCTCAGAAGCCTTCCAGGAAAATCTCAGCTTTCCGTCTTGCAGTTGTTGTTTGTCCAGAAAGCTCTGATTCACGAAATCCATTTTAGGAACACAACTACAGTTACTGCAACTCCAACCTCTTTCAGGAGTGGTACCTCCACAAGTGAAATGACTGGGTTTAAATGTTGAATTTTAGGCATGGTGTTTTTGCTGTCTTCTGGCATATTATTAACTAAATTTGTTTGCCTTTCCTGAAAGTTAATCAACTTGTTCATTAGTAAAATGTCCATCAGCTTGACCTTTTAGTCTTCTATGCTCATCTCAAAACACTTATGTTCCTTCACTTTGGAATGAAGAAATGTAGAAAAAGTTGGAAGGGAAGAAGATAGCAAGAGAACATCAAGAAATATTGAGACTGACACCACAAGACAGATTTTCAACTAGCAAAAGCATGCAGTTTCATGCATTGAAATAGAACTGTTCTGATTAAAACCATTTGAGAACAGCCTTATAATTACAATTGTATCCATTTAGAAAGTCAGTATTATGTCTATCTCTCTTCATCTCACCGTCCAAAATAAAAAATAAAAATTCTTTACAATTACAACTGGGGTTCACTTCAAGACAACACCTTCCAAAAGTCACACATTTATAATGTTTTTTTGCTAAATAGTGTTCATCTCTTTGTCCCATAACTCAGGCAGTAAATTCTGTATAACTAAACTCGAATGAAATCTGTCAAGCTATCAGAATGGTTTTTCTGTTAACACTGGACCAAAACATTAAAAATCTCAAACCAGGACAAAAGCTAACTTGTGACCTTATTGCACTTCTTGTGGGGTGGGGGGAACAGAGAGGAGAGAATCAATAACTCAGTAACTAAGTTCTCCCCAGCAGGAAATTCATCAATAATCTTTCATTCCTCTCCCCACCCACTCCAGGTGAATGTGTTAATTTATTCAGAGCTCACAGACCCTAAGTTTTGAACTGTCAAAGTCACTGACGAGCAAGTTCCACGTTCGGGAGAGAGCTGTAATAGAAGATAGATGTTAGGTGAATTAATTTATAGCACGTGCTTACAGGAAATGAACAGTATATCAGCTGCATATGTAAGATACTCCTACATCCACAGTGAGGTTTCCAAAAAAAACAAACCAACCCACACTAAACAAAAACTACTACCACAACTAAAAGAGGTAACAGATAAGGCTTAGGGAAGAATTACAACTTCTGGAAGAGATCCAGAATTTCAGAATCTACACCTTTTCATGGAAGTAACTCAAACAACTACATTATTTAGGTAGTTGACAAGATTAACTATTACTGTTTCTTGATTCCTATTATATCTGGATTTCTGTGTTCGCATAATATAGACTGAAATCCTGTAAGAGTTGTAAGGTTAAGAGGTGTAAAACTCAAAGGATTGATACTTCTATTTAGAAACCTTTTTTTGTCCTCCATTTTTGTTGTACTTTAGTATTAAGCAAATTAAGAGAAAGGTAACAAACTATATGATTTAAAATTGGACTTGATTATTTTGAGAGCAATCTTACAATAATCCAGTAGTTTTATTACTGGGCTTATTTATTCTAAGTGAACTTTCTGATCACATAATTATCGAATAAATACGCAGAGTGAAAGATTAAGAATCCATGGCACGAACTGTTGAATTAATCATAATACACAGACCAAGACAAGGTCTATACGCCATCCAAATAAAGTTCAAACTCTGGATTATGTATTAAAAGATCTTTTGACTCAGAGCTACTCTAAGATCCCAGGCTAAGGAAGTGTCTCTCTTCTAACAGGTACAGCATTCACAGACCTGGTAATGAAGCCAACTGGATGCTATTTTAATCTCCATAGAAAGAACAATATAAACAAGATGTGTCTTCAGGCTCAGGGGAAGAAAATCAAAAGTCAAATGGTACATGATTAAACCTGTTAGTTAGCTCAGCATTCCACAGTCACGATATGCTTTTGAATACCAATAACAAACTAACTAAACCTATTCACTCAAGTTGTTGATGTTTGTTTCGAAGCAGTCGTTAAAGCAGTACTTCATAACACTAAGTAGTATTTATTAAATCTCAGCATAAAATACCATTACCATGAATTGTCAAGGAGAGTGGAAATGCACCACAGGTGGACATATTAAACCTGCTGAAATTTTTCCTGTTGTGGCTCATTTTCAATCTGTAAATTACCTTGTAAGTAAGAGGGTCAGGTGATTTTTTTTGTTCTTTAGAACTTCAAGCATTATCCTTCTTACTTCACACTTATTTATATCTATGCAAAAAGTAAAGATTTTTTTTTAATGCATAAACTTAGTTTGTCCTTTTGTGGAATATCATTACTGAAAAACCCATCATACAGATTCCTAACAGACAGCAGTTTGATCCATAACTGTCACACTGAGGGACAGGGAATTTCACTAACTCCACAATGGAATTTGGGCCTCTGAATAAAATCATGGTCGTTTCAGGAAACAAACCACTACACAATTAACAGATGGTATTTTGACCTAGATTCTTTAAAGTCTCAAGCTCTACTTAGAATCATTTAAACACTGGGACTTCTTGCTCCCCATCTTTTCTTCTTGCAGTTATTATTACATCCTGGAAAATACTGTTGGCTATGAAGTATTAGCTCTAATTGTTTTCACCTTATTTTATTGTGCTGGAATCTCTTAAACAGTCACTCATGACTGTGCTCCAATACCATGGTTTTGCTTTATAAAATATGACAAAAACACGTTTGAATATTAAGCTAGAGAAAGGATAGTAAAATTTTGCAGTGTGCCCAAGTCCCCTCAGACAGACCCAGTTCCCTTATTCAAGATGCGGGGAATATAATTTAAGTCTTCTCCTGAAGGGAGTTGAATTCAGGTCTCTCCACTCCTGAGCTCTGCCTAGGCTGGTACAAAGGGTCTATGCTCCTAGCAACTGTTCTTTAGAAAACAAGTCCTACTTATTTCTTTGGACAGTGAAGGAAAAGAGAGGGGGGGAAGATGCTTCCTCCTTCACCAGAAGATCTATAAATGGGGAGTCTGAAATAGATAATCATGACCTCTTTCAGTTCTGAGAAGGGTGACTTAAGCCCGAGAGATGCATAATTTCTAGCACATCATGACAGAATTTCCACATCATTCAGCTAAGCAATACATGCTCAATGCATGGATTGTCCTGTCTTTTTAACTTCCAAACATTTTACCGTATGTATACTAACTCTAAGTGTCAAAGGCTTCTCAATCTCACCCCAGACAGCTGGAAGTAAAATGTTATAGCCCCTAAGTTTTACATACTTAAGGGTGTGTTTTAAGATGCTCTTACAGTTTCTTCTGTTGACACAATATTTTTTCATATTTTTACAAAGTAATACAAATAAATTTATGGTTTAATATGGATGATCTGAGCACTAACATTGACAACTGAAGAAGAAATTTTCATCAGCAAAATGCAGAAGACGGAAGAAAGTTTCAAATACAAGTGAGCAAAATGTTGTTTACAATGGTTATATAAATACTTTGCAAGAAAAAACACAGACTAATAGAATGTATTCCACTACCTAAATTCATAATATATTTTCTATGGAAAATTTATTTATATGTAAAACAGGATGGAAATTGTTGTCCCAAAAGCCTAGTGACATTGCAAATTTACCAATACAAAATACAGGGAAATAGATCTAGGACACACTTCATAGGTACTCCCGTTCACCTAGATATATTCTTTTGATTGACGATGCAATTTTTCGCCTTGTTTTCATCATGATCTTCACAGATAGAAAAAAGATGTGGAGACTAAGTGACTGAGTGAAAACAGAAGCCCTATCCAAAATAATAGAGGAAAACAAAAAAGAAAAAAAAAAAATCACTTTCAACTGAACATGTTTGTTCCTAGAAAAATGTTGTTTACAGGAAGTTCTACATCTCTGGAGAAAGAAAATAGGACAAAGTTATCTGCAACAATGGAGACCGAACATAGACATCTAATTTACAATGAAAGATTATTTGAAATTATAGAAATTATTTCCAGATAGAATGGTTGATCTAATTGTTATTTCATGAAATAACAATCACAGAGGTGGATTTCTTTTTATTGAAAATCATCACGAAGTGAACTTCCTAGGCTTGTTTCCCCATTATTCCAAGTATTATTTCAAATGAAGAACACAATTGCATTATGAACTCAGTAGATACAAGTTAAACATACTCTTTCTGAGCATACTGCTGTCCTCAAACAAGTAAATTATTGCACATCACAAAGTCAAAATATCATAATATAGGACCAATTGCTTGGACTTTGCTAAAAAAACATGGCCTGAAGAGTTTTATTTTTCGAAAGTGATATTCAGTAGCATGGCTTTTCTGACAGGCCTGCAATATAAAGACGGATTTTTTACAAGAATTTCTTATTTATGGAGTCTAACACAGCAAGCTACTCCTGTAAACAATTTAAGTGTAAACTTACATATGTGACTAATACTAGTGAAATACTGAAACTTCTTCCATGTGTCCCCAAGTTCCACAAAACCTCCTAGCCATTTCCAGAGTCCCTAATGAAAACAATGCTATTTACACTTCTGAATGGTTTTGATTTTTGAATATTTATTTTCTAAGTATATGATAAATAGCAAAGAATATGCTCAGATAGTCCTTCTCCTAGTTGTTTGAAAGGGCAAGGTGTCAGCCCTGGTTGTCCATTTCCTCATGTTTTGTATGGTTTTGTAAAATACTGCTGAATCATTATACCGTTTTACACTGCAGCTGCAGACCAGAGTGTTTTGCACAGCAGGGGAAAAAATGATCAGATCCATTCTCTCTACAGTGAAAAGTGCTCTAACACACATAGCTAGGGAAAAGCAACATAGGAATTGAGTGTAATTTATGATCCTCTTGAAGCAACTGCACTTGCTCAGCTTCTTGTAAGAATAAAACCATTACACAATCATTGTAAATTGAATGCAGTATCTAATAAATATAAAAGTTTGTTTTACCACTTTCAGAAATATTGTAAAGTTTACAGATCTGCAAAGTGAGAAGCCACCCTCCATTTTGCTAATGACAATAAATCGTTGCTCTATTTTAACTGTCACTTAATAAACTATTCACAAACTCCCCAAGAATTTCTACACTGAACAAAGCCTCCCCTGCCTTTCACCCCCTATCCCTACCTCCTAAATGAGAACTTTAGATGCACAGCGAGGAGAAACAAGCCTATGAAGGTCTCAGAAGCCTGCGATAAGCCACAGCAGAGGAGGGTGTTTGAAGCTAATGCCACCACACTGCTGCCACCTGCTAATATTATTGCAGCAGCTGGAGATCCTGAACTCCAGCAGCCCATTTTTCCACTGTTGCAAAGCTACAGCCATCAGGATCTATACAGCTCCGAGGAACAAATTTGATCATCTCCAACACGAACCACTGAAACAGGTTCAGTGAAATAGAGTAGTACAGAAACGCGCAATTATGTGTAGTTAGATCCTTTAAATAGAAGGCACTATCCCACACAGACATTCAGATTTCTCTGCATAACAGTCGACAAAAACACATAACAGAAGCAGAGCTGGCCCTACGTAGATCAAAAACAGGCCCACTTGAACTCCGTATCACAGCTGAGACGTGCTGTCAAGGATCCCCACTGCTTTTCATCTCACCCTAGCAAGATCTACATTGTAATCTCATACACTTGTAGGAAATGGACTTTTCTGAGCACCAGCACAAAATACCTAGGCTGTTTTTAAAAGACGCACAACTACTACATCATCTTTGCCAGAAAACTAAGCTTTCTCCTCACAAATGTCAGACAAAAAACACCATAGTCTGGTGGTACTGACAGGTAAGAAATGATATACCAACATCAATGAAAATTGTAATAAATTACGGATACAGCACACAGAAAGTACTAATCATGGTGTCCATTGCAATTTTTAGTCAGTCACACAGTGTCCAGAAATAGAGAAAAACCATCACTTTCAGTAATAGAAATCATAATCACAGAGACACTACATTCTTGTATCTGAAAGCAGAATTTTATGCACTTCTGAAAAAAATCCTCACCATGTCACTGTAAAAAGATAGTTTGAACAAAACCTCTGTTTACAGCATAGGTTCAGCACTCACATTACCAAGCGAGAGAAAGTTTTTTACCCTCTTGAAGTTTTGCTGGTCCACATCAATGCCACTGCCACTGTACAGTTATAATTACATGTCTGCTGAATATTATCCTGTAACTCACAGTGATTCTGTGAACTCAGAGGATGTAAAATACAGAATTCACACCTCAGGATGCAAACTCATGCTTAGCCCTAACCACAGCAACTCTCCCCTACAAGTCAGGACTAAAATCTGTCTCCCAGCACATATTCAGGTTTATGTCAAAAAATGATGATCAAATGACAAAGGACCTACTGTTACTTTCACAGAAGTCAGTAGCAAAACTCCTTCAATAAGGACTTCAATAAGAGCAAAAGCCAGCACTAGATCTCTTCAAAGCAGTGCATGCATTTCCTATCAGCCCCCTGCAGGATGACAGTCTCTCAGCTTTCCAATAATACTGCCTCATAGAAAAGCATCTCATACTGTCAGTGCTAATCTAACATCTATGATCACCCGAGCAACACAGTCTGACTTCAGCACATAACCCAAAGAAGAGAAAAGAATCAAGCCCTATGGAAAAAGAAAGAGGCATACCAGCAGTAATTACTCAATGATAACCCTGTAACTAACAAAAACAAGTCACTGCTGTATTTTAAGGAGATCTTGTATGAGCATCTTTCCTCTCTGCACAACAAACATCTAAGATTCACAGAACAATATTTGCTTTCATATATAGAAGCAAATATTTAGATTTTTACCAGAAAATTGTTATTACAAGGGACATAAAAAGAAGAATTTCATTCAAATGGAGAACTATATTCTGAAAGTGATACAGAAATACATTTTGATCACCTTCGGGTTAAAAAAAGAATAAAAGAGAAAACTCTTACAAAATTAAAACCACTTGCTGTACATTTAAGTAGGCATAAAAATTTCATGTGGCGTTTTTGAAACTGCAGGAGAAACAAATATCAATAGCTTCTGAACAGAAAAAGAAATCTAGAAGTAGTTATGTAGTTAATAAATTTTACATGAGAATCAACCAAGGTAACAAGACAGAACCTGCACTTTTAAAATACATTTGCTCTTGAAATAATTTAGAAGCAGTCAGAGGGACCATCGGTATTTAATCCATAAATATAGCATAAATAAAAAGCTAAAGACCATCTTCATATGCTCAGACACTTTAGTCTTCACCATGCTATGCAGTTTGAAACCTATGCCATACCAAATCTAACAAGAACCTACTAATTATGCCTTCCACTTAAAGGAGCTGACAGCACACCTAGCAACCGCTTGCCAGAACAAGCTTCACATAGCAAGTAATAGCACCTGATTCCTAGTGCACAGGCTGGAATTCGGGTAAAGTTGCCTTGCCTGCTACATGGTAAAAAGCAGCTTCACCTCAGCTGTTGCAGGTACTACTTATTTGCCTGGTGGCGTGGTGTTCTTCCAGGAAGATACACCTGGGACCTGAATCTGGGCTTTCCAGTTCAGTAGGTTTTTTCACAGAAATCAGCAGAACACAGAAGGTTACCAATTGAAATGGGAAGTTGTGTTCGGAATGCCTGTTATTCCCTTCCCAGTGCAAACATGTTCAAAATCCACCAGTGAAAGTGTATAGAGATGCAACAGATGTGCAGTTCCACATTCAACGTTTTATATCATCTTTGGATCTCCACTTGGAAATCAGCAACAGGCAAGAGTTCAGTTTAAAAAACACAGCAGAGACAATACAAACCAGTAACGTATGTCCTCTGGAAAGAGAAGACATTAATACTTTAGTTACTGTTCAGCTAATTAACCCATGCTACTGAAAGTGTTCATCAGAGTAAGATTCTGCAGCAATATTGTATATATCCATTTCCTGCCTTTCTATATCAACAAGAGATCATCACAGCACCTTGCTGAAATATCCTTCTGCAGCGAGGTACTCTTTGCCTTCAGCGATTATGGATTTTACATGTGTCCTGACTTATACAACTGCAAAGAGAAACATTATTAAAAGGTATAAGTGCCCCTAGTTTTCTCTTTGCTGAACAAGACTGAGAAGATAAAGCAGTTACCCTTTCTTGAGCAGTTGCTTCACAGAACACCACAGGTAGAAAGATAACTTAATTTCATACAATTTTTATAGAAGTGAATTAATAAATCAAGTTTTCCCTCCAAATATGAAATATGGATATCAAATAAAAATAAATTCACAAGTAATTTGCAAGGACTTTACCGCCCTCTGCAGTCACGGTGTGAGTTCTGCAAATACATCTGCAAAATAATGAACTTGCACACATTCCTTTTAAAAACCAGTGAGTGAATAAAAAAACCCTCTACAAGTTGAAACCCAGCAGAATTAATATTTTTATGATGTTATGTTACTTGCGGGAATCGTAGAAACACAATACAGGAACTTCTTATTTCTTCATATAAATGCTCTGCCTACTAAAGAACGTGGAAACACTTGTGTTTGCTGCTGTTTCAGGATGGGTCAGATTCCTCTATCATACTGCTGGTGCTTACTCTCTTGGAACTTGAAAGAAATTTGGAATGCCCCATCTGAGGATTTTTTTTGGTTACTTCTAATAAATATTCAAAACTAACTGCATCTTTAAAAGTTACATTAATTGATCCATCAATAATAGGGAAGTATCTTTTACAGTTGCACTACTTTATTTAACACAATTTTACAGCCTTAATAGAGAATTTGTTGAGATTTGTACAACACAAATTTCTTCACATGGATATACTAAGACAGTATTATTTTCCCTGTTGAATTCTCAGAGAACACTTGACAATCACCCTTGGGCCAGGTGTAGATACTTGCCAAGATACAATTCCTTAAATGCCTCTTTTTTAAAAAAAAAATGAAACAGCTGCTCTATGTATTTGTTTTATAACCCTCTTGTTAAATACTAGGTATGTGTTCAACTTTATTCAATCAGTAGAAGTTCTTCATTGACTTAATTATGAGCAGCTAAGGAGACAATTCATGTGAGCAAACTATACACACCTGATGAGGGCCCTGGATATTAACATAAGTTCAAATATCTGTTCAAGCAGATGGCACTTTGGCACATAATATCTGATGGGACTATAACAGCATACAGCACTAGACTACTATATTTCTGTAAAACAAATCTCAAGTAAATAAATTAACAGAAGTTAGCAGGTTCTTCCTCTGTAAAGTGACATTTTCCCTTCACATTTCAGGGCTTGAATACTGTTGCAAAAAACATAATTACCCAAATTATGGCCACCTGTCTCCTTAAAAGGAATAGAAATACATGACAAACCTGTTTTCTATGAGAACATTTTGATTATAACTTAATTTATATATTTTTTATCCATGGATCTGTGAATACACTTTTTTAAAGAGATCGTCAGATTTTACAATATTTATCTCCTCCTAAAACAAAAAACACTGCACCTTCTAGTAACAGCATGATATATCACAACTACAATACAAAAGATCAAACTGAACATTCTACTACATGAAATGAGATTAAGACTAATGAATGTTATATTTCTTTTTAAATCAAAATTAAGCTTTTGAAGATCCACTCTTCTGCTCTCAACAGCACTCTCTAAGCGCCTCCTCTTTATCCTGACCCTACCGGATCCTCATGCAGTAAGGTAGCCTCTACTTTGCTCTAGGGTTTCACCCACATCTTCCAGAGCCTGGGAAGGCTGAAGGCTGGTCTTGCACAGACCAGCAGACAGAGAGAAAGAGGAAGAACCTTGGCAGCAGAATCCAGAGACAGAATTTCCCCAGGAGGCCTCCTTCATTCCTTAACTGCAGCTTCTTAAGAAAAGCTCCATTTTGTGCATTCTGCGTTGGTCAGTGGGCATCCCATATTTATTGCCTGAAGTCACATGAGAGAGCATCTCACGTCTGCCCAGCCCAGCCAGATGACTCCCATCTACAGGACAAGCTAGTGTGTAAAGTCAACTGGATTCTACGAGCTCAGGAGGAAAGAAAACAACCAACCACAGCAAACGAGGGCTCAATCCCCTTGTCCAGGGCAGTCTGAGACGTGACTTCACTCCTTCACCACTCCATTCCTGAGCTTTCTGACTGAACACTTCTCGCCATCCTAACTCCCACCTTGTGATTCCCACCCCTGTTTACTGGTATTGTCTGGGCTAGACTTTCATTTCTTCCCAGTGCCTTCCCTGGGGCTCTGATTTGCATCTGCACTGAGAACAGCATTGCTAACCCAGGGTGAAGGGAAAAAAACTGCTGGAAGGAGCTAGAAGGAGTGTTGTGGGTTTGCATGGCAAGGTTTTGGTACTGGGGGGGGCTATAGGGGTGGCTTCTGTGAGAAGCTGCGAAAACCTTCTCCCATGTTTAATAGAGCCAGTGCCAGACAGCTCTTAGACAGACCCGCTGCTGGCCAAGGCCAAGCCATTCAGCAGTGGTGGTTGCACCTCTGTGATAACGTATTTAAGAAGTGGAAAAAACTGCTGGGAAGGAGCGGTTGAGAGAGGGGAGTGAGACTATGTGAGAGAAACACCTCTGCAGACACCAAGGTCAGTGCAAAAAGGAGAGGGAGGAGATGCTCCAGGTGCTGGAGCAGAGATTTTCCCCTGCAGCCCATGATGAAGACCATGGTGAGGCAGGCTGTCCCCTTTCAGCCCATGGAGGTCCACAATGGAGCAGACACCTACCGGCAGCCCGTGGAATGCCCCGTGCCAGACCAGATGTATGCCTGAAGGAGACAGTAACCCCATGCGAAGCCCACGCTGGAGCAGGCTCCTGCCAGGAGCTGCGGAGCCACGGAGAGAAAGAAGCCCACACCAGATCAGGTTTGCTGGCCAGACTTGTGAACCCATAGGAGAGCCACACTGGAGCAGTCTATTCCTGAAGGACTGCAGGTCATGGACAGGACCCGACTCCAGAGCAGGTGGGTGCCCGAAGGAGGCTGTGACCCCGTGGGGAGCCCACTATGGAGCAGCCTGCTGCTGAAGGACTGCATCCCATAGAAGGGACCCACGCTTGGGCAGTTTGTGAAGAACTGCAGCCTGTGGGAAGATCCCACTTTGGAAAAGGTTGTAGAGAACTGTCTGTCGTGAGAGAGACCTCATGCTGGAGCAGGGGAAGAATGTGAAGAGTCCTTCCCCGTGAGGAGGAAGGTGCAGCACAGACATTGTGTGATGAACTGACTGCATCCCCCATTCCAAATCCCCCTGCACCGCTCAGGGGGGTGATGAGGTAGAAAAACAGGAGTCCAGTTAAGACCAGGAAGAAGAAGGGGAGGGGGAAGGAGTTTTAAGATTTACTGTTATTTCTCATTATTCTTCTCTGATTTCATTGGTGATAAATTAAACTTTTTCTTCTCTCCAAGTTCAGTCTGCTTTGTCCGTGTTAGAAATAGATGAATGATCTCCCCCTGTCCTTATTCCAACCCACGAGCCTCTTCTCAGATTTCCTCTCCCCTGTCCAGCTGAGGAGGGCGAGTGAGAGAGTTGCTTTCGTGGGCACCTGGCATTTCTCCAGGCTAAACCAAAAACCAGGGATGCGCTAGTTCTTGCTGAGCAGTGCTGGCACAGCATCAAGGGCTTTTGTACTCCTCTACCTGGCCACAGTCCAAACAGGGGTGTAGTGAAGAGTCAGAGCTCCAGAGGGGCCGTCTGGCCTCCACCTCCTGTGGGACTGTGCTGCACTTTGACTCCCAAAGGCCCTGAACTCAGCCCCGATGCCCGCTGACCCCCAGGATGCTGGCACAAGGGACCATCCCAAACTTCCTCCCCTACCAGTCGTCACCAAACAACATCTCCCCACCCAGAACATGGTTCAGCAGACACAGTCAGAAGAGAGAAAGGATCATTTTATTGCAAACGTTGACTGCGGGCAGCCCAGGAGTCACACAGGTTCAGCGAGAAACAGGAAAACGGCACCTACAATGACAGAGCCAGAAAGCACTGATAAACCCACAGAGGCAGCAGCAGGCAGGACTGGGTTCCCCTCTCTTTGGGGAACACACTTGCCAAGGAATTGTTGGAGGCCCAGAACACACAGCTGTTGCTGGCACTGACTGCG
>Ga0065711_1038976_pt1 | contig 18242 bp, 9 predicted proteins | sample Hoacrofraction12_FD_59098 | JGI IMG/M metagenome (GOLD analysis project Ga0065711, IMG submission 59098) | Hoatzin crop microbial communities from Cojedes, Venezuela - Epithelial fraction 12 v2 (version 2) | ecosystem: Host-associated > Birds > Digestive system > Esophagus > Crop | place... | reverse complement strand
CAGAGAACCTTGTCCAGGCAGGTCTTGAATATCTCCAGAGAAGGAGACTCCACCACCTCCCTGGGCAGCCTGTGCCAGGGCTCCGTCACCCTCAGAGGGTTCCTCATGTTCAGCTGGAACTTCCTCTGCTTCAGTTTGTGCGTGTTGCCCCTTGTCCTGTCGCTGGGCATCACTGAAAAGAGTCTGGCCCCATCCTCCTGACACCCACCCTGCAGATATTTATAAGCATTTATAAGGTCCCCTCTCAGCCTTCTCTTCTCCCGGCTGAACAAGCCCAGCTCCCTCAGCCTCTCCTCGTAGGAGAGATGCCCCAGTCCCCTCACCATCCTCGTAGCCCTCCGCTGGACTCTCTCCAGTAGCTCTTCATCTTTCTTGAACTGGAGAGCACAGAACTGGACAGAATCAGTACCATCAGTGCTGTTCACAAGGGCAGGGTGCCTCGTGTTCAGCAGATTTTGCAGAAGATGTCTCAAGCCCTTGTCAACAGTGAAGAAGCAATATAATCTTATTTTTAAGTTTTACCGAAAATTAGGCAAATCAAGATTGAAGTCTAATGTTTGCTCCAAACACACCACTTAGAACCTGCTCATGTTCTACTTGTCTCCGCTTCCCTGTGTGTTCTCACTATTGTCTGCTGCAGTGGATCGGTTTATCTTCTCCCTGCAGACTGTCACCCCGGTGCCAGAGATAACCACAGGCATCCACAGCAATCCCAGTGACACCAGGGAGTCACTCTGACCACAGTGACAGGACAACAGCGTCTCCATTCCCCTGCGCTGGAGGGGCTGCCTCTGCTTTCCGTGAAGCTATTCCTCTTAAGCGCCTGCTCAGTCATCTAAGTGCTAGATAAAACTCAATTTTACAAAATCACCTCTGGGCAAAAAGAAATGCTCGTGTATCAGAGAGGGCCCTTTCCAGGAGGTTTCCCTGTGCTGCTTCAGGAGGTAATTTGCACAGGCTTGTCTTCTCTCCTGGGCTGCAACGGGCTGCTCGGTTCCCAGGCCAGTGTCCCTTGCAGCACGGACAGCCTCTGCAGGACACCATCTCGGCTGGCTGCGGCTGAAAGCACGCGGCGGGGTCTCAGGAACTGCTCACGCTACGCAGGGAGGAATTTGTTCTTTCAATGTTGTTCTTTCCTTCCTTGGGCTCCGCCAGCCTGTCCGCCGTTCCTGAACAACGTGACGCAAGCCTGCTGACTGCTGTGAAGATTTTGCAAAGTGGCTCATCAGGCCTGCGAGGCTGGGTGTAAGGACATGACCAGGCTGCTTGTCAGGGAGCAGTGCCATCCTCCTCTTGTCTACGGTTTGCAGCAAGGGAAACCCTCCTTGCCCCTATCCACTAAGTGGTACTTTCTCGTTAGTACAGACAGGAGAAAAACATGGGGCTCTGGCAGGGTGAAAGCCAATGTAAAAAACAAATGGAAGATAATCTTGCTGTTACGTGCTTCTAGCGCTCTCCCACTCAGCTGCCCATCGGTAGTTTTCCCAAAGCAGTGTCCATGTCACTGTTCACAAATATTTCAAGCTTGCTTTTGTTTAGAGAATTTTGTCATGAAAAGTCTGTCAATAATTCAGTTTCTCTTACACTTAGCAGTTATTCATGACCTTTACTCATCTAGTGAATTTAAAATTTCAGTCAAGGATTCTGCCCTGGGCAGATCTTGGGCAGCCGCACAGCGTCTCCGGTAATTTCACTGACTTTAACTGTGGGTGGCCTGGGCTGGAGGCTCGAGGTGTGGCCGTGGTTGGGTTCAGGAGTTGTATTTAGCTTTGCAAGGCTGTAGCCTCGCCTGTGCAGAGTCAACAGCAGGCTTCAGGCTTTCAAACATTTACTTAGGCGCTTTATGCTGAGGCCAGCCGAGCGACTCCGAGCATGAAATGAAGCACAGATGTAGAGCTTAGCAGGAGCTGCGAGTTCGCCTTATGAACCAGGCCAGGCTGCAATGCACTCCGTTACCCTGGGTGAGCTGAGTGAGTGGGGTTTGCCTCAGTTTGTCTATGTGTAAAATAGAGATAGTTCAGTATTGGAAAGTTCTCAAGATCCTGGACTGGGAGTTATTCTTTAAAAATTAAATTTATCATTAAGAAGACATGTTGCTAAGGGATACATGGCAAGAAGAAAAAGTTAAAAATACGTATGCTCTCCGATTTTCCATGAGTTGATATTTATGTTATTTAGTTCAAAAGAGGGGAGTTACTTCCACTGGAGAAACTTCTCTGGAAAAGAGAGTTAGGCTCCAGTTGGTAAAAAAATCTATATTCATGCACTATATATAGCTGCACTCTCTCCAAAACAGCCCCACGAACACCTGCCATTCCGCTGTTTGCTGCCTCCCTTTTCATCACGCTGTCGGTGAACAGCCTGTTTGCGGTATTTCAACCTCTCCAGTGTAACTGCCGCGACTTTGAACTGCCGAGCACCTGCGCCAGCATTGTGGAAGGTGGGCAGTGCGGAACAGGATACGAAAACACCAGAACAAACAGCGACAGAGACCAGCCAGCTTCTCAAAGCCAGTGTGGCGAGGCAGGTCTGCAGCAGGTCTGCAAGGTAAAGGCTGTGGCTGAATGCTCTGGGGCGTTAAATTAACACTGGCACCAGTCCTGATCCTGATCTTACCCATCTCGCTCCAGGCAGGACTGTACCTGAGCCTATGCATCTCAAAACACTGCAGAATCTGTAATGTAAGTGGCCGTGCAAAATACTGACATTCTTATTAAAAAGGCTGCCTGTGGCTTCTGTGCTCATTATACGTGATGTCCTAAAATCTAGTAATTTAAAAGTCACATTCATTAATGCTTCAAGCCAAAAAGCATCTTAATGACATAAATTTGCCTTGATTAATTCTAATGTTCTACAGTTTGCTCGGTTATGTGCTACCACTGTAGAAAGAAAGGACCATATTCCCTATTATGTAAATAAACATTATTTATTAGAATCCAGATTTTTTTCCCCATAGTTGTTATAGAGAACATCCCCCTTGTCTAATCTTACTATTGCAAATATGCCAGCCATGTGAATAATAGGCTCATCAAGACAGCTAACATTTCCTAACATGTCAGGAATATTTAAAGTTGTGGCAGGTGGGACAAGAATATGTATTTTCTGCCTTTCTTTTTTTTTGAAAAATTGTAAGTCTCCTATCTGCAAAATATTTGGCAGAGATTTTCTGCTTCAAAAAATGGAAGTTGAAAATGCTATCCATTTAGTTACTGAAAACAATGGCAAAGTTTGAATGAGGGCAGAATTTTCAACAGACTTTTTCAGGGACAAGATATACTCTTTATAAGGAAGTGTTTGCTTGTTTGTATTTATATGTTCATTACTGACATTTTAGAAGAATCTGAATATCTTATAAAATTAAATAATTTTATCCCACTTAAAATGCAAGCTACTGTTCTGGTATTCAGTAAGGGATGGTGCCAGTCTGTTCAATTCAGTTGGTTTTGTCATCTTACCAGCATATTAAATATATTTTTGACTTACGTTTTAGTATTCTTTAAACAATGAAAGCCAAGCTGGCAATCTCCTCCATCGCCATGTATGTATTTCCTACTTGGAACAAAACATGAAACTGAACTTCAGCTACATGCCAAGCAACCAGGGCAAAGCCAGGTTTGTAGAAAGAGAGATTATTTGGTTGTTTGAACTTGTAGGAGAAAAACACTCATGCTTTCAGGCACTCAGTCCTTTCTGAAACTCAGAAAAGTCACCATCCAGAAGCAGAAATAGCAACCTTGTATTGCTGTGGGTTCAGAGGGAGGTTGAAAATCCAATTTCACGTTCAGCTGTGTTGTGTAATTTCTTAAACTGTATTTTCCACAGGCAGTCACAGGCCTTTCTTCCCAGTGTTTGCATTAACACGATTAATTTTATTGTGAATAGCTTCAAAATGGTAAGGAATCACCATGTTGTGGTAGAATGATACAGGGTCAAGTAACACAGGACTGACTGGGTTGCTAAAAGCATTTTAGAAAGAGCAGTGCCCCAGTCCTGCAGCTCTTCACACAAGTGCACCCTCCGGGCACATCGGGAGGCTCACTGGTGCGAAGGGTGTCCTCCCAGCCTCGCCCAGCCTGCCAGCCCAGGGTAAGGGAACTTCTCCCTCGGTACTCAGGGAGAACGGGATTAGTCACTAACCCGCAGCCTTTCCAGGCTGAACCGACTTTATTTAATGAAAATGCAAATCACCCATTACAAATGCGTGTGTGTTGTGGTGTGAAAGTGAATTTACCGTGAAATTAGTTTCAGACAGGGAGAAAACCAGATGCGGTTTTTCCCAGCGGTGTTTCTTACAGTCCTTACAGCATGGCTTTCCCGTTGCCTGCAGTGGGAGCTGCGGAAGCCGGGGGTGAGCGCTGAAGGGATTGATCCAGAAGGCTTCCCCGACATTTGGTAGCCTCACAGCAGTTAGTTCTTGTTGAGCATGTTCTGAACCACCCACGGTATTTTATGATTATAATCCTCAGGGGGTATTTTTTCATCATTGGTCACAGTTCACAAATGGTTTTCCCCTCCTGGATCTCTTGAAACTGTCTGATTCCCCCTCTAAAATACTTGTAACTACAGTCTGCTTATTTCTCTTGGTTGTGCTCAGAAAATGTATTGTATTTATTGTCTTGCAATATGGAAAATTTGATGCCAGTAAAACAAAGAGACTCCAACCAAATCTGGGGAAGATGGGCTTGATCCTGTCTCAGTGCTGTACTTCCCACCTGAACAAGTGATTAAAATTCATGATGTAATGTACTGGATCAAAATGATAATATATTGTACTATACACTATATACTTAGGAAACCTGCAGCTACCACCCTTTCACGAACGATTCTTCATTTAGTGAAAGAGTTTTGACTTGAGAAAAGCAAACGATGAGTAACCACTGTTCATACAGTTAGTCAGGCCAGGTGTCGGTCTGGCATTGCGCTGGGGTCAGAATTTGGGATCGGCCCCGTGTTTGTGCTTGGCACTGGTTCAGTCTGTACCTGTGGCTGTGATACACCGCAGCAGGGTCTGACCTGAAACTGCTAATTCCTACGTACTGGCTATTGCTCTTTGATGCCAGATATGTTACGTACTGGACATTCTGCAAATTACAGACGGTCTAATTCTGCTAGAATTGATAAACCACGTAGAAGGTATAGCTACGGCAATGGCAAACCTCCTAACGTAGTGTTGTTAGGAAACTGGTGAACATGACAGGAATATCATCAGTGTGAACTGTGGCACTCTGCTAAGTCAAACATCTTGACATCAACTCTCAGGTGTAACACCAGGCAGGAGGATTGGACTTTTAGAAAAAAACATGTTAGCACTGGGATAAAAACAGTGGGAGAGAAGAGGGACTGATTGTCTAACAGGCACAAGCCTGACACTAGGGCATGGAGAAAAAATCACAGTCATCTGCAAGGCTGCGGTAACACTTCTAATCAGCGTTTCTTCTTATAAAGGTGCTGATTGCTCAACACCTGTCAGGACTGAGCTAGTGGGAACTCATAGCCTGCATGTTATGCTGGGAGTGAGATTCATGGATTCATTTCCCACCAAAACATAAGATTAATGGATATCTCTTGAAGTCTGGGCAGTAGTGTGAGTATGTATAGGAAGTCACACACCCCATTCCTGACTCCTTCCAGGCAGACCAGGCTGCTCTGCAAGGTCTCTACAGCCACGTGAGAGGCTTGAGCAGTGGTTACGGCACGTAGCTGTCTCGTACTTGGTGTCCTTCACAGTCCCAATGCTGTCTCCGTGCTGATACTCCAACCTACCACGCGGTCTCTTCTACCCCTGGGGGGAGATGCTGTTTGGCTCTGCTGCCTCTCGGGGTCTCAGGAAGGACAGGGAGCATTTGCCTTTGGTCTGTGATTCTTCTGCTACCGCAAAGACAGCCGTGGGGTGCCACGAAATACCAACGCAAGTTTGCTGTGGCAGATTTCCTGCTATGACAAATTTCTACAGCATCCTGCCAAAATACTCATGGCTCCCTTTGCACTGATAGCCTGTCACTGTGCACCGCTCCTCTGACCGAGCCGCCTAATAGCAACGATAGTGGCGGAGTCAAGGAGCTCTGCTTTGACCCTTAAATGGGGGATGCATTGTCGTAAGCAAGGGCGTCCCACCAGGAAAGCAGCTTTCACAATGGCAGGAAATATCTGCCAGGCAAGAGAAAAGGGAGCTGGTCCAGGGGCGGGAGCGCTTGTGCGGTTTTTGGACACCGGGTGTTTGCTCTGCTTCACACCCCCTGTGTGACTCGGAGCAACTCGTTTGAGCATCTGAATCCCTTTTGTACCTTCTCCTAAGTTTCTAAAGGAGTTCAGGCGTGCCGGTAGGAACTAGGAGCCTAGATAACTTTGTGCATCCCCCTAAATTTCATTGCACCCCGGTCGCTTGTCTTAGGCTGGGAACACCAACCTTACCTGCCTCCCTGGTCTGTAGTGAGGATAACACTATCAAACGTGACAAGATTCTTTGAGGACTTAAGGATATCTTAAATATAACTTCATATTAATAATAAATAAATATCTTACGGTGTGCAGTTGGCTCTCTTTGGCACTGTAAAAGCTCCACTGAATAAAGAAGTTTCCCAGCGGTCCAGAATTCGTGTATGTACAGAGGAGGGTTGCGTTTCCACCTGTAGTGACGTTCACTGTCTTCTCAGGGACGGTCACCACAACGCTGCTGACGTGGCCTGTGGGCAGTGAGCAGAGATCAACTGGGGCCGGCCCTGGGAGCCGTGCGGCAGTGCCTTGCTCCCTGCGTTATGGAAGAAACCCGCAGGACATCTCTAGTCCTTCTCCTTTTCAGTACAATTTCCCTTGGGCTTTGCGTGGAAATGTTAGTGATAACAAGCTGGAAGTGCGTAAAAGCTAACAAGCAAATAAATCCCACAGAATACCTGTGCCCTTAAAACAATATTGTGGAAAAACAGAGTTCCTTAAAACGTGCTTGTTCTCACCTGCTGAGACTTGTCTTCTCACTGAGAGCCTGTGGCTAAACCGAACCTTTCTTCTGCACTCGCATTCACAGCTGTCTCTAGCCCTCTTTTAAACCCTTCTTGCCCTTTTTGGTTTTTGCAATTATTCTTTTAGATGTCTGATCTTCTTTACCATGGATCACCATCTCCTACAGTGTTCTCTCTTCTTACATTCCTAGGCTCTGGCTCGACTTGGTGGCACTGTTGAGTTCCCCCAGCCTGGAGCCCAGCAGCCTCTCTCCACTTTCCTATTGCTAATTACTTTGCTTTTGTTTAGGTTTCTTAGGGCTTACATGCAGAATTTCTTCTTTTCCAATGTTTTTACATTGGAAACGTCAAACTAAGCTTTTTGGAACTGCTTCTGTTGTGTGGGTTGTGAGAATTTCTGTGAGAACTTGATCAGCCCCTTCTGTCGTGCAGAAAGGGAGCAAACACAACTTGTGAGCCCTTTCCCACAATGTTCCGATCAGCCTTGGCGACACAGCCATATTAATGACAGGGATCGAGCACCATCTGACAGTATTTATCTGTTTCCGTCTTCCGTAGAAGTTACTAGCAATGGTGACGTACGGCAACAAAGCTAGAGCTGTCAGGAAAATACGTCTGAATTTCAGGGTTTTGCTAGATCACTAAGTGCAGTTTTAAAGCTACTGTCTAAAGATTCTGAAGGAGAATATAATTCTTTTGAATGTCATGGAAAACAAGTCTTTTGGAGCTTTCTATGCAAAACAGGCAAGGTGAGAACTCTGTGTTAGAATAATAATAATAATTTTCACATGGGCTTATTGCACGTATGAATGATAGAGACAAAACATATGAAATATTCTTAATCTGTGCATCTTATGTTCGGGTGCTGCTTTGGAGAGTTTAAGCAGAACCTCCGGTAATACCACAAGAGTATTTTGCTCAGATTATCAGCCCTATGAGAGAAAACATTGTTTAAAAAAGAAAAATTATCTATTTTGACATTTTAAACCATGTAAATATTGCAGATTCATTAGTTTCTACAATATGCAGACCTGTCTGAACTCTTTGGGGTCTGTTTTCCTTGTTTGATGGCTTCAGTAGTAAAAGCTCACTGCAAGGAAGAAGGGAATAATCTACCTTCCATGTTGGTGGTAGCTAGGATGAGAACTAGCAGGTTTAAACTGCAGCAAGATTTACATTTTACATTATATGTGAAGACAGTCTCACAGGAATGCTGGGGTCTGACCTAAATGTGTCAAACCTGCCTTGGGGAAGGAGGGGATCCCGGTGCTGGCTGCAAGTCCTGCTTGTCCTGTGAGTTCACAGTAGCTTACTCCTAACTGAGATCGAATATAAAAGCTGTGTAATATTATTTTAGATGTCTCACTGTTTTCTGCTTTAAGAATTAAAGTTGGCCAGAGGATGAGAGTTTGTAGTCACAATAATAGTTCCAGGTTTGCATGTATTTATTTTCTGTTCTGTGTCTTTCAACACAATGTCACGTACTGAAAAACCTCCATTTTCCAGTCATCTGCTCCACATATTTCCTTTATCGTTCTCTCATTTTGGAGTCAGGAGTGCCACACAGCCTGGCTGTTATAAGCTATTCCAGAAGAAATTAAATTCAGCAGAAACGACTCCACAAAGCGTTCTAGTTTCCACGAAGCTCTATATTGTGAAGAAATACATTTAGTCGAAATAGGCTTCACTCTAGTTGAAATGTAAAGCCACGACCTATCAAACTTCCATTGTCCAGCAAGGCTGTTTAAAGACATCACTTACTGTCAGATGGAGCTTTTGATTGCAAACGGAGCGAACTGGACCCGCAGAGCCGGTTCCCTCATCACGGAAGTCAATGGGAGTTTTGCTCCGCATTTATTTCACTGTTTACGGTTTCCAGCTCGTAATCCCAGTTCATACACACAGGCCTTTTGGTTTCAGTGAAAGAGGTGCATGAGTAAGGATTAACTCAGTGAAAAAAGCTAGCGTGAACAGGACCGTAACTTGTAAAAAAGAGTCGATTCACGTCTTTTACTCATCAATATTACGGTGAGAGAGCACTTCCTTGCTACAGAGAAAGTCATCGCAGTTAATTGGGAATCGCCCACTTTCACTGAAGTCCGGTGCATTTTTTAATGCTCATGAAGTAAATCCAAGTTTGCTGATCTTTTCCTAGCCACTACAGACCCCCCCCGCCAGTGATACCCATCAGTGTGGACACACTGCTAGTCTGAAATCCAGAACTTCAAAATTAGAGGACATTGCTTTGAAAAGTATTGGTACTAACACTGAATTACTTTTCATTTCTAAGGCAAAAATCTTGGGGTTTGTGTGTGTGTGTGAGAGATAACATTGAAACACCAGGAGCAACTATTTAAAATATTTCTCTGGCATCCAGACCAGGTAATTCCATCTTGAAAAGAAAATGTGGAAACTAACTTCCATTTTCGGTAGTGGATAGAGAGGCTGTTTATCTCTGTGGAGCATTAGACTTAAAATGTCTGCTTCTGTATATATTAAAAATATAGCTTAGCACAGTTAAATGTCCTTGAAACATGAATAATATATAATCTTTAATATACCATATAATTCCTAGATTCCACAAAGTATTACGTCCTCATGTAACTTCAGGGAAATCTAAAGGATTATTTGCATGTTTAAAGTTAAGCATCCCCCAAAATTTTTTGGTGGAGGTAGTACTGAGGCAGTGTTTCCCAGGGTTGTTGTCAAGGGGAGACAAAAGCGAATGTGAGAACACCTAACCTTGAAATGCTTGAAGGACCCCAGCGCTCTACACGAGAGCTCTTTGCCTCTTCCTGGCTTTCTGGCAAAGTATTCGTTTACCAAAGCTAGAATTTCATTCTTGAGCAAAAAACTCTGACCAGCGAGTGGTCAGCTTGCTGATTTCCACAAAATGGCATAGCATTACAGCCAGGACTTTCATTCCCTCCTGAAATAAATCTTGAATGTTCTCCTCGTTTGCCAGCCAGGTTCACCTGCTCGCTTATCTCAACAAGTTCCTTTATTCCAGTGCTATTTCGATCAATTTGTTATTCTTACCTGTAAGGATGGCTAGAACTGGAAATACCTTCAGCATCGTTGCAAACATCCTCTTGATGTTGGGAGAGAGAAGAGACCAGGTGCTGCTGCTGACTTCAACTAAAACTCAACTCTTTTTTTTTTTTTAAGTGGGTTTTTGTTTTCCTTATCAGCTGTGTATCAACACGTCAGTAAGCTTTTTCATTCTCCTCCTTTATCACATGTGTGCCTTTCTCCGACTAGCGGTGTGACTGTTCAGTTGAAACCATTTTATGGGGTTTGAGCGACAGAGGGTTTTGTAAATAATAAACCTTTGAATCAGAGAAGCCCAGATTCTCCTGCTTTTGCCAAGGCCTTGCAATATTTGCCGACAGAAGTACTTCCACCAAGTACAAGAGAAGTATTTGTGGAGCTATTTAACAGTCAATCTGATTACCAGTGTTGGAGTCAGGCCTAATAAGAATAAGGAATAATCTTTATTTCCTGTTTGTTCTAAAATTTCTTTTTAAAAATGGGCATGTGGAGATAATATGTTGTTAGTACATTTTCATTTTAAAACATATTTCTCATACAGTTTTATACAGAATGATTACATGGGACTCATGATTGCTGTGAAATTTCTGTATTAAACTCATCAGTAAGATAATACACTAATATAAAGATAAAATGAATATAATCTAAGCTGATAATAAAATCTGTTTCATCTAGTTTTAATCTATGAAGTTGGATGCTACTAATACAAAATGACAAGGTGAATATATTGATTTTTATTTAATAATACCTGATTTGGATAGTGAAAAAGCATCAGATGAAGGTTAAGACTTGAAAGAGCTACTTACAGTAATTTATAGTAGATTACTTTCTCCTTAGTGAATGCAAAACACCTGCTTTAGTCTGTGAAGCTCATTAGGAACTGAAGGTGCTCAGCTTCTTGCAGGAGCCAGCTTTGCTTTCTTTATTCCATGTCATTTGCTTGAGGCCAATTCAAAGCCCCAGGCTGCGATGGGAATAGCTGGTTCTGCGCACGCAGCCCGGTGTGAGCGAGTAGCTGAAGCCGTAACAGAGGGCAGCATTGCCTTTTGGATGTGTGCCTGCACCTAGGACCAAGGCAATTAAAATGGTCAGTGACTTTTTATCCATGCTGTGCTCGTTGAAAACATGGTTCTAGTTCATGCCTGATGCTCCCGTCTCTCAAGTGGCAGGCAACGGGGGGCCACCCTTTCCACGGCAGCCGGGTAAGCCCTTTTCGCAGGTGGGGCTCAGCATCTGGCCATGTGTGGTTGGAGAGGAGAAATATGCCCAGGCTCTCCATCATCTCTTATGTGATGTGGTGGTAGATTCTTCAGCGCAGAAGTGGGGAGTTACTGGTTACATCAGTTACGACTGGGATCAGGTTTATGGACGTAGGTGAATTTTATTCTGCCAGATACTTCTGTGCATGGCAGATGCCTAAATAATCTCCGGGCAGATCAGAGAACCGTAGAATCACAGAATCACAGAATGGTTTGGGTTAGAAGGGATCTTATAGATCATCTGGTTCCAACCCCCCTTCCATGAGCAGGGACATCTTCCACCAGATGAGGTTGCTCAGAGCCCCGTCCAACCTGGCCTTGAACACTGCCAGGGAGGGGGCAGCCACAGCTTCTCTGGGCAACCTCTGCCAGTGCCTCATCACCCTCATAGTAAAGGATTTCTTTCTTTAATTTAATCTAAATCTCCCCTCTTTCAGCTTGAAGCCATTACCCTTTGTCCTATCACTCCATGCCCTTGTAAAAGTCCCTCTCCTGTTTTCTTGTAGGCCCCTTCAGGTACTGGAAGGCTGCAATAAGGTGCCCCTGGAGCCTTCTCTTCAGATGTCAGGGTTTGATTATATACTTATATAAGCCATCTCCAAAAGTTCTATAGAAGATGTCTTTTCCTTAGTTCTGACTGCCTGTGCAGCCTGCTCTGGGTGACCCTGCTTCAGAAGGGGGGTTGGACGAGAAGACCCACAGAGGTCCATTCCAACCCCGACCATTCTGGGATTCTGTGATTTTGTGACTGTTGGCACTTCACATAGCATTCCCACAGGGTGGGCAGAACTTGCCTGTTAGTGAGGGGGAGGACAAGAATTGGAACAGTTAAATGTCTCATCCAACGATGCCTGGGTGACCCAGAGTCCCAAAAGGAATATGTACATTGAAAGACTGAAATTCAAACTCAGGTTTCTTCCAGATGGGAAAAGTGTTTAGATTCACCTTCACTAAAGAAGCATGGAGGGATCCCAAATCCACGTAAGTTCTCACTAGCTTTCCCCGGGTCAGCCTAAGATGGGAGCTGCTGCTGTTTTCTGGCCATGTAGCTATGGATGAGCACGAGCGATCTGAACATGAGCACAACCTATGGACCCATTTCAGTGATCGCCTGTGGCAGCTCCGTGATACCCAGAAAGAGTCTGACTGGTAGCTGACAGACCAGTGATCCTTTGCAAAAGGCAGCAATTTTCAAGAAGATGCAAAAAAAGTTGCCTTCCCCCCCTCCCCCCAGGTCAGCACACACCTGCATGATGTTATGTCCTTACCACAACATCAGCGTGTCCTCTAATTCCCTCCCATTTATCAACACCAAAGTCCTTTCTCTGGCACTTAAGGCAGCCTCAGCTAATATATATTTTCTCCCTATTATATTCATTTTTTTGTGAATTAAGGCTGTGAAAGATTCCTGGAGGCTGAAATGCTTGGTTTGACCAGAGAACAGGAGCCAATAACAGGACTTCTGCACTAATATGCGCCAGGTTAAGCTTGGGACGCAGGGCTGAGATTACCAATTATGGAGCTGTAGATCTTGTAACGAATGATTATAGCCATCAATCCTGTTTGTTACAGAGGATACTGACCACTGGTAGCATTAAATCTTGACAAGTACCAGCCCGGGGCTCATTTCACATCATCAAACCAGAAACGTGTACCCTGATGCTCATCTCCCAAGCCACACAGGGTTGTTCTCCTGTGAAGGTGATAGATGGTACTTGTCAGCTGCTGGTTTTTTCTTCTAGCCCATTGCTACTGGAGCAGCGTTGCCAGTTCAAATGTCACCTTAGGAAAAGAACTGAACACAGAAAGCAAAATCAGGTTTGGTTTGATGATGGTTAAGTTACAGTGGGAGATGAAGAAGTTCTTCTTTACACTGCTGGCCCTCGGCTAAGAGGAGAGAACAGCCCAGAGCGCAGCAACAGCCGCAGTCACTTTGCCGTGGGTGGAGCAAAGGCTCTTATCTGGAGATTAAATGGAAGGGGCTAGTACCAGGAACCGTATGTTAACAGACTCTGTGAGTCAAATCTGTGTACACTGAAACCTACTCAGAAATGTTCCCTTCCAAGCAACTCCCTTGTGTTCGCTCTACAAACAGAAGTGCCAGTCATTCAAAAATGAAGCCCAGAGGCACACCCAGAGCAAGGCAGCATTGCCCAGCCAAGCACTGCTGTGGTATTCAGGGATCGCTTCCGTCAGCCTGAAGCCTAATGAAAAAACTTCCTGTAGAATTCCAGGTTTAACCTGACAAAGCTCAGCAGCACTTCAACCGTTTTGTCTTCCTGAAATATGCTAAAAATGTGATTGTTCAAAGACACCAAACCCAGCATAACGTGATGTACAAAGCTCTCTGGGTCAGTATCACATCTGATTGCTGGGGATGAAGAATGTAGTTAAAGATTCAACCAAGTACAGTAAAAGAGCTGCTTTAAGCCTCCAAATGCATCATTAGGTTGACTTTCAAATGCACTTTACAGTAGTTTGCTTGCTTATTGCACAGCCTCATTTGTTGTCTAAGAAGTATTTATAAGCTTTTGCTGGAGTGTTTGCTGCCTGGAAGTTAATTAATGAACTCACTGTTGTTTCCAAGCTCAAAGAGAATGAAAGTCTATAAAGGTACCGATAATATAAACTCTTCTGAGGAGAGCACCATGGTTTGTCACCTCAGAATAACTTGATCAGAAATATTCTTAATCCTCTGTATCCACTTCCCAGAAAAGGCACAGCTTATGATAAACAAACAGAATACCATTTCCATATAAAGGTGCTGGATGGGTCTCTTTTGTATTATCCATTTTCTCACTCTAGAAGAAGTAGTTTTTACTTTTAGCCATGCAAAAGGCAGGCTCCCCTAGAGCAAACTCTTTATCCCACAAGCTTTCCTCTTTCTACGGGAAAAAGAGCTGAAAGCGATACAGCAGCTCCGTGATTGCCAGGAGGTCAGAGGGCTGCATGGCCAGGCACCAGCACTCTGGACTGGGTTTGGTGGGCTCGTACCTGGGCTCTCTGACTTCCCTCACACGGTTCTTTGCTAGCCAGCATCTCAAAGTGGGATTCCTGGGCACGGCAGAGCGGCGTGGGCTGACGCGTCACATCTGGCTGTCCTGCCTTCGCAGGTCCCTGTCCCGATGGCGTGAAGGCTGTCGGGTCAGTGTTGTGGGGGTATCCTCGGTGGATCTGGCAGGCCTAAGCATGCCTCCTTTCTATCCTGCTTGCCAGTTAGTGGCTTTATCCCCAGAGATAAGCTTTGCCTTTCTGCAAGTAGTGTGTATCGCTTTATGCTGAATTCCAGCTAGATCTCCCGTGCTCTGCATGGTTGTCGTGGCTCCTGCTTTGACAAGTGATCTGTCAAGGCATGGGCTGGCAATTCAACAGGTGAGTCTGTGCTGAAGTCGGTAGCCCAGGGTGCAGCTAGGGCTGCTCGTCAGTGCTCGAGGTTTTTCGTTTTTCCCTTAAACTTACTGAAATCCAGTGAAAGGGACAGAGAAAGCCACAGAATCATAGAATCATAGAAAGTTTTGGGTTGGAAGGGACCCCTAGAGGTCATCTAGTCCAACCCCCCCGCAGCGAGCAGGGACACCGCTAACTACATCAGGTTGCTCAGAGCCCTGTCCAACCTGGCCTTGAATGTTTCCAGGGATGGGGCCTCCACTACCTCTCTGGGCAACCCGTTCCAGCCATTTGAGCATCCAGCATCATCCAGCATCATCTTTATCAGAGTAAGCATGGATGGCAGTGTTCTGGCCCTGTCCTGGCTGGGGAGAGTCTGCCCGTCCTTGACGTGCCCCTGGCAGTTTCGGGTGGACGTAAGCACTTTCCACTGCCTGTCAGGGACTGGGGTGTTGTTGGGTGCAGACAGGCATCACCCCAAAGCTGGCTGCTCACCAGCGTGTGAAGGAGAAACACCTGGGGAGCACTTTGACAATGTATGAATTTTTATTTTATACACGAGCACTAGTAAGCCCGGGTTTATCAGCACTGCTCTCCCCATCAGCAGCTGTGACATGACCCCAGACTGCTCTGGAATTTGAAGGTGCCCTGATTCCCTTCCTGCATCCTTCCCACCACAACCTCATGCTTCCCATGTCCCTATTTTGGTATTGACCCCACTGGCATTTCCAGCACAACCCTGTGATTTCTGTCCCGCTCCTCAGAGAAGCCGTGGGCTGTGCGAGTCAGCTGGAGGACTCCATGGGAGAGCGAGGGGACTGAGCTGCTTCCCCAGCACAATGTCCATCGAGCCATCCGAATCATGTAGCTCACCCCCCAACACCAAGGCTGCTTTCATCGCTGTAATTGCTTCGCTGATCCTGCTCACGATGGCTCTTTTTGCTTATGGCAGGGGTGACCGTAAAATTACACACAGCTCCCCAGAGAAGGCTGCCTTCACACCACCATGTGCTGGCCTCAGCTGTCTGTGGAGGAACATCTGTAAAGAGCCCTTTGTGGAGATACAGTCTGGAAGTTTTCAGGAAAAAATCCTAGGTGATAACTGTGGAATCCAAGACAATTGTGTGTCCCTGTAAAAGCTGCAGAGGATAAATACTGCCCAGCCACAAAAGTGCAGCCCCCTGCCAGACACCCCAGGAGGCACCTAAATGATCTTTATCACCTGAACATTGTCCCAAGTGGGTGACTGGCTGTGCCCGTCTGCCCACAATATTTCTGCTGCTGCGAGGAGAATCACACCTGACAGAAGCGGGATGTGGGAGAGCGAAGAACTTTTGCAGCCAGCCGCTGCTCCTGTCCCACTGTGGAGGATGCTCCTGGGTGCTGTGGGGATGGCACTGCTGCCTCCACATTTCTTGTCCATTGCTTGGCCATTGGGGTAGTTTGGATGTTTTAGATTTCTCCAGAACGTGGCAGGCAGTTAATTCAGTTGGATTTTGTTAAGAGCAGGTAAAATTCTAGACCTCTGCCATCTGATCTGACTCGTTGGACAGACACAGAGGGTGTAGAAAGTTTTCTTATCCTGTATCCGCAGTGGGAAGTTGTTGCCTGCTACAGCTGAAGGGATTTGTTTGTGTGCAGCACATTGCAATAGAGCTCTAACACCCGTCACCACCACGGTGTTTATTTAGCCATGCAAGTCCCACATGAAATCGGTGTGTATGTGAGCACCTGGATAAATTTGTGGATCTGGCTCAGGCCTTTTCAGCTGATAGTAACACTCCCCCTGTCTTCCCTGCCTTCTGTCCTGAGAAAAGCATAAAAAGGCAGAGAAACGGCTGCTCGTGATGCTGCCCTGGACCTCCTGCGGATGCTGGTGTAGCACCCACGGGACCCAGGGCCAGGCTGCCTTGGGTTCTGCTGGGCTAGGACGATGGGAGTGCTGGAGAGAGTTGTCTTGCAGGAGCAGAGTGATGGTTCTGCGGCAGTTGTGCTGTTCCTATCAATGGTAAGTTCTACCCCCTCGTCTGGCGCGTGAGCTGTGCACCGCGGGCACAGGCAAAGGAATGACTTTCTAACAAAAAGTGCCACCATCAAACAAGCCATTTATGCGCTGTGGCTCAGGTGTCAAAACCAAAGCAAGCTCTCCGCTGCATGATAAATCACAGTAAAGTGGTTCTGTCTTTGTAGAATTGCTCTTCCCTTGAATTTGCATTGGCTGCATAACCTTTGCACTGCATATCATTAACTCTTGTTGTTACGTCTTTTTTTCACCACTTGTTCTTTTTCATGAAGTTTCAAAATTGAAGCTAATAAGGCAAAACAAAATGGAAAATTCACATTTGGCATCTGGAGATTAAACTGTCTATCAACCTTGTCAGAGGGAAAGGTCTCTTTTCTGATCATCATTTGCATTTTCATAGGTTAATTTCTGAAACCGTTAAGTGGTACTGTTCCTGGAGTTTGGCAGCATTTGTTGTACTTGTCTAAAATGAAAAATACTTTCAGCTTAAGACTGCATATAACGGTATAATTTATACGGTACCTGTTTGCCTGAAGAGGTATGATAATGTGATTTTAGGATTATGGTGCCAAATGAAAACCTGGCATAAGATTCATGCAATTGTGCTGAACCCTGCGGTTTCCACCTGCTTCTGCTGTCTCTGAAACGGAGGGTTTAGGTGGATAGATGTTAAAACAATGCTAGTGTTTGGTGCTTTTCAAACACACCAATTCGTGCTGTCAAATAAATACAAGGCAATCTCTTTCTTTATTTTAAGAAAATAGCCAGTTTTTAATTCTCAGTGTTTCAAGCAAATGCTTGGACACAGTGGCCTCAGTGCTGACCTCAGCTGCTCCCTACTCCAGGTAGGGAGGAATTGCTAAAATCTCTTTGCTTTTGGCGTGCTCCAAGAGACTGAAGCAGCCTCTGGTGTCTGAGCATTGTGTTGCCTGCCCGAGTTTCACCTGGGTGCTAATCCTTTTCATTTTACTTCCTGCGACTGGCTCCTGAAGCGAACTGAAGTCTCTGGGAGAAGCTGTTGTGTGTCCAGGCTCAGCAACTCGGCTGCCCCTGAGGGGAGCCCACATTCAGCGAGACCGCGCGGCCTTTTTCTTGGGGAGGTGGGATAATAGTTGTATATGCCATTGATTATTAATACTTGCATAGCTCGTTTTCCCTCAGCTGCCCTTGTCCAGGAATGTGTGCCGTGGGGTCCCGGGCATGGCTGGAGCCTGGCTTTGCCTCCTGGCAGCTGGCTTCCCACTGCTGCTCCAGCCCCAGCTCCTCGAGGCCCACCTCGGGGCGTTTCCTTGGGAGACTCCAGATTCCCCAAAGCTGGGCAGTACTTTGGAAATGCTGTGATATCTTAAGGTGGGCAAGCTAATGAGCGGCGAACTAAGAGGCGACCTTATAAATGCTTATAAATATCTCAAGGGTGGGTGTCAGGACGGGCCCAGCCTCTTCTCAGTGGTGCCCAGCAACAGGACAAGGGGCAACGGGCACAAACTGAAGCAGAGAAAGTTCCAGCTGAACATGAGGAAGAACTTCTTCCCTCTGAGGGTGACGGAGCCCTGGAACAGGCTGCCC
>Ga0065711_1038975_pt1 | contig 18242 bp, 5 predicted proteins | sample Hoacrofraction12_FD_59098 | JGI IMG/M metagenome (GOLD analysis project Ga0065711, IMG submission 59098) | Hoatzin crop microbial communities from Cojedes, Venezuela - Epithelial fraction 12 v2 (version 2) | ecosystem: Host-associated > Birds > Digestive system > Esophagus > Crop | place... | reverse complement strand
GAACCTCATCAGGTTCCTCTCTGCCCAGCTTTCCAGCCTATCCAGGTCACGCTGAATGACAGCACAGCCTTCTGGTGTATCTACCACACCTCCCAGTTTGGTGTCATCAGAAAACTTGCTGAGGGTACATCACTGATGGACTCTATCAATATAAACTCTGTGCTGGTTTTGGCTGGGGTAGACTTAACTTTCTTCCTAGTAGCCAGTATGAGGCTATGTTTTGGATTTGGGCTGAAAACAGAGGGATGTTTTTGTTATCACTGAGCAGTGCTTACACAGAGTCAAGGCCTTTTCACATCACCCCACCAGTGAGTAGGCTGGGGATGCACGGGAAGCTGGGAGGGGACAGAGCTGGGACAGCTGACCCCATCTGGCCAAAGGGCTATTCCATGCCCTATGATGTCATGCACAGCATATAAAACTGGGGAAGAAAGAAGGAAGGGGGGGACGTTCAGAGTGATGGCATTTGTCTTCCCAAGTCACCATTACACATGATAGAGCCCTGCTTTCCTGGAGAACACCTGCCTGCCGATGGGAAGCAGGGAATGAAGTCCTTGTTTTCCTTTGCTTCTGTGCATGGCTTTTGCTGTACCTATTAGACTGTCTTTATCTCAACCCATGAGTTTTCTCAGTTTTACCCTTCTAATTCTCTCCCTCATCCCACCAGGGGCGAGTGAGCAAGTGGCTCTGTGGTGCTTGGTTGCCCACCTGGGCTAAACCACAACAGTTCTTATCAATATCTTTAGCATTTATCTGTTTATCAATATAAACTCTTTTATACTGATAACTCTCTACCCATGATTTGCATTTGGTGAAAGCTGTATCACAAAATTTTATTTTGCTTTTGACAACTTCAGAAAACCTCTCACAGTTCTGTGATTAAAGCATGCAAAAATCTAAGTTACAGCCATCTCCAGTTCATAAAACTCACCAGAGTAACATTAAAAAAAAACAAAACCAAGAATGCAATAAAAATAGCATTATCACTTCTTTAAGCTCTAATGAAATTTCAGGGGTGGGGGGGTGGAACTGGAGCAAGATCATCTTATATATGGTAAGGGCACTCACCTGGGAAGTGGATCTTGGATGGGCTTTCTATTTTTTCCAGTGAATAATGAATTAACTTAAAGACAGAATATGGATAGTGAATTCATTTTAAGACAGAAGAATTCCATGAAGCAGGAAGCACAGCTTATGATTTCCTCCTTCAGGTAAGTGTCCTGGGCACTAGGCTAGGTAACTAACCACACAACATTTCTTCTCATTCCAGTATCTTTCATCTCTCATTCAGCACCTATCTTTTAAGAGCCTAATTTCTTCATTAAATCAAGGTATAAACCTGTTGCTAACCTTTGTGAAGTTTGCATTTGAAGGAAGTGAGTGCAGCACATCAGTCAAGTTGGGATAGGAATTTAGTCAGCTAGTCAGAGCTTGGCAAGAATAAATTGCATAGGACCATGTTGCTGTGTACCTGTAAATTTTGTTCATTATTGAAGTATTTTTAAAACTCACCACCACTTTATTATATTTTGACCAGACTGTTTTATCCAGGTTAAAGTCTGTCAAACACTGGGAAAATGATAAAATCTGAGTTTGATTAATAAATAAGAGAAAAAAAGAAATGTGAGTGCTGGCAGTATCCCACGTGTTTCAGAATCTCTCTTACCCATGAGTTGACAAGACAGCTCTCCTACTTCTCTGTCTGTGAAACTGGATACCTCTTCTTCAAAACAATGTCTAAGATTGGGGAAAAAGTTTTGTAAGGAATGGATTTTTAAATCTGCTTAGGCATTTACAGATGTCTCTAGCTTTTTGAGATTCTGTCTCTTCTTTATATATAACTTCGGGTGTTTCAATATTACTAAAATGCTATTTGGGTTTTATGGACACTTTGGGTAGAAGTATATTGTCACCTTGCTAAATAGAATTTTTAAGACAGTGGGGTTTTTTTTCCAAGATGAAGTGACTGAAAATTCTTGATGTTGCTGAATAAAACACACACTTCTAAATCACTTTAAATCCCAACAGCTGATTAGCAACTGATTCTTGGATTGGAAGACACCCAGTTCTTCTGCAGGAAAATAAGGCAGATGAGACAGTGGCACAGTCTTTCTCAGTAACAGTTGTGTTTGCTCTAGAGAGTGTACATTTGACACTGCACTTGCATTGTTTTTCTTACGTAGCACGATTCCTAAAACTTCCAGAGAATGCTTAATACAGAAGAGCTAGCAAGTAAGCAGGCCAACTAAAGAAGCACGTACCTCAGGCCTGCCATTTGATCATGTATCCCTGCTAGAAATCACTTCTGCACAGTTAAAATGGCTATAAAGAATAAAACTTTGCTTTAGCCCATCACTATTGTGTTCGATTTAACAAGTACTTTCATTTTTCAGCTGCCGCAAATATTAAACAAGAATCATAAAATCACTCTTGGGACTATCACAGTTACATCTGCACTGCTTTCTTGTATGATGTCAGCCTTTGTGAGGTAAGAATGTCAGTCATCTTTTCATCCATTGTTTTCATCCTTTTGGTCAAAATCTGGCGTATGTTATACTATAAATTGAGTTACAATATATACAGTGTATCTGAGGTCAAACACCCCGTCTTATGATCGGTGTGACAACTTATCAGATAATGACCTTTTTTCACTCATTACGTATCTAAGAAATAGCACCATTAAAATTCATATATATCCACCAGCATAAAAAGAAATTAGATAATTGAACGGAAGTTTCAGTAGGCTTAGCAATGTATAATAACAAATCAATTTTCATCTAGCATGGACTGTCCATGTTTTACATTAAGATGTATTACTACTTCTGAGAGTTTACACCTGCTGTCTTTTCCCAGCATACAAAATGTATTTGGACATTCTTTCTGATCCCTTGCTTACTCCTGTATTTAATTATACTTCAGCTTTGAACTTTACAATGCAAGATGGTCATTAGTAAAATTCTAGAATTTCATAACTAAATTAAATTATATAAGTGGGAAGAGAAATGGCTATTGACCTCTGCATTCATCATGTGTAATACCACCAGATTCTGGAAAAAGGTCTCCTATGGAATTCAACTGCTCTGCATTTCACAGTCAAAAAGTGCAGAAGTATGCGGTCACTTGGGTGGTGTCAAGCTGAGTTAAGGAGAAGATCAGGTGTCAGTAATGAATATTCCAGTTCTGTTACAGAAATAACAGTCTGGTGAATACTCTAGTTCTGTTACACAAATAACAGTCTGGACAGCTAAAACAATCTCAGTCCGGAAAATAAGCATCTCGAGCTCTCTGCATTTCTTATAAAACCAAACAGTCTCCAAAGCCTGTATTTGCAAACAGTGTGCAAGACTTTTTTTCCCAATCATTAACACTTGCTCAGCACTCTAATATGTAGATGTGCTGTGTTCAGAAATCCCACAGAAACCACCAGCGTTGACCTTTTCACCTGGCTGCTCTTGGAGTATCTGCATCAGCATACACCTTCATAATGGCAGGATTACATTAATTCCAATAACATGAACAGCAAACAGCACTAAAGGGGAGAACTACATGCTTAATTTGTAGTTCACCCTCAGTAATTCTGGGAAAATGTATTTGAACATTAACCAAAATTCAGTTGCAATGATACGTAAAGTAGACATCACCCATGTCATTTGTTCCTGAATATGTTCTTAAACTAAGGCTTCAGTAAATATTTTAAATCCCTGTTCTCACATTCTTTTGACAGTATCACCTCTTTCTCCCACCTCTCCTTTTGAAAATGCTAGAAATTCTTTCTCAGCACAGCAGATGAAGTACAGAAAATGCTACATCAGATTAAAAAAATCCAACCTAGGAAAAGATGTGATCAGCTGAGACAACTACAAAAGCATCCTGGCAAGGCCCTACTTCCCACAGTCATAGAACTTACTTTTTCTCCAGCACTAAACACACTTCGAGCACCACTAAACTGGCCAGTCTTTAATAGATTTGAACCACTCTTGAGGCAGAAGTTTTAATGCCCATTACAAAGAGTATATCTCTAATAAAATTTGCATAAATTGCAAGCTCTTCAGAGCAGTAATAATTCAGAAGCATTTAGAAACACTCTACTAAGTGGCAGCCGTTACCAGAAAAAAAAAATTAACACTAATTTATTTCAGAAAATATCTCTACATTTATATATTTAACTTAAGGGTTATATTTACAGGACGTTATTCTACATGTTGAAAACAGAAGTTGCATACCTTTCCCTGTTCCTCATCCACACAATACATACAGTATCTGTAGACTTGTAATTCTTCTCTTTTAAAGAAAGTTCTCTTGTGAATCCTAACTCTGCAGACTTATCCATATAATAAATATGGCCTAGCATCTTTTAAAAAGTGCCAAAACTTATTAAAGCTGAAACAAAACAGGAGTAGTTATATCTAGCTTAATTATAGACATATCTGTTATTTGGGAACATGTAGCACAGTGACAACAGCAAATGACATTTAGTGTTCTTCCTGTTTATACTGGTTGTGGGCTGAGAGCTAAAAAGAAGCTCTGCCAACGTGCACCCAGTGAATCTGCCAGCATAGGACTGCAGTTGGACATCTTCCTTTCCCTAAGACTGAATTACCCATCTCTTAATAATCAGCCTAAACTAAGTTCCGGTACTGGCTGTTACAGTGTAATCTAGTGCTCAAAACACACAATTCCCACAATAATCTAAAGAGCAGGTGGATGCACACAATTGAAGCATAAATTTGTTCTAAGTAGACATTTGTTGTGTTTTGGCAGGATTTTTAGATTATCTTAATAATCTAACTTGTACTGTGACTGTAGTGATGGTAAGCCTTCTGGTCTATGAAGAAAAAACCTAAAAGACCAAGGCATCAGGGTACGTCTACACTGCACAACGCCCTTTGCCCAGCTTCCTCAGAATGAGGACCCGCTCGGAGCAGTTTCCCTTACCCATGCTGATTCTAAACCCTGTGCCGTATCTCCCTCCAGCACTATACTAAAGGATAGACACTATGTACTGAAGCTGAGAACAGGATCAAAAGTATGTGTGTACCTTTACCATACACCATGCCGGAGCACAACACATCAACTGTCTTCTACACTGAGAACACATTTTCAGTTAAACAAAACACAAACATGCACACATTCTCACATAGATATATTAAAAGGGACAAATAACTGATATTTGATGGTAAAATAATTCTCAGCACTGTTTCTGCATGCTTAGTGTTTACTACGGTTCATACAAAGAGCTAACAGGATTCTTCACTTGACTGCTCTAAGAGCTCCCTCTGCTGTTATACAGAAAAACTAACAGAAAACACGTTCCATTAGCCTTGTCTTTTCCATCCTGAAGTAGAGAATTTTCAAACACTCCATCCTGTGAATCGACATGATTTTCTGAGATAACTTTTCACACTTTTTTTTCTGCACAAGTAACTGCTGTCTTATTCCAGTCTTCCAAAGTGCAGACAGTATAATTTAGAATAATCTCTTTCAATGCATCTAAGAGAAAAAACCAACTGCATACAAAGACCTGCATTTGCCTTAATACACTTTGTACTATTCATATTAAGCATACTGCACAAATCATTCACTGTTTTTTTAGATGCATTATAAATCCTAAAACTGAGGGGGGAGGAAAAGAAAGCAAGCTGATCAAATTAGAGACCCACAAGAATAACAGTGTTTATTGTAATTAAAAAAGATCACAGGCTAAAATCTCTGATTGCACTCAGAATCACTTCTGAAACCCATAAGAGCAATAGAATGACAGGGGAGTTGCAGGCACTGAAGTTCAGGGCAGTTTACTGAAGCAAGACACAATAAGCAAAATGGACGCAAATAACCATCCCTGGATCCAGAAAAGCTAATTTTCAGAAATCTTATCTTTAAATTTAAGCACTTTTCTTCGCTCAGTCCAGGCAGTAGTCTCAGGATCTGGCACTTGCTGCCCATGTGATTTGTTGCAGCTGTCTGCACCAAAGGGTGCTCTGCGCAACAGTAGAGGGTGAACCTGTGTGCGAGTGCAAGCAGGATGGGTCCTCAAATCCGACACAGTGACCCTCATCCCTGCGGGAGCTCCAGAAGATGTGAGAGTGCACAGTTCAGCTCGCTGCAAAGGAAAAGCTTTTATTCAGATCACAGTATAAACTAGGAGCACTGAATCCAAAGTAATTTATAGGCTAAAATGGGAGTTGAATTAAAATTTCAAGTTTGAAAGTTTGTTATTAAAATTTTGCTGTACTTACTTTTCTTGCTCATTTCCTCCAACAGCTCAAAATTGTGCTTTTCGTGATCAGCTGAGATAAAAGACAGGATCGTAGCTCCCATAGATGAAAATGGGTGTTTTCTAGTCCACTATTGACTGAGACAGCGAATTAATGCAGCGCTAGGACAGTTCTCCAACAGAAAGAAGTAATCATCTGAAAATCAAATACCAAGATTATTATGTATTTGCATACGATTACCTCTCCCTTTCCTCACCGTAAAAACCCACAATGATCTTGACTGATTTCTCTGAACACTGTGGAAAAGCTAGTGGACACATTAAAACCTAACCTTCTTTTACTTGAAAAAAAAAAGTAAAGAATATGCATTTCCAGTAATTATTTCAGAAATCTCATAGAATGAGAAAATCAACAAACATTAGAAGAGATGATAACCTGAAAATCCTTCCTTCAAATTATCTGAAATATGGCCAGGAAATAAAATAAGAATGAAAAGCTGTAACTTAACTGACAATAACAGTCTAGGCAAGAATACATATAGAAGAAAAAAAAGACACTGCCAGAAGGCAGCTAAGTAGAAAGGAACCTAAGAGAGAGCACAGGGCACCCTTCTTTTCTTTCATCATTTGATTAATGAACTCATGATCTACCAGAGAGAGCCACATTAATCTTGGTTTTAGAACTGTAGGCTCTGAGAACCTCCACAGCCTTCTGCTGGACCCCTTGACAAAATGCTGTGGAGATTTTCCAGCAAGTGTACAAAAAGAAATTCCTTACTTCACCAGAGCAAACATATATTATGATAAAATACATATGGGCATTTTAACAGTGCTCTTGACATCTCAGTAAACAAAATTACAAAAGTTCAGATATTTGTATTCACTTCAAAAGCTTTCTATACAAATATGGTCAAAAACATCACCATTAAACCTGATATATATTGTAGAACAATCATGAAAGACAATGCAAGCACCTTACTAAAGAAAAATGCTCCAGTTGCTGAATATAATCCATTGCTCCAGAAATTCGGCCCTGTTTACATAGGCACAGAGCAACTTCTTTGTGTGTGTGCCACACTGACCATACACGACCTGACCCAAAGCCAGGCATTTTGGCTCATTGCTTGGTTCCACTTTGCCATAGTCATAAATAATACCTCCTACTGCCTAGGAAAATGTTAACATGAAGACAATAAGGTAATAAAACAAACCAGAATTACTAAGGTGTTCTGTAACTTTGGAATATTTCCTGAAACTAGGAAAAAGGAAGAAAAAAAACCCCAGAACATGATACGTTATACAAACACTATATAAATACACATATACATAGATAAAATAGTTGGGTGATAGCAATCTAGTCAAAAAGCCCAAACATTGAGAATACACAGCTTTAAAATGTACATTTTTAAACCTAGTATATCTTGATCACACCATTTTGCAGTATGAAACAGCAATTCTGTTTCCACACATCCCATTACATCTCTTCTGCCTCACTACCTAGTGCTTCTGACAGTGTCCATAATTTAAACTTTGAGAAACTTAGGAGTGAGTTATCTATGGGCAACTGGAAGGATAAATTAACTATCTTTTAATGTATGTCTTATAAAAGATTGTGATTTGGGAAGGACCAATCTAATTAATCAATGGTCAGAACCAGGAGAGTGCTATTTCTGAGTAATAGTTACACAGCAGGCCATACGAGATGAGTTCATGAACTAATTCCTGTTTTCAGTATCAAGGTATTATACTAGCAATGAGATCCAGGCACCTAGAAGGAGATGGTTGCATTCCTGGGATTTTCAAAAGCATCTAATGTCCAGTTTCCTCCAGGCATCTAGACACTTTTGAAAAACCCTCAAGTTGTACATTTTCATCTGTACACACAGAAATATATTTAAGATTAACTTGTCAGTTTTCACAACACACGGAACTGCTGGTCTCTTCAATTTCAGTCCCAGGCACAAAGAACCTCTGAAAATGTATAAACAGTTGACTTAATGTGCATGGCTGCAACAACAGCACTTTTTACAAACACCAAAAGGGCCACACAAAGAATGTGTCCTGGAAGGACTGCATTCAATATGATGTATTAACCATGATATTGCAAATTGCTAATGCAGAGCATAATACCCATATTGTTTTTAACTTTCAAAATAGTGAATCTTCAGCCATTTTACTAGGGACATCAAGACCTGAAATACAAAACATAGTAATGTGCTTATCCTACACTGTTATCTCCACAAGCAAATAGGAACTAAGAGTGTTTAAGCATTTAAAAAACAAAACAAAATAAACCAACCAACCACTAACTTTATCAACTGATACATTTATATGAAAACATATTTTTTAAAACTGAGAACATTTTCTTTTTTTTTTTTTTTAAATGTTTTGGTTTGGCCTGGATAAATGCCAGATGCCCACCAAAACCACTCTATCACTCCCCTTCTCAGCTGGACAGGGGACAGGAAATACGATGAAAGGCTCGAGGGTCGAGATGAGGACAGGGAGAAATCGCTCACCAATTACCGTCACGGACAAAACAGACTGAACTTGGGGAGAAAAGGGAGTTTATCACCATTCAAATCAGAGTAGGATAGTGAGAAACACATCCAGATCTTAAAACACCTTCCCCCCACTCCTCCCTTCTTCTCAGGCTCAGCTTCACTCCCCGTTTCTCTCCCTCCTCCCCCTGCAGGGAGACGGGCAATGGGGGTTACGGTCAGTTCATCACACACTGTCTGTGCCGCTCCTTCCTCCTCAGGGGGAGGAATCCTCACACACTTCCCCTGCTCCAGTGTGAGGTCCCTCTCATTGGAGACAGTTCTCCACAAACTTCTCCAACGTGAGTCCTTCCCACGGGCTGCAGCTCTTCACGAACTGCCCCAGCATGGATCCCTTCCCACGGGGTGCAGTCCTTCAGGAACAGGCTGCTCCAGCGTGGGTCCCCCACAGGGTCACAAGTCCTGCCAGCAAACCTGCTCCAGCATAGGCTCCTCTCATTTCATGGGTCCACAGGTCCTGGCAGGAGCCTGCTCCAGCGTGGGCTTCCCACGGGGTCACAGCCTCCTTCAGGCATCCACCTGCTCCGGCGTGGGGTCCCTTCCATGGGCTGCAGGTGGATATCTGCTCCACTGTGGACCTCCATGGGCTGCAGGGGCACAACCTGCCTCACCATGGTCTTCATCACAAGCTGCAGGGGAAAAATCTCTGCTCTGGCCTCTGGAGCACCTCCTCCCCCTCCTTCTTCACTGACCTTGGTGTCTGCACAGTTGTTTCTCTCATTTAATCTCACTCCTCTCTCCCAACTACTGCTTCACCGCAGTTTTGGGTTTTTTTTTTTCCCCCCTTCTTACATACGTTATCCCAGAGGCGCTACCACTGTCGCTGATTGGCTTGGCCTTGGCCAGCAGCTGGTCCGTCTTGGAGCCGGCTGGCATTGGCTCTATCAGATATGGGGGAAGCTTCTAGAAGCTTCTCACAGAAGCCACCCCTAGAGCCCCCCTGCTACCAAAACCTTGCCACGCAAACCCATAACATTAAAGAACTGAAACAATCTCCTTAAAAAGATAATTTAGGGAACACCTTTTAGAGCATCAGTTAAACCCAGTTTTCCCTTCAATGCCCTCAGAGTTCAGCAGGCGGGAATAAAAGACACTATTTTAAATACCAGAGTCTTAGTCCACTATTGCTGATTGTCTAATCTCACACTCTCATTCTCCATCATTCTGACATTTCATTTTTAATGACTTTACGTCTTTCATCTTTTTTATTTTTCATGATTGGAGAGAGGAAATCTTGCAGGGTGACAATCTTGTCCGATTTTGCCCAGACAGAAACATCATTTGCAACTAACACAATTCTAGTGTATCTGTGGACAGTTAGAGGGAAAGATGGATGTGATCAGCACAGTTATCCAAATCAAGAAATCTTCATCATGGTATCAACAGTATCTATGTTAATAATTGATTAATGTATAGAACCTAATCCATATGATTAAAAAAAATCTATGTAATGTAATAAACACATCTAAATTAAAAATATTTGTAGATATGCATTTGAACATGAACTTTCACCTTTTCTCTTTTCACTTCAGTTGTATCTCGTACTGCCAGTAAGTGCAGGAGTTCTAACTTAGGGTTTTTCTGCCGAAGGATACACCTTTTTCCCTTTCCTTTTTTGATTCCAGCACCTGTCTGTCTAATTGAGTGAGGTGTTTAGAAAAAGAATCCAAGCTGAGTGATTCTTCTACACTCTGGCCTGTGGGAGAAGAAAATGCTGGTCATGAGCTCCTACCTCAGGGCAGTAAGGCCGGCTGGTAACAGCAATGCAGGCTGCAGCTCCCCACAACAGCAAAGACCTTTGGGATATGTTGCTCTTCAAGCCTACACCTCTCCATTGCTGCTGTGTCACTGCTGTTCTGCATTCCAGCAAACGGATCCGCATTTTGCTGCTACATTGCACTACCCTGGGTGGCTTAGTTTTGGGTTTTTTTTTTGTTTTGGCTTTGTTTTTATGTATTTATTTTTAAAAAATACTTAATCTAGAAGAAACTATCAAACCAGCATGTTGCCGAAAATCCGGGAATAAACCTCGTAACACCAATGTAGTGTTAAAAGGCAGGCATTCTTTATTGCGATGTCGGATGCACGGGGGATAATTCCACCGAACGTGCATACCTCATACCTTTTCCATATAGTTTATATAGATCAAAATATACATATTTATTAGGTTACATAACTTATCCCTTTCATAGTAAAATTAGTTCATTTTCATACACTCCTCTGACCCACGCTTGCGCAGTGCCTCCCAGTGGTGGTCGTCGGGGGTCCCAAGATGAAGGTTCATCTTCTTCATCACAGTGTCCGCTGGTTGACCCCAGCTTCTGCACATGCACAGTCCTCTTCTGGCTTTTGTCCCATAGTTAGGTCGCTGTAACTAGGTCACCTTGACAGGTGGGAAACATGGGACTTTTTGTTTCAGTTAATTTAGACAATAGATAAAAACCACAAACACACCTGCAACCATAGTAATGCTACTTCTATTAAAAAATCCCCCTTTACCATTATTGTTTATCATTGATAATTACCTAGAGACCAAACTCTCTGTTCCTGGACCTAACGTCCAGATGGGCAGGGGCTATACAAGGGACATAACTAGCAGCATGGTTTATGCTTAACAGATTTCATCCCCTTGGTTACAACATGATCATAAAATTATCTTTCACCTGCATTCAATAACCCCTAGCCCTATACCCCTTTGGACAATAACCTCCACAAGATATTCTGGGGGCGAGTTCCTTTCCTCCATCTCAGTGGGTTTCACTCAAGGGTGAAGGTACACGAGGGAAGTATTGCTCCTAACTCCAGTCTGTGTGGACCAGAAAATGATGCCCCTAGCTACTTTTGTCTCACGATGGAGGCATTAGCACCCATCTCATCAGTGCTTGGAAATACTTGCCTGCTTGGAGGTATCACTCTGTGCCTTGTAGAAGAGTAGGCAAGTAGGCAGAAGCACAGCTGTGCTCTTCCTGGGAGTCATTCACATGGCGCAGTCTGGGAACGCTACGAGTGCTCCTGATTCAGTGAGTTCTCTTCCTTGTGAGATGTAGCCAGGTTTTAGCTGCATCATGCCAACAAATCACTTGGTCCCTGCATGCAACCGTTTCTGCATCTGACACAAGATTCTGCATAACTTTGTGTAGTCCCAGACACTTCGTGAAATCAAAAAGGCACATTTATGCTTGCATATGAACCCAGAGAGAGCCAACAGAGAGCAAGGGAAGAGCCAGAGGCAAAGAGTTAAGCAGTTAGGCAGACTTCTATCATGCAAACCTTTCCCCTCAGTTTTCAAAAGAATTATACCTGTCTCAGAGCAGTCACACTGAGAAACAATGCGTCCTTCCTGGTTACACTTGTGCTGAGTACAGACCTACATGCTACATTACACTAGCCATTTTCAGCCTATTGGCTCTTGTGAAAACTGGAGAATAGAATATGGTTTCTCCTTCTGAGGCAAACACTGCCTGCTGGTGCCTGGAGGAGCCCACAGACCTCAGCTCCATTCTGTTAACAGTTCCAGCCCAGACCTCTTTGCAATGCACTGAGCTTCCTGAAGTCCCTGGGTCCTGGCAGCAGCAGGAGCGGGACTGCTCGGCAAAGGGGGATGAGCTGGGCGTGGGGGGTTACCACAGCACAGGCACTGCTACCAACAAGGGTGCGATCCCACAGGCTTTGAACATAGCACACAGTGCAGGGTGCCGAGAACAGGGTCTACTGGAGGTCCCCAACAGGGCAAAGTAACCCACCAGATCCTGGGTCCACCCACAAACAGCAGGAGATGGGGCCAGCAGCAAGACTGGGGACAATGCGCACCCAAGGGGCCCAGCCAGCAGACAAGCCACATACAGCATAGGTCCAAAGCTGGCCTAAGAGCCGGGACTTCAAGCAGGCATAACCACAGCACAGCTCAGGCAGAGAGTAACCCCCCCGCCCCTGGCTGGGGCTCTGATGGTGCTCCTGGGGCTGTGGGCAGAGGGTGTGGGTGCAGGCCCCATGGCAGGCCGCGCGCAGGCCCCACAGCAGGCAACTCAGCACCGCGAAGGTGGCCCTGGTGCACCCGGAGCCCTGGCACCTGGCTGATGGCAGGTGCCCCTTAAAGCCAAATGGGGTAACGCCACCGCAGAAGTGCTTCATAGTGTTATCTCTGCGTTTTGAAACAACATAGAACTTGGATGAGCATAGGATTGCCTGGAAACCTGCTTTGCAGCTGTTGCAATAGTTTAAATACTTGGATTCTTGTCTAATGTAAAACCTTCTCCACATGCTTGGCTGGGTTTGGGAGCCTTCTGAAGGCAATCAGGCAGATTCACAAATGGGAGGTGAGCAAGGTTTCACTTGTCTGAAGGTGCCTGTGGGATTCACTCTGTGGAAAAGATCGTTCTTTAGCCTGTAAATACTACTTTTTTCTTCCCCTGTTAGCTTTGTTCTTTTTCTACCGTTTTGGTCAGTGCTGTTCGTTAGTTTGCTTTCAATACTTGTAATAGCATAATATGTAGTGTGTGTGGATGGTCTGTCACTTTTCCTGTTTTTAATTGTCCACATCTGTTGACTGGGAGGCTGACGCTCTCAGCAAGCATTTACTGAAGTGATTAACTAAGCTGCATTTTATAATTTTGGAAAAAATTTTTTTTAGTTACTGAAATGAAATGTGGATGCTTAGTCTGGATGCTTGCACAGGGCTTATTACATTATTTATTCCCAGCTTTGTTTGACATAGTACTAAGGATTTTCACAAAAAGAAAATTAGAAAATGTGACTGGTGTGCTTGGGCCAGATCGTTCCTAGTTTTAGAACAGGCCTTGCTACTGACTGTAAAATAGCTTTGAGCAACTTATTTAAGCTTCATCTAAAGCGTATGGAGACAGCATTCATGTGAATGCCCTTGTGATCAGCCTTCATATCTCTGCAATGCCCATGCTTTCAAACACATCTGGGGTATCACAAAAACAGCTCTGGGGAACAGGGGTGCAACAGTAGAGAGGAAATCTTGGCCTGGCCGCTATAGTAGCTACATTAGGCTTGTCAGCAGACTCAAATCTGCCTAGCAACCAGTGATGTCATGGTCAGGATGACACCAGCTAATCACAGGATGCTTTCTTGGCCAACGTCCTATTCACACATCTGCCTGATGGTACTGTGTCCACAGGGAGTTTTTATTCATGCATACAGGAGAAGCCTGTTTAGATGTGCTTCCTGTCACCCTCTCTCATGCCAAAAGTGAAAGACAGCCTCAACTGCTTAGGGCTTTCAACAAGTGTACCAGAATTTTGAATGCATGGGTACACAAGTGGAAAAAAACCAATATAGTTCTTAGGAGGAGTTGTCTTTACATGTATTCCCAGACTTTCAAGCTAGTACTTTCACACCCCAGTTTTAACTTTGCTATATCAACACTTTGCAAAGGGGCCAGGTCTAATACAAGCCATGGAGAGCTGTCTCATCCTTGAGCTCTGCATTATCTAGCCTGGTCTGTATGCTGATGTCCAGAACACAATCTTGACCATTGTGCCTCGTGGGCGTGGGCCTGGTCCTCCCATTACCATCCCTCCTACCCACACATCATATGCCATCCACCCTTCTTCTCCTTCCATCTGCTGATGCCTGTTACAGTCCAGCCTAGACACATCCCAGTCTGGTTTCTGTGTTCGTCTCATTCCAAACATGCAAAGTATACTTCCCAAAAAAGGTTAGTCTCTTTCTGGTTATGGTATAGGCTTCACAAGGACAACTGCTTGATCCAAATGGACATCTTCTGAAGAGCGTGTAAAAGTCAGGCTTCGTATTGGTCTCCTGCTGAGAGATTGTCTCTGCTCATAGCTCAGGACTGTATGGTGGCAGCGTGGATTGGCCCTTACAGTCCTCCTCCCCACAAAAACCTCTGTGGAATCATAGACCCTTCCAAGAATTTATACTGGAAAGGATTTCTGGAAGTCATCTCGTCCAACCCCCAACCCCTTGCTCAAGGCAGGACCAACTTAGATCAAATTTCTTATGGAATATCTCCAAAGAACAGAATTTTTTAAGCAATCAGCCTCACTATCTGCTGCATTTGCTCACTCTCATGTATACAGATGAGAAGTCCTGGGCCAGTTTCCTGCAGCTAACACTGAAATATGTTGGTCCTGCCAAAGCTGAGGCTGGTGACATTTCACACAGCAGACACAAAGGCGTGGGGCTCAAGGCTTTACCACATTCAGATTTTGAGCTCATGAAGGGAATTAGGAGATGCTTTCTCTGCTCGCCTCTCTGCAGGAAAAACAGTTTTATTTCACTCTTCTATGGAACACAGATGGAGGAAAGGCTTCTTCCTTAGCACGTTGTCTCCATGCCACCTGAGCTGCAAGCTGCTAGCCAGACTGACTATTTTGTCCTTTTCTGACTGCATTTCTTAACAAAAAGTCCTTGTCTCAAAGAAATTGTGTATATTTTGATTTTTATTTTTGCACTCATCTGCTTTTTTGGAAGATCTTTTTCTTAGTAATGGAAAGAGAACAGTTTTTCTCCAGGGTAAGCCTGGACAGAGAAAGGAGGAAGACCTATTGTCTTCAAATGCTGTTTAAAATGTCCTTCCTGTCTCTATGCAAAGAAAATCTGTAGTTGGCTATTGCTTATTTCAAGATGAAATCTGACTCTAGCATTGAGTTAGGTATATTTTTTCTTATAGTAAGTCTTTGTCTGACTGTAGTATGGCAGCAGTAACTTGCAGGAATATTGTTCTCAGTTTAATTGAAATATTTATTGATAACAATGAGTGTATTCAACGGCATCTATCTGTGAGGATTTTCTCACTTCTGGCAAAAAATTACAAGTAGACTTGTGCTCGTATTCCTTTATAATGTAAAGACTGCTTCTGAGTTACAAAACAATATCTTGTTTCCCTGTTGAGGTTTGTCTTAGAAAGTCAGATCCTGAAAATATATCAAGCCACTGAGAAGCAACAGAAGAACCGGATGCTCTAATAGAACTTCATCTATAGGATATTGCTTCTGTAGATCCACAAGAAGAGCTAACCTATAAGAATCACTTTTCTTGTAGCCCACACACCTGTGATTTCATCACTGCGTTTCTTGACTGAATGACTCTGACCCATAGGCCTGGATTTTTCTGGTTACATACACCTGTATGAACAAATCTTTAATTAATACGCAGTATACACAGGTGTGAGTGCACATTTATAATTATTTCATATGATAAGCTTAATTATTATTTTCGTAATATCACATATGATTATTGTAATATATTATGCACTACACTGTACATAGGTATATTGGCTGTATGTAATTTATACACGGGTAACGCATTGTACTGAGCAAGGAAATAGAATTGCTCTACTCTGTGCACTGTTACCATATTTAGTACAGCTACACATATGTTGTTTATGTAAAGGACCCAGTACTTACGTCTGCATTACGGTAACTAAATTCCTATACCCTTAATATTCATATCAAGCAAATTTGAGACATTAGGTCTAGTGAAAGCAACCTTCTGTTTATCTGCAGCCAAGCAACTCCCACGCACTGCTTTGCTCCTGTGCCTCAGTGTGAGCTTGGGGAGTACAGCCTTCGATAGGAACATGTCCCTCTGCTGTAACACAGGCGATTTCTTAGATTCGATTTCTTTCCTCTTTCTGTCATAGATTACACATTGCAATAGTGGGCTGTGACCAGCCAAATTCATCTCTTTTAAAAGCAACAAAGCACATTAGTTGGGAATAACTTGTAATTCGGAGTAAAACGAAGTGGCATGTATAACCAAGGTTTAAAAGGTAAAAAAAGCTGAGGAAAACTGATCATTTTCTTAAGCATTCAGGCTGAATGAGGGTGCTCATGACCTTCTAAGAAGAAGACCTGTTTTCTGGGGAGGTGAAGTTTGAGCTTTAGAAAACTTCCTCTGGCTTCCCACATATTGTATCCTCTGTGCGGACAGACACATTCCTTAGACAGACAGTGCTTTTGTTCAGGCAAACTTCATTATTACTGCTAAGTACAGCTGGTCAGAACTATTTCAGGTAAATATTTTTTCTTAAAAATCAATCACTTTGTCAAATCATCACTTTGAAAAAACACTTTTTAAAAAAGTAGATTTTTCAAATACACAAAAGTGTTTTTATCTGAAGCTTTTCAGTTCCAGTATGGTTCTGGTCAAGATGTAGATGAAAAACATCAAAGAACAGTGAACATCTTGGGCTGGGATGACTGAGGTTCAAGCCCCTGATTTCAGGGCCTGATCTAGATGGTAAGGTATCAGGCATAAAGGCATCTTTATGTGGTAGTGGACTGGAAGAGAAGAAAAGGCCAGTACCTCACTATCTACTTTGTCTCTGGCAGTCTGAGTGCTGCCGTTGAGCTGTGCTACTACTGAGAGTGGAAAAAAGCAATGCCAGAAGCACCAATTGTTGGACAACTCCTCCCATCCCTTTACTGGTACCATTATCAGGCAGATGGACAGTCCAGAACCTCTCAGCCCAGTTCTCCATCCTAGATATGCCCTTGTATTTCTTACAATTTCTTCTTGTCTTTCTTATAGCAAGCTTAACTTTCTTGTGTATCTTAACCCTTTGGGTGGTAGCAAAATCAATTTTAACTTCACCACAGAGCAGTCGCAAACCATCTTTGTCTGAATTACAGAATCACAGAATCACAGAATGTTACAAAACCAAAAAATGTATGTAAACAGAACACCAAGTAAGGGCAATTGATCTTCTGTACTGTATTGATCGTCACAGAATGGTAGGGGTTGGAAAGGACCTCTGTGGGTCATCTAGTCCAACCCCCCTGAAAAAGCAGGGTCACCCAGAGCAGGCTGCACAGCACCGCATCCAGGCGGGTCTTGAATATCTCCAGAGAAGGAGAATCCACAACCTCCCTGGGCAGCCTATTCCAGGGCTCCGTCACCCTCAGAGGGAAGAAGTTCTTCCTCATGTTCAGACAGAACTTCCTCTGCTTCAATTTGTGCCCATTGCCCCTTGTCCTGTCACTGGGCACCACGGAAAAGAGTCTGGCCCCATCCTCCTGACACCCACCCTTCAGATATTTATAAGCATTCTCTTCCTCAGGTTAAACAAGACCTGCTCCCTCAGCCTTTCCTCACAGGACAGATGCTCCAGTCCCCTCATAATCCTCGTAGCCCTCCGCTGGACTCTCTCCAGTAGCTCCTCATCTTTCTTGAAGTGGGGAGCCCAGAACTGGACACAGTACTGCAGATGGGGCCTCGCTAGGGCAGAGTAGAGGGGGAGGAGAACCTCCCTCAACCTGCTGGCCATACTCTTCTTAATGCACCCCAGGATACCACTGGCCTTGGCAACCAGGACACACTGCTGGCTCATGGTCAACTTGTCATCCACCAGCACACGCGGGTCCCTCTCCACAGAGCTGCTCTCCAGCAGGTCTGCCCCAAGCCTGTACTGGTGCATGGGGTTGTTCCTCCCCAGGTGCAGGACCCTGCACTTGCCCTTGTTGAACTTCATCAGG
>Ga0065711_1038974_pt1 | contig 18243 bp, 13 predicted proteins | sample Hoacrofraction12_FD_59098 | JGI IMG/M metagenome (GOLD analysis project Ga0065711, IMG submission 59098) | Hoatzin crop microbial communities from Cojedes, Venezuela - Epithelial fraction 12 v2 (version 2) | ecosystem: Host-associated > Birds > Digestive system > Esophagus > Crop | place... | reverse complement strand
CACAGGCAGAGAACAGGGCTGGCAGGAAACCGTGGACTCTTCAGGAAAGGTTAAAAGGAGTTTTGAACGGTAAAGGGAAAGACAAAAGACCCACGTTAAGAGCACTGGGCTAGGAAAACTGCGTAATGTTTCTAAACATTTTCGTGAAGGAGGTGGAAATACAGATACCACAGCATGCGGTGAGGTGGCATTTCAGCCCAGCTTGAAAACCTCTGCACACATAATCCCAGCCAGTACCGTGCCCTCTGCAACAGCCCCTGCAGAGACAGTGCTGAGGCTGAACGCGCTGAACTCCGGTTCTGACCAAGTGCCACAGCTCCAGAATGAAAACCCTTCCCACCACTAGCGTCCACTTCATCCTCTACAAGTGTTACTAACCCTGTTCTCCAGGGAGACTGCAAGGAGAAAGGCACCACGAGGATCTCTGGCCGCCTCTGGGCAGAGCCACAGCAGCTCCTCCACCTCTGCTCTCAGCCCTCACAACCGGCTGATGGAAACCACGCGTTCAGCCCCCTTCTGCCTCCTTCCTGTCTACCCGCGCAGGCAGTCCTCCACAGCCCACGGTGCGAAGGATACGAGCCACTCAGAAACAAGGGAGAAGGAAAAGGTGTGGTAAGAGAGAGAACCGAGCCAGACACATCCAAATCTCTCACAAAAGCGGCTCCAGAAAACTGGTAACCTCCAATGCTCCACTGTTTTCACTGCTGCTTTGGAGTACCCAAACCATGCTTTGCTTACTAGAGCTACATTTCTTAAATGCCCGACCCTTTTTAGGTTAATTTCGTACTCTCTAGTCCTGAATTGTTTTAATCTTTCTAAAAAAGAATTCAGATGGTCCAGCTGTTAGCGGAGTTAATCTTCCACCTTGTTAGCAAATGGGCTGGGCTCCGAAGGCATCGCTGCATTACACAAAGGTGGCTATTTCAATTAAAACACTTGTCATATTTCGACATTGAATCTTTTAAATTTACACAGAAAAACTGCTTAACCCATTTCCTGAGTATCTTTGCTATCTTCCAGCAATGTCTTCTGGCACAGAATTTGGTGAGTTCATGTATTCTCCCCCTCCTAAAGTTTATCTGATATAAACGATGGCTTAATGCACACTCAAAAAAATTACATCGCCGCAGCCCGCAGAGCTCTGCGTACAGCACTGTCTTTAATCCGTTCCTTTGGGGCCAGCCCTGCAAGTTGGCAGGTATCTCCTGTAAGAGACACCAAGCTTTTGTTGCCCCACTCACTCTCCTCGAAAATGTTCTTCCCCAAACTAAAAACTGCAGTAGAGCCAACGTTCAGACAGTAGCCAAAGGATCAGAGACACTCAGTCACAAGCTAATGAATGATGACAGAGGAGAACTTTCTCCTAACAGCTGCATGAAGTTCTGACAGAGCAGCTGTATTTAATTAATCCCATGCAAAATGCTGCCATTCAGACAAAGCTTACAAATATTTTGATATTTTCATACTTTGCAATAAGCATGACGCATTTTAGAAGTTAATCTAAGCACTGAGCTGGGGAGTCCGTGGTTTGCTTTTTCTTCAGAATGTCATTCCCCAAGACTCGTGGGCAACACAAACGCAACTGCTAGGTGGTGTCTGCCAACCCGAAGCCGGACGCCGGCTGAGCCCCAGCTGCACACGCGTCTCTCGCTTACACACACGGAAAGCACCAGGCTGATGGCCACCAGTGTCACGTCTGGAACGGCCTCTGCGAGGGCTCGGCTTAGTCACTAAGGAGTTCTCACCATCAACAGGCACACGCGGTGCTGCAGGCAGCATTCACAACAGGAACGGTATTTTTAACCACTTTCTTAGACTCTAGGACAATTTTGTTTCAAAAGAAATTATTGCAAACGAGATATTGTAATAAATATGGGAATTGTAAACTTCAAGTTTACAAATTGTCCTCATTTTTAGGACTTACAAGGTTGAGGCATTTTTTCACGGCCTTTTACCCAGAGATCCTACCCCCCTGCAAACTGGCACGCAAGCCCCCTGTGAAGGAAGTGTCATCCTTCGTTGAAAGAGCAGGCTCTGAGGCCCAGAGAGGCCATGGCCTTACCCAGGGACATCTAAATAACTTGTGGCAAAGATGGAAACAAAATTTGGAAGAGATCCTCAGTCTTGATATTTGCCCAGCAAACCATGATCCTTAAACAAATCTACAGAAATTAAAAAGGACACAGACAGCAACAGAGCGCACGCAAAGACTTCAAAATCACAAAATTACGTGCAAGAAAAACTCTGTTGGTGAAGCCGTTAGCTCCAGCCCTGGGAACCTGACCTATAGTTTCTCCAGAACAGCGAGGGATGTCACCAGACCCTGACACAGGGCATTATACGGCTGTAACCGTATAGCAGGGAGGCAGAGTGAAAAAGACACGAGAGAAGAGTGGAAAGCAAGCTTTTTTCCTGTATTTTTCCTGTATTTTCTATACCTGCCTATGAAGACAGGCATTTATATTCCACTGCTGTACAGCCGGATGCCTGAACACTCAGCACTTCCCAGTTCAGCCCCGCTGCTGCTTTTGAGGACCCCCTAACTAGGTATCGCCATGCGTTTGGAACTGCAATCGGGGATCCAATCCTCCTGCAAAATTCAGATTAGACATGCCATCTTCAGGAAGAAACGCGACTGCAGATGCTTCTAATCTATGCTGCACTTGTAATTTTTTTATAGTTTTCCCCTGCTACCTTTAGCAGATCCCCTTCCTGCCAGTTCCTCTCTGATGTTGGCATTTCCACCTTCAAAAGGAGGGGAATAATGTATTCCCACAACTCCTCTGAACAGCCCTGGATGATATCATTAGCAAGCGTGAGCAGAATGAAACAGTGATGTCCACTCTCTGACTTCAGAGGTAAGAGCACAAGCGTACAGGCAGCACAAACGCCTCCCTGCTCAGAGAAAACTCGGAGCAGACGCCTGCCTTCCACAGTTCAGAGCTCTGCAAGTCCCACGAGCGCTTGCCACTGCTCAGTACAGAGTACCACTGGTGGCATTTACAGCCAAGTCAACCAAACTGCTGCGGTACGGGAGCAGACTGGCTCATTTGTGATATTTAATGAACTCCAAAGCTCATTAAATAACAAGTGAATAACGAGTGATTTGCAATATACAACAAAGCATATAAGCAGCGATTAAAAATTCTTCATGCTTAATTTACTGCTCTCTAGGAAGACTGGAACAAAACTAGCACACAAGGAAGTTTTCCTGCGTGTTTGCTGTTCTTGCCACTTCTTCTTTACTCTGCTTCAACTCGGGGCCACTTCAGACTTCCGCAGAAGGGCGGGTAAAGACAGTGCTGCCCCGAGCGCGCTGTCCTGCGCTGCTGTCGGCCCGCGGAGGCCATCTCCCTGCTCAGCACAGTGACAGAAGGACATGGTCAGGGATCCGGACAGCTGCAAGATCCAGAGTGCTTGAACTCAACGTCCTCCAGAGCCGGGACACTGAAAGGGGAAAGAGCTCTGCACCACTGTGAAAACTAGAGATACATATTTAGTGATGGCAATGAAGTTTGTGTATCCAGTTGGGAACCAGCCTGCCCCTGACAGATCTCTTTAATCCTGCTGTCTATTAAGTCACTCTTCCAGGAAGAGCCGAGTCTCAGCTCTATTATAATTTAATCTGTTGTACAGCCTTTGCTCTGCAGCTCTGATACAATGACACAATCTTTCACTTCTAAATACCTAGGACCACGCTGCTGCACAGACCTTCTGTGAACTGGCGGCTCTCCTGCAGAGAAGCATCCACACCGCTGCGTTCCCCGTCTCCGCTCGTGCAAACGGAGGAGGTGGCGAGAAGATACGCCCGTTTGTTAGCCCTTGGAAGTTCTGTCAGTGTAACAAACACAGCGTGGTGATAAAGCACCCATTTCCTCGGTATTAAATTGGTCCAGCAAAAATCAACAACCACCAAGGCAGGAAGACACCTCTTTCTCCCTCTCATATACCCTAACTGTCAAAGAAAGCAGTTTGCCCACACACATAGTCAGGGTGGGAAAGAGACTTGCGTTACACATCGGGGAAACATGCATGAAATTGGAAAAGCACCTCTGGCCAACACAAAAGCAGACAGCCAATTCCTTGACATTTATTGTGATTACTTCCAATGCCAGCCCTGTACCCAGAAACCCAGATTTTTTTCCAAATACGGAATTCACTAGAAGGAATTCAGAAATAGCTACTTGCGATATTGCCCAGATGGTTCTAGAAGCTAGCACACAGCCACGGGCTTGAGAATTGTTATTTGGATATTAAAAAATTACCACCATGAGCAAGTGTTTTTATCAAAATACAAAACTGCTAAGGTACCCATTACACAACAGGTAAGACACACAAGTTGTATAACTGGGCATTCAGCAGTTCCTGGAAGGGGGCTGCCTCTGGAAACAAGCACGTGCTCATCCTTGCCTTGTAGAGCCAGCACTTGAATCAATACACAGGAGTGATTTTAACTCCCATTCGGGGGGCAAGAAGAAACTAGAATTACACTGAAGTGAGCTGCATTTGGATCAGAGGGTGAGGGGAACGGACTGTGAACAACCATTCCAGAACCCACTGTAAGGATAAACCGAAGAGAAAACAGCACATAAACTGGAAAAAGATCCGAGAGTGAAGTTAAACAAAATCACAAGTTCATCTCTAAACTGCGTCAAAGCTTCCAATTTTTCGGTATCCCACGCTCTACACGGCTTTTTAGCAGCAGACGGCCCAAACCTGGACAGCAGCACGAATGCCCATTCTGCCCAGAGGGAAGGCAGGGAAGAGCCAGACTCTCAACGGATCACACGCCTGCACGTCAGGGATGCAGCGTACAGAAGAGTTTAGCAGAGACAACGTGGCAAAGAATATCAAAGATGCTGCAAGGACTGTCATAGGGGTTCTCAGTTCTCAGCAAAGTCTTCCCACACGCATTTCTTCAAGGTCTCTTGCTGCACACTCGTGCCTATGAATTCAGTGGAAAGCTGACGTCAGCAATAACGCCGATGGCAACGGCAGATAGCGTGGTGTGCAGGAAGGGAGCTCATCAGCTAACGAGAACGACACCAGCTGCACAGTACGCTGCCCCCCGCCTCTCTCCCTCAAGTCCACGCCAGCAGCTGTGGAGCTGGGGGAGAAGGGGAACGCGCCCAGCAGCGCATGGAGCCAGACTCAGGGCACACGCATGAGCTGGTGTTAAGAAGAACCCAGGGTCCCTGCCATGCACCAACTAACGAGAAGAAAAGCAGGGAGAAGAGGGCAGTCCTTGTAGACAACCCCTTACACAGGGTACCAGCCAACACTCCTGTAATGCCAGCCGGCCTCGCAGTCTTACCGCAAGACTCATGCGAGATCAGCTTTGCTTGCACAACGCTCAGCAAGACTAAAATTGTACTAAATCTAATTTAAAGTACTAAAGTACTAAATTGTACTGCTCAGCTGCCCCATGAACTCTACAGCTTGCTGTTCTTTTTACCCCTCTGCCTCTTGGGGCCATGGAAAGCCTCTCTGATAGCCCCACTCACTTGACATGAAGAAAGCAGCCACTGCACGGCTGAACACTCACCATCTTTCCCATACCAGGACTCAGTGTCCACGTCTCATAAATTTAAGGATGGCTGATGGGAGAGCTCAGGACTCGTAACACCAAACAGTTTGTATTACTGGCCTGCACCCCACAGCTCCCGGGATCCCAGAGCACTCCACTCCCTTCCCCATGACACCAGTAACTCAGAAAGATTTCTCTTGGTAATACAGCTCTCAAGACATTGAGAAACAACTTCTAAGACATTGAGAAACAATCTCTGTTCGAGCCAGTGACGACCAGCGAGGTATTACTCTGTTCATCACTCAGCCAAAACGATGCCCTTGGCTGAGTCCTCTCACCCCCTCCAGCGTAATTACCTCTTTCCTCTCCACATCAGCTTGAATTTTGGCTTGCGTGACAGCAGCCTCGCGGAAGGAGGAGCTGGCCTGCTTGGCCTGTTCAATGAGAGTCTTCAGCTGCTGGGCGGTGTTGAGCAGCGAGTTGACCATCTCTTCCAAGTACAGCCAGCTCCGCTGCTCCGTCACTTCCAGCCCGTTCACCACCGAAGGGGAAATGGCTTTGGTGGGGGTCGCGGGGGGCACCGCCAGGGCAGGGAGCGAGGTTAACACTGAATATAAGGAAAGAAAAAAAAAATACAGAGAATTAAGGCATTTAATTTCCATAAAGTGAGAGGGATTTTGTGGGGGTTTTGTGTGTGTGTGTGTGTTGTTTGGTTGCTTTCTTTAAAAATATGGTCTGCAAAACTTTCCCATCCAGCTAAGTTTTTGCTAAACAGATCAATGCTCACAGAATCGGTCTGTGCAGAACAAGCCCCTGCAGCACTCTCAGACCCACAGGACAGAACTCCTGACCCTCCTGTTTACTCTGGGAAGGAATTAACACCTCCTCGCACTGCTGGAGGGAGGCCCAATTAAGCAGTGAAAGCAGCATTTCCAGGGAGAGTCCGCCACTGTCATCACAATGTTCCACTTAATGTTTCCCTTTAGTCTCACTAAGGAAGGTTATAATAAGCCATTCAGTGACCCAATACTTCTCTGAAATCTCCTGATGCCACTATACAGACATCAGTTCCCAGGTTGCAAAACGACAAAACACAGGCACCGATCCACACCACGCTCCCCTGTGCTTCCTGAATTCTGACCTTAATCACAACCCTGACCCAAGACTGGAATGAAACCAAGTCAGTTATTATCACCTCAAAATTACATGCATTACAAACATGCACTTTCCAAAACCACCGGTTAGGAAGCCCTTCAAAAAAAATTCAGCAATTGTCATTTCCCCTTCATCCTGGATCCTACCCATAAACCAAACTACGGCCGTAACAATACACATACCACACTGAAACACCAAAAATTTTAATAAAAGATATTCGCAGCTACTATATTCAAATATCCTGGGTATTCTGAACAGCAATGCTTGTTACAGGTCCGAAATCTCTCCTTGCCTAATCCCAAAGGTGAGAGTGAGCGTAATACAGTCCAGATGGACGTTTTAGCTTCACACCTCCTGACAGCATTCCAGGCACCAAAAGCCAATTCCCTTCCTTGAATTTTTATGAGTGACACGTTCAAATAAAACACGCAGAACCGTTCCAACTGATGGATGCTACGGCCCTGAGAGAAATGTTGAACACAGCTGGGAATATACCTTCAGAAGTGCTGAGCCATTTAAATCCTGCTCGCATCCCGCCAGTGCCTGCGTTACTCAACCCCTCCAGCGCCTCTGCCCGCCAGCTCGGCCTCCAGCTCCCGCACTGCTGACACTGCAGAAGGAAACGCACCCTCACTGTCCTTGGGCATCTGCAGCGTCACAAGGGAGAGCCCTGCAGCCAGCTGCAGGCAGCACAGCTCCCACTGCGGGGTACTCACCATGGTTTTCATTAAAAAGGATCATTATTGGAGCCAGATTCTTCTCCTTGAAACTTTCCTTTGAGTTAGGAAATGTACTAAGCAGGAAGTTCTTAAACTGTAGAGGTTGAAGTGTCTGAAAGGCACTTTATTCTCATTTACTTTACTATCAGTCTCCCATCGCAATCCGTTTTGGATGTCACTGCAGATATTGGCACGCTGGCCTGTCTAAGGCAGAAACCAGCCTCAGACCTCTCCCCCTGAAAGATGGGGACACAGAACAGCAAACTCCACAGCCTAGTTAAAAACATAGAACAGCAGACCACCCCATTCAGCAAAAAATCTTCTCGCCTACACTTCAAATGGTACTTAAAATCCAACTGTAAATAATGTCCTGAAAAAATCTGACTGTAAATACTGTCCCGAACTGCAGCAGGCCAGCACACCTTCCTGCAGCAGGCGGCAGTTCCAGCCGTTCCACTCGCAGCGAACCTCTCCTGCGCAAAGCATCTGCGGACAAACAAGACTTGCGAGGCTGCGCTGAACACTGAGTATCTTCCAAGACAGCAACTAATTTAGATGTATTAACACTTTAACCCTTCTCGAGTCAGATCTGGTAGTTTTTCACGCAAGCAGCAAAAGCTGAAAGAATCCAGCACCGATCTGGAGAGAGAGAACAGGTCTCAACAACCGCAGCACCGCAGGTCGCTGTGTCTCAGACGTGCGACCTTCTCTGGCTGACAGCATTGCAAGTTCACCACACAGGTGAACTACTATTAGTATTAAAATAGTAATTTTAATCAATTCGCATGTGACTGGCGTAGAGCTATTTGCACTTAGATATGAGTAAGAGATTAACCAGCCTTTTATCAGCGGCTGTTTGCAGAAGAGCCTTTCCCACTGCTACATTTCCAGCACAATATTTAGGCCAGCATGGCATTTGATAACTTATCTAACAGGAATTACTTCCGATTCCTCGTTTTGGTATTAGGTATTCGCAGTCAAAAGAAAGTATTCACTGATGAAAAAAAAAAATCAATGTTTAATTAGTAACGTCAAGATCTGACTACAGAATTAAAACCCACAACAAGATTTCACTCTAGACAGAGCAGGAATGCGTTGTACTGCTCCGAATAAGTAAATAAAAGGTCACAAAGAGGGGAGAAAACAGCCTTTATAAAAGAAAGACTTCAGACCGCACAGAGAAATACAACATGTTTACATGATCTTTTCTCGATGTCTGCGAGAACAGTCACAGGGATCAAAATCTGCTTTGCAGCTGCTCTGTGTCAGCGCAATCAGTACGTGCCAGAGTAACTTCAGAGACTCACAGACATCCGAGGAGTAAAAGGCCTATAAATCGCCCAACCCATCAGCCAGCCAGCGGCAGGCTGTTCCCTGCTGTGTCTCTCGTCCAGGCTCGATAAAAACACATAAAGCAAGAACAATGCTCCAAGTTTGCAATTCCAGTTTCTTCAACACTCCCAGTTTCTATCAGTACAGGCAACACTCAAACAGCGTCCTCCCTCACTTAATTTATGTCAGCTCTGCAAGTGAAAGGTCACTAAGTTTACGTAATATAATTACATCTGAAGAGATACTTGATAATCAGTTTAACCCGTCCTATCAAACACGACAGATACTGTTTTCTTTTCTTACTCCAGAGTCTCTGTGACCAGAGCAGGGGAGGCTCTCCGTGCACTTGTTAACCAGCGCCTATCATTCCAGCACAAACCTCAGCGTTAAGGGATGGAAAACTGACACTGGATGCGAGAGCAGCACACCCAGCCTGCCTGAAACTGCCTCAGCACGTAGCAGCGGATTCCTAAAGAGATGTGGGCACTTTTAGAAAAGCTTCTGTGACATAATTTTAAAGGGGTTGGACTCCTCAGATCAAAAACTAACTATATGTTTAGCCACAGTGCCCAAGCGGTGACAAAAGCCTTGAAGCAAAAGCCTCAGGAAAGGCAAGGGACTGCAAGATAATTTAGGAAGCAGGATCACAACAGCCTCCTCCGGTAGAAACCAATAAATCAAAGTTCTCAAACACAGAGTGAAAAACTTTCTATACAGTGGAAAATCTGTGTGTCCAAATCTTAATAACCACAAAACTCATAAGCAAAGCAGAGCAAAGTTCATTTTCTGCCTCAATCTTTACCTTTGTGGAAAAAGAAGGTGAGAGAGTAAATTCAAGCACTGCTAGCGGTGTCTCACATGACGGACATAAAACGTACCAAGTTTGGGATGAGATGTGGGCAGTGCAGCTTCAGGAAAAGGAGAAATCTGACAGTTGTCCTGGTAACTCGGGTAGTGGGGTTCTGGGTGATTGACCCGGCAAGGCTGCTGGACGTTGGTGTCTTGAACTGCAGAAGAACAAGGGCGTTACGAATCACTGTGTAACACAGCTGTCAGGCTCTTTCGCCCGTATTGATTTTACATTTTATGCACCTTCCTACACTCTGCGACAATTCCAAGGGTTGCAAATGAGAAACAGTAGCATGGTCTTACACAGTTGGCAAGCAAGGCAAACTGTACCGCTGTCATCTCTCTCTGCTTTCACTTTTAAAGGCAAAGGTTACTGCTGGCTTCCCTCCCACACCCCTCTGTATTTACAATAATCACAGGACCCCAAACCACGGTTCTCAGAGCAGCACAGTTCCCTCAGCAGAGCTCACAACCCCGTCTAAGAATCAATCTCAAAGAACTGTAATATACGTCACACTTTTACATTTTGTTTGATTCACTCTGGCAATTGTCAGCATTTATTCAGCATTTTTCACTTAGTTTCAACACTCCGCTAGTTTTTTTGTGGTAGCATCTTAGGACAAAGGAGGAGCGAAAAAAATGGCAGAGGTGACCGTAAACCCCTCGAAATCAGCAGAGGTGTACGCTAGCAGCTGCAGCGTCTGGGCAAAACTTACAACCCCTTTTGTGCAGCTGGTGAGATTGCAAGCTGCTGAAATCGTTTCAAAGGAAGGACAGCAGGTTACATAGTCTCTCTGTAAGCTCTGGAGAAAGAAATCCTTTGTGCAGCATTCAGAATGCTTCTTCCCCGAGCAGTGGGAGTCCAAACCCTTCTCCCCCTTCTCACAGATGTCTCACAGACATGCACCCCAACTCTTACCGGTGGCTCCCGTGAAAACATCACCCTGGGACGGACTTTCCGAGATAATTGCTGTGGCTTCCACTGTCGATGCACGGTCAAATGTCAGAGCACCGGAGGTAGTGATCTGTCCAGAAGGAGTCACGGTGACTGGAAATATTAGAAGTACTTTCATAATTAACACTCGGCGCGGAGGCCTCAGTTGTTTAGCTGTCGATAGCCCCGTTCTGAATCATCCAAAGTCAGGGAGCTCACAGATCAGTAAACGGCCTGTGATCCCCAAGTTTGGATCACACCTACGACCAGTACAATTGGAAAGGGGAGTAAAAGCCCCATTTGGCTTCTGAAGGCACTGCTGGCCTCCTGCAGGCCTCTGTTTGTTCTCTGAGGGTACAAGGCCAGAGTGTTCACTTACAACATAGAATCACAGAAAGTTTTGGGTCGGAAGGGACCCCCAGAGGTCATCTAGTCCAACCCCCCCGCGGCGAGCAGGGACACCGCTAACTAGATCAGGTTGCTCAGAGCCCTGTCCAACCTGGTCTGAAATGTTTCCAGGGATGGGGCCTCCACTACCTCTCTGGGCAACCCATTCCAGTGTTTCACCACCCTAAACATAACGCCTTCCACATCGCCACCTTTCCAATTACTATATGAGCAAAAACCTAACACCTACTGGAGAGATCCAGCGGGGCCACAAAGCCCATCAGCTTCTGGCTGATCCCGATTTATTACAACTTTAGCAAGAGTAGATCTTACCACTTAAAGCAACATAAAAAACCTGTGGATTACAACTAATTCTATGACGCTTTCGTAAGCTGGACGATTTTAGCTGCCTGTCTACACAGTGATATAATACGCTTGGCCATGCAAGGAACAAAATCCTTTTGGATGAATATACCTGAGTGGCTCCAAAACATTTAAAACTCTTTTTGAACAGGATTAATTAATCTGGCAGCATTAGTTGGTAATGAGCTGTTTCTGCGGCACACTGCTCAGCCAGCAGGATCTTTTCACAAACAGTAATTCAATTTTAAGACAATGAGGCTATGGATTCATGTCTGGTGAAATACGTGGCTGCTACCAAAACCAGCAGTCCTCCTCTCTCCCAACGCCAGCATGAGCGAACGTGCAACCTCACAGCGCCTCGCATTAACAACCCAACACAGATTAAACCTATTTGAGGGATATAACAAAACCAAACAACTCTACAGAATCCCTGTGTATTTCTCCTCCTGCTGTTGCTGGTAATCTAATCTTACTTTTGGCTGTTCTTTTTTGGATTTCTGTTGCTTCCTCCTCAATTCACTTTGCACTGTTACCGTCCAGACGATGCTAGCGTGATGAGAGCAGGAGGACACACAAATGTGACTGGGAATGTGTGAGCCGGATGAGCTTGCAAATTAATTTCTGTTCTCACACAGATGGTTTGACAATCAAAACCAGTAAGTAACAAAGCACGTCCTGAATGTTAGAGAGGAATTTGCAGATGAAAGCGTCACCTTCTGCCTCTTTCATTAACGACTTGCAGGCTGTGGATTTCATTCCAGCTGCTTGGGGCCTACTTTTCTACATATTTCATGAAATAGCACAAATCTTACTCCATAGCTGCCACCAGCTTCTAAAGGACAAACACTAGCTCAGAGGATGGAATGGGGAACTCTGGCAGAGCAGAGAAGGGCCAGCCTTCCCCTCAACCTAATTTCAACAGGAGGAAATTTCTCCGTTGTCATTTATGAAAAACCTACCTGAAACCCACTACGGGTCAAGGCCAGGACTCCACAACCCGCCCTGCGCTGCCAGGCTGAGAGAGCAGGTAGAGAGTGGAAATATAATCCAGACCTCTCTCAGAACAAAATATGAAACCTGCTGCTCACTGCAAAAGGACAGTAAGAGGCTTAGAACCGAGTCTCCCCGAGATCTAGAGTCGCACTTTTCCCCACTCGACTTGCAGTCCAGATGTGGCAACGGCACGCTAGTTTCTACAAAATAGGAAGTGAAACTCGCTAAACACACTGAGCCAACAAACAGCATGTGCCAAAAAAGAAGACATTTCTCTCAGTTGGCGAGTTCCAAGGGGCCACTGACAGATATAAAATATCTAGCATGGCAATTCTTCATCAAAAAAGGGAAGCAATTTTTACTAGGAAAAAAGAACCTACATGTAGTAGCAGCTGTGGCAGGAAGCAGAGTGATGTTTTTGGGGCAATCCTTCTTCACTGGAGTTGCAGGCATTTCATTTTCTTTTTTCCGTCTTTTATATGGTACAAAGAGTCGTACAGGGCCACTCTAGGCAAAACCAAAAAATAAAAAAAAGAAAAAGAAAAAAGGAAGAGGCATTAGCGGAGGCACCTCTCTGGGGACTTTGGGTTTACTCTCATCTTCCCAGATGCAGCTAAGGTCAAGCAGCGCGTATTCCCACGGAAGATGTGTGGCTTGCAGCAACTGCCCAAAAACCTCCTACTTCTCCAAACCAACAGAACTCTGTGAAAAAAAGCTATGCTCAGCTCCCTCCAGCTGAAGAGGCACAGATTGAGCCTCTTGCCACTTTTTTAAGGAGCAGAACTGGGTAAATAATTGACTGTGGGCCAAGGCGGTGGAAGAAAAGAGAACAAGAGTGAGGGGAAGACAGGAAGCAGTTAGTGTCAGGTTTAGGAAACCAGCAAATCATCCAATTCACAGCAGAAAAGAAATGCAAAACACTACTTCAAGTCAAGCTAAAGACTTCTGCCTTCAGGACTTTAACCTCATTCCTGAAACAAACAAACCCCAAACCAACCAACAAACCAACCAAAAAACCCAAGCAGTTTAATATGAAAATATGAATCCAACATAGAGTATTACATTACTTCCTTATCAAAACATTTTTTCCAGCTCAAAAAATTGTGAAATTTGAGTCAAAAATCACAAATAGCGTTGGCATCTCCAAAAGGCATTTTACATAAATATATTATTAAAAAAAAAAAAAGAAAAAGCATTAATGATCACCCAGTTTTACTGAGGCTGCTACGCAGTAGTGCTAGCAGTCCCTCACCTCCTTTCTGTATGCAGCACGGACAAAGCACGCTGCAACCACAGTACCCGTGAACAAACATTTCCAGGACACTCCACCTGCTCGCAAATGGCCTGGCAGCTTGACTGATTGTTTTTAAACTAAGGGATGTAAAACCTGCAACTCACCAGAGTCATGTCGTCGCAGCAAGCAGCACAAGTACAAGAGGCAGCATGAGGATTTAAAATCCCATCCTGAAATTAGAAGATTACCAGTTCAGCATTAGAGTCACCAAAACCACCGCGAGCACAGCTGCGTTCTGCCAAAAGATTCAGATGGCTCCCAGAGAGACGCAGCCATCCCCTCCCAGGGACCCTGTGCGGTAACAGAGCTCAGCTCTGCTGCATCATGGGGTGAGCGGATGGGAGGAGAGTGAAGGAAGAACGAACAATTTTCAGATCAAAAGGCAAGGATATGTGAATTTGAGGCTTTATAAAGTTTCTGCCCAAGCAGAAACCAACTGTCAACCTAATGGCAATGGCAGATTCTCCACGGGACTCCTGGACACTGCAGAAAATAACAGACCCAGAGCACTACTCCATAAATGGTGCAAGTGAAGAACGTGTTCGTCAGGCAAACAGAATTAAGCAGGTCAGGTTACTGAATTGCAGTATCATGGGCGAGAGCTTACTTCTCAGTTCCTGCGATACAGCTCAAGGCTGGACTTCATCCTGCACAAACTATAACCTCTTTTCAAGCACAAGCAAGATTTGTATCACGTTTTTTGAAAACACATCTACAAAAATTCCTCTCACATCACTGCTTCTCAGCCACATCAAAATGTTGCTTCTGATTTGCCCCGCAGCACCAGCGCACATAACTGAGCAGGCAGCGCGCACGGCTCGGACGGCAGCGCTGGGCAGACTCCACCTGCCCCTTCCAGCAGAAAGGAGGAAGCAAACTTAACCTTACGTGGATAAGGCACTGCAGCGGCCTCCCAGCGTAGCGGATGCTCCTCTTCCAGTCTTTGCTGCTGGCTCGTCCCGCCATAGCTTCAAATTCAGTGGGGCTGTACCAGTTGTCCCCTTGCTTAATGCACCTACCACGGCCTCCTGAAATAAAATAGAAGAAAGAAATTGTTAGCAAAGGGTGAGAATCATTTTGCCACTTTCCTAAAGAAGTAAATACTGAGACTGCTGGACAAAACAGCAGTTAATCTATAGCAATCGCCAAACATTGCCATCTGCTACTTCTCATCACTCTAGGACAACCATGCCCATTTATTATCTTGGTTGTGACAATGACTGCAGGTTCAGAGAGACGTTTAGTGTTTGGGCCTCACCAATGCATCAAAAGGCTAGGAAAATTTACTCATCCATGAGAAGGATAAGTCCTTCTTGGATAAACACCATGGATTTAAGCCCTTCCCTAAATTGAATTTAAATTTCTAATCCTTCTGGTCACGAAGAAAACTCTCTACCCATGAAGCAAGCGCTGTGCTGCGCAGTCAGGCTTGCCGACAGTTTCTGCTGCTGCTTCTTCAGCTTTGCCACAGAGATAAAAGAGCAGAGGAGAGGCTAAGGCAGCTAAGGAGTCCCGTTAGGAGATAAGCTCTCCATTCTCCCTTCCAGCAGGGATTCTTTAGAGCTCTGTAGAAACGCAGGTCTACTTCTGAGACAGAAAGAACTTCAGAGGAGTCAACCTATTACCAGCAACACTCACTGCACAGCAGCCTGTATCTTCACAGATTTAAGAAAAAAGTTAAAAAGCCTCTGAAGAAAGAGCAAAACAGAAGAGAACAATAGTATCGAAAGGGCTGGCTAGAAAAGTGTCTTTTTCTTCCCTCACGATCGCCCCGTAAAAGCAGCCTGATTAAACGAAGAGCACACCAAGTGAGGAAGGAGCCGGCACAGAAGGTCGTTGTTACCTGAGCCCAGTCTGTTTTTATACAGAATGCCACTGATGTTCCGGCACCTCACCGGGAGCTCGTTCTCATACACGGACGGGTCCCAGTTGTACTTGGTTCCAGTTTTTTCTTGAACGGGTGCTAAAGGGGTAGGAGGAGACTGCGGTCCTTTGAAAAAAAAGAAAAGAAAGGTGACAGCAGCCAAAAAGCACACTGGCTACACCTTCACATGCCCAGCTTGGCTGGGGCAGCAGTGTCACGCGGCCAACTGAAGCAGCCGACAGCTCTCCGCAGCAACGTGAGTGACATGGCGCACCACAAAAAATTCAACTGAAACGTTCTGAAAATGACTGAAAATAAGCAATCCGCACCTCAGGAAAGCCGCTCTAAGAGCGCATTAAACGCTGAGGTTGTGAGCTGCAGCGGTGTAAGCGGCTGGCTGCATCTTCCCCTGCCCAGAGCCGAGCCCGTATGGCGCTTTAGGCTGCAGGCTTGCCTTGCCATCTTGTGGGCAGACAGAAAACTGCCAAGCAGCCGCCAACAAAACCGCAGCAATGAAGACACCAGCTATTGTGACACTTAATTATCAGCAGGCAGCCTGAATGGCGATCAAACTACACTCAAGGATCCTTTAGAAAGAACTCATGTGCAGGGTGGGAGACTCAAACTTTTATTATCGATACGAAAATGATCCATCTGCCTTTGGGGGTGGGATGGGTGTAGAAAGGCATGTGATAGCGCAGCAGCAGAGCAAGACTTTTCAAGAGCTTATTTGCAAGGGTTAGGGCAAAGAATAAGAAAATGAAATATATTTCTGACATGAAAAAAAAACAAAAAAAAAGTAGGCATCCTTCTACTCTCAAGAAATACATGAGGTACCGTGTGAAAAGAGGACAAACGATTCACATAAGGCAACTGCATAATATTTTGCACATAACGTTTTTTTTAATCCTAGCAACACAATTAAAATGGAGGAAAAGCAACGCCTCCGGGAGAACAACACTTCACAAGCAGATTGCCTTATACCTGGTGTGAGAGGTGCTGATGGCCCCTTCAGCCCTGTGGTTTCCACAATGCTGCCGTCTGTGTGAACCACTATGAGAGTGGCCTTTTCAGTATTCAAGCTGTCCCCAATTTGGAGGGCTGTTCTCCCAGACTAGAGAAGAAATAAAGAGTTTAAATTATTAGAGTTAAAATACCAACGTATTTTAGTATTCCCCCAAATCTTCTCAAAGGTACTCTAAAAAACAGCATGGCAGTTATTGGGTTACCTTTCGAGGTTTCAGCCAACTGAATTCAAAGGTTACATGTTCCAGGTCATCGGTTCCATTACAGAACGAGTATATGGGGGTGGAAAGGTGAAAAAACCTCTCCAAGTGATAAAGAAAAAACTGTATGTCCCCCAGCTACTGGTTTTGTGGCTTAAAGCCTGTGTACTGCAATGAAAACTTATCTTTGCCGTTACAACACAAACTGAACTCTTTATTTACACCAAGAAAGTACGTGGGACTTTGCTAAGGACCGACTTACCAGCACGTGTCCCGAAATTGAAGCTGCATTTGCCACAGATGTGGTGAAAACATTGTCTGCGGAGGCACCGACATTGGCTACCGTCACTGTGGTGACTTCTGGAATGGGAAACAGACAGGAAATTCATGTTCTGCTGCACCCAGAGAGCCTGATAAACAGCTAAATATATATAGATATATATAAAATTGCATTTCCTTCTTCTTTCCTATTTATTCTTCATGACTCCTTTAAGATGTCATAAACAAAACCATTCTCATTTTTATTAAGCTTCGGGTTGAGCACGCTTTAACCTCCCTGAGACCATAGCAGTGGTTCTCGGCATGTGATGAGCTAAGGGGAAAGTGAATATCGCATCTGTACTAACAAAAAACCCAAAACTGTGATGCTTTTTAGTAAAAGAGGGGTAACTGGCAAACATCGAGGTAAGGAGAACAACCGCCCCTCTTTCTGCCATGTATCAATTCCTAGGGTGCCGTTACCTGTCCGTTTGGCCCAGTTACAAACTGGACCAACTCCCCCCCCCGTTTCTGTGCTCTCAGATCGCCTGTCCGGCTGCCCAGCACCCCAGGGATTTTAGCAGCACACATGGGGGGAGAAAGCGAAAAACCAGCCCAGGAGCTGGCGTGGAGGTACCAATCTGGGTACGGAGGGCTCCGAGATTCTCTGCCTCCCGCTCTCTGCGTGTGTCAGGGCACTTTGCTCAGGGGACACAGGCCCGGAGTCGCTTCGGGCGCACGCAGCCTGCCCGCGCTCGTTTCACCTCACGCTCCGTGCTGTGACAGGGAGGGGCGTGCGACTTCCCAGGCGGGCGGGAGCGGCCCCGGGCTCCGCTCCGCTCTCTCCACTGCACCCCTGAGGTAAACGGCCGCCTCGCAGCCGGCAGTGACTGGGCCCGCCGGGCTGCCCGCTCCGGCCCCGAGGCGTGGCGGGAGGCGCGGGCAGCGCGGCCGGGGCTGAGGGGAGCGGCGCATGCGCACTCCGCCCGCCCTGACCTGCGAAGGCGGTGGCGGCTTCGTCGGCGCTGGGTAAGGGCTCGGCTCCCATCTCCATGTGTCCGGTGTCTGCCGCCATCACCGTCACCGCCGTCGCCTCCTGCTCCTCGGGCTCCGGCTCCGCCTCCGACTCGGAGGCCGCCGTTCGCGGCTGCTGCTGCTGCTCGGGTCCTTCCGCCGCAGCCGCCGCCACTGCGGCCGCCGCCTCCGCTAAGCCCAGCCGCTTCGCCGCCGAGTCGGCGTCCTCCATCCGAGGCGGGCGGGGGAGCCGAGCCCGCCCGAGAGGTCCCCGGCGCCCGCGGCTTCCCCCCCCCACCCCGAACGCAGCTGGGGAGAGGACCGGGGT
>Ga0065711_1038965_pt1 | contig 18244 bp, 8 predicted proteins | sample Hoacrofraction12_FD_59098 | JGI IMG/M metagenome (GOLD analysis project Ga0065711, IMG submission 59098) | Hoatzin crop microbial communities from Cojedes, Venezuela - Epithelial fraction 12 v2 (version 2) | ecosystem: Host-associated > Birds > Digestive system > Esophagus > Crop | place... | reverse complement strand
CCGCTGAACGGGCGCGGGGCGGACGAGGAAGCGGAGCTGGAGGGGCTGGAGGCCGAGGAGCTGGAGGCCGCCGCCGAGGAGAAGGAGCTGCTGCTGCCGCAGGGCGCCGTGTCGCCCCCCGCCGCCGGCCCCATGTTCGCCGAGAGGAACCGCCGGACGCTGGCCTTTCGGGGCGGCGGGGGGCTCCTGGCCGCCCCCTCCGCCGCTAACAATGGCTGCGAGGCCTCGGCCTGGCCGCGGAAGCACTTCAACGGGCGGGGGGCTGACGAGGAGATGGAGCTGGAGGGCGCGGAGAGCCTGGAGCCCGAGGGCCTGCTGGAGGGGAAGGAGCTGGTCCAGGACGGGGGCTCCCTCAGCGACAGCAGCGACGACGAGGAGGACGGCGAAGGGGGCAGCCTAGGCGACGGCAGCGGCGCCGAGGGCGGCAGCTGCAGCAGCAGCCGGCGGTCCGGGGGCGACGGAGGGGACGAGGCGGAGGGCAGCAGCGTGGGCGCGGGGGAGGGGGAGAGCATCAAGCACTTCCCGCTGGCCAGGCCCAAGTCCCTGCTGCAGAAGCTGCACATCTCCTTCCAGGGCTCATGGCTGAAGGAGTTCCCCTGGCTCTACTACTGCCAGGAGACCGGCCTCATGTCCTGCGCCTGGTGCACGGCCGCTGCGGCCGCCGCCGCCCCTCCCGAGCTGATCATGGCCGGCGGGGCCCTGCCCGGGGGGCACGACGAGCTCTGCAAGGGCACCCGCAACTACAAGCGGGCCCTGCTGCTGCGGCACCACCTCTCCGCCGAGCATCGCCTCAACGAGCCCGTCAGCGCCGAGCAGGTCAGGGGGATGGGCGGCGGGGCTGGGGGGGTGGTGGTGGGTCTTTGGTTAGTTTTTTGGCCCGTGTGTGTGAACTGATTTAAATGGTTTCCCGGGAGTGTTGCTGCCCGGCGGGCTGGGCGCGGAGCGGGGGGCGAGGCGGCTTTCTCGTCTGAGGGGGGTGAGGGACACGCAGATAGGGGGGGGACTGTCCCGCTGGCTCTGGGCAGGCACCGCGCTGCCCTGCCTTTGCCCGAGCGGTTGCCTGGGGCCGAACCAGCTGAACGCTGCCCGCTCGGAGGCACTGAGTGCCGTTTTCATGAGTCTGTCCGTTTATCTCGGGAAGATAAAGCGGCGGTGCGGGGAAGAAGTTGCGTGCGGATACCAGTGTTGCAGCACTGATTTAAAAAACACTCGTCACAACTTCCTCCTGCGGTACCGGGGAAGGGAGGGCAGTGTCCGGCTGGCGGCTGCGTCAGGCGGGTGCTTGGCGGTGTGAAATGGGAATTGCCCTGCCGTCCTTAACGGCGTGGTGGTCCCTGGGCGTCAGTCGGGTAGCTCTGCGCGGTCGGCATCTCCTCGTTTAAATCGTTTTCCCGATTGTGTTGCTTTAGATTGAGTTACTGAGCAAGAAGCCTGCAATTGCTCGCTGTGTGTTTGAGATAAACATGTGGTTTCCTGAAAGCCGCGTTGATGTGCCAGCTCTCCTCCGATGCTTTGGGACTAGTGAAACTCTTAGCGTTCCCGGCTGAACTTAAAATTCTTCTGTTTCTTGGCTGCTCTGACGAATGAGGCAGGGCTGACTCTAGAACGTGTGTGGATGGGAAGCTCCTGAAGAATACTCGTGTCGAATCGCCAGCCTGCTGCAGGCGTTCCTCCTGAGGATGCCTGCGCTGCGAAAGTTCGCTCGGCTCGCCTGGCTGGCATGAAACTTGCCAGCGGGCACATGCTAATGTGCTTCAGGTTAGGCTAGTGCTTGAACTGTTAGGCTGAGCTCGAGCTGTTAGGCGGAATTGATCCCCCACCACTCCCGTTTTCACTGTTTAGAGCTCGGTTTTAATTAAAGCACCCACCTTGGTTGTGTAGATGTATTTGGAGTGTGAATTGTAGTGCAGTAGTTAAATTGAGCTTACTGCTTGGGCGCCTTAAGGAGCTCGGGGTACCTTGGACAAGAGCTACTATTCTCACGTTCGGGCGGGATATCAGGATGATGGATTAAATGTTAGGTGAAGGTATGTTTCTTAGAGATGGTTGGAAAAGGAATGAAAATTTTACGTGGAACTACTGCAGGATTGCAAGGAAATTGCATAAATATCAGTTACCCAAAATATTATTTTTGGTGTTATAAATGCAGCGTTCACCCTCAAGATGAGTATTACTCACCTTTTCAGTAAGTGTAGTTATAACTAAGGCAGCTACTGCTACAGACGGTTCATGGCAGTAGGTCATCTTATCAGTTTCCTCCAATCCGGGGCTTGCCATTCACTCAGCGGTATTTTAGCCCAACTTGCCTTAAAGAGCTTGTTTCTAATTTTGAAACTTTAATTCGCGGTTTCCTCTACCTCTTTATATCTATGAAAACATCGTTTTTGTTTAATGTTATTGCAGTATATTCCTTACTATCTTGTTGCCTAGTTTCTAACCTGAAGTTGTGAATGATTACCCTGTAAAGGCATGCCTTGTCACTGTGTAGCCTCCTGTGTCACTCAGTGTTGCTAATTCATGCCACACTTGGGAGTTTCTCTCACTCCCATTAAGCTATGCGTAAATAAAACATATTCCAAGCAGGTTTTCCTACTAAACTTAGTAGTTTTTTCTTTCTGTCTTCCTGTCCTCGGTCTGTCATAAGGCTGTTAACTACTGGGAGGGCGGAAGGAGGGGACAGAATATTGATTTGCGTGTCACAGTAGCCTAAAAGTGAATGTAGGTATTTATTTGAAGATTAACCTTTCATTGTCCTGGGAATCTTTGTAAAATCGAGCCTCTGTTTTTATGCTACTGATAGTTTAAGGAAAAATATTTGTAGTTAACTGTAATGGTCAGTGAAACAGTTGGTTAGAGGAGACATGTCAGTGGTTCTTTTGTACTATATTAAGGATAAGGTTTGGACAAAGTAAGCTACTGTAAGGTAGCTGTACAGAGGTGGGTGTTTTGAAGTGGAAAACAATGCTGAATACATCCATGTGCAATTATGTTTCAGTTAAAAACTTCTGAGAAGGGAAGAAATCACAGTTTTTCAAGAGTCAATGTCATTTTCTTTGTGGTGCACTTTCAGGTTACAGTTGCTTTATCGCAAATCTGATTAAGAATCTCTGTTTTCTTCCCGCCTTTATGTTTAATTTCCGTATCCTTACATGCTTTTAATGGCACTTGAATTTCTCTTGATACGTATGTTTAATACCAAAACAATTGCCTCATTTTTTGCTTAATGCCATGATACCAGATACTTGGAACAAAAGTAGGTAATTTGTACCCTGACCATATTTCCAACATACATAATGAGGCAGCAAAGCCATTTAGATTTAATGAAACTTGGGAGAGATCTTTCAGCCTTTGTCTCAGAGACAACACACATGTATTCCTGACTTGACAAGCTTCAACTGCAGGGCATGTTTAGCAGCTGCTAATAAACATATGGCTTAGTGCCACTGTTCAAGTGCGAAAAGGAAATTGTAGGTGTTAAGGCAGTAAAGCAGTGGAAATTTCTATGGGTCTGTTGGATATTACACTCGCAAAGAAATGAGTGATGATTTCAGTTTATTTTTGGGATACATTTAATTTGGAATGCCAAAATACATCACAAGTGGTTGCAGCTGCTGTAATTCAAGGGTATTGAGCTGTCAGTTGGTGCTTCTTTCTAAGACAAAAATCTTGACTCCTTTTTTTTCTATTCTAGTTTTCAAAATAATCCGTCTCCATATTGAAGCTTAAGGAAAGACATAATCAGCTTGAAACTACCTTGTGTTTTTTGTTTTTTTTTTAATGGACAGACTATTGTGTTGGAAAAATCTGAAGAAATAGACACTGGGAAATCACTGCAAAAAAAATTTAGTTCTGTGATGAATTTAGATCCGTGAGATGCAGATTTATTGGCTGCTGGGGGTTCCTCCCCCAGCTGCTTCTTAAAACATTTTCTCTCTGGACATAATTTGAAGCTGAGCTTTGGAAATACTGCCAGAGAAGCTTTCTCCAGCCTAGCAGGCGTGTTGGTTTAAAGCAGAAGCTCTCCAAAAGGAGGAAGGCCTTTGATGTGTTATTTTTTCCATGTGAACTGTAGTTGTTTGCTTTGTATGAGCAGTGATGAATAGAAGTCGTGCTTCAGATGTAAGAGTTACGTTATAGTGTTCTAAGTTAACTTCTTGAATTACTCTTGGTAGAGCAAAAAAGCTGAGGAGAAAGTCAGGCCTTCAGAGTAACGGCTGTCATTTACTGTATTTTTGTATGATGTTTTCACCAGACCTTGAACTACTCGGTTGTAAGTCACTTAATGGAACAGTTTTAAATTGCTGAGTTTTCTGTGAGCAGTGCTGTAACATGCAAAACGGCAGCGGAGCATCGTGTGTGCCGCTGATAGGCCTGTCTTTTGGGAGAATTTTCCTCTGTAGCTGCACATGCTTAAGAAGTTCCTGATAGCTCGCTTTTGTTAGATCCATTTTTCAGGAGAAGAGTTGATTTGGGGGCATAGGGAAGCTGCTGTAGAGTCAGGTGCGGTAATGGGAAAGGGATGAAGGGATTACAAAACTGTGGCATAACTAGTTTTCATATATATACGGCTGAGGTGGAATCTATGGTTAGATCGGTTTTGGTTTTGCTTGGTTTTCTTTTTTTTTTTTTTCTTCCTCCCCACCCCACTGCCCCAGCTCCCAGGAGACAGAGTATGCTGATGGCACAGGAGAAGAAAGAAAAGCGAGTTTCTAGTAGCAGTTTTTGATCATCTGTTTGTTCTCGTATTAGATTTTAGGCAAGTTTAATTAGTGAATTATACATATGAAAGTCATTTATCTTTGGGTGTATTCAGATGAGTCTAATTGAAACTGAGAACAATATTAGTTTCCTTGAGTAGTCTGTGTTCTGTTGTTCTGTTAGATCACATCTTAATCTCACCTTCAGAGAGCTTTTCAAAGTTACCATGCTGTAGATTCCACATATAAAACTGAAATAGTCCTGTTTTTATTCTAGATTTCTTACCAGTTTTTATTAAAGGAAAAGGTGGTTTGATGTTGAGGTAACTTAGGTGATGAAGACATTTGGTCTGTATTCTGAAAATAGAGTTGACATGTAAGCAAATATTATTAGTTTGTCGTTCTCATCAGGAAAACAGTACCCTTATGGTGATGTGCCATGAGCACAACATAAGTAACAGAAGCTTAAAAATACACTTTTTTTTTTAATTTTCTGTAGTTATTTTCTGCACCTTGCCTCCTGTTGAACTGTGTTGTACTTTTTCTGTACAAAGGGGAGATGTTTAAAACTCTTCAAGGGAGGTTTGTTTTTGGTTTTTTTTTCTCATTTTTCTCGTAGTAAATGTTAATTCTACTTGTCACATTCGGCTTATTTAGGCTTGAAAACTCTTCAGATGTTGGGGCATTCATTTCTTTTGAGGTGTGGCACTAGGGCTTCCATGGCAGCAGTTAAACAGTGGTTTCCAATATTACAGTTAATTGTAAAAATCTTTATGCACCCATTTCTGTAAAGCTGTAATACTGGTCTCTTTCCGCCAACGCACACCCCCATAGCTTGGACATTAGTTGCATAATGTCTCTTACCTTTTCACAGTGAAGACTTCAGTCTTGCGTTTCTGTAGCACATCTGTGATTTGCAGCTCCTTTTTACCATGCTGGCTTGTTTGCTTGGAGGGGGGGGGGAAATATTGTAAATCTTGATTTCTTTTTTTATCAGCTTGACAGGATACATACAGATGCTCAGTTAGAATGTACTCTGTCTCCATTCTTTCATCAGACATTTGTAAAAAGAAAAGAATGGCAGCAGATTATTTTTAAATTTTATGTGCTATTTAACGTGTTCTTGGAGAATGAAATTGTCAGCTATCATAGCATCTACCTAACATTTACAGTGTGAGATGCAAGTCACTGACGATTGACTTTGACTAGAGTGACAACACTGTAGGGTACAATAATTTTCGTCTTAATCTGATCTAAAGTCAGTGTAATTGGTGTTTTGAAACTATACAGTGCTCTGTTGCTGGAGTGACAGGAAGCTAGTCCAGATCCAAAATCCACTGAGAACTTAAAGAATGATAGATTTAGTTGTCACACATTTGGAACGTAATTTCTGTTTCAGAGTTCTGATCTGAGGGAGTACTTGGGTATGCCAGAGGGCACACATAAAAAATGAAGCCGAGATTGGACAAAGATCTGTTGCTTGCTTTCACGTAAAAGCTTTTATGCTTTTATTTCTACTTCTTCTTTTCACTGAAGTGTTTTTCTGAGAAGGGTGGAAATTTAGACACAACTCGAATGTGAGAGCAAACTGAAATTTCTCTGCAGGAGATGCCGAAACGGTACAGTTTCTATTTTGGTTATGCTGGGCGTTATTTGCTGCTTGTGGATGTAAATACCGTTTCAGAGGATGTAGTTACAGCCTCAGTTGTCATCCCAGTGATCCACACTGGTATTATAACTTGAGGTGAGTGCTGATTTAATGCACTGGTTCCTGTGTGGTGGAAAGTTACTTTTTTTAATATAGCTGGTTTCTGCCATCGTCCCAAATGAAGGGTAGTACTTTTCAGCAACATATATTTTAGCCCAGTATAGACTATGGGCTTGTGACAGCGTTAATATTACCTTGTTAATGCTGATTTTGACCTGTAATGTTGAGGCAGTCAAGCTTCAGCGATATCTCTAGGCCCCAAATCTGTGAGTTGTTTAGAAAATGAGGGGAGAAAGTAATGACATAATTTGCACAATCTGATCTTCTCTCATTCTAAACCACATTGGAGCCAGCCTGCTTTGAACTGTCCTTACTTGCTAGGGAAGAAGAGAGTCTTAGAGATCCAGTATAAAACAGACTCTTGCAACAGAATCACAGAATGTTTGGGGTTGGAAGGGACCTCTGTGGGTCATCTAGTCCTACCCCACCTGCCGAAGCAGGGTCACCTACAGTAGGCTGCACAGGACAGCGTCCAGGTGGGTCTTGAATATGTCCAGAGAAGGAGACTCCACAAGCTCCCTGGGCAGCCTGTTCCAGTGCTCGGTCACCCTTGGAGTGAAGAAGTTTGTCCTCATGTTCAGATGGAACTTCCTATGCTTCATTTTGTTCCCATTGCCCCTTGTCCTGTCATTGGGCACCACTGAAGAGAGTCTGGCCCCATCCTCCTGACACCCACCCTTGAGATATTTATAAGCATTTATAAGGTCCCCTCTCAGCCTTCTCTTCTTCAGGCTGAACAAGCCCAGTTCCCTCAGCCTCTCCTCGCAGGAGAGATGCTCCAGTTCCCTCATCATCCTCGTAGCCCTCTGCTGGACTCTCTCCAGTAGCTCCTCATCTCTCTTGAACTGGGGAGCCCAGAACTGGACGCAGTGCTGCAGATGCGGCCTCACTAGGGCAGAGTAGAGGGGAAGGAGAACCTCCCTCGACCTGCTGGCCACACTCCTCCTAATGCACCTCAGGATCCCATTGGCCTTCTTGGCAACTAGGGCACACTGCTGGCTCATGGTCAACTTGTCATCCACCAGCACTCCCAGGTCCCGCTCCACAGAGCTGCTCTCCAGCAGGTCCGCCCCAAACCTGTACTGGTGCATGGGGTTGTTCCTCCCAATGTGGTCTCAAATATGCTAGCATATGTTGTTTTGTGCTTTGTTTAGCTGCTGCTTTGTAGCAGTTCTGTATCATCATTGTCTAAACATCAGTTACAAATTTTCTAAATGCTCTAAAATCCAGTTCAGCTCTCTTGTTTCTTATCAGCCTCTTGCATCTGAACTAGTCTTTAATAATAGCTAATTTCTTGGTGTTGGATTGTCTGATACTACTTCCAGCAAAATTCTCAAGCCACGTTTGAGATCACGTCTTAAAAAGGTTGTAGAGAGGCACATAAGTACATTTGTCTGTGTAATAAGGATTTACCAGTTGAAGGTGTTGCTGCTGGAAAGTTTCAGTGAAGTTTGATTCAAGAAAGTCTTAGTTAAATAATGTAATGGAAATCTAAGTTTTGTTTGATCGTCTGCAATATTCTGTTCATTTGTCATGTAATACAGCTAATTAATCCTAAACCTGCCACAATTAGAAAATAAAGAATAAGCGCCTAATTTGTAGAACTGTATAAGAAACATATCTGTTAACTACTTCGGTAATGTGTTTTCTTTAAGACATGTGAAACAGATTGGGAGATACAGACCTAATCTTTACATTCGTCTCTTAGCATGAGAAAATGTTGAATCGTTTATCAGGGTTCTACTTACCTGTTTAAGTGGAGATTTCTAGGGAGGAACAGGGTGGGGGTGGGTGGCGTGGTGTTGGATGTGTGAGAACGATTTAGTTAAATCTTTGGAAAGAGGCTCCTGAATCTTTAATGTATGTGGGTTAAAAAACCCAAGGACTTCACACTCAGCTAAATCTTTCCTTACTTTTGGCCAAAATTTTACTTCCTTTGCCCTCAAGGCAATTCTGCCAGTTCTGTTTTTGTTCCAGACTTGGGGGCAGAGGGTGCAGGATGAGATAGTGATTCTTAGTTTTGAGAAATATTTTTTAATTATATATTCCAGCCTGCCTTTATGACCAATAACATGAATTTTAAAAAATCGATTGAAGAACATTTTCTTCTGAAGTTTATTTTTGTATTCTTATGTTAGTGTTGGAGGACTAAGGAGAGCATTCATTAAGAGCTAACTATGTCTGTGCTTTTTTTAATTGCAGGAATCAGAGTTGCCCTCAGACCTGAATAATGAAGGATACTGTGATTTTAACAGCAGGCCAAATGAGAACTCTTACTGCTATCAGCTCCTGCAAGAGCTCAACGAGCAGAGGAAGAAAGGCATTCTTTGTGATGTTAATATTGTGGTGAGCGGGAGGGTCTTCAGAGCTCACAAGAACATCCTGGTTGCAGGCAGCCGCTTCTTTAAGACTCTGTATTGCTTTACAAACAAAGAAAGCCGTAACCAAACCACTGTTACGTATTTAGACGTTGTTGCTGTTCAAGGTTTTTCTGTCATCTTGGACTTCTTGTATTCTGGTAACCTCGTGCTGACGAGCCAAAACGCCATTGAAGTGATGTCAGTGGCCAGCTACCTTCAGATGACGGAGGTTGTCCAGTCCTGCCGCAACTTCATTAAAGATGCCTTAAACATAAGCATAAAATCAGAAGCTCCAGAGACGGTTGTGGTGGATTACAACAGGAGATCAGTTAGTAGGGATGGTTTGTCTCCAAGGGATCAGAAAGTTGCCAGCTTCTGGGCAACGCGAAACCTTACCAACTTAGCAAGTAGCATAAAAACTGAGAATGATGGTTACCCTATTGATGAGGGCCAAATGGAAAGCTACCAAATGAATGACTGCAGTTGGGTCCAGGACAGCTCACCTGAAATGGCTGAAAATGAATCTCAAGGTGAGGGAAAAGTTTTCGTATGGAATGACATGGGTGCACAGGGTCAATCAGTTCAAGAACCTGGAAAAGCGAGAAGGAAAAACCAAACTGCAAAGAGATTTATTTATAATATACCACCTAATACTGAAGAGAACTCGGAAGATTGCTCAGTGTTGCAACCATCAGTCCCATATCCAGAAGAAGATTTGTCATTTATTAAAGAAGAGGCAGGTAAATACTGCTTAATGTCAGTCATGTCGTTTGAAAACTAAATTACTGAATAAAGTACGTGATAGTGTAACTTTTATAAAGGTGTGTTGGATAGGTTCTTTTAGTAAAGTCAGCACACCAGTTGGATTACTAAACCAGTAATCTGATTCTCCACCTTGGGGCACAGTGGTGTGTCTTTGGCTGGAGAAAGGAATGACAGTGCGACGCCATGCAGTGTATAACATGCTGTTTGCATTTGGCGCTTGCGTTGGGGATCCTTACCAGCTGGTAGAAACTAAATGTAAATGTAAGAATTTTAATCTGTAGCCACTATTAGGCACAGAATCAAGGAGTGGTAGCTGGTGGCTGATGATGTTAGCTGGTTGCAGAGAGAGCAAGGGCCTTTATAATTTCCTTCCTGATGCTAGCGAAACATTTTTATGGTAATCTCCCTCACCTGAGTGTCACTCAGAAACAGAAGACAACTTTCTGCTGCTGTTTATTGTAGGGGTATCTGGGAAGTAACAAAATGGAGTAATCCTAGCTAGTATGACACAAACTCTTAAAGCAGATTTGTGAAACAGATTGGCAAGAGATGCCACAATGACACACAACAGAGGGAATATCTTTTTGTTGAACTGTTCGTTAAACAAATCCTGAGAGTGCCTCAATTCATAGGATTTTTTTCCTTAAGTATCTATGATTAATGTAAATGCTAGAGTAAGACTTAATATCTGTTTGCTAAACAATTACGGTCACACAAAGAATTACAAGCAGACTGTTCACAGTGTAATTGAGATATGGGGCAATGTAGTTAAGTTTAGATTTTTATTTTGTAAATTACTATATGGTATCATTAGTTGAAATGTATATTTGAAGTACTGCCATTTACCTCTGTCTCAGATGAATTAGTAGCTTTGAAAATTTGACTTCTTGATTGTGGTAAGTTAAAGGTGGATTTGAGACACGACTGGAACCAAGTTCTTTAGATGTGTCTGTTCCTAAAGCATTTAAAAACATATGCCCCCTGCAAACATCAAGGGGCTGTGGATATCCTGTGTTTCCCAGGTTTAAGAGGGAAATAAATAATAAAAAGAGATCAGCACTCACACCTGTGGGTATAGAATATTTTTGGATGTTTTTGTATTCCAGTGACAAAACAGAGATTTGAAAGCAACCCGAGTTCTTAGGAGGGTCTAGGAACCTGTATTTATTTTGGTGGAAGGAAGGATGGCCTTGGTTTCTTCTTGTACCCGCTGGCTTGTTTAAAAACAAGGCCGAAGGGAGTGCTTTCAGTAGTGGCAGGGACAGGCCATTTCTCCTGGTGCCCTGGCATGGGTCTGCTCTTTCCCCGCCGTGCTGTGGGTGCCCATCTGTGTGGTGCGAGGAGGCAGGAGGTGAACGGGAGTCTGTCAGAGAGCATGTGGTGACTGTGCTGTACCGTGCCGGTGTATGTGCATGGGGAGCACCACAGGGACGTGACAATACAGAGCTATGCAGACTGCAGCTACAGACGTGTACATGTGGCACGTGAGCAGGGGCAGCCAGTACAAGTTACGTCCATATAATTAGCAAGTGGTGTGGCACAACAGGAGCAGCTCTGGAGAAGCAGCTGTGCTGAGGAGCCAACATTCATTCTGTAAATGCTTCAGGGGGTTTGCTTGTCTCTAGTCTTCATCTCTGAACTCAGTGGGTAGGTCTGCTGTGGCTTTGCAGTTCAGCTTGGGAGGGTGCGCTTGTAAAGTGAATTTCCTGATCTCTTACTGTCTAAGCTTGCTTGGACTGCACGGTGTTTCTTCTGGCTGGAAAGAAAATAGAAGCTGTGTTTCAGAAACATGGCTATTGCACGTCAACTATTAACAGGCCTTGGTCTGCAGCACCAGGTTATGTCTAGCCTTAATTAAAGCACTGTTAGGTGTTTATAGTGTGGATGTTGAGTCTTTGGGAGTCACACAACACATCTGCCTGTGTTGGGCTACACTGCTTGCTAATACATAGTTGCAGTGGCATGAAAAAGGGCAGCAGAGGGTCTGGAGCAGGAGCTGAGGACCTGTATATTAACTGCACAAACATGAAATTTCTGAGACAATTTAGCACATGATTTCTATTTCTGATTTGTATGGGGTAGATATTCAACCTCTTTTACTGTTGGAAATACCACAGAGAATATGTCTACTAGGTGATGACCCCAGCAACAGAAATAAATACTTGTTTGCATTCTGCAGAATTTGAATATATGCTGTGGAAGGAACTTTCTTGAAGAAATAATGGAGGATATGGGCAGTGCACTGATGATTAAACGAGTTTAGTCCTTATTCGGTTTTTTTGGACAGAAGCACCAAGCTTTCTAGTAACTCGTTGTGCTAAAGAATTACATTACAAAATTATATCCATGCAACATTCTGATGAAAAGAGCTGTATTAGAGGCTGGTGGCACACTGAATCTGTGCTGCGGTGTCTGTCCAAAACTGTTGAAAGTTCTGTGATTGTAGGGAGGAGTTTATTTTGTTGAATTATAAAATGGTGTCACCTAATGATCTCCTTGGTACTTTCAGAGCAAGATATAAGTGGTCCCAAGTAAATATTTACATTTTCTGTCAGTGTTAGAACTATTTTGCAAGCGGTATCTATTATTAGTATTACAGTAAGACCTCTACTTTTTTGAAGTTCTTATGTGCATTCACATTGTTTGAAGCAAGAAGAGATACTGGCAGTAGGGCTCGGTGTAGCTTGCTTTCACCCATAGTCTGTGCTTCAGCATTTGATGTTCTTTCTCCTTTACTGCTGGCTAGCTTTGTATTCTGCAGGTAGATTGCACTCTTAAACACTCTTATTTCAATTGTTCTGTCTATGCCCAAGAAAAGGTGCAAGAGGGAGGAGTAGAAAGTTGGAAGAACAGCAAGAATGAGTTGTAGAGTAACCTGCAGGTTATATAGTAACTTTTTTAGTTGTGGATTAAATTTCTTGTGGAGATGAAAAACTACCAAAAATCATAAGCACTGAGAGTTAAAAATGCATAAGGAAATGTCTTCTGGAATATATATAAGACAATGCTGTGAGAAGAAAAAGAATAGTAAATGCTTATGAAGAAAGCTAAGGAGTGCACTGTCCCTTTGAGTGCAGAAAGGGAAAGAATGAGGTTCTGCTGCTATGCTTTGTCATGTGCTGATGGGGATAACCAACACCAGCTGTGGTTATGAGGTGTCCAGTTACATGAAAAGCGAGCTGCTGTGTCCTTGATTATGGTTTTGGGTTATCTGCTGGTTTTGTGAGGGGGAAGAAATAACCATAGATAGAGTGGAAGGGAAGCCTATTTAAGAACACCCCTCTCACTACAAAAATTTACCCCAAAAGCCACTGCCCTGACTTCTATAGTAAATGGGCTTTCCAGCTGGGTGCTGTTAGGTAAGTGTTAGATAGCAGACAATCAATAAAATCTTTCTGAACTATCTGTCTTGTCCCAGTAAAGCAAACGCGTTAAACTGCTCCTTGCCGAATGTGAGTTTTCCTACAGGTATTCATAAGGATATGTCAGCTTCTCCTTCCCTTCACCCTGCATTGCCAGTGAGTTCGTATTTAACACCTTGCCTGTAAAAACAGCACTTTGAGCTTCAAAAAACTGCATGAAGTTGAGCTGGATTTTTAAATTGCGTGTACCGTCTTACCTACTCCTACTGAAGCTTTCAGGACTTCTCCAGTTTTAGCTATATTGATTAAAATAGCTGTGTTCTTCACACTGAACATTACTGCCTATCTTACTATTTTCCATTCTAGTTGATAATCTGCTAAAAAATGTCTTCACTGTTTACAGCCGTGGTGGGTCCTACAATTAACCATTTACCATGGTGAAAATAACAGTGCAATCGGTCAGCATCTCTTAGTCAGCTTCCAGTTCATAAAAGCTCAGCGATTCTAATTCGTCATACTCTTAATGTCTGTTCATAGGATTTTTAATAAACTTTTATCACTAATTTGTTTTTCGTTTGGGCCTGGTTTTTTGGAGTACAAGTGTCCTGTCTTCAGGCTTCAGAACACAACTGTGAAATATTGCTTATGCTTTCTAGAGCTGCCTGTTGATTCTTAAAAAGACCTGTGTGTAATATCCCAGTACCTTTATGAAGCTACCACTGGGTTAATTGTTACTGTGATTCTCAGGCTAGATAACCTATGTCAACTATTGTGTTGGGGGTGAGGGAAAGGATAACAAGGCCAGGATGAAAACAGCCCTTGTGTGGAACAAGAGGGTTCCTGAATGATTAATGATTTTGTGGGGGTTCTTAGGGAGTTTAATTCAGCTTATGGTAGAAGCAACTACTTTTTGGAAGGATACAAGCAGCAGCTAAACCTGCTTGCAAAAATGTAGTGCTGGTCACAGTTTTCCTCATGACATGAGGGAGCAGCATAAGACAACTTGGTCAGGAATTTACAATAAAGACAGGTAACTTTGAAGAAATCAAGACTGATGGACTTACCTGAACATGTATATATTTCCTATAAGGATAAGCCCCGCTTGGCTGGCAGAGTTACACAGGGGGGGAAAAAAGTATGAGAAAATGAAGCTTTTTTGCCCCTACTCTTCCATGGTACGATGAGTCTAAGTCAGATCTCCAGCTGATACTGTGATTGAAAGATTTAAATTGCTTAATGGACCTTTAACCTCTTTATTTGCCCCCATTCCATATGTAACCTGGTATTGAAGGCCCCGTAGGTTTTTGGAAGTCATCTGAAGAGAGGGGGGGATCAACCTCTTTCATGTTCATTAAATTTACCTCTCCTGGGAATGATCCCAAAGACAAAGTAGATTCTCGTGTTCTCACGGTATGGTTAACCACTGCCCTTGCAATTTTAAGCAATGTTCTGCATATTACTGTTGGGTTGGGGATTTTATACGAAAAAAAAAGAAAAGGCAAGCAAGGTGGATGAGTTGGGGAAACAGGTTATGTGGTGTCTACAGACCTTTACTGCCTGAAAAGCTGCTTTTTGGTCTCGACACAATTGAGGCACAGGCAATATATTCACTTCTAATAATTTATCCATCTGAAGTGCTGATCTGATTTTTGTGCTGCTTCATTTATGAAATGATGATGATGGCAGCAACTCCTTAAATAAAGAAAACCAGAGGCTGTGTATCTTTTAGATTCATTGGGCAGGCATAACTGTAGCCACAGAAGTTAGCTGTGCTGTTTCTTCAGCTGGCTTTCCTCTTGCATCTCAGATGCAGCTCAGTAAGTCAAATCTAATTAATTTTATCACATGCTGAGCAGTGACAGTGTTTTTACTCCAGATGTTTCAGTCCTTTTGGATTGTAGCTGATTTTCAGAGCAGTGTGGAGCTTTTTTTAAACTGCCACAAAGATTAGAATACAACTTCCTTTAAAAAGCTTTTTTTCCAGATAGTCATTTCCCTGGAAAGTGAAGTCTTGTTTTTATCCACAGCCCCCTTATCTCCTACATGCTTGTGTTCGCATGCCTATATGTTCCCATATGATATTTATGAAGCTAAAAGACTGCTAAAGGAATTTTTTAAAATATCCTTTATGCCTTAACTGACATTAGGTTTCTTACTTAACCTATAGGTTTTCTGTATTGGTAGCCGATTGAATTTGGTTACACCACCACAACTCCCTGTGAGAACTATCTTATGCTAGAGTGACTTTGTCATGCAAGAGTTTATGGAAGTATGAATTGATCAATTGCTGTTCAGTTATTCTGAACTTACAAGTCTTAGGGTGATGTGTGGTTTGGGTTTCTTTTTTGTTTGTTTGTTTAAATTTGAGGGAAGGAATAGGTCATCCTCAGTGTTAGTAGCTGAGTAGAATAGGTTTTAAGTGGCATGTAGTTTGACTAAAGCATGGTTCCTTCAGGTTCTGTGTCCTTGCTGAGCCATTTTGCTTGCTGTGCATTTGTTCTCTCTGTACATTCTGGAATTTTCGTTTACAGAACTTGGAGTCCTTTTTTGGGGTGGAGGAGAGAGGCAGGCAGCATTTCTTACTTGGGCCAGTTTCTGGCAGGTATCAGTAAATATATCCAACCAGAAATGTGTTCATAGTGTAGAAAGTGTATACTAAATGTGGAATACTATAGCATAGCAACCTTATAGTATGTGTTTACCCTAGAGCTCATTGTACTACTTTCACTTCAACCACTAGCCTTCATTGGTGCAGCTTTGTGGTTCTAAGCTTCATCCTGTCATACGGAGAACAGTGGAGAGGGGAGTTAGCAAGATCAGAGTTGCCATTTTTACTGTAAAAACATAGCCACAACTGCAGAACTTTAGTCACCTCTCATATTCCCAGGGCTCAGGGGGAGGTTGAGGGAACATTTTTAAAAACATAGTCTTTAAAGGTGGGGGGCAGAACCACTGGTTTTTTAGGCACCAGTTGTCTTTCGTGGTTGAATTCTTTCTTTAGGGTGTACTATTGCATGTTACTTTGTAAGGAGAGCAGGACAGCAGTGTGGCCAGCTTAGTTTGTCCTGTATTCCTTACAATGCAGAGTTCCCAAGGAACTATCTGGTGTTTTGTTTGCTTTTTGTTGTCGGAAGGGTTGGTTTTGTTCTGTTTTGGTATGTTTACAGATTTGTGCCTCTGTCTTGTACTTTACTTTTCTTCAAAGTCCAGTGTAAAGACAAAATCCCTTCGTATTCCTGGACAAAGTTAGGCTTTGGCAAAAGAAGTCTGGAAAGAATGCTGCTGAGATGGCGGTTCAACACAAGGGTTTTGGTCAATTATGCTGCTAGTACTAAGACTGCTGGCGATTAGAGAAGCTGACATGAAGTGTAGATTTCCTTAGCATTTCCTTCCAACTGTTTTAGCGTAAAAAGTTATTCAGACCAAAACAGTTTTTACACAGCAATGGTATCTGTGCTTGTCTTTATATGAGAATAAACACAAATGAAGACCCATATCAGTTCTTGGTCTGTTTGTCTCTACTACAGTGACATCAGTGGTCTTTGACCATAATGCATAGTGATACTAATATTTCCTGTTCCTTAAGCTGACATTTAATTCTTCCTTTAAGAAAATATGTTTACAAACTACGTGTAGCTGATAAAATGGTAGCAATAGCAGTTCTATAATGCTGATGCAGAAAGAAAGTAATGGCTTTACCCTGTAGAGAACCCTTGTATTAGGGCTAAGATGGGAATAAACTTAATAAACTTAATTTTCCTTTTTTTATTGCATGTTTTTTTACCTCTTCATTAGGGAGAAACTGGAAACTTTAAGGTCAAGTCAAACTTACTTTCTTGGATTTGTTCTACGGTTGCCTTTCAGAGTTAGCAAGAAAATTTGAGCAGAACATAAATTGCCAAGGCATCTAATTTGTTTACCACAGTATCTAGAATGGTACAGCCCTGTGCATCAGCTGAGTGCTGAGTGGCTGCGTAGTGACTCTGCAGAAAAGCACCAGGGAGTCCTCATGGACAGCAAGCTAAACGTAAGTCAGCATTGCATCCTAGGAGCAACGAAATCTAGCCTCATAGTGGTGGTATTAGCAAGAACATAGCCAGCAGGCTGAGGGAGATGATAATACCCCTGTACTCAGGACTGGCCAGACCACATTTGAAATTCTGTGCCCACTACGGAAAAGATGCTGGCAAGCTGGAGGGAGTCCAGTGGAGGGGCACTAAGGTGGTTAGGGAGAAGGAGAACATCTTGTTCGAGGAGAGGCTGAGGAACTGAATTTGTTTCTTCTGGAGAAGGCTGAGGGATCTACCTGTTGTATTCTACCACCTTAAGGGGATTGTAGAGAAAATGAACCCAGAAGATTTTCAGAGGTGCCCAGTGAAAGGGCAAGAGTCAGTTGTTACAAGTTGCGGTTAAGGAAATTCCAGCTGTATAGGAAGAAAACTGTTGACCATGAGAGCAGTTGTGTTAGAATGGATTGCTTAGAAGAGGGTTTATGGAATCTCTCATCTTTGTAGATATTTAAAACATACAGTCCAGCTTGGAAGTTAGCCCTGCTGTGAGCAAGAGGTTGAACTAGGTGACCTTTAGAGGTCCCTTCAGCCCTAAGTTTCTATATGAGTGTGTGATAGTCCCTGAGAACAGTAACTCCCTCACAAAGAAATGATCTGGATGAGGAAAGCTCTTACTATCTTGTGTTCCAGTGACACAGCCTTCATGGGGAGAGATCAGCAAAATAGCTTTCCAATGTGAATGGCACCCCTTTCTCAGGGAGGAGTTTTTCAGGGAATGTATGATAAGCAAGTTGAAAAAGCAAGTGGATGATATATTTGGAATCAGTTGATGGTCATCTGGCAGGATTAGCTGGCAATAGATCTGCCTCCATAGTCAAAGTAATAAACCATTCTTTTCATGAATGAGAATCAGTGAAAATTAAGAGCAATTGGGAGTGGTACACAGAATATGAGTAATATTGCATTGGCAAAATCTCTTCAGTTTGTTTGAGCCTTCAGGAGAGGCTGAGGGAGCTGGGCTTGTTCAGCCTGAAGAAGAGAAGGCTGAGAGGGGACCTAATAAATGCTTACAAATATCTCAAGGGTGAGTGTCAGGAGGATGGGGCCAAACTCTCTGCAGTGGTGCCCAGCGACAGGACAAGGGGCAATGGGCACAAACTGAAGCAGAGGAAGTTCCAGCTGAACATGAGGAAGAACTTCTTCCCTCTGAGGGTGACAGAGCACTGGAACAGGCTGCCCAGGGAGGCTGTGGAGTCTCCTTCTCTGGAGATATTCAAGACCT
>Ga0065711_1038973_pt1 | contig 18245 bp, 15 predicted proteins | sample Hoacrofraction12_FD_59098 | JGI IMG/M metagenome (GOLD analysis project Ga0065711, IMG submission 59098) | Hoatzin crop microbial communities from Cojedes, Venezuela - Epithelial fraction 12 v2 (version 2) | ecosystem: Host-associated > Birds > Digestive system > Esophagus > Crop | place... | reverse complement strand
ACTGGGAGCGCGCGCTGCTGCTCCGCCGGGCCAAGGTAGCGAGGGGGGCCCGGCCGGCGCGCTGCGGGGGCGGGGCGGGGCCGCCCGGTCCGTCCGCTCCCTCCCGCCGCCTCGTTCGTCTGCGCTGAGACGGCCTTGAAGCTTCTGGGGGCTGCCGGGGGTTGCGGGGGTCCCCTGGAGGCTGCCGTCTGCGGGTCGCGGCTGGCAGCGGGGGCTGGGCGGGGCTCGCCGCTTCTCTGCCGCGGCCGGCCTCGGCAGGGCTCTGCTGCTCCGGTGACCGCGTTGCCGCCTGCCCTCGGGCCGAGGGGAGCGCCGGGGGCGGCTCGGGCCTGCCGGGCACCGGAGCTGCCTGCCTGGGCTGGGGGGCGGCTGGTCGCCTGCCCGGTCCCCGCACGCCGGCGGATAGAGCTGCTGGCTGACACCGCGGCTCGGGGAGCTCGGCCTGCCGAACCTGGGCGCCCTGCCTGCTTGGAGCCTCGGTGTTTGGCTGTCTGAGGCCCGTCAGTGGGCTGAAGCGTGAGGGGGTCGCTTTTTTCTCGGCTTGTGCTAGGTGCCCGCAACGCACGTGGAGCTCGGCTGACTGGTGCCGAACCCTGGCCCACTGAGAGAAGGTGCCTTTCTGCAGAATTCCGTCCACTTGTCATGTTGGTTGGCACAAATGAGGAGAGGTTTTGTATTAGCGAAACCGGTGGCCAGCACTTACGTTTCTCTCTCTCCTTGCCTAGATCGAGCGACTGGAAGTCAGCAGCCTAGCGCAGACCTCCAGTGCGGTGGCCTCCAGCACGGATGGCAGCATCAACGTGGACTCTGTTGACGGGACCCCAGATCCTCAGCGTACAAAAGTGGCTATCACGCACCTGCAGCAGAAGATACTGAAGTTGACCGAGCAGATCAAAATCGAACAAACAGCCCGTGATGACAACGTGGCGGAGTACCTGAAACTGGCCAACAATGCAGACAAGCAGCAGAGCGCCCGCATCAAGCAGGTGTTTGAGAAGAAGAATCAAAAGTCAGCCCAGACCATCTTGCAGCTGCAGAAGAAACTAGAACATTACCATCGAAAGCTGCGAGAGATTGAGCAGAATGGGATCCCCCGGCAGCCAAAGGATGTCTTCAGGGATATGCATCAGGGTCTGAAAGATGTTGGAGCAAAGGTCACTGGCTTCAGTGAGGGCGTAGTAGACAGCGTAAAAGGTGGGCTTTCCAGTTTCTCCCAAGCCACGCATTCGGCAGCAGGAGCTGTGGTTTCCAAACCCCGGGAGATTGCCTCCCTCATAAGGAACAAGTTTGGGAGTGCAGACAACATTGCTAACCTGAAAGACTCCTTAGAAGAAGGCCAGGAAGATGGGACAGGTAGCAAGGCTCTAGGTGTTATTCAGAACTTTCAGTCAAGCCCAAAATATGGCAGTGAAGAGGATTGCTCCAGTGCCACATCGGGCTCAGTGGGAGCCAACAGCACAACAGGGGGCCCTGTGGGAGCTTCTAGCTCCAAAACAAACACTCTGGATATGCAGAGCTCAGGGTTTGATGCAATACTGCATGAGATTCAAGAAATTCGAGAGACGCAGGCAAGACTGGAAGAATCATTTGAGGACCTTAAGGTTCGCTATCAGAGGGATTACTCACTAATAATGCAGACTCTGCAGGAGGAGCGGTACAGGTATGTACTTTTCTACTTTGTTTCAGAATTAAATACGGTGAGTTGCAAAGCGCCAGAGTCCTGGATAGCACTACTCAGCAGGCTTTTTCCAGCAGCCTGATTCAGATGGAAAGTTCTGTGGTCTTCTCAGGATTTCACCCTCCCAGCTTTGTCTTTTGTAAATACTGTTATCTTGCTGCTCATCTCGCTTTCTGTACAAGAAAGAAATAGCTAGGAAAAAAGTTCGTTTGTAGTGTTCTCAAGATAAAAGGTCAAGCCAAAGAGCTTTAGAAAGGTTTCCCAAAAGGCCAGGACTACACTGATGCAGGTACTATTGTCCAGACAGTGCTTTACCCTGCAAAGATCCTGTAAAGGTTTGGGTCGAGAGAGAGGGAGCTATGTGTGGACAGTATCCTGACCCTGCCTCCTCCAGCACTCTGGTCCATATCTACCAGAGAAAGAAACATTCAGCTTTCTTGGGGTTCTCCAAAGAGGTGTGATCTTGCCCATGTGCCGTAACTAGGGTATCCTCTTCCATTGTCCCCTCAGCGCCATGGGGGTAGGGTTCGATGAAATGAAGTTATGTCAGATGCTGGCAGTGCTCTTGTTGTGAAGGTCACGTGGCACTGGAAGTGGGTAACGTGTGTTTCCTCGGCCTTGCCCTCGCTGGAGGGAATGGAGAGGCGGAGGGGCTGCTGCAGGACTGCCAGTCCCGGGTCAGGTCGCAGGGAGGCAGCTGGGCAGTGTGGTACGGCAGCCAGCTCCCACCGCCCGCTGCAGAACGCAGCCCACGGAGAGGTGCTGAGGGAACGCTGCGCCTTCCCCGTCCTGGCTGGATGGGAGAGGGCCCTCAGCAGGCTGCCCCGCGCTGCCAGCAGAACAGAACGTCTGGTGTCCTCCCCATCACACGCGGGGACACGGGCTCGTCCCCAGGCTCCGGAGGGAAGAGGTACCAGCTGCCTGTCTGCAGCTGTTCAGGACACTGCAGTCTCCGCCCACGGGATTCTTAAACTGCGCTTTTTAAACTTTAGATAACAAATGCAAGGGGCCCGCGTCCTTGTTCTGATGGAGGACAGCAGGCTTCTGTAGCGAGGCTGCTGGTGGCCTTTGCCACTTCAGCCAGGCGGTGCAGCACAAGCTGTGGGGCTCGGCAGAGCTGCTCGGTGTGGGGCGGGCATTCTGAAGTACCGCGTGCCCCTTGCTGTGTTGCCTTGCACAGTACGACACGGTGTTGCCCTGCAGCTCTTTAGTCATGCTGGTGCCAGATCGCTGGAAGAACATTTGAAAAGGCTTAGCCTGCTAGGGTCCTGTAGAGACAGCAAGCTTTCTGTGCGCTTTGCAAAGCTTGGATAGACAACGACAGACCAACACCACTTTCTAATCCCTCTTTGAAACAATCAGCGATTTGGCTGAAGCCGGCGCCCAGCACAGCAGCTTTGGTTCCTAGTGCCTCGTCGTGAAGTCGCGTAACAAAGCGGTGTGGAGTTTGATCTGCCGCTCCCCAGCAGAGAGGGGTCCTGTTGTCTGTTGCTGTGTAGGTTGTTGTTTCGCACATACAGCAGCGGCCATTCATAGTGGAACGCTGTATGCAAGCTCAGTACAGCTGGAGAAGCAGCCTGAAAGTACAATAGAAGACCTTGGGGGCTGATGTCTGTTATCAGCTGAACTGGCTGGTTATTCCCTGAGACTGTTTAGTGGTCTCATGTAGGTCCTCATTCTGGAGTAACACGAAGTCACATCTGTCATGTTCCATTAACCTTTACTGAGTGCTCCCCAGATGTGAGCCCAGAGCCTGACCACTAACCAGGGCAGCCTGGGGCAAAAAGCTTCCAGGAGAATCTATATTGGGCTTACAAATGCTTAAAAAGACAGTGATTTAGACCTGCCATTTGGAATGCTGATGCAAATTAATGAAAGGTGTGACCTTTAAAGAGGGCTAGTTAAGCTGTGCCGAGTGCCCTTGCCTCTGCAGGCTTTGAGGTGAGCAGGTAACTGCACAGTCTGCAAGAAGCTCACGGGCTAATCACAGTGAGACTGGTACCTTACTGTACAGATCTAGATTCTTGTGTGACAGCTTCTGTGTTTTAAAACATCACAAAGATAAAAGCCAACATCACCCTGAAAACTGGAAGGTTACGTGATGGATCCGAGGGCAGAGAGGATGCTGCTGAAATGGTGGAGAGGGCTGGTGCCTGTTCCTCCAACCAGGAACCGCTCTCATTCCTCAGCTCTCTTCAGAAGATGGGAAAAGATGGGAATGGAGGTTGTGGTTTGAAGCTGGGAGGCTGGGGATTCAAATTAATTGTTACTGGCTTTAAAAGCTATAAATACCTCGTAACTCTGCTCTATTTCTGGGAAGCTTTCAAAAACAAGCATTGAGTTCAGTTAGAGCTCAAAAAAGGAAGTATTTTGGAGAAGCCTTTGCTCGTAGGACAACACTGAGTATTTGTATTGTATCTGGAATATGGAACAAAGCACATACCATGACATTTTCTCATGCGGTCTTTGTCCATTTCCTCTTTCTTAGATGTTCTACTGTTTTGCAGGTTCTGATCTTGTTTCCTCGTGTGTTCATACAATCTCTGTTTATCAGGCATGGCTTGCCTCGCAGGTTTTCCACGACCTCCTCAGCCTCCTCCCTTCCTCTCCCTGCTTCCAGATCTTGCCCGCCAGCCCGTGTAGCTGCCGGTTTGCTGCTCGGCTCTGGGGCAGGGCCTTGCTGGTGCGGCTGCTCTGGTTCTCCCGGGCCAGCCTGGTGGCACCTCAGCCCTGCTGGGGCAGCTGTGCTGTGCTGCCTGCCCGCCTGCCGACAGCCCGGGCTGGCCCTGGAGCACCGTGCCGATGGGCTGACTCATGGAGGAAGGAAGATCTGCCGGCGCCTTGGCCGTCGTCGCGTTTCGCCTGCACCGGGAGCAGGCACTGGAATAGCCTGTTGCTGTTCTCATCGGTTGGAAGGTGGCGGTTGTTTACTGATATGAGCAGGGACTTTCTGTGCTATTGACACTGGAGTAAAGTTCCTGCTGAGTATTTTCATCTTGTGTGTCCCTTTAGGAACCTGTTTGTACGTGGTGAAATCATGAGCTCATGTATTTGGAGTGTGGCCAGTCCAAGGGCTTGGGTTTCTTCTCAAGCCCGGCATCCTTGGAAGGGGCATTCAGGTCTCCCACGCTTCTGTCAGGAGAAGTCCGGCAGCCAAAGTGCTAGGCGCTGGTGCGTTCATTTACCTGGGTTTTGCTGTGGTCTAATTGTTGGACTTCAGTCTGTTCTCGTAATTTGTCTTAAAATAGATGAAACGTGCTAAACCTTTGAGGTCTAGAAGGGTTGAAGAGGCCTTTCTGGAGTGTGGCTGGGCAGCATCTTGGATCAGATGGGTCCTTACCCAGCCGTGAAAGCTCTGAAATGTCGCTGCAGAGCTGTCGTCCTCTGCCAGGGCAGGCTGGGAGCTGGAAGCACAGCACGCTGCGGGCACCGAGAGCAGCTCACGCGCCCTCGGGAGCAAGCGCTCTCCCTCGTGTATCATCTAGATAGAAGACTTGGAGTCTACTGCAAATAGATACTGCTTTTAGCTATTACTCTGCTATTGAAAGCAGCATGTTCAGTAGCATTAAAAATGTATTTGGATGACAAATAAAGATCAGATTAAACTTTGTATGATATAGCTATTAAAAAAAAAAGGTCCATCTCAAAACATGCTTGAAGAGAGGTATTAAACTCTGTTCACAGTCTACTGTGAAGATCTTTTAGCATTGGTTGGGTCAGAGTTTCTTTACTTGCCAGAGCACTTACTGAGTGCAGATAAAATGTCTTCATTGTCATGTCTCTCCCTTACAGACGCTGTATTAGCCGTGTATTTTGCAGCTATTACTTTAAAATGCCTTAAAGCTCTAAAAAATGAGATGGTCATAATGGTGTTTCTTAGCCTTTTTCAAATCAGTTCACCGATTCCCAAACAGCAAGCCTCAGAAAACGTGTGGAAATCTGACATGGCTTTTCAAAAATGAAGTGTTCCACTATCCCGTACTTCAGCTGAGCACCCCAGTAGCATACTGGGTGTCTTCCGTGTGAATGTCTCTGGTGATCTCCGAGATACTGGTGACAGTCAGCAGTAGTCTGTTACACGGGAAAGTCTCTGTGCTGGAGCTTGTTAATTTTGAGGGGAAATTTCACATTTTAGCTAGTGAAAAAGTAATCCTTAGACTCTGATGAGGAATTTTCCATACCTGAAATAGAGTAGGATTTGGTCATTCAGGGCTCTGCAGTATTCACAGACAAGTTTAGAGTCTGTTGCATAGACGCTGGTACTCAGAGAGGGAAGCGTGAGTATAATCTAACCCTCTTGACAGGTGTCCCGTCCCTTTTATTTTTGTAATACCTCTGAGTTAAATGTGAACCATCCTGCAGTAGTAACATCCTGGCTTCGGGCCCTGCAAGTCACATGAACCCGTCGGAGCTTTTCAGATTTGAACAACAGTAGGAAACAGCAGGAAAAAAAATCATTTTCTGAACTGTAGATAATGGGACAAGGAGTGAGAAGGAGATGAATGGAGGAAGTGTAATTTCGAAAATAAGTCTGGATAGGTTGGTTTTTGTTGTTGTTTTGTGGGTTTTTTTTAAATAACCTAATTCCAGCAGTTGCCTAACACACCAGTTTCTGAAAGAGCGGGAGGTTCTTGGGTGCGAGCTGCAAAAGCTCTGGGTTGCGCAGGGCGATGAAGTGTGGTCCGGGAACAAGTCTGTAGTCCCGCATCCAGGGCGGGGAGGGTTGGAGCCAGCCCTTTCGCTTATCGTGGTGTGCTTAAACTCTGAACTGTACAGATTTGCAGCGTTTCCGTATGTTTCCTGCCGATTGAGGTAGTTTTGAAGTTATTAAAATACAATTGTTTCTTGTTAGAGAACAGGATTTAAGCTGCCTGGCAACAGCCGTTTTGTGAAGGGCGTTTATGTGGGAGGAGGTTAAAAGACATAGTCATTATATTTTCAGAAATGCTGAAGTCCCTTTTTGTGTAATAAACCCACTGGAGAATTTTGTAATATATTAACAAACTGAATATATTTCAGGTAATTGATGCTGCCTTTGGGACTTGAGAGTGGGTTTAGTTGCGATTTCTTCGTTGTTGGCAAGTTGTTTATTTGTCTGTTTTTTTTTTTAAGTTGGGTGGGAACAAATGGCACTATTAATTATCTGGGCTCCTTCATTAGCCAGTCTTCACATGGCTATTCCCGTATTTGCAGCCCGTCTTTCTTGGGAAACGAGTTCTGGTGTGTGTCCCGCCTCGGCTGCACAGCGTTTGTGGCACAGCTGTGGGCTGCACCAGTGGTTGGGTTCATCTCACTGCTGGTCCGCCACGTGCGTCTCGGTGTTGGACATTGTCGTGCGAGGTCTGACTCCTTAGTTTAAAGCAATACTGCACTGGGAATGTACATGAAAATACTCTTCAGACTTTTCAGTTAAAAACAAACCCACAAGACTGTTTATAAAGGCTAGCCTGTGCCTGCAGGTTCTGAATATTTAGCTTGCGAAGCACCAAAAAAATCTTGAAAACAAACAGAAGCAGGATCCTTTCAGAACTTGTAATTAAATTCTTCATTACAGATAAATGTTCATTTTATGCATATGTGTGTGTATGAATTAAATTCAGACGGAGTCAGAGGGGAACTGAAGTTAAACAAAGGAATCTATCTCTGTGTTGAATTCCTGAGAAATTTCTCAGTTATTAGTATCAAGGGTCGGATGATAAGAGCTGCACGGGAAGCTCTTTCCGTGCTGTTAGAATGAGTAGAGAGTCAATGGAAACCAGAGTGGAGAAACCCTGACAGCCACAATAGCTGCACCCGTACCTTGGTTACCATCAGCGCTGTTGCTCGTAACGAACCAAGCACGAGAAATGAGCGGGGAGCGTGGTGGAAGAGGATGTGACAGATGGTGCCCAACTTGCCACTCCCGACCCTTGAGCTGTGGCCTAGCTCTTGGTGTATGTTTGCCTTTGGTATTGAAGCATGAGTTGCTTGTAAATTTGGATTTGAAATTCCAAAAATTAAGTGCTACATACAAATGCAAAGTATCAGTAATCTATTTTGAAAGTGCTAAAATAACATTATGGTGCTATCATTGAAGTCAGTTTAAAACTCCCTCCATGAGAAACAAAACTGTATCTCTCAGAATTGTCTTAACTCAGTTTTTTGGGCAGCCCTCTTCCTCAGGGCTGCTCCCAGCCCATTCACCAGTAGCAAACTGAAAAATAAACCTGTGGGTTAATGATTCATGTGCCCTCCTTATAGATAATACAATGATCTTTGCTAGTTAGGTTGAATCATTCGTGGGAGATAAGGAAGTCAGAGATACGCATGTGACCTTACATGTGGAGACCAGACAGGACCATCATGTTCTCTGAGGCATCGGTCGCGTTTAACTTCTGTGTCACTTTTATGCCTGTTACTGTTCCGAGTGTAGATGAAAATGCTTAAGAGCTTATGGTATTAGAAGGGAACTGTATGGTTTAAAAAAAAGTTTGAGGAATAACTTATTCTGTTCTAATTCGGTCCTTGATTTCTTGCACCACTTGACAGCTGTCATTTAACCACCTGTGTTTATTTTTTTTCACCAGGATAGAAACGGGTTTAACATTACCTTGCCTTGTAGAAAGGATTTCCTTAATTACCAGTGAGAGGGCCTTACACTGTAGTGCGTGCTTTTGTGATGACCGAGATGGCCACCCTAGTTTTAGTAAAACGTCCGCGATGTTCATTGCTCGATTGTTACTGCTATAATTCCGCCATCCTCTTCTCATTAAAGTTACTGTACCATGTATGTCATTTCTAGATGTGAAAGACTCGAAGAGCAGCTAAATGACCTGACTGAGCTCCACCAGAATGAGATCCTCAATTTAAAACAGGAGCTGGCCAGCATGGAGGAGAAAATTGCCTATCAGTCTTACGAGCGAGCCCGGGACATCCAGGTGGGTGACAGAAACAAGGACACTCAAGTCCTGTCTTCCATCTGCTCTTTCTGCAACTCATGTGCCTTTGAAGTACTTCTGTGAATCAGTATTTGGTTTTAATCCTGTAGCTTTATTGCTAAACTGGTTATTGAAGAGTTCCGAAAGGGCCTTTATTCCGTCTCTGGCCCTCGGGTATCTCTCCAGTAAAGAAGGGCTGTGCCCCTGCACCACCGGGCACGTTCACCTGCAGTGGGAGCCTGGCGCTTAGTCCGGAGCAGAGTCTTTAAACGAGCTGCAGCAAAGTGGAAGCCTGCGTCCACCTTTTGTGCAGGGCTTTGTAGGGTGTTCGAAACTGATGGGCCAGGACGTGAACACTTTCTTTACCGTGGTGTTCCCAGTAGAGTGACCCTAGGGTGTGTTTCCGTGTTGCTAATTTTAGAGCAGTGATCACGTATGTCTAAGGAAAAATGGCTTTGTGTATCCACTGCAGTGAGTCAGGACACAATTCTTTGTTGGTTTTGCCCAAATAAGGAGATGTTTTTAAAAGAGAAGTTTATTTCAGTATGTAAAAGACCAAAGCTATGGAAACAGAGATTATGAAGCTGGAGGGCCTTCCACAGAGCAAAACACCTGGGAAATTATCTGAGCAGCTGCTAAACCTGATAGAGAGGCCTGTTCCGAAACAGGTCTGTCATCCATTTTAAATGGCTTGTTGTGCTAGTTTAGTGGGCATCTCAGTTTTGATCGCTGATGTGAGATATTTATAGCATGAGGCAAGAATCGCAGGTCAAAGTTCTCCCTCTTTCCTGCCACTGAGGAGCTTCAGCCAGGTGCTCTCCTCTGGAAACAGAGCAGGCTGTGCTTTTGGGACGCCAGTAGACCCAGCTGCAGGTCTGGTTGCGTCCATGTTCCTCCAGTTTGCTTGCCGTTAGAGGAGGCTGAGCAGTTTTGCCCTGTACTTTCAGGGACTGTAACTGAAGAGAAGCCCTCATGTTTCATTGACCTCCACAAACATGGTGCAATGACAGAAAAATGTAACGGGTGACAATGACCTTTCAGTTAAGGTTACGATAAATCAGTGTCTGCGGGCGGTGGTGCCATGGGCTCTGACAGAGCAGACAGCAGGATCTCCCTTGGGGGAATGTTACAATATTTAGGGTTCTTTTCTCCTCGCTAATTTAACACGGCAGGCTGAAGAAAGGTTGAAAGCTTCAACTGAAGTGGGGATTTCTGAACAGCTCTTTTGAATCTTCATTTTATGATTCAGCACTTTTAGTGTGAACTTGCAGATTGGGACAGACTATTCCTCGGCATTGCTGGGGAAAAGGTAAGTGCTGTAGAGCATGGGCTGATGCTGCAGAGGAGCAGTGACAGAGCTGAGGGTAGGCAAGGAGTCCTGGTTCCTACTTCAGTGATGAATCTGAGACTGCTGCTTGCTGCAACCTCTAGATGTTACCCGAAGTTAGCCTTTGTATCTGAGAAGAGCAGCTCTGAGGGAGGATTAGTGGAAAAATTGTAACTTTGTATCTCCAAGAGCAGAAACCTCTCATTCCATTAATTACGTTAAAAACCCTCCTCGTCATCCTTCGCCTCCTCGCTGCAGTCACCAGTGTTGTGCTGTGGGTTGGGTTAGTCCACCTGAGGTTCAGCATGATGAGAAGGTTTGAAAACAGTCGCCCCCAAGACAACGGTGCTTTAGAGATGTGGTTTTGTACAGGATAGTCTTCTCCTTCCGCGTACTTTTGCTTTGGCTCTTCCCAGAGGCAGTTTCATAAATCTTTGTGCCTCTTACCTTTCTCCTAGACATCTCCTTTCTCCGGCCCTTGCGGTGTCCCCTGGACCTATGCCAGTGCCACTGCTTGCTGCAGTCTGGAGCAGGAGATCTTCCTCCTGTGACGCCAGCAGTGCAGTCCTAGCTGTGGTGCTCATCAGACCTTTCCCTGAGCTCGTTCAGCTCACTAAGCAAGCAGAATGCAGCCAAGCCTATTTGTTTAGTTATTTTTGGTGACTTAGTTTTCTGCCAGGTTGATTAGAGAGTTGAATGGGCTCACAGAGGGTCGGACAAGCACGAGCTGCTGCAAGGAAAGTGATGGAAGTGGGAGGCTCCAGGAGTGCACATCCATCCCAGAAGAGGAGGAGGAGGAGTGCTGGCTGGACACAGCACCTTTGTCCCCTCAGCGGTCTCTTGAAACCAAGGCTGAAATGAGCGGCTCACTGGGCAGCCTGCCCTGAGGCTGTCCGATTGCTGAGGGCTGTCAGCGTCCTCCTTCCGCTGGCTCCGACAGCAGGGCGGGGAGGGTGGCAAGGCCCCGGGTGAGCCCGGCACCACATGCGGGGACAGGCAGCTGACCATGCATGTGGTAGCACAGCCAGACTTCCGCCCAGCCCGTCATCTCTGCGGAGCCTCTCTGGTGTGGATGGGATGGCGTGGCGTGCTGCAAACAGCAGTCCCCAGTGATTGAGGGGCTCCTCGCCCTCAGCCACACGCGGTGCCACAGCTTCCGCTGCTCCCGCAGCAGTGTACGAAGCCGGGGTGCGGGAGGCCTGCGGCGGGCAGCCCTGGTCTGGCCGTCGGCGCGGTGGGGGCCGTGGGCTGCCCGCTGCCAGGGCGGGCGTGTGGGGGCTGGAGCCCAGCCGTGTGCTCTTGCCGACAGGAGGCCCTGGAAGCCTGCCAGACCCGCATCTCCAAGATGGAGCTGCAGCAGCAGCAGCAGCAAGTGGTGCAGCTGGAGGGGCTGGAGAACGCCACGGCCCGGAACCTGCTGGGGAAGTTCATCAACATCCTGCTGGCTGTCATGGCTGTCCTCCTCGTCTTCGTCTCCACCGTGGCCAACTGCGTTGTGCCCCTCATGAAGACTCGCAATAGGACGTTCAGCACTTTACTTGTAGTGGTTTTCATTGCCTTTTTGTGGAAGCACTGGGAGGCCATCGCCGGCTACTTGGAACGGTTCTTGTCTCCCCCCAGATGATGGCGGCAGGCACGGCTGCGTCGCCCTCCTCCCAGCGCTCTCGGTGAGCAAGCGTGTCAAAGATGAGTCAGCACCTACTCCGCTGAAGTTTTAAAGTGTCCGAGTGAATTTGTTTACATTTAGAATAACGTTTTTTCTCTGCGAGATGCATTGCAATAGTATTTTTTAGATTTTATTCAAGAACTCTTTTTGGCGAGAATCCTGGATAATTTTTATGTAGCATGGTTCTCTTTGGATGCAAATCTTAAGATTCTTTAAAGTGTACAAGAGAAATAAATAAAACACAGAAATTTGGAGCATACCAATGGGCAATTTAAATTGTGGCTTGAACTACTGTACTAAACCTGTCAGGACAAAGAGACCGTGGTAAGCTTAAGATGAGCAAAGCTCAATCCAGTGCACAGCCTTGAACGATGGTACCACAGCAAACCTGTAACACTAAACTTTTACTGTGAAGTCTGCTCACATTCCATGTCCAAACGTATGTGTTCAGAGTGGTTTCTTTCCTTAACAAGAGAAAAACAACAATGCGTGGATCTCTTTCCCAGCTCAGCGTCTGGGGTCACCAGTTGTGCTAACCTGACTTACAATAACTTTCTCTAAGGCTGGCTGACTTTGCTAAGCGTATGAAGTGGAAGCCTCATGCCATACACAGTAACTGCACAGTTGTGCTACAGTATTTTGAAGTAGTCCTTGAAATACTTATCTTTAAGCAGAAGCCCTTGGTCGCACTTTTAAGTTTTTTTTATATATGTATATTCACAGATTTAAAAAAAATCCGAACAGCATACTTGAAGAGTGTAATACTCAAACTCTCAGTGCTTCCTTATTGTTTCTAATAGGATTTTTTATTATAATTATTATTATTATTATTGGGGGTTTTTTTGGAAAGGGTTGGGAGGGTCTTATTTTCCTTTTAAATAAATAAGTGGCGTTTTTAAATGAAGAAATGCGTGAATAATTGTGAGCCGTCTTCTCCTGAAACAGTTTTGAGGAGGGCAGAGAGTAGTTTCTTGTGCCAGCCTGTCTGGAACGCAGTGCTATTCATATGCCATTTATCTGTCCTCCTGAGCACACAGATGCAGCATCGTGAAAAACATCTATCTTCTCCACACATTTTTGTCTTGCAGGGCTATTTTTTTCTTTTTCCAGATGTGAAGGAGAGTATGTTTATATTTCTCATTTCCACGTTATCTCTCATTCCTGGTCTCAGGATACAAATAAGGAATTTCTCTTCATCCTTTCATAGGGAAAAGACAGGTTCTTTTAAGGAAAGAAATACCAAATCAGCAGTCCATTTAAAAGAATGATTGTGTCAGAAATATCTCTGATTTAATTTTTAAATAAACCTCTAAAAAATGAAACCAAAGTTTTCCTCCTGTCAGGCTCTGGTAAGATCATTTGTGTCTGTTTCAGGGTCTTCTTTGTATGCTATATCTGTGTGATGTGCCATAGAGAGCATCATCTTCTTCAGCCATGGGGGCAAATACTTGGTGTAGATACCTTTTCGAAGCTCTGAAGGAAGTGTCAGCTTCAAATGTAACTCTCAAGTGCTATTGCTGGTGACCTGTTGGTACAGGCAGGTGGGCTTCATGTCCAAGGAATCTGTGTTCACTCTATGCTGTTTTTTTAACTGGTGTCCCTTTCACTGGAACAAAGCCAAGATTCAGCTTCCTTCTCCATGAAATCCAAAAAGACTCCAGGATTCTCTTTCAAAACCATTTATAATGTTTAGTTAGATCTTACTGTTTTCCTTCCTCCAGGCTTAAGTTCCCTCTAGGAACCAAATGTTGCCTAAGTGACCTAAACCCATTGAAATCCTACATATACGTGTGTGGAACGTGTACGTCGTGTGTATGTATACACAGAAGCCTGGGACTTCATGCTAGGATGCAGATTCCCTACTTCCCTCGAACTAGGCTAACAGCCTTGAGGGTCTTCTGATTGCCAGCGGAGACAAGCCCTCTGCCATCCAACCATCCTTCCTCCTTCAAAGATTCTGCCTGGTTTTTCCATAGTCACAGGAAGCTCAGGTACCCCTCTCCCCAGGGATCCCAGCACACCTCTCCTCATCACCATGTGCACTAATCTGCTCCCGTCCTGCTTAAAACACAGATTGCCAATTGCAGCTGACTCAAGCCAAAAATAATCATGCTTTCCACAGACTTGCAGGCAGAGCAAAGATTGCAGAAACATTCCCTCCCTAGACCATGCTTCTAGCTCCAGCAAAACTGTTCTGTGTACCACCCTTCCCTGGCTGATTCACGTTACGTGGGTAACCATCGTCTTCCTGTTACATAGGTTTTGTCAGAAACAAAGATGTGAATGACAGTGAGAACTGATTTGGCACACAGCTGAGAAGCTTTGTTGCCTTTATTTCTGAAAACCGGCCTTTGCACCTCTGTTTTTCTCAGTTTTGATCACACTAGAATTGCCCATGGTAGGTTTTTATGTGGTCAAAGCAGGAAGGAGTTGAAAGCCAATGGATCTGGACACTCAGTGCCACTCGTCCATAGTATTTGAAGAAAGTGTTTGTCCCTCTTCTTCTTTATATCCTAATTTCATTTAGTGTCTCAACCCTGTGTCATCTTCAGTAAACATCATCTGCTAATTTGCCAGAAGGCGCAGGCTTCGTAGAAACTTACCGCCTCAAAACTGTTTGGTGAAGGCCGTGTACATGTGGTTCTGGACAATGTCTGTCTGTCTGTCTCTTTCTCTCTCGACAGTTCCTTCCATTCCAGAAAGTTGTCTGCAGTAACGCCATATATGATGCTGCATCCACTTTTCATATCCGAACACAACTGCCATGTGTTTTGCCTTTTGCATTAGCAGGACGTTTTGGGGTTTTCGTCCCTCTTCAGTCTGAAGGTCTGTGATGATTTCTGATAGCTTAACAATGATAATGTTGTTGGAAATGTGATTCTAGCTTTAAAGCTCCCTTTCCTTGTCAGTGGTTGTGTTTGCTTTCTTGATGGAGTGTCTCTGGATGACACGTAGAAGACAGTTTCCGCCATGGATGTGGGTATGTGTGTGAGTACCTTTATTAGCCTTCCTTATGGATGTAAACTTTTTAGTGGCCATCTCTGAGTTGCAGAATGTTTCCTAAAACATTTCGGATTCAGAGTTGAAACGATTCTGAAATTGCTTAGATATGTTTAGCACATATCGACTTGGCATATAAGAAGGGAAGAAGCCAATGGGCTGTGTTAGTTCAAAAAGCAGGAGCTGTTAATTCAAATTTTGTGGTTCAAGTGAAGTTCATCTGTTTCCCCCATTTGCTTTCTCAATGTAAAGAACAAAGAAAATCTTTATGCAAAAAAAATTACCATTTTAAATTTTATGAGGTTCTCTTTTCTCTCACCCTCATCATAGTTCAGTGATGCTGAGCATGCTCACAGCAGTTATTTCATTGGTTTATTCCCGTCCCATGAGCTCTTAGGCTCTGATCAGATTAAATGTTGAGTTCTGTACATGTTGCACTGGGACAAAAAAAAGCACTGTCTTTCAGCTTTGAAAATATGCATTTTTTTAATTAAAAAAAGCAGCATTTTAACAAAAGAAGCCAAGCTACAAAGGGGTTCAAGATTGGGTAGTTTTGCCAGTTTTTAAGTGAATTCTGAATATAGCTAAAGAGTTAAAAGCCCTGTGTGTCTGTGTTGTGTATGCCAGGTGGTATAGTAGTAGGCAACTGACTTAGCTGTAAGTGTGTTTTAAAAGTGTAAAAAAATAAACAGAAAAACTCACTTGCACGGGTTGAAAAGTACAGAAATGACACTTGTGAACGTAACACTGTAGTTTATAGATCTTAAAGCTGCTAATTGTTGAGAGAGATTTACATTTGTCTTGTCTGATTGTCACAGATTTATCTGTGACACTTTTACTGTACATAAAAAACTTTAAATAAAGACCTCAGCTATTAACACTGGCCTAATCTGGATGTTTCCAAAGGGATAGGGAGGGGTGGTCAGGAGGAAAAAGAGGGGCGTGTTAGAAGTGTGCTGAGCCCTGGTAGCTTAAAATTTGAGCAAGTTCTCCCTAGATCTGACCATCAGTCTTCATTCTGTTACCAGCCATACGCCGCCTGGGCACGGAGAGAACGAGTTGGCTGCACTGTTCGGTCTCTGCGGGCAGAGGAGGAGGAGGAGCAGCACTGCTTTCTTCCTCATCCCTTCCCTTCCAGTCGCCGGGGCCTGGGGCAGCGTCTCCGCAGCGTGACGGCCGTGCCCACGGACGCCTGACCCGCCTGCGGCTCGCCCGTCGCGGCGTTCCTCTGCCCTCCTGCCTGCAGCGCTGCAGGCCGCAGTGCGGAGCCGGGTGCAGTTGGGTGGGACCGCTCGCCCCAGAGGGGTCTGCCCTGACGAACGGGGAGCGGGTCCTGTATGTCCACCTCTGAGCAGGTCTGCAGCTGGACTGCCCCGGCTGAGGAGGGCTGGGGGCTGGCTCTCGCTTCGCTGGGCTTTTTCCTTACTGGGCCTGCAGGATCAGCTCTGTGCTGAGCCGCATGTGCAAGGCAAGGTGTGATTCAGCCCCACCTGCATTTCTCACGTGGATCTTGCGATGGAGCAGCTCTGGGCCCCAGCTCAGCTTTGAGGAGGAATTCAGCTGAGAACACAGCATTTGCCAGCCGAAAGCCCGTTCCCTCTTCCTCTGAGGAAAGGCGAGAGCCTGTGTGACGTTGGTTGGGCCACAACTCTAAGCATAAGCATTTCATCTACCACATTTCGTAGAAGAATTTCTGAATTCTTTAGTACCAGCTGGAAGCGAGCGGTTTCCTCACCGACACGAAGAAAATACTCGTTCCTCTGGCGTTTTGGTCATGGTCATGTGGCCTTGAGAACATGGAACCCAGAAGGGAGTGGCAACAACTTTTTTAAGAGGAGGAACCAAGTTATTTTCTGTGTTTTCACAAAAAATTGCAAGTGCTGTAAAACCATCAGGAGATCAAAAGCCAAAAGGAGCTATTTGCAGTGATTTTCCTCCCATAGTCTCTGCACAACCAGAATGCGAACGGCAGCAGGTTATGGATGAAGCAAGCGCTTGGGGCAGCGTTTGCTAGAGCTGCCTGGCTCACGTTCGGGCATGGGTGCTGGTTGTGAAGTTCAACATTTCTGTGTCCTTCTGGGGCGGTCACCTGGTAGGTGCTGGTTGGACTCAGCATGGTTGTTGAATGTGGCTCAGGAACAATGCGGGGTGGGGGGGCGAGGGTGAAAGCAGTGGCCTCTACTCCCGCATCAACAGTTTTAATCCCGTCATTTAGAGGATTAGGAGTCATTACTCATCTTCTTGGTTAGTGTGTGGGAAGTGGTTTGATAGCTCCACCCCGGTACTGGGGGCCAAACAGGGATGAGGCCAGGGCACGGCTGTGCTGCGTTGCCACAGTGGAGGTGAAGAACTGGCTGATCTTCCTCACTGGAGCTGTCATTCTCCCAGGTCAATCGCAGCGCGTTACTGTTCTGACAGTGGAAATCTGGGCACAGACAGCTCCGAGCTACCACAAGACGTCTGTCTTCAAGTTATTTCTTAACAAGCACTAAATCCACTTTCTCCTTTAAAAGACAGCGTTGGTTAGTGTGGTTTGTTGGTCTCAGGGGAGCCTCCTGCACTGATGAGTGCAGCAGAAATGGGAAGCGGGTGCTCTGCTGCCTGAGTGAGCGTGAAATGGAACATCCCTGGGCGAACCAGCTCTGCTGAGTGGGTCATTTCCTAGCCACATCCCCTCTGAATTTGGGATAAGAGTCACCACGCATGCGTGCTCTGCCTTTGTGCCAGCCTCGTGCCAGCCATGGCCCAGAGGGGCAGAATAGGGAATGCTGATGTGAAGTAGGGACGGCTGCCTGAGGAGAAAAGCAGCAACAGCATGGGAAGCTGGCGTGTTTTCGGCCTCCCTCCCCAGCGCAGGTTTCCCTGCCGCCCTGCCTGCACACAGCAGGTCCTCGACTTGCATCGAGAGGTCGGAAGGCGTTCAGAGTTCCTCCGCTGCACACACGAAAGCCCTTCAGTCCTGCAGGGGTGAAGTACCCGGTGCCTGCTGCGACAGCTGTGAGGACATCCCTGCCTGGATGTCGTCGTTCGAAGGACACTTCCACGCCCAGCACCAGCTGTGACGGGGCAGCAGGAGCCCCACGAAGGGACTCACCAGCATGGAGAAGCAGCCAAGGGTGACCCATCGCTGCCCACCCGCACGTGGCCCGCGAACACAAGTTCTGGGTCAGGACGGCTCCCGTTCATCCTTGGCTTTTCTGAAAAGGTCACTCGAGGGGACGCCGCCAGCGGGGGGAGCGGACCCCGGCCGCACGGCACATCCCCCTCCCAGGCACGCCCCGGGAGCGAAGCGGGGTGTTGGGGCGCGAACACCCTGCTGACGGGGATCGTGTGAGGAGCAGGTCACGTTTCCCTGGGAGAACAGCTTCTGGGGAACGACATCGCTCCGCTCCTGCTACCCGCGCCTCACGCACCCGCGCAGTGGGGGTGCGGGGCGCGGGTGTGGCAGCAGGCTCCCGCGCTGCCCCGCAGCCGCGGCCGTCTTCCTCCCCAGAGCGGTCCTGGGACCCCCCTCACCCGCGTTAAACCAAGGCTGCTCCGGCAGCGGTCCCGCCCGCGTGCCCTCCCGCTCCGGCAGCAGGCTGCGGGCGGCCCGCCCGGCGGGGAAGCGCTGCGGGGCCCGGGGGGCTGCGCGGGGCCGGGAAGCCTGGGCCAGAG
>Ga0065711_1010615_pt1 | contig 18245 bp, 10 predicted proteins | sample Hoacrofraction12_FD_59098 | JGI IMG/M metagenome (GOLD analysis project Ga0065711, IMG submission 59098) | Hoatzin crop microbial communities from Cojedes, Venezuela - Epithelial fraction 12 v2 (version 2) | ecosystem: Host-associated > Birds > Digestive system > Esophagus > Crop | place... | reverse complement strand
CAACTCCACCACCTCTCCTTGTTGGCCTGTCTTTCCTAAAGAGTCTGTAGCCATCCATGACAGCATGCCAGTCATGCGAGTTGTCCCACCACATTTCTGTGATGGCAACCAAGTTGTAGCCGTCCTACTGTATAATGGCTTCCAGCTCCTCCTGTTTATTGCCCATGCTACGTGCATTGGTATAGACACACTTGAGCTGGACTGTCAATCTCACCCCTGACCCTGGCACACCAAGCCTAGGCTCATCCCTAGTGAGCTGGGCGATGTCCCCTTCCCCCTTCAAACCTAGCTTAAAGCCCTCTCAATGAGCCCCGCCAGCTCGTGGCCAAGAATTCTTTTTCCCCTTTGAGATAGCTGAGTTCCACCTGTTGCCAGCAGGCCCGGTGCTGTGTACACCTCCCCGTGATCAAAGAAGGCAAAATTTGACCGATGGCACCAGTCCCTGAGCCACCTGTTAACCAGGTGAGTTTTCCTGCCCCTTTCAGTGCTGTTCCCTGCCACTGATGGGATGGAGGAAAATATCACCTGTGCCCCTGATCCCTCAACCAGTCGCCCCAGTGCCATTTTGATGGCCTTGGGACTTCTCTTTGCGATCTCGTCCCCGCCAACCTGCACTACCAAGAGGGGGTAATAATCAGAAGGCCACACCAGATCAAGGAGTTTCTTAGCAACATCCCTAACCCGGGCCCCAGGGAGGCAGCAGACTTCCCTGTGGGATGGGTCCGGTCGGCATATTGGGCCCTCTGTTCCCCTCAGAAGGGAATCACCTATGACAATGACCCTTCTTTTTTTCTTAGCTGAGGCAGTCGTAATACTTGAGGCTGACCGACTCGTCCTAGGCAACCCCCTGGATGGAGCTTCACCTTTGCCCACATCCTCTGTGGCCGGTCCCTCACATTCCAGAGCCCCGTATCTGTTGCTTAAGAGCAACTGGGCAGGTGAGGGAGGCCGGGAGGGGATTCACTTGCCACCCCGAGCAGGGACCCGTTTCCATTCCCCCCCGTCTCTTAGGTCCCCTCTTTCTGCTCAGTGGCAAGAGGGTAGGGGGTCCTCTGCTCCTTGCAGAGCCGCCTCCTGCTGCCTTGGCCTGAGGGAGGGCAGGGTGTGGCTCCACCAGTCGATCTCGCTCTCACACTCTGGAACAGAGATCACATAGTTAACATTTCCAGTGAATCTAGCCCTGCTCCCATCACAAGGAGCTCTACAGTGTGGACTACAGCACACCAAGTAATGGGGCAATTGCACTGTGTTGTATTTTTAAAGAAGATGTAGTAGTTTTGATTTTAAAAAATGCATTCCTTTCAGTTTGCTGGCAGAAGCATGACGTATCACTTGCCATTTCACCAAGACTAAGTCTTCTATTTTTGGATTATGGAGATGCAAAAGAAGAAAAGTTCTTATGATGAGCCAGAAAAAATAGTAAGTCAAACTATGGTGTTCACTGCTTTAAACAGATTTTCCTAATCAAGAAAAGAATCCTATCATGACATTGGTTCCAGACCCCAAATCTTAAGTTGTCCTTCTTCATAACTCTTCTTCCATTCTCTACATACTCAACCCATCAGAACTAGTGCTGTCATCACTGTCAACTTAAATTTGGAAATTTACACACTATGGGCAAAGCTACTATTAAGCTTACAATCCTGAAGGCTCGTCATGAGAAAAACTAGCTAATCCACTTCAAATATTTAAGAATGCAGCAAGAAAGGACTAAATTACATTAAATATACATTATCTGATTGAAACACCCTTCTTACAGTTGCACATTCACACAAGTGCATTTCTGCAAGTCTAGTATTTTCATACTTAATTGAAACCATCCTTTCATGAGACTGCAGATCTCGGATGAAAACAGCTTTCAAGGTAAACACACAAACACTTGTAGTACATATACTGAAGGAAGTATATTTAAGCAATTTTTTGTGCTCTCTTTCTGCAGAGGTTTTTTTTTCGCAATGAAAAATAGGTCACAGCAAATGAGGTGAATCTGCTCACGTTTTTGCTACGAAGTTTAGTATTTGACTTAAAGGACACTATAGTTGTCCAACATTGTTCAAGATCTGCATCAGAAACTCTAACCCCAGAGTATACCTTTTTAATCAATGGACAGGATGAAAACCCATCAATCCAGCACCTGGAAGTGATAAATCATGCAAATTTTAAGTTGGATAGAAATTGTCACAGTTTATCTGACAATAAGCACAGATGTGAGCAGATGAAACAAAGTAAAAATTTTGTTATTTACTAACTTCTACATCTGCCTTAGAGGGCAGCTTTTACTCACATACATGTACCACATACAGTGCAAAAGCATGTGAAGACAGGGCCTGTCAGTCTGTCACAACTGCTTTGTTTTAGACAGCTCAACCTTAACATGAATTTAAAAATATCATGAAGAGCATCAGTTTATTAGTCAGAGTTGCATCATTAAGCTTGCCTAATAAACTCCATGTGGTATAGCTTTTACCATAGTTTCATCTCATTTTGTAACCCCTATTTATGGAATAAATAAAATCAAGGATAAATTAAAGGATAACAGAAAAACTCTTCCTTTCTTCCTTTAAATTACAAGATACTGGTCTGTCAGAGGTGGAGAGGCAGACCTGTAACCCATTCACTAAATGCCAGTTTCCTACAAAGCAATAAAAGCGCTGATACAGATTTGGACTGGCAACACTACAGTGAGCTACAAAATTTTCTAAACTACGTCTGACACCAGATACCAAAAAAAAAGGCTCACTGTAAGGCAAGCTTCTCACCTGAAAGGGTGATGATGTTTAGTTTCATCAGCTTGATGAATCACCATTTATACTCCACTGTCCTAAAAGACAAATAAAGGCTCATCTGCTACCCTTTTCATTCCAAAGGCATGTCAGATCTATCACTGGCTGCAGCAGGCTAAACCATCATTGCAGCACAGCTTCTATTTTATTGTGCCTTTTATTGAACAACTGATCTCAGGTATCAAATACTGTAATGTTTTGCTAATCTCTCCTGTATCCGGGGGTAGGGGATCAGTGGCTCAGTGTACAGGACTGACACTGCTGAATGTTTGCCCTTACTGATGGATCTGTCAAATCATACTAATCTGCAGAATATCTGAAAAAGTTTCTGGACCACTATGGTCCTGTGGCACATTCACTGGATGACAGTGCGCAGGTGATGACTTAATCTCGTACAGATGAGAAAGCCTCACTCTCTAGGAAAGTCACATTTGATACACAAGCAAGGGAAGGTGAAAATTCTTCATAAAAACACATTTCAGAAACTGACTTTTTTAACATCTTACAAATATCACTGGCTCAGTTTTCAACTCTGCAGTGATACCTCCATGGCAGATCCAGCAGCAAACGCATGTTGTCTAAGAACAGCAACAAAACTGGGGAACACAAATATCTACTTGTAGAAAAACGGGTAGCTGGCATTGATATGAGATGATCCAATCCCATTAGCTGATAGCGCTGAACTCATCTATCCTTCCAAATAAACCTAATACAAAATACTGCCTGTTACAAGGCAGTTATATCTGCAAACAGGTTTACACCACATGTGAAGAAATGCTAGTTTTAAATAAAAGGAAAGAATGGATGGGGAGAAGTAAATTACAAGAAAATAGGCAGGGCTTAGTGAAGTTAAGAAGCAGGGCCAGAGGAGCAGCATTAACTGCTGGAAAAAATGATCCCATCCTTTCTAACACAGAGAAGCTACCATGCCAACAGTCTGATGCCTTAGGTGGCTACCTGCTTCAAGTAGAAGAAAAAAGACAGTCTCTTAGTTCCACAGGATTGAAGCCATCACATAAATATCATTACAGGAAGCTTTATATCCATGTTGCAGAAGCCAGCAAGGGGTGAATTAATACTCTGCATTAATAAAGTTACCGTGTTCTTACAAAGCAACCTGTTAAAACGCTCAGTCAAAACTGAGTCCTAGGACTAAACCCATTCCAGTCTAACAAATCACTGCATCTGTATACCCTTTCACATCTAAATCCGAGACGAGTCTTTATTCCATAATTAACTCAAAGCACAATATCGTTTTCTGGGTCAAATGAAAACTACTGCATAATTGATTCTCTTATGAATAGCAAAGCTTTTAACCTAGGTCTCTTGGGAGCCTGGTTTCTTTTTGCATACGTTGCTGGAAACATTAAAGTACTCCATAGACAGAGCAAACTAGGGAGGGGAGGGAGAGCAATAGGCAGGCTTACATTGTTGTTGCTGAGGTTAGGTTTTGAGCCCAATACAATTTTTACGTGATTATTTGTGACAGCATCAAACTCAGGCTTATGGTTAAAACTCAGCTGCCCTTACCTGGGTTCTACCATGCCACCCATGCACCATTACATTTTCACTCCAGCAAACTAAGTTCTCATCATGCCTTTAGGGTGTTGATCTGAATGTGTGTGCAGCACCTAGAAGAACATACATGGAGCTAATAAACTGTATATTCATTTGATTAATTTTGTGTCCTCCTACAGATACTGAAAAGTCTGTGTATTTCAAACCAGGAAATGTAATAAGTAAAACCTCTACAGCTTTAACAGTGAAAAGAGTATTCTAAAATTAAAGACTATACATTCTGCTTTGTCTTTCAACTCCTGGCTTTTGACATTGGTAATTACTGAAGTCAAACTTTGCTGTGGCCATTTTTGGTATTTAGTGACAATAACAGGGATTTCAACCAAAATACACAAAGAAAATCCTCAGGAACATCCCCATCTTTTACAGAAATATGTTTGCCTCCTCTGGCAATCACTGTTTTTCATACAAGAGAAAGGAAATTACAACGTCTGGTAAAAGTACCTTTGCAATGTTCCCAAGAATGGAGGGTTTACAGAGCTCTTTTATATAAAACTGGAATACTTTCCACTTGATTGGTACATAAAGATCAGATTAGGTCAAGTTAATGAAACAGTCACAACTGCACACCTTTACTACTTCTTTTATTTCCTTTTAGTTTCACAACCTGTATCACCCTCACCTATACATTGATTTTGCTTGGGTTTTTTACTTCTATTCTTCTGACACGTTGTTTTTGAAAAGTTTGATCTATTGAAGAGCCTAAGTTTATCACAGGTTGTCATATGAGAAAGAAAGAAGCAGCAATGCTTGCATAGTTGCCTCTAATTACAAGAGTACTTGACTGAACAACTCAGACCTTTCAAGCCCGTGTGTTCTTTTTCCTGCTCCTTTTTTCTCCCATGTGATCAAGTCCCCATGTCCCAAGTGGTGTAAAGTAACAGAGATTTCAAAGACAAAAAATAACTCAGCAGATTCATCCAAGGACAGAGCAGGGTAAAAGGGCTAAATCAAAGGTACAGCAAGGCTTCTGAGCGCAAAATGACTATTCAGTCTAGCGGAAAAAAAAAAAAAAAAGACAACTGAGTAAGGATATGACAGATGTTTATAAAGCCATGAGCAGCTTGGAGACAATGTCTCTTCAACAAAAGGACAGGATATCAACTGAAGTTAGAAGCTTGCAGATTCACAGCAAGCAAAATGGGGGCTCACATATTGCATGCTTAAGTTGTGGAACACTGCAGCAGGATGTAAATGCTAAGAGTTCAGATAAGCACAAAGGAAGAGTGGACAAACTGAAACTAAAGTATATCAGAAGTCACAGAATCACAGAATGGTAGGGGTTGGAAAGGACCTCTGTGGGTCATCTAGTCCAACCCCCCTGCCGAAGCAGGGTCACCTAGAGCAAGTCATTAAATATAAAGATGCCATCTTTTAGCTCTAGGAGTTCCTGATGCTAGAGTATTACACTTCTGCTATGTTCTTGCACTCTTCTTCATATACATGCATTTGTTTGTCAGAGACAGTATAACAGCTTAGAGGGACATTGGCCATATTAACTGTTGCCACTCACACTTTTATTGCTTGTTATCCAAATGCTAAAATTGCCATCAAAAGACAAGTAAGCCATCCTGCCCTATAGATCAAGTACAGTCCTATTATGGCACTTTATTTATTACCTCTGAAAAGCAAAAGATCATGCCTGTTATAGAACTACAATAAATTTTACCAAATGGCACGCATACTTGTCTGAGGACAAGAACTATTCTAGCAGCACGTCTCTCACAGACTTCCAGGGAGGGAAGAAAAATAATTTTCAAATTTTTTCCTAAACCAAGGATCTGATAAATTGATTGTTATACAGAACACAAGGATTCTTCTTGGAGCTCAGGTTAAAGAAGATTATTGCAGAGAGCCCGAAGTGAAGCTCTAACAGCAGGGTCTACTTTAAAAAAGCACATGCACAAGTTACTTGTAAAACAGAGCAGAATGACAATTTCCTGCAAAGAACACTGGAGATTTTTGTCCTAAAGTTATAACTTCCAGACTGCTCCAGTTCCAGCTCAAAAGTGCTCCTTTGTCTGTTTCTAGGCAGCAAAACAGGCAAAGAAGCATTCATCTACCAATACTGCTGGAGGTTCCAGTTCTGGTTACCAGACCACATTCATCACCAACGTCCTTGCCTGCAGTACTTAAAAAAATAAACAAAGTGCAGGACTTGTCTTACTTCTATGGGACATTTTAACATCATCTTTCTGTTCGCTCAGTCTTCTGAGGTAGATGTTATTTCACTGAAAACCAAATGAATATCCTATCAACTTTAAACTTTAAAAGATTCAATGCAAAAGTAAAAATGCAATAAAAATTACACATTCACATGCAAAGCCACCCCCAGGTGAAAAGGTTATAGCATATGACAGCCAGACTGGAAGTGACATTTCCAGGTCATGTTTTTCTGTCTTTAATTCCTTCTGATTGTATTCACCCATTTTATTTGGGTGGTTCAGAACAGACATCCTGTAATAGTGAGGATGATAAAACCCAGTACATACTAGATCTACTGAGTGTTATTTTATCACACACTTAAATACTGCACAATGGTCCCACAAGACTAAAGGGACACTGGTTACTTACAGAAGAAAAAAGAATAGCTGGCTTTTCATTTTAAAAACTCACTAGATTTTCTTGGCATGCTTGTTTTATTAATAGCTGGAGAGTTATGGTTAGACTAAGGGATTCAAGTGTAGTATACATATAATTTCTTTTGTTCCAGCTCTACAAACATGCATATAAACATCTTCATCCTAGTGAAACTTTCAAGGATAAAGTAAACGTTTAGAATAAGCAACAACTGAATGAAGTCCGCTATTATACACGTATTTGTGCCCGGAGGACTTCAGTGTCATTTTTTCTGCTGCTCTCCTATGCAGTGCAAATGACATTGTTTTAGCACATGTTGTGAATTCTGCCTGCTGCCTGTCTACTTGCCTGCAAAAACTCAAACAAATCATGTCAATTGATGATACTTAAAAATTGAAATAGTCTATAGTAAAAAATGGGTTGACTGAGCACTATTGTATTTATGCACACAGTGAAAGACGGGGGAAACCTGAAGATGTAGGCTTGGTATTTACTCCAAATACTATCAGATTAGTTCTCTGTGTCGATTCACAAGAATAAAGTTTCTAAATAGAGTGACAATTACCAAGATGGGTCAAAATCGTCTTGGAGCAATTCCTAGACATTCTCCCATTACAGTTATCCTGAGCAGTTTTCTCTCATTCCCTCACATATATTTCCTCATTCCTTCATATACATTTGTTCTTTCCACGTAGATTTTACAGATGAGGACATGAAAATGTTTTTACCAAAAAGGTACCTCCAAAAATTAAGTCCAATGTCATCAGTACTGTAGTGAAGTTCACTCATGAAGGAACAAGATCTTCAACCATCCAGCATCTTGCTTGCCCTGGAAGACAGTAATAAAGACAATGAATATTTGACGAAATCCTGCGAGAATTTGCTTTCCTGAAGAACCATCCTTTTTATTAAAGTAAAAATTTATTTCTTAAATTAAGCACATCAAGTAAAAGAATCAGGATGTTTACAAGACAATGTTTATGTATCAACTTTATCATCAGTATCAGCAGGAGGATAAACTACCCAGTCTTCTGTCAAACCAGCTTACTTGTGATCCACAGAGACCATTACTGTGATCCCCAGGATTTCCCAAGAAAAAAATCAGACTCCTCACAGTCCACCGAGCTGACAATTTTGATTAAATCCAAGTGTTGTGAATTTTATGCAAACCTTCCACGTTGTTGGGCATTTATATGCCTAAGTGAAAGCTGAAATATAACCCATTTTGATCTATTTGTAATCTATCAGTGTTACACATATTATCAAATCAGAGAGAGTGATCAAAGCTTGAGTGCATGTGAGATTGATCTCTTCCTAAAGGGATATGACACCAGTCTTGCAACTGGATGTATGTAAAACAAACCAAAGAATTCCACCTGCCCAGATTCAGCTGCAAGATTAGGAAGCACCTTTTTCAGATTCTGGAGTCTCTTTTACAATGTGTATGCAGTCTCTCTGAAACAGTCATCAATACTCACCTTGTCCATACTCATGTTTCCATGGACAGTTATAGATGCAGTTCAGAAATGGACATTTGATAGAATTTCTTTGGGCCACAGTTTACAGGAAGCAGATAAAAAAATCTACTCCAGACATTCTAGTACAGCATACTGCACCCTGTACTCCTACCTAGATAATACGACATCTCAGATGTCATATTCTACAGGAAAGACCACCTCTGCCAAGCTTCTCCAAATGGCTTGGAATTGAAAGTGAGTTCAATTCAGATGAAGCTAGCATGTAATACAGCGTATAAGCTTCAGATGAAGGAAAAAAAAGACAGTCAAGAGAGACCAATCATGCACCTGAAGGAGAGACACTCAATTAAGAGTATGATATGCAAACAAAATTACTGTTTGGGAAGGTCATGTGTAAACTCAATCAGCAGTTGCCCCAAGCACATTACACTCTCAAAGACAGCATGCACGAAGCAGTGTTTCCTTCTCACTGATCTCACACTATTTAGTATTGCAGGCTGAAAGCATTTACGTGGAATTTGGCACAGTACAGCAGATACTCACCAAGTTCACACCATAGCTTTACTGGTAAAAACACATTCTTACAAAAACAACCTTCCAACAGCAGAAGCCAACACTCTTAAGACCCAAACCTTCACAAGACCAGCAGCCACAGGAGCACACCACCTCTACATGAGGGACAAAGCATGGGAGGTATCAGTGGTTCTAACTTCTGTCCCCTTGATCATGAACATGTTGCAACTGGGCCTTCAACAAGAGTCCTCCCTGTGGGATTCAGCAACATCAGCTTAGGCAGCAGGAACTGCTTCCTCCTGCAGCTGTGATTTTAATTTAACTCACAACCTTCACTTCAGGGTACACCTGTGGCAAATAGCACAGNGTAACCCTGGAATGGAAATCTGAACTCTATGTAACCTCTCTATGGGTCTTGTTACCCTCCAATAGGTCTTCAGTCATGCCTTACACGTATAATATCAAATAGTAACTAATCCAGTCCAACTCTGTAAAGCTAAGGCAGTGAGTTGCCTGCCAACAAATCTGAGGGGGGAAAAACCCCCATCCTTATTTGTAATAATCTCTTACTTGCCTTCAAGTTAATCCTTTATGAGTGTACTGGGTACAGTGGTGGTGGGGCTGCAGGGGTGGCCTCTGTGAGAAGAGGTATGGGGCTGCCCTGTGGCAGACACAGCTGGCTCAGCAATGGACTCGCTGCAGGCTAAAGCTGAGCCAGTCAGAGTTTGTTGCACCTCTGTGAAAAGTTTTAAGAAAGGGCAGAAAGACTGAGAGGACCAACATGAGGTACCAAAGCAGCAACACAGGCAGAGTAGGAGGCGCTCCATGCTGGAGCAGGTACAACCCCACAGGGACTGCAGCGCATGTTGGAGCAGGTACACCCTGAGGGGACTGCAGTTGGTGGAGGACCCACATCAGAGCACAGCAAACAAGTCAGCACAAAGGAGCACTGGAAGAAAAGTGAAACCCAACAGCTGTGTCGCCCATCACCTCACTGAACGTACTAAAAGTAACCTGCGTCAATAACAAGATGGGGAGGAGAGATGTCTGGAGCAAAGTTAAACCTGGAAAAGGGGGAAGAAAAGTGTTTTCCTAAAGTGTTTATATGTTTTCCAATGCCCAAATCAGTAATTAAACACATATGTTAATGGGCAATAAGTTAATTGAAATTTCCCAACTGTTGGTTTACCAACAACAGTAACTGGTGAATGATCTTATTGTTTTTATTTTGACCCACCACTTTTCTCACTCCTGTTCTTCCTGTTTTGTCTGTTCCCCCCCTCCCCAGCCCTGTCCTGCTGTGGGGGTGGAAGCATGTGAGCTCGGCTGCTAGCTGAAGCCAACACTTCACATTGAGGAATGTACATAAAGCTTTAAATTTGTAACTCCTTGGGAATACAACTCTTACAGTATAACAAGCTGTTTCAGTAAAGGACTTGCTTAATTAAATTATCTTGCAAATAACATTATTCATGCTAATCAAACCCCATTCATCAGAAATGAGAAAATAAATAGCACCTGATAAAGAGCCCACTCCCCCCCCAATGCACAGAGTCTGAATTCTTTACTATTTTTCTTCAAAAAGGAAAAAAATCAGCCAGTTAGGAGTTGCTTCTGGTAAAAAATTGCTATCCTGTAAAGAATATTGTCTTCTTTACAGAAATGTTTTTCAACAGATGAGAGATGCATTTGAGCATCTATTTTAGAACTTTTCTATCCTTGAAATTGAGAAATTAACTAGGGCTATGTTCATTGTTTTGATTACTTTTGGCAATTTTCAGGAGTAACATGGGACATTAATAGCAAGAAACTATTAGTGCTCAAGTGTTAGTTTGCTCCAAAGCACTTGCTGCGTATCTAATACAGCACAGAGGAAGAAAAGCATTGCTGTTAAATGACAACTTACCTTTTATTAAGACACTGTTGTATATATGTATCTATTGTAATTCATTTACTGAATGGAGAAAATTACCATTGAAAAGTAGACAGTGAGTGTGATAAAAGAAGAGTCAGAGGAGATAGCTCATGGCAGGAAACTGAACTCAATTACAAAGAGCACACTGACCAGCATGCTAGATACCTTTTGGCACACAGAGTAACTCTTCAGGTCCCACATCAACACAAGTTAAAAACAACACAGGAATTACATTTCACCTTTATATTACACTGACCCTATTGTTATCACACCTGTCGTTTCACACTTGATAGAAAATAGTGTTTAACAATTTATTTTGGCACTAATGTTTCCAGCTGGACCTCTTAGTTACTGCAATAGTTCATAGTGTCATTGGTGCCTTCCACTCAGACTTCTTTCATAAAGTTTTATTTCATTATTAAGCTTCTTTTTTTCAGTCAACAGTCAAAAGAATTTGCAGATGCAATTCCCAAAAGAAGTGTGCTTACTAATTACGAAGGTGAAGAATATTGTTGCTAGCAACACCTGTCTCACTGTTCTTCCCTCTTTCCATAGTTAGGATCGCAGTCCCTATCACCATGACCATTTGCTTCCATACAAATGCCACAAATTACAGTCTAGAAAGTTGAGAGCTAGCATTTTAACTGTGTAAGGAGGAACTCTTTACTTTTAGAGAATCATAGTACTTTTTGTAGGAAACTAATTTAAGAAATTTTGGAAGACTGCAATAATCTCTGCTGAAACAGTGCTATTTAATAAAAAACTATCTACAGAATTACAAGAACATGATTTTCTATTTCATACTGTTACCTTAGGGACTAACAGTTGGATATATTTTAATAAGGCAAAGTAACAATTAAGAACAAGGTTATAATTTAAGGATAGTTACTAACTCATTAAAAAGTATCTAAGTAGCAGCCAGTGATCCAGATAAGGAATACCTGATGGTTACAGACTTGTTCAAGTGAAGAGATGCTGACAAGTGGAGGACATTAAATCATCTCTAATTGGAAGAACAAACACTTGGTAGCTTTAACCAAGGACATGCTGGAGCAACTGGACTTTGAGTAGGACAGTTAATCAGAATGTTCAGTCCTGCAAACTTCGCAGCAGAACTGAGAATTCATGTATCCTTAATTAAACTACCCTCATTATAATACTACAAAACACACCCCCTGAGCTAGAGACCACCGCCCAGGCAAAGACCCTCACCTACTGAGCATGCCTAGTCAATTTTAGGAGTACTGTATCTTTAAACAGAGGCAGAAGGGAACTAACCAATCATACTTAGGAGGATATGGCTAATAGATGGTACTAACATTTCTTTAACATTTTTATTGTATAAATGTGATATGATTGTAAGTGTGTGTGCATGATTTGTGGAAACCTCGCACCTTGTGCAGAATAAAAACAATGTCTCTAAGCATGCTTTTCGTGTTTCGGGGGTTATTTTCAATTACAGGTAACAATACTGCTATTTCTCTAGTCTTGGGGGGCAGGGAGACACAAAACTTCTGGCCAGTCTGGATACCAGATATTTGACTGCAAAAAACAAATCTAGATCCAAGAAAACTCCAAAACCAAAAGGAGCCAAAGCAACTTCAGCCACACTTATAAATAAACCAAAGCCAAACTAAAAATGTGTTTGTTCAACTTTTGTTCTGTTAACCATGCAAAAAATTCTAGCTTCAATCTAACAGTAGATGGACATCTAGTGGTGTAATACAATTGACTCCTTCCTTTTTTCAAGTAGCTTCATATATTCAAAGCCATATCAATAAAACTGCCTTCTAATATTAATAATTAAAATACCATATACACACTTGAAGGCTTTATTTTCAGCAGTGCTTTACCTGCCTTCAGGTAGCTGAAGCTACTGAAAGATTTACTTTTATGAAAGTACCATCAGTAGAAATCAGGGCTGAAAATACAATACTTGGATACAGTATGTAACAATAAATTGGTGGTACTTAGCATAAAAATTGATCAAGATCAAAGAGTCTGTTTAAGAAAACATTTTAAGCTCTGGAACAGCCCAACCAAAGCAGGACCACAAATCTAGATAGAAGGAGTTGCTCCTACATAGCTGATAAAAATATAGTCAACATTTCTCTAAATTATTGCTGAATCCATTTAACAATTGCATACACAGCTTGAACAACTTATTATTGAAACAGGTATTCATTTTCAACAATGTTCTGAACAAACAGGAGCCATCGTTTACTGAGCTATTTTACCTTCCTTAACTTCTTCTCACTTTGGTGCATGCCTCTAAGTCTAAGGCCTGTCCAGGTCTTTAAAAATATTAACCACCAAGTCTAAAATAATTTTACCTGGTGCTCACTGTACTGAATCAAACTGGATAACACAAGCTTACAACCTTTCAACGGAGAATAAAAAATTTTTCAACATATTTAATATGACTAAACTAATACAAATGACATGAAAGGGGTGGGTCAAATATAGATTAATTTTATTATTTATTCCACAGTAGTGACAATTCTACCATAGTCCTGCTGTACTTGGAACGGTAAACACAGAAGCCAATTACCTATAGTCTGGCTAGACATAAAACAGCGCAGCCCACAGAAGCAATGAGATAACACTGTCCAATAGGCTCGGCATATGAACAGCATCTTGTGCAGAAGGTTTCAAAAGCACTTTGTGACAGGAGAGCACTAGGGAAAGGATAGTCTCTCATGTTGCTTGTAAGAGAGTGAGAATTTCGTAGGCAGCTCAATGCAGGGGCACTTAAAGGTTCCCAAACAGTGCCTTTCTTTAACAAGAAGATGGAGGAAACTTTAATCACATGTAAAATATATGGGATGCCAGTTCTTAAAATGGCAATGGGAGAAGTCTCTACAGAACCTGTATACAGCATACCCAACTTCTGTTTCTGAACAGAGTGGTCAACTACTGAAAAAAAATCAAAAGTTATCTAGAAATGGCAGGAAACAAGGTGAAGAGGTACACCAGTGATCCAAACACTCTGGTTTGTGAAAGCCTACTGCAGAAAGTTGCACAATGACCTTATATCACTGTGTATGTAATAAAAAGCCTACAAAATTAAATGTTATTAAATCACAGGGGAGAAAACACCACATTAAGTACACAACAGCATGTACTAAATATCCTTTCTCAGGAAAGACGAGTCATTCTGGAGAATTCTCTGAACTTCAGTCAATGCTCAGCAGTGGTTAAAAAGGCAAATACAGCGTTAGGAGTGATTATGAATAGAACAGAATACAATACACCAGGATACAACATTAATGGCACAATTCTAATACTGCACACCATTCTGGTCACCCCATCACAAAGAATACATAGGGAATACTGAAAAGAGCCACAAGGATAAATCAAAGGTATTGAGAGGATTCTGTTCAAGCAGAGATTAAATGTATGAAGAAAGAAGAAACTGAAGAAAGATAGCAAAGAATACCACAAACTTATGGGCAACCTAAAGGATGCACGAGATGTGATCATAATTTCTTATAAGCAGGGGAGAGGGGGCAAAAAAATGAAATGAGCAACAGAGGGGGTAGGTTTGTTTTTTGGTTTTTTTTTTTTAAAGAAAGGAAATGTTACCTCATACAACAAAATTAAACTATACAACACATTCCCATGAAACGTTTTGAAAGCCAAAATCAAAAAGTACCAAAGCAACAATTAGACTAATTCATTGAAAATAAGCCCAGCAAGAGGTATCAGAAGCAATGACGTGAGTTCAGCCCACAGGGTTCAGGAAGCACAGACAAAATACTACTCTGAATTTGCCCTATTCTTGTGCTCTTTCCACAAAAATCAACTACAGCCCACTCGGAGAACTACAGCACTTGAGTGGCCTGTGTTATGACTCTGTATGGCCATGACTGGCAGAGCAAAAGTAACCATGGAAGAATTCAAGCACAGACACTTGATAGCAATGCATAAGGAAAACCAAATCACATCAAAGTTTTGGGGCTTTGTTTCTTAATACATGGGAGCATTACAACCTATGGCTGTAGTCAAACGAAAATAGGTAAGGCAATATGTAAAACTTAGGTAAGAACTGTCACCAACATGCAAATGTCTACCCCTACAAGCATATGTTTGGAAAAACGAGGAGTGGAAGAGGCAGCAAAGCAAGAATCAAAATCAGAAGGCAGGAAGATGAGCTGGGGGACAGTAAATTATAGCATTATGGGAGACAAAATGAAAAAAAGGGATGGAAGCATCTCAAAGAGGAAGGGCAAATGAGAATGAGCTGGTTCTGTCTAATTAGCAGCAAAGGCATATGAAAGAGAAACAGAGACCTGAATTTCTTCATCTGATACTGCCTCTGCAAAAAGGCAAGAGCTGCAGGGAATAACATAAACACAACATATACAGTTATGACAACCTCAGAACATACTGACAACAGGCAGGCAGGAAGGAGAGGTAAGGAAGCAAGCATCAGATGACATTAGGAAGGAAGGCTCGTAAGGAAAGTAGATGGTGGGAATCAAGGGGTACTTAGGGCAAATACCACCAAAGTTAACAAAAACTGTGGCAGAGGAGGACCTGGATGTGGAATCTGGATTTGTGCCAGTGGAAAAAAGAATATAACAGGAAAGGACGTCAGGAGACCTGTAGGGATGTTTGAATAGAAATTATAATAGGGAAATAGGGGGGTAGGGGTGGGGGGTGTAATACTATAATGCAAAAGTGGAGGGTTGAGAAGGACTGGCAAGTTTAAATGCATACAAGCTCAAAGACAAATATGGTTCCCCAGTACCTGTAGAACAAGCCCTTGTCAGACAGGTGGAATCCAACACTTGCAGTGAGAAACAGAGGACAGCAATCAGTATCATTGGCAGTTACCAGAATTTCCTTTTCCAGAGGATGCTCTTACTTACGACCGGGTTCTTACCACATATGCACGTACTAACACTTTCTCCAGCCAACTTCAGAGCGACTGAAGCAATGAAGCTTCTGCCCATCATCATCATCTCTAGTAATATTCGTCTACTTCCTATTACAGCCTTCTGCACAAATAATAACCTCACATCGTATTTAAAAACCTTAGCAACTACGAATGATTTTCTGCACAGTATCTTGGAAGACAAGAGTAAACCACAGATACAAAAATTTGAATGTCTGGGATACACTAACACTAATGGAAGGAACTGATACTTCTTCAGCTGTAAACCAAAGGAGCCAATTTTAATATCTGGCTCCAAAACTAAAATGTTACTACAAACAAAAGGCAAAAATTGATACATATGAAGTCTTAGCACAGCCAAGACCTCACTAACTTACTCTACTTTTCGTACATTTAAAAGCTTCTTTAGCATTTTACAGGAGATTAATAAGAAACAGAAACACACACCATTTATTATCTGAAGAGGACCAACCACCAGTGACCATTAACTAGTGCAAAATTAATTCTCACAAGTGACATTTCTGAATCTTGATTAGCTAGAAGAGATCTTAGTTCATGTTACACAATGAATGTTTTTGACATGCAGATTAAATAAGGAATAACATTCTCTGTTGTTGTGCTCAGTTCAGTCTCCTTTTCATCGTGCATGTCACTGGATACTTCAGAGTTCCATTTGATCTGTAAATGGTTTAGTCTGAAGCCATGAAACACAAATTAATTTAGGCTATAGGAGTTATGTCACTATGTCTGAACATCAAATTGAAGCAGGCCTTCACTGAAATTCCTTGTTCATTTTCATGGTATCATTAAGTAAATATTGAACCAGTAAATCTTTATTCAGAAAAATCCTTTAGTGTAATCTGGATGTTTCCTGTGCTCAGATAAGCAGCACAAAACATACTTTGAAAGGAAAAAAACAAACAAACCACCACAACCAATATCAGAAGCACAACCAAAAGCAAAGCTATGAAGATTACAAAAACTGTCCCCTACGCAGCCGATCACAAAACCCAAGTCATCTTTTACACAGAATATTACTGAATTTTATTTCAGTACAGTCTGTAAAGCACAAAAGGGATAAGGAAGAGAAGAAGATAGCATGGGAACACTAGCTCTGTACCTAAGAAAATCAGAGAGCAAAAACGATAGATTTTAGTATTTCAGTACCTGGTATTACTGCATTTAGCTGCACGTCTTACTAAATCTATGATCAGAAAACAGGTTGAAAAGTCACACTCGTAAAGCAGAGCTTTAGTATAAGTTGCCAGGCAGTATTTTTACATCTCATGAAAACCATGCCTTGCAATAAACTGTATTTTCAGGCAGAAATAAAAGCCCACAGAATCACAGAATTGTCCAGGTTAGAAGGAACTTCAAAAGATCACCTGGTCCAGTCTTCCATGGGAAAAAGAACATAAATGAGATTATCTAGCACCTTGTCCAATACCAGCTTGAAAACCTCCAGCAATGGGGACACTACCATGTCCCTGGGGAGGCTGTTTCAATGAGAGGTCATTCTTACTATAAAAAAATTTTTTCCTATGTCAAGATGAAACCTCTCCCGATGCAACTTGCACCCACTGCCCCTTGTCTATCACCATGCGGTTCCTTGTGGACAGACCCCACACCTCAGTAAGAAGAAACTCTGAAAGCACACATGTATAGCTGAACTGGTTTTCACACTAAAGGGCAATTCCTGAATTCATGGACACAACACTCCTAGGGCACAGCTCCGAAGACACTGCTTCCAGAGGGGATACAGACCAAGGCTTCCCAGCCCAGGGCTCTCGGAGCAGCTCAGCCTCAGGAATTCCTCCTGCAACACCAGCTGGGGAGAGGGGGAATGCAGGTGCTATAAAGCAAACAAGAAATAAAGCACTGGCAGCCACCTCCCAATGGGGGCAGTTTTCCCCTAAATTGCTCCTAAGGAAGAAAAAAAATCCTGAGCATCCCAGGTAAGAGATGTGGGTTACATACTGCCAACCTGAAGCACACCAGAAGCATGAAGATTTGCCTTTTTTTTTAAAGAGTGAGCAGTATAATACAGTTTTTCTTACTTGCTTTCTACTTTACACATTAACGATATGCAGGTATACACTGAAAGGGCTCTCTTTAGGACCAGAAAAGGTAGCCTCAGGAGCAACACATTAACTATGAACAAGAACTAAAACACCCACCTCTAGAGCTTAAGGCTTCAAAGAAGCTACCAAGTATTTTGAGCACCTCCACTAAAAAGTGAAAAGAGGGGGGGAACCCAACATCAGCCCCAAAACACCCCGTCTTAAGAGGCAGCAGTAACAGCCCTGGACCTCACCTCCCTATCAGCCGACAGACTCTGCAAAAGCAGCCCAAACCCTCACGACGACACCGCGCACACCCTCCCCTCAGCCACCACAGTCAGCCACCCGCCAAACCCCAGATCCCGCCCCACCCCCACATCCCGCGCGCACCCGAGCATGCGCAGCGCAACCCTCAGGCCCACCCGGCAGGAAGCCGTC
>Ga0065711_1007554_pt1 | contig 18245 bp, 12 predicted proteins | sample Hoacrofraction12_FD_59098 | JGI IMG/M metagenome (GOLD analysis project Ga0065711, IMG submission 59098) | Hoatzin crop microbial communities from Cojedes, Venezuela - Epithelial fraction 12 v2 (version 2) | ecosystem: Host-associated > Birds > Digestive system > Esophagus > Crop | place... | reverse complement strand
GCCGGTGATAGTGACTGTCTGCAAGAAAGCACATGCAAATATAAAACGCGTGAAAAGGTTATAAATAATACAGCCTGGCTATAAACATTAGGGAGTAACTATTCCCGAGAGAAAAAGCACTTAGTTTAAGTCTCACCCAAGGCGGGGAGAAGCAAGGCTCAGCCGTTGGCCGATCCCGGTAGTCAGAGGCAGTCTGAGGTGGAGTTTCCCTTGACTTGCTCACGGTGTTATCTTCTCCGAAAATCCCCTGTTTCCCTGGTTATTTTTATATCCTTTCTACATTTAAGGTGGAGTTTGAGTGACTGTAGTCATACATACCTTTTATCATGATTGGTATAAAATTCTCTCGCTTCACATTTAAAGGTATAGTTTACAAAAAATCGAGGGCGCAGACTCAAAGAGGGGTGGTCGCACCTCGGAGGCGGGTAGCCTTTGGGATGGAGGTGTGTTTTGGTATTAAAATGATATTAAAATGAGCAAAGTTCATGAAATGATAGCATTTTGGCAAGGTTTCGAAAACCTGTTGGCTCAGGGGGCCAGATGAGCTGCTTACCAGTTCTAGAGGACCATCTCTTCCGGCTTTATCGTCACGGAGCAGGGCCACGGAGTCTCCACTCCGTTCCATCCTCTATGGTACGTTGCCGAGAATTGCTGTGTTAGTGGATTCCTCACATGCCTGCTGCAGCTGTGTCCCATCCTCAGAGCTCCTTTTGATTTTATGCCTCTCCTCAATGGGTGAACAATGCTACGTTTTTCATATAAACTTTAATTTTCAGATGTAAAACCTTAATTTTACTAATAATTCTACAAGAGGTCCCTTCCAACCCCTACCAGTCTGTGATTCTGTGATTGCAGTTGGAAGGAGGGTGATTGATGAAAAAAACAGAAAGCAAGAAATAGGAGGGAGTGAAGAATCCTAGACTAGTTTGGGTTGGAGGGGACCTTTAAACCATCATCTAGCCTAACCCCCCTGCAATGAGCAGGGACATCTTCAACTCAGTCAGGTTGTTCAGAGCCCCATCCAGCCTGACCTTGAACACTGTCAGGGAGGGCACACCCACAGCTTCTCTGGGCAACCTGTGCGAGTGCCTCACCACCCTTGGAGTAAAGAATTTCTTCCTTATGTCCAATGTAAATCTACCCCCTTTCAGTTTAAAGTCATCACCCCTTGTCCTATCCCTACGTGCCCTTGTAAAAACTTCTTCTGCAGCTTTGTTGCAGAGCCCTTCAGTTACTGGAAGGCCTCAGTAAGGTCTCCCCGGAGCCTTTTCTTCTCCAGGCTGAACAACCCCAACTCTCTCGGCCTTTCCTCATAGGAGAGGTGCTCCAGCCCTCTGATCATTTTTGTGGCCTCCTGTGGACCTGCTCCAACAGGTCCATGTCTTTCCTAAAGAAATATTGAAAGCCTCAAGGACAGATGCCTGCAAACACCATGTTCATAAATTCTGTATTTTGTAAATGGACACCTTTGCCTGCTCTTCATCCTTCACATGTTCATGAAACATAGTCAAGGTTTGAGGTTGGTTTTATTTCTGCTAATTGCATGCTATGGAGTTGGAGACAGTCTGGCTTTCGTGACCTGTCGCAAACTGCATAGCGAGTTATTCAAATTAATATTCAGTGTGTGCTTGATAAATGAACTGAAAAAAAGAAGGCAGAGCATGAAATGCGTGGAGGCTGCTCACCGGTTTTCAGCTGACCTGTAGTTCAGGTGTTGTAGCAGTCACTGGGACAGCTGGCAAGCAGCTGCAGAGTTACCCCGTAGAAGAGAAGTATGGCACTTTCCCAGTGGGTAGTATCTGAGCGTGACCTCTGTCTTGTTTAATGTTTAATCATTATTTTCTAGTTAGTTATGATGTGTTTTCTTCTGGACAATTTTCACCTGTAAAAAATAAACATTATTTTTATCCCATTTCTTGGATTGAAAAGCTAATAAAGATGAAATTCCTTTGTTGAAGCAGACCTAAAAACTTTTTCTTGTCAGAATTTTTCTCCATTCTCATAACTTTTCCAACAGGAAATTGTGATTGGAATGGTAGTTAGGGGAAGGTATTGCCTTCCTGTTGTGGTGAAGCTCACATTATAAATGCACTGATAAGTGTGTGGAGGTTTCACTTTTGCGGTACTGCTGGGAGGGGTTTGTGAGGCTTGGCAACATGCGGAACAGGAGTTTTGTTAACCAGATGGGAGGCCGTGAACAAAATGGCATTCACTGTTATTTATACGTCAGTCCAGAATTGTTTGTCTGGAGATCTTCTACCTCAACAAGGCCAGTTTGCTTCAGGTCCTTTAATGTCTTGATCTCAAACCTGAGAATACCACAGCATTTGAGCTTTATGGTCAAAACTAAACCTGCAACCAACCATGCAGAATTATTTTCAAACTTCCTTATTGAGAAGCAACATAGAAACAGCATATATTGAATGACAGTCTACTCACCCAACACAAAAAGGTTGTTCCTCAAGCTCTGGAACAAGTAAGGTTTGGTTTCCTACTGACTGCTTTTGTTGTCTGGTGTCTTCGTGCTTTTCCAGGGTTTCTTCTCCCTCCCCCTTCCTTTTTATTCCTCCTCCAAGAACTTCCCCATCCAGCTCCCCCTTCTCTTTGGCAAGGGAAGTAGCAGGATGCAGAAGGCTTCATTGTTGTTAGGACTGGAAGAAGCTGGAGTTGCCTTTCCGTTTGTAGGGGCACTAAACTTTGTACTTACAAGACCCCTGCCCTTCTCAAAATGAGACAGAAACTGGCAGTAGCTTACTTAGGGGACTTGTTTGCAGCTCAGTCTCTAAAACATAATTTCCTTATGAAATGAGTCTTCTCTTTAGAAAAAACAACCCACCAATAATCAAGCAGTTGTAGCTATTTAACCGCAAGACCGATCATGAGATGCAGTTATATTTATATTTAGTTGAACAAGCTAAACTAAGCACAGTATCTAGACTACAGAGAAGATTCAAAGCAGGTGTCATTAATTCTTCTGAATTTTCACATCAGTTTTTAATGTTACAGCTGATTTCTGTTCCACATGTTTTATCTCAAAGATCTGCACTCACAAACGCGGGAGGTAACTTTTAGCAGAGAAACATCAGCCTGTAATATACAGAAAATAGTGAAAATTGTACAAAATGAAATGACCAGTTGCGTTGTCTCTAATTGTGTCTATTGTTCTTATTTATATGTTAGGAAAATGTAAATCAAACTAATGGTTTGCTGCCACTTTTTGCTGATTATGTGACTCATACACAGCTGTCTGTGGACGCTTGCGTTTGCCTTTGAAATGTTTCTGATATCTGATGGTGGGAATGGCCCAGTGCCCTGGACTGCTTTCAACAGCAACACCGAAAGAAATCCAATGTGTGCGTCCAGTGCCATCTTCTTGGGGCAGGCAACGTCCTCCTCCTGTCTTGTCCAGATAATGTCATCTTACAGATTACCTATGGATGCTGTGTCACACGTGCACTGCTGGCCTTCTGCCACGCAGAAGCTCCTCTGCCGTGTGCCCCTGAGCACTGGTAGTTTGCACGCCTGGCTGTAGCGTGGCAGGCAGCAGTGGTGAGCGGTAATGCCGTGGGATCAGAACTAGCTGCAAAGGGCAAGTGACGGGTTTGTTCAGCGCTAATTAGCTTCCTTTGGAAACTGCACTTGGGAAACTGGCTGCCTGGTTACCTTCCCTCTGCCCATGTTTTCATGTCTCTTCGTAGGATGGCTGCCTAGCCCTTACTGCTCCTTCAAAGGGAATACTAGGAGTAGAAGGTAGGAGAGGGATAAAAATGAGTGAAAGGGAAAGGATGCAGGCACACAGAGGAGGGAGAGCAGTGGATGACTTTGAAAGAGTGACGACAAAGACAGAATGGGGCAGAAGTAAGGTGCCTCATACTGGTATTTGTTCCACCCCAAGACAGGAAAGACTGAGCTTCGTGGAAGGGCAGACAAAACCTCTGGATTGTTACTTTAGAGAAGTCTGCGGAGGGCTCCCTTGCTTGCCCTCGCCACTTTTACAGGTGCTGCTTGAAATAGTGGTCTCCGTGTGATCCCCGCTCTCGCATTCCTGACGTTTCAAAACTTTGTAGAAGGAACAGTCAGTTCCTCTTCCAAAAGTAAATAAATAAAACCAAACCCCAACACCCATACTACACAAGAGAGCAGATCTGTGTGTGCACTATTCCAATATTGATGCTCTTGGCCACTGCTTATCTGTCTTCCAGTGTAGATCGCTACTGTGTGAACGTACCACAGGGAAGAGTTGCTTTTAAATCCTTGCACACGTAAGAGCTTTTGCATGGCAAATCCATTAATTCTGTCTTTAGTTCTGGAAGACAAAAACATACAAGTGCTGGCAAAAAAACTATTCTACTGTCTTTATTTGCTCTTACACTGAGTTTCTGTTTAAAGGTGATTTTTATTTTACAGGTATTTCGAAAAACAATTTGACCTGTCAGAACAGACGCAACTGCCCATGTTTCTCCACTGTAGAAACTCACACGCTGAATTTTTAGGTGGGTTTCGTTTGAGAATTTCAAATTCAGAGAAAATTCTGAATATGAAAAATCTGGAAACCTGAATCTTTCACCTTTGCTATAAAGCTGTCTTACGTTTTTATTCATTTCATAGACATAATGAGAAGAAACCGAGATAGATTTGTAGGAGGGGTGGTAAGTACAGACTTGAGTGTAGCATTCATTTTTACGTGCGTGCGTGTGAATATTGCTGCTTAACATGCAACTTGTTGTTTGTCATGGAATCTGGGTAGGCTTCCTGTTGCATCATTCAAGTTATTACCAATCATTAAGTGTTTTCCAATACCTTCTAGTATTTTTATTTTCATTGCTTATTCAGCAGGTTTTCTGCAAGGTAAGACGACAGGCTGAGAAAAAGCCCTGCAGCTGACAGGAGCGTTTTTTCTTGGCCCGTCAGAAGGACAGTTTAAGAACCTTATAATTGATATTGGCCTTTTCCCAGTTCTCAGTGTCTGTAACTGCGGGGCATTCAGACCACAGATAATTCAGATGCATGTTCCCAGTGGAAGCTGTAACCTCAAACATTTGCTTCTGACGTTAGACATCGTTTTCAAATTAGATGCAGCTGTAACTTTTGATTGCTTTATGTCTTTAGATATTCAGATCATGTATTTTAATTCAAAAGCACAACAAGAAGAGCTTGGGATGAAATGATTAAGACAGTCCAGCAACGCTCTTTCAGGTTTCCATTATGGCAGGGTTTTCCAAAAGCAATAAATGCTTGGATCCAGCTAACATCAGACCACGCCTCCCGCAACAGCATCTCCGTCCCCAGGTTTCCCCCTCTGCTACCACAGAAACCTGCCCCTAGTTCAGCACTTTGCATGTTGTGCTCTTACGTGAGACCATGCAGTCTCTCCTTCCTTCCTTTCCCTTCTCTGCAAACCCGGTTAGCTGGCGGAGAAAGGACGAGCCGACACCCTCTGCAGCTGACTGGCCCCTCGCAGCACGGGGAGGCAGACGGTCGCCTTCGCTCCTCCACTCGGGCTGGGAAGCTGCGGTTCCCGGATCCGTTACGCTGTTCGTGGCCTGCCACTTGCCTCTTCAGTCCCTGGGATGACCAAACAGACTGTGTCTCTCGCTCCAGCAGACTAAAATCCATGGAGAACGTAACACTGCTCTTACTGCGTCCCAGACAGTGCCCGGTAGGGAGTGCTGAGCAGAGAATGTGAAAGTGCAGCGTGTGCAGGACTGCTTCCCGTGCGTGGGCTCCCAGCTGTCCGCTACAGGAAGTTCCTGGGCCAAAAGTGGTATCACTGGATCGGCCTTTTCTATGCGTATTTATTAGTAATAAAACGGGGTCAGCATTTTTGTTGCAGTATTCAGGTGACTTCAGTCTGAACTTTGCCCAAATTCAGGATCAAGTAAGCGATGTCCCATCTTTATATTTGTGTTGATGTGTAGTGCATACGATCAGAGGTATTTATGACACAAATGAACACTAATATGTACTTTTAATCATTGGAGTTTTAAATGAAGTATGTATATTTGTATATATGTGTGCATCTATATTTATATATGTTCTAGGTACATTCTTTTGACGGCACAAAGGAAGAAGCAGCAGCTATATTAGATTTGGATCTCTATATTGGAATAAACGGCTGGTAAGTTCTTTATAAGAAATAAAACTGTTTTGAAATGTCAGCTGTAGTGAACTCATCGCTTTCTTTTAAACAATGAGGTCAGGTTTTCGAAGCTTACTAGACTCTCAATCATCTGACAGATTTAGAATTGCACTCAGTCTGTTAGCCATAAAAAGGTCTTAACTCACAGCTCAGCGAGTTAATCTGCTCTTAGGTCCATTCTGCTACCCTCAGGTCAATCCTTGTTGGTAAATAAATGAGGTTGTTGGACATGGAAGCAGCCCTTCTGAGAAGCGTTTGAAGTACAGCCTAATTTTAAGCAGCCGTGTCAAATGCCAGGCTGATGCAAGCGTAACCTGAGCAGCTTTACCTGCTGGGTCCGCGGCCTGAACTCTCCGCAGTCGTGTGGCCAGCAGGCAGCCAGCACCACTCCGCAGGGCGCGTGGGCTGCCAGGCCAGCGAGCGTGGGCAGCGCAGGCAGGGGTTCTGCGTGCTCGCTCGCGTGAGACGGCTCCACTGAGTAACTCTCCAAATGTGCTGTTTTCTGCAAAGTTTGAATTTACAGGCAGCACTTCTAAAAATTAAGCTGATTTTATTCACTAACAAAATTATTTAGGAAGCTGCCTTCGCTGCAAAACATTTCAACAGGCAAAGTAATTACTTTTACACGCTTTTTAATTTTTTTTATCCAAACTCTGATTTTCTAGTTCATTGAAAACAGAAGCCAACTTGGAAACACTGAAATCGATTCCTAGTGAACGATTAATGATAGAGACTGGTAAGATCCTGTATCTGGTCAGTTTGTGACTTCAACACTGTGAGGCAGCGAGATGTGCGTGTATAGCGGTGATAAGGCAGAATCAAGACCTAATGAGTTCAGAGTAGAAAAAGGACGGGATGTTTCTCCACTTTGGAAACTACAGACTGCCTAAATCCTTCCATTTACTTGCACGTGAAAGTACAGACCTTTCAAAGGACACAGGAGGTTTCTGTGGAATACACGCAGCGGATCTAGCTGTCTTTATCAGTTTGAAGGAAATAACTGTTACGTGCTATTATTGCTAATTTTTTAAAATGTGACATCTTTAAGGTAACAGTATAAAAATCCAAAGATTGTGAAGATGTTAAATTGCCCAAATCGCTAAAATTCCATTTTGAATTGGAAGTTACTGCTAGAAAGAGATTGCAAGAACTCTTGTCTGTGGAAGTAGTTGATTGAACTATCTCATGCTGTTCTCCAATGATTGCATACTTCTAATGCTTTTTTTTTTTCAAATGAAACTAGATGCGCCTTGGTGTGGAGTGAAAAATACTCATGCTGGATCAAAATACATTAAAACTACGTTTCCTACAAAAAAGAAATGGGAAATAGGGCACTGCTTGAAGGACAGAAATGAACCCTGCCATATAATGTAAGTGTACTACTGTAGTAGTAGTTTAAATCTTTCAGATCTCACAGGGAAAGAAAAAGAAAACAATCAGTTCACTGGAAATGTAGCATATAGAAATTGATTCCAGTTTCACTGAAACTTGTGCAAGGTATTGCTTTATAGGCTGTGGGAAAATTTAAAGTGTCTTAATTTTCCCATTTCCCATCCAACCGTGGATGTAAAAAGCTCCCTGAAAGTGAAACCAGTACCGTTTCTCTTTTCACTTGACACACTGGAGAAGGGGTTAAACCCTGTAAAGTAACCTGACTTATGAATAAGTTTCACTCAGTCGTTGTTCCAGTTACTTCTGCAGCTGATGCAGCAGTGGAGCTGTGCAGTGCTGGGGAGGGGACGGTACTGGGGCACGGAGCCGGGCCTGCGCCCCTGCTCGTGTCACAGCGCCTGCGAGATGGACTGCCGCAGCGTGAATTTGGTTAGGGTCACTTCTCTGTTCTGCTGCTGTGCCTGACGAAAAATAATTTTGCAGAACGCTGATCCAATGACATTCTGATATGCAGAACAGCAGTCAGCGTAGAGAATAGCGAAAGAAAACTCCAGGGCCTTATGGACAGAGTTGGAAAGTACAGAAACGGTTTCCTGCCACCTTCTCACGTGCTTCCTGGCAGAGGCGTGAAAAGCAGGGAAATGTATAGTTTTAGTGAAAACCTTTAGTTATCTCCATTAAATAGCACTGATAGGTGAAATGCCTTCATTTTCACAACTGTTACTGAAGTCGGGTTGGTGAGTTACGCTCATCTTCCCAGTCATAGTCTCCTCGTCAGCTCCCTGAAAAGAACAAGGAATTCAGGAAGGTTTCATCTCGCGCTGTAGTATGTGCATGAATTTTCAGCAAATAAAGCTCTCAGCTGCACCTGCTGAGGTGCAGAGCCCATTTACTCGATCAGAAGCAGGATTTGTTTTGCTGTGCAGACTGTATGTATTTCTGTGAAAAGCTGTGTAAATGGCCTGTTGGGAGTGAGCTTTGGAAACACTGCTCAAGATAGTGCTAAAGAATCCAGGTATTCAGCAGGGTGTCATTAAACAAGAGTTTATTTGCGAACTGAAAGGAATTCTGCTGCTTTTTTGGGAGACATCTGAGACAGGCAGACCACCGATCATGCTAAGAGCACAGTTTGGGCTTACATGGTGGCATCTCCTCATGGTCAGATGTGTTTTACGCAGTTGCATCGATTTGGAATACTCTTTGAAATTGATTTGTGTTTTAAAGACAAAGCGTACACGTTAGCACGGAAGGGCTTTTTCAGTATTTTAAGACTTTCTAGGGTTAGTCTATGATTTTGGAGTAGGGGAAGAGATCAAGTGAGAACAGTTCCCTGTCACAAGTGGCGGAGCTCTGCTGTCGCCGAGTCGGGCTGTTTCAGCAAGCCGGTACGCGTCAGCAGCTGCCCTAGTGCCAGCTGACAGCAGAAGTGTTTCAGAAACCCCTGAACTGGAAATGCAGGGACTCTGCCCCAGAGCGGCACACAAATGCAATACTTTGGCTTTTGCTTTCTTTTATAAAACAAAATCATATTTAGTTCAACCTTATTTCAAAATTACTGTCCCCTTAATTATAACCCATGCTAGTTGTAGATTAGTAACCTGAGAACCTCTTAAACCTTAGGAAAAATGAAGTATGGTAGCTGAGAATTGCAATTTTGTGACTTCTTAAGTAGCAAGATCTGGTGTGAGGGGAAAGTTAGCCTCAGGCCACAAAGCATACTTAATGTTTAGGGTATATATACTGTTTAATATAGCTCAGTTGGTGGCAGGAATTTTCCACTTGTCTTTTTTTGGTGGTGCTGGACACCTTTCAATTTTGATGGTGATGTTTCTGCTTTACGGGTATTTTTAGGACTGCACTACTCCCCTTGGAAGGTATTTTTTTATTTTAGCCACAGGAGACTTCCCCCCTCTCCCCCAGCAATGTCTCATACAGTGTTACAGTAATATGTGGCATCCTGCTGCATCCATGTGGGGACAGACACGTAACCCCTACCAAGGCTCTTCACGAGTGAAATTCTTTAGTATTTGTTACTTACTTCTGTGTAGGCCTGATCTCACCCCAGCTCATCTTGAACATCCCCTTAAATCAAGAAGCCGTTTGGCTGCAAAGCAGAGCAGTGGTCACGAAATGCACTAATTCTGCATCTGGGAAAACATTTGCATTCCAGTAACTGTCAGGAGCGCCTTTTTCTTACTCTGTCTTCCTCACAAAAGAAGTTAAGTTGTGGCCTAAGTTAAGAGGCAAGATCCAAAAACCAAAACCACCAAACCCTAGTACCAAGCTTCAGGTTCTTACTCTTCACTGTGAAGTGTTTTTTCTACTACTAGAATAAATGAAAGTGTGATGTGCTTAGGAACTGCACAGAGTACTTTTTTTTTCCTCAGAATGATTGATGCAAAATCAAGAAAGTCAAGTACAGACAGAAGATTGTGGCTTGGTTTTCTGTTACTTAAGTGTTAGTATTAGTCATCCCATTTCTTTTGCCTCCTTTTCCTGGCTTGTATCAAGGCTGCGGGACTTTTAAAATCACTCATTTAATGTTTACTGCAGATATCCGAATGCATTAATCACAATTAATCTAGAGAATGGGGCAGTAGGAATAAGTTACTTGGCAGCTATGCTCTCAGATAGGCTGCGGCTGGCATTTAAGCTTTGCCTTACACTCATTTATTCGTAGTGCAGCTTTGGCCTCAAAGGCTAACGAATTTCAGTCTGAAAAATGGAGACCACTGATAAAGACACCCACAAAATGACACTTTCTTTGAGACAGAAAGCTGTTTAATTACCTCCGAACAAGAGTCAACAGACCAACGATGAAGCTGTACCCGTGAGCGACCAGCGTTCAGTGTGAAGGGAATGGCAGTTAGTGACTTAAAAGTGAAGCTATTTGCATATCTCAGCACCCTGCCCTGCTGCTCTCAGCATAGGTTTTTATCCCAGGTTATGCTCAGTGCGTTGTCCATACACATGCAGCAGTCTGAAATGTATTCAATGCCGAGTTTCAGAGTCTTCTAATACCAATCTTTCTCTTTTAGTCAAATACTGGAAATAATGGCAGCAGTAAGAGAAGATGACCCGCTTGAGTTGGCCAATACTCTATATAACAACACTATTAAAGTCTTCTTTCCAAACGTATAAAGTTGTTTTTCTTACATTTATTCAACATAACTTCAGTAAACATTGCAAAAACTTAAAAAATATCTTATCTGCAAATTCCTGTCAATGGAAGCCGATATGTAGTGCTTTTTTTTTTTTTCTTATGGTACAAGATTAAAGCTGCTTTTGAAAAGGTGGTCTGCATTTGTGCAGTTTCTTAGCCCTGTTCCCCTTTCATCAAGATTCAGGATCAATTTCACGGTCAGCCTAAGCTGGCAGCTCCTGTTACTCCTTGCACGCGTGACAAGGCGAATACCCGGCTGCTGCGTTCACAGGCAGGGCGCTTCAGGCTGCTGCTGGTAACTCGGAAGCGCTGAACCTCAGTGGCGTGCTTTGCTGCTTCAGCAGAACGCTCAGCCATTTTGGCTGCTGTTCCACACAGGCAAATGCTGTAACATAAAGTCTACCAACCTAAATTTTTTTTTTTTTTTTTTCAAACGCAACTCGCTAGTTTTCAGCAATAAAGCTCTGCTAATGCTGAACTTGTAAGTAAAGCTGCTTTGGTTCAGGCTTTTCATTTCTAACTTGACCCGCTGAACAGTCTGTTTTCACCAGTATTTTTCATTTGCGTCCAGACCTCATTGATCGGGGCTTACTGGTATACAGTCTTTGGCACAGCGTTATCACTACATCAATTAAAGAGTGTTTTTCCAACCGTCTTAAAAACATGTGAAAACATTTTATTCCATGTACAATAATGTACATAATTTTAAGGTGGTCATGAAAGAGACCAGCAAAAATTAGAGGTATATTTACAGTAGCACACACCACAGTAAACAACCACCATTCACAGACTCAACATTGAAATACTGCTGTTGTGCTTCAGTACAATAACTTTTATTCTGTTGAAGTCAATCTTAAACAAATACCTCGCGGCTTAGTAAAGGGCATCTTAATCACCAAGAGAGTTAGAGTCAACATTGAGAGTCTCATTCAAGTGCTGTGCCACAAAGTCATCGTCTTCCTCATCGCTGTCGGAACTGTCGTTATCTTCATTTAATTCATTTTCGGCATCAGCGGCTTCTTCTGCACCTTGTACAGGATTTTCATCTGGTGCCACAAACCCGTTGTTGTTAGAGATATTGGCATTGTCCTTGTCCTCAATATACACCTTCTGATGGCACATCGGGCAAGTGTCCTGAATGTACAGCCACTTCCGAAGACAAAGTGCATGAAAGTAATGGTTGCACGGAGTAATGCGAGCAGAGGTGGTGAACTCGTGGTAGCAGATTGCACAGACATCATCGATTTCACGTAACCGACTTCCTTTGACCTCTGGAAGCGAGTTTATTTTCTTAACAGCAGTCCGGCGATTTATAAAAGTCTTCCAGCCGTTCTTGGCTTGCAGGTAGATGTTGAAGTACGCGTGTAGACACATCATGCAAGCGCGAATCTTGCTCCCCGATTCGAAAACCATTGTGTAAGCTCCATTCCCAAACATGATGACTCCAAATATAAACTCAATAATATTGCCAGTTGAACGAACATAATAGACATAATCATCAAGTTTTTCCCATAGCACATTATAGTAGCCATCGATCATAAACAATATATAAACGGTGATAGAAACTATTACTTTTAGGCACAGCTCTACACAAAACGCCGTAACTGCGAAGAGCCACGTATTTAGTGCATAGTGGTGCCAGAGGATGTAGCTGAGCAGAACCGGGAGGATGAAAAGGCAAGCAGAAACAAAGAGTACAGGGAAGTGTCGGCGAAACGATGACACGTGGGAGGCACTGAGAGACATCAGCACGGGGTCTGTCATGCCATGGATGAAATGCAGGACTGCGGTCAACAAAAGGCACATGTTTCGACTCAGGCGAACTAATCGTTCTTCTGGTTTCAGTCCACTTAAACCAGTCTGCAGAGCCAAAATGAAAAACAAGACAGGCGCCACAAACCCCAGCCTTTTGTCATCCTCATCGGTTGACCCGATGAAGGCCAAGATGCCGAGTCCCAAATAATGCGCTACTGAGGAAATGACGGCACTCATGCCCAACACTGTTAGAGTCGAGTCGCACCCGCTGATGATCAGACTGCAAATCAGTTCCCAGCAGCTGTCCCATGGTATCAAGAAGAATTTTTCTTCTGCGTTAGTTTCAGCCATCTTTACAACGTATGTTAATACCACAGCTTGTGCTGTAAGTCTCGTTAGCCAGAAGACACGCAGTACCGCTGGAAACCGAATCCTCTTCCACGTATCTTCCATCAACAGCTGCAACCCATAGATGCGATACATGTGCCTCACCAGCAGATAAACGTATCGCACCGAATAATAGAACCATTTAATTTTCATAACTAAAATGGCTGCGGTATTTAGTGTCAGAACTAGGCCCGAAATAAGAACGAGTATCTGCCGAACATTTAAAGGTAATTCAACAACCAAGCCAATGACAGGAATCAGTATATCCAGGATGATGAGTTGAGAGTATACGGACTGCATGTTGAGCAGCGTAACGTATCCGATTCCAAAGGTGAGCTGCAGGATGGACAGGGCCATCCAGAGCGAAGGTCCTTTATGAGGGAAGATCTGAATTCCAAACGCAGCTGTGTAGTAGGCACTGTAGAAGTTTATGTGCAAAGAGGCATAGTAATTCACCAACACTGAAGTCGCAGCCAGCAGAAATGCTGAGGCAATCATATAAAACTTGAAAAGTGCTCGCTGTTGTAGGACCAGAACAACACTGGATACAAAGACACCTGAAAACAGATTGATATCATTTAGTTCTCAGCAGAAATTCAACAACAGACTTTAACCTATTAGCTTTGGAGCAACATTTATTTCATGTCTCACTTCCCAGTTAGTCACTCATAACTTCCCATTACCAGCGGTGCCCTTCTCGGAGAACAGAGGAGAGGACGACTTGATCTCCGCATTTAACACCTCTGTGCACTGCAGCTGCGATGCAGAGCCAGCGCAAGCATTACGTCACAGTTACTGTTACGTTCAGCTGTGGTTTCAGACTGGAGCAGTGGCAACTCCGCTCAGTCTTTCAGCCTCACCCTTGAAATCTAAGGGTAGACAAGTTCTAAAAGCAGAAAAGAATTACCAGATGTAGCATCACCCCAACAGGCAAAGTTAATAAGGAATAAATGAGTAAAATTTACTAAGTCCCTTAATTCACTTGAGCCCTCAACTCCAGATGTCCAAGCTGGAGTACTAAAGATAACAGTTGCCAAAACAGTTTAGCTAAACCCTTTAATGGGAAAATAGTGAAAATTTGCTGTAGTTTACTGGGGAGAGGGCACTCTCCTTCCAGTTCCCTTCAGTTTGGTTTCATTTGTGATAGTCTCCTGGAGAAGACCTTCCATAGTACACAGAACCCAAAACTGCACCAGTCACCTCTGTGCCAATGCCAGTGCGAACCCGCGTCTTACTTGTCAGAAGTCTGATTTCGATCTTGTAATTCCTGTTTGCTAACCCTTCCCTCCCCTGACCATGAACACATCTTGACCACGGCTGGAAAGTCTGCACCTTCCTATGATAAATCCTGTCACAGCATCTGTAGGACCTTGGGACTACATTCATGTCCTTGCAGTAACCTCCTCCTGTAGTGCAGATTATGAATTTCATCACTCTGTACTCAATAGGTAAGGGCACTGCCCTAACAAATATTAAATTAAATGGCACTTATCACTAGATTCACTTCCTTAAACATTTTTTTGTTCAGGAAACACAGTGCCTTTGTTTTGGGCTTCTCAACCAGCTTCCAGTCTATGTAATGGCTTTCTCAGATGAGGAGCTACTGGAGAGAGTCCAGCGGAGGGCTACGAGGATGATGAGGGGACTGGAGCATCTCTCCTACGAGGAAAAGCTGAGGGAGCTGGGCTTGTTCAGCCTGAAGAAGAGAAGGCTGCAAGGGGACCTAATATATGCCCATAAATATCTTAAGGGTGGGTATCAGGAGGATGAGGCCAGACTCTTTTCAGTGGTGCCCAGTGACAGGACAAGGGGCAATGGGCACAAACTGAAGCACAGGAAGTTCTGAATGTGAACATGAGGAAGAACTTCTTCCCTCTGAGGGTGACAGAGCACTGGAACAGGCTGCCCAGGGAGGCTGTGGATTCTCCTTCTCTGGAGATATTCAAGGCCCACCTGGACAAGGTCCTGTGCAGTCTGCTGTAGGTGACCCTGCTTCGGCAGGAGGGTTGGACTAGATGACCCACAGAGGTCCCTTCCAACCCCGAACATTCTGTGATTCTGTGATTCAGCCAAACCACTTTGGAGAGATTTTGATCTCTACAACTTAATATTTGATTGTAAATTGTTTTCAATCTCTGGACTAAAACTAATGAAATCACAAGTAATCCTCTTTGAGCTGGAGGACAACATCAGTCTCTTCTGACGACTGGATTTTAGATTGTTCCAAATCCTCCATAATGAAGCGTTTAACAAAAATGTATTTTAAGCCATGGTATCTTGCTGATAGGAATACAAAATTTTGCTAGGAACCAGCATTTGATTCCACCAGTAGCGTGGCCAGCTGCTTGTATCAAAAAAACCACAGCCAAACAAAAAACCCCAGGCTGGAGGACTGAATAAGAAGGGAGAGGGTCAACATGAATCAGCAGCACAAGGCAGACTGCATTGGCTGGCATAAAAACATTCTCCTTAACTAATCATTAACCTAGTAACCTTGTGAAGAGGACTGGGGAAAAGCCTCAGCCAGTTTTCAGAAAGCGCCTTGTACCGTAGCTCAGTTCCTCCATGACACGCTGAATATATCTCACAGACAGCACTTGTTTGAAACCCAGCTCGACTGAGTGACTTGCCAAGGCGCGCTGCCTTTTCATGCGTACCACTGTAACCACCCAGGGGAAAGCCATCGCTGCTGACGAGTTTGTGCCCTTTGTCTTTTCTCAAAAATCACAGCAAAGGCTCCACATGCCTGTAACACACTCAATAATTCTGATCATTTGAGCCAAACGAGGTGCATTTTGCCCTGACAGCACTAAGCTGGCAGCTCTGAAGCATGCCTGCCCACGAAAGCTATTCCTCTCCCTGGCAGCTGCAGCAGCAGGCCTGTGCTACACCGACGTCTCGCCCGCGGGACGCAGCCCGGAGAACAGCACCGCAACGCCTCGGTAGACCAGCTGCACCTCCTGCTTCCTCGAGAGGGCCACTAGTGAAAGGGAAAGCATTTCTCTGCCAGCATTGCGTGGGAAAGCCGAGACCCCCCCCAGAGGAACCTCCAAAGACCACCAGCGGCAACTCCAGCCTTGGTGGCGGGGCAAGGACTCCTCTCCCCAGCTCCACTTCGGCTGCCCAGCCCGTCTAGCCACAACGAGACTTCCCCCTGCCCTGCAAAGTGTTCACCGAACAGCAAATCTGTTCCCACTTTCCCTCTGGCAGGGCTGCTGCAGTTCCTCCTCTGGTAAGGTTTGTCTCGTGTGTCTGTACGGACTGCTGCTCACCTTCCCTGTTCTGTCCCTGCCAGCCCATCCCCAGCCCTCTGGAGTGTGGCCTCCGAGCACAGCACTGAACCGAACCACGCACATCTACTTTTAAAAATCACTTCTTGTGTTACAATGAATCCCTCCCTCATTTTTTCCTTCAACTCCTGCAGTCTGTCCATATCTTTATAGCAGCACACTACCTGGGATCTGACTTTCAGTCGGCTGCAGAGTTCAATTACCTTTACACGGGAGTGTTCTAATCCTGTGGAACTGCCAAAGCATTTTTTTCCCTAGCCCCAGCCATTCCACTTGCTTCCACGTCTCTCTACAGACTACAGCACTTCTAGGAACTCTCTCAAAAACTGGCGTCCTCGCTGAGAAGGGACTGCTGTCTGCAGGGACAGCTTCACACTCCTGGGGTGGTGGATCTGCTGGAGCCCAGACACTCGAAAAAACCACCTGCAAAGCTATGAAAGGTAAAGAGCGTGCTGGAGACAAAGCAAGGTCGATCAGCTTAAACAAAAACTCCACTCCAGTTGTGGAGCTTGGTCTGTGCTCTCTGTAACTCCATGTACTTGTCTAGAAACTCAGAAAAAAATCAGACCAAGGAATCCTGCAGTGAAACTTTTCAAAAATCACGCAGACCTCTGTGCACATTCTTGAAGACCTGCGCCCGCAGAGTATTTCAGAACTGTGCAACATCACCCCAAAAGCTACCAGATCTCTCCAGAGCTGCAGCCTTGTATCTAGAGGCCAAGTTATGCGTTTATCCTATGCTAAATAGTATTGTGCTACAGGAAAAATTCAGATCGGTCTTTCAAAGCCTGCAAGCAGTAACTAAAAAAGCAACTTCCCCACTATTTAAATATTTCAGTTTATCCTAACAACAGCAAAACCCCAACCCTGCAATCCTTCAATTCAGATGCGGAAAAGAGAGAAGCAAAAGCACTCTGTTGTCTGAACCATGCGGAAGGTCTTTAACATTATCTTCAACTGGTTACATTTTATTTTTAGTTTAATTTTGGAAAGCCAAGAGCCACAGACCACTTGTCTCAAAGTACAAGGTAAGTCTCTTGGCATAAACTGTTCCCAAAGCTCTTTTGCCAGAGGCAGGGGAGGGATAACCCACTTCTTCCCCAAACCCTTCCAGAAAAGCGATCACACAGATGCAATCCCGAACAGTGCCTGAATCTGTTAATCCCACACCTAGGAGGGATCGTCGCGTAACACATCCACCAGTCTCCCTCACCTGGGATCAATCTCATGGCACTTCCTGCAGCGCCTGGATCATACAGCCAAGGACTCCTAAGAGTAAGTCGGTGAGGCATGGCAATGTCATTTTTTTAACAAAAGGCATCATCAGTGGGGAGCGCTCTTAGCAGTTCCAGAAGTGCGGAACAAAGGGGTGAGAAAATGGGAAGCCGGGAGGAAGAACCCCTCCTCCCAGTCCCAGAGCTGTCGGAGCGGCTGTCGGTCCCGTGCAGGTGGCTCAGCAGCCCCTGGGCCTGGCTGCCCACACCGAGTCCCCAGCACCCTGCACCAGAAGGGCCCACGCCGGACAACTGTTGTGCCACTTCCTCCCTCCGCTCCCCTCGTCCCTGGCCCCACTGCCTTGCCATCGCTCATCCTTTGCTTGACCCCCTCCACTCCTCAGCTTCTGCTGTGCCACCACCACCATGCTCCTCACCCTGGACCTCTCCTTTCCACTGCTCCTCTCAGCTTCCGACCCCGACAGCCACACCACCTACTTCTTTCCTATTTCTTTCTACTGCCAACATCAAACAAGACCCCGAATCAACATGTCGCAAGCCTCCGGAACGCTCTTGCTGGGCTTCGGATCCTCCTCTCCCTCCTGCCTCGGGGACTGGCCGTTCGCAGGACGGGGCTCCAGCTGAGGCGACGCGGAGTCCGGGCTCACAAGGAACACCGGGAACAGCATCACCCGGTCACACCGGGGACCGGCAGCCCGCATCCCACGGACGGACACAGTGCTTAACAAACGGCCATCGCCGAGGTTCAGGGGGCTTCTCCTTCCTCCGGGGACCAGCGTCCGGGGCTGCCGCTCCTCCGGCGGACTTCAGCAGCCCCCCGCGCCCACCGGTTCAGCAGCCCGGCCCGCAGCGCGGTGACGCTTCCCGCCGCGGCGGGGGCCGGC
>Ga0065711_1038972_pt1 | contig 18246 bp, 10 predicted proteins | sample Hoacrofraction12_FD_59098 | JGI IMG/M metagenome (GOLD analysis project Ga0065711, IMG submission 59098) | Hoatzin crop microbial communities from Cojedes, Venezuela - Epithelial fraction 12 v2 (version 2) | ecosystem: Host-associated > Birds > Digestive system > Esophagus > Crop | place... | reverse complement strand
AAAAAAAAAAAAAAAAAAGGATGCTCTAGAGCAGCTGTGTGTGCACAAATCATGCAACTCACAGCTTGGCCAGGAACCCAGGCTTAGAGAGCATTTTCTACTTACAATAGCAATCCAGCTGTGCTTGAAAAGCTAAGGAAGAGCAGCAGAAATGAAGAAACCTTAGAAAAGCTGTGAGAAAAAGCTGAGCAAAGAGATTGTTTCACAAACCTCCCTTTCCCCATAGGGACCAGGAGGAATAAAGCAATGCAAGGTGGACATTTCTTAGCTGAACTGAACAGCATGAAGACAAGGAATAGCAAGGAGAACCACTAAGTTTCACTGCAAAACTTTCCATGTAACACATGCAAAGACCATTCCTTGTTCATATCTGGGCACATTTTTTAAAAAAGGCTGCTTGCCAAAGACTTCAAACAAAACCTGCAGTTCTGCTGCAAGGACCCATTATTAGCATCTTCCTCCAGGGAGGAATTTATTTGCTGTTGACTGGAAGTTGCTTTGACATTTCAGCCACTCCTCTTCTGCTGTCTCCAAAATTCATGGCACACAAGGAGAAAGAGGTCTGGTCATTAGACATCTCCTTCTGCACCCCGTGAGCAGGTAGGACTTCACCCATGGCATGGCTATATGCCTTCTGGAAAATAACTGGTTCTCACCATTTTTCGTTCATCTTTCCTGCTTTGGAATAGACTGTGTCTTCCTGTGCCTGAAATGATTTCCCTTTCCTCCTTCAAATCCCTCCTGATGTCCCATTTTTCATGTGCTTTCCTACAATAGTCTCCCCTAGGACGCTGTTTGCTCCCATCTTTGCCATGATCTTTAAGCACGTAGAGGCGGCCAGCTAAACAGAGCAAATGCCTCACTGTGATCCAGCCAGTTCCCATGCGCTGGAACGGCTCCACGAACACCTGTGGTACTTTCGAAATAACACAACAGCAGGAGAAAATGCAGTCCCAGACCTCATTTCTGGCTGCACGCAAAGCCCTATTTATTCTGTGGTGTGTGAAAGGGCCCTAACATGGAAGCAATTACAGTTTATATCCATTTTCACATGCAGAAGACTAAAGGCAGCCATCCAGGAAAGGAGACCTGTATCCCTGGTGCCCTTAGAATGACAAAAAGCATTTCAGTGTCCTTAGAAATGACACACCTAGAATAAGGTAGGCTTTAAAATTTATAAACTCTTTAGCCATTGCTGCTACAAATCAAACTACTCTGTGAAACCAGATGCTGTGACAGTGGCATGGCATTGTGCATCTTCGCCCGAGCTCCTCCGTAGCACAGACTACACAACCACACCAAATCAGCCTCATGTCTCACCTAGGGAAGTGAAGTTCTTCTGGGGCATCCTTCAGGAAAACATACCTTGATTTAAAGGTTTTAACTGGTGGAGGATCTTCCACAGCCCTTGGCAAGTTAGTCTCAGTAGCTTTCTCTCCCACATTAGACACCAACACACTACAGGCCTACTCATCCTTCAGAAGCTCCTGCATCTCCCCATGGCCCATAAAGGTGTGCTAGGCTGGGACTAGACACTTAACATTTAGACAGTTAATGCACCTAGCGTGAATCCCACATCGCTGTTTCTGACTTCTTTGCTTCTGTAATCTGGATTCATTTCATAGAATCATAGAACCATAGAATCCTAGAATAGTTTGGGTTGGAAGTGACATTTAAAGACCATCTAGTGCAACCCTACTGCAATGAGCAGGGACAACTTCAACTACATCACGTTGCTCAGAGCCCCATCCAACCTGACTTTGAATGTTTCCAGGGATGGGGCATCTACCACCTCTCTGGGCAACTTGTGTCAGTGCTTCACCACCCTCACTGTAAAAAATTTCTTCCTTATATCCAGTCTAAATCTACTGTCTTTCAGTTTAAAACCATTACCCCTTGTCCTATCACAACAGGCCCTGCTAAAAAGCCTGTCCCTGTCTTTGTTGTACTCCCTTTAAGTACTGGAAGGCTGCAATAAGCCTTCTCTTCTCCAGGTTGAACAACCCCAGCTCTCTCAGCCTGTCCACACAGGAGAGGTGTTCTAGCCCTCGGATCATTGCTGTGAACCTCCTCTGGACTCGCTCCAACAGATCCATGTCTTTCCTGTGCTGAGGGCTCCAGAGCTGGACGCAGGACTCCAGGTGAGGTCTCACCAGAGCGGAGTAGAGGGACAGAATTGTTTGGCCCTTTAAATTTTTTATTGCAAGAAAAGATGTAGTCATCTAATAATCCAGGACCACATCTGTGAATAAACTCTCTAATGAGAGTAAATTATTTAATTCTCATAGGAAAAACAACAGGAAATTGTGCAATATCACAAAATGCAGCAAATATGGCCTGGAACCCTGCCCCTGTGCTTCTGAGATGCCCCAAGATACTACAGACCAGCTCTAAGAAAGCAGATATGGTGAATTCCACTGATACACTCTCCAGGCACATCACTTAACATGACTGCATGCAGAAATACGTACATATCTATGTCTCAGCAGATAAATACCAAGTATGGAAGTTATTTGCACGTATGCAGCTCTTCAAATTCAAACAATATAAAAATACCGGCTTCCTTTACTGTAACCTCAATGGCATCTTACAGTGACTTTTCAACACATGCTGCCACACAGAATGGTTATCTGCTCCTAGGAATCATACCTTATTTTTGCCCTCTATTACAGCTGTTCGTTCAGTGACGCTCTGGATCCTGTTTCCTATGTTGCTGCCAGCTTTCAGGATGAAAGATCCTTCGGTATAAGAGCAAAAGCCATGCCTGAAGACAACAAAAATTGAAGTTTTATTGATTCTGTGATAGGCTGAAACACTCAACACATAAGACAAAAGAATTCCTCTGGGAACAGTAATCAGTCAGGGAAACCACAGGTGCTGTGATGACCAGGCAAGTATAGTTATTTTTCTTAAAATCTTGAGTTTTGGAGCCTCATGACTGGATCCATTTCCACAGCCCCCCCTGGAATATTAACTCTGGAGTCAGTGTTAACATTTAATCCACTGTGCCTGGGAGGTCAGAATTTGCAGTCTGAGCCTAATTATAGGGCTGTGTGAGACAAAATCCCATTTCCAGTGCTCCTGTTTTCAGCTATTGTCACGGTTCAGGCTTGGCTTCAAACAGGAGTTCATATTATTTTCAGCCTTAAATTCAAGACAAGTTGTATTTGTTTCAAGATCCTTTCCATAATGTATTGGATGCCTTTTCACTATGTACAGGTTGGTTTTGTTATCATGAAAAATGATTCAAGTTCTCATTTCTGCATGTTTTCTTTAGTTCAGTTTACAAAATGGCAAAATATCAATACTGGGGTTCAATGATTACAAGACACACAGTAAAAATGACCATAATCCTGCAAATGAGCAAAACAAAGTTAAACAAAACTATACCCAATTGCCAAAGGGATTTAAATGTTCATTTAATCTGAGAAAAAAAATCAAAGTCATGTTAACGAATGGAAATCTCGGGGAAAAAATGTTTTTGCCTTATGCAACAAATTGGCTTGTAATCAGAACATTCAGGTGTGGTCATGGTAGAGCTAATTTGTTTCCCAAAGCCTAATTTGGTACACATGGAAATAAACACATTGGAATGCTTCTTAAATGCTGTCTGTCCCTCTTCTTCTTCGAGGATATGTAGTTTTGCTTTTCTTCCAAAATTTACTTGTTGCTTGTTCAATTCTAGCTTCAACAGTAGAGCTTAACCCTTCAGCAGGGTCAAGCTCTTTCAAATATGATACATTCCTTTGATCTTCCATGAATTTGAAAGGTAACAACAGTAGTATCTGTAATCAAATAGTTCTGACATGTGTATCAGTTGTTTGGAGAAATGACCTTTAAAGCCCAGTGACTGGATAAATGGCATGTGATGCAATCCTGACCAACGAACGAGGTTAATTTCCCTTCAGCTAAGTGTGCAGCTTGCTTAAACTTTGCATTGTTTATAACATCAATAGTACACTAAGTTTACGTGCTTGTTTTCAATTGCACAGCTTTGCGTCAAACTGGCCAGTGTCTTAGCAGATATTACAGCTTAAAGAACAGATGATATGTAAACTAACTTGGGCTGTAATTATCACAGATATATGCTTGCCTGCCCACATTTCTTAACATGCATTGAAAGGCTCGATGAGCTGAAAAAGCCAAAAAACAGGAGCAGGCCATTGTCATTCATGCAGGAAAAATGACAAGGATCAATAGCATGACAAGAAAGCCCTCTCTACACAAACATTTCTTCCAGACTCTGGTTTAAAAGCCAGCTTCTAATACATGATTGTTGAGGCCAGGGTGCATGAAAGACAGCTGCATTAAGATAGTTGATGCATTCAGATGGAAAAAATGGTCTAAAATTGTTCAGAAAGGTAGACAGCATTTACTTTGAGCATTTAATTCTTTAAGAAGTCAGGCTCCATAACAAGAACACAGAAGACATGATAATGTTGGTAAGCTGATAATTTCATGCCATAGCAGATATCAGAGCTTATTTCATGATGCCAGTACTGCAGGTACACAAACAGATAGTATCAAAGGTACATCCTTGTGACTGGATATTTGGGCAATCTCTGTATACGAAGACAAAGACCCGAAAATCTCATTTCACCCATAGTAAAAGATAATTTTAATCTTTTTTCGCCCCCAGAATGAATTTAGGTTTCTTTATTGCGATGCTAAAAATTTGTTCTCTTTACTATGAAAGTCCTTACAGAGACACTTATTTTGGTAAAGGACAGAAAGAAGGTATAATGCATATTCAGAAACTGCTTGTGCATCTCTGAAAGGCGTCTCCAATCTCCTTTCTTGCAGCTCTGGAGCCTCCAGGCTTAATTAGCTTAATTATTATTATACTCTTCCTCATAATTCCTTTAAAAAGACTGTATATGTTTAGGATGCAGTGTCTTAGGGATGAGGACAGTGTTCTGTCTTTGTTGATGCTTAGCACAATGGGGTACTGATTACTTATTAATAGCATAATACAAACCACCATGATAATTACAACAACATCACAATAACAAGAAAAAGACGTATAAAACACTAGAAGAAATATTAGCCCTGGAGGCACATATGTGAACTCCAAAGACTTCACATACCACACTGTCTTCAAACTGCTGATTACAATGTTAATGCAGTTATAGTAGAAAATCAAATACACTTACTAGCTGTAGTCCATGGTTTTAATAAAAAATGAGTCACAACCAGGCTGAGAATACATTATCTAACAGCCCACGGTACACAGCGGGAGATGTGAGTACTGCCGTACGCGCCACTTCGGCTCCACGGTCTGCTGGATCAGCAAACGTTTACAAATCAGTTGTAGCGCGGCTGCCAGGCGAAGTCTAGGACGAGACTCAGACTTATGTCTTTGGATGCAGAACCAGATGCTTTCTCTCCTGGGCTGCCAAATGCTCTCACTTTAACCTCAAATACATGAGCACAGCTCATGGACAGGGAACACGAGCCACCTCCAGTCTCCTGAGCTGGTTACGCGGGTTAGCACTCAGTCATCCTTCCTCTTGCTGCTGCTGCCAGCGGTGCCACGTGAAGCCACGGCTTAAGCCAGCATCAGCGAGTAGAGATGGGGAAGCGGCAAATGGGAGTAATTAAGAGTCCTGCCTCCTAACCTGACTTCAGCTCCTAACAGCAGGCGTTTTGTAACAGAAAGAGAAAAGGCACAGCTGAATTTCGATGTAGTCATAAAACCGAATGTTTGTGTTAAGTACAGATGCTTGGAAAGAGAGAAAAATGAAAATACAAAAATTTACTCTGGCTGGGACCAAAATACACAATCATCTTCCCGTTAATTCGACTGATGTTTTGTTGTGTGTGTCCTCAGATAACATCAGCTGCGTATTTTTATGCTTCGTAAAGAAATTACAAGTTAGTTCAAACAATCTGCTCAGTAAAAATAGCAAGGCTATCCTATCTGTAGCAAGAACTGCCTGTGTTTGCAGGGAAATCCCACTGAATTTTGGGTGTCTGAATCTTATTCCAGATATCTCAGAAATACATGAATTTCTAAAATGTTTTGTGGCAGGATGAGCCTCACTGCTCTGCATCTTCAGGAAAGCTCGCAGCAGGGTTACCGCCAGGTTAATGAAAAAGCACACAGTGTGCACAGAGGTTGATAAACAAGCTAACATCTGCCAGCACATTTCTGAGCACTTCTTGCACTTGTTTGCCTGCAGATCCTTTCACGTCCCTGCTTTGCGGGTGCAACTACGCAAGTGTAGATATGCTATAGGATGAATGCTAAGGGGGTGTGCGTACCACTGTGTGTTTATAAACATTATGCAACCTCAGAGCCAGGTAAGCAGACTCTGCTGTCCTAGCCGAGCACTGGGAGAAGCCCAGCAAGCGGGTTTCTCACCCCCGAAGCCGTTTTTCCGGTGTGCCTGCGTGCATGCTCGCCCGAGCGATGCCCGTGTGCACGCGCACGCAGGCTCGCACGCACCAGCACGCTTCGGCCTCTGAGCCAAAAGCCCGAGAACGGGGCTATTCCTGGGTAAAAACAGACACTGCTAACGCTCCCGCCGGTTCTGAGAGCAGCCCAGCGTGGCGGGGAGGGGGGTCGGAGCGGCCTCGGGAATTCACAGTTCTTTGGAAGAGCTGGGCAGAGGTTTATGCGACCAGAAGCAACTTCGGCTTTAGAAGAGGTGTGTGATGTGCGGAGCTGGCACCGGCGGGGGCCCTGGCGAAGCGGCCTGGGGGAGGGGAGCCAGCCTGCTTCTCAAGAATACATCAAGCCCTTGAGGAAGCAGAGTGTGCCATGTTTGAAGATGCAAAGATAATCGCAGTGCTGGGAACCGTCTTGTGTAGCGGAGGAAGCCAAACAACAAGAGGAAAGCAGCATATGCTCCTGATTTCGCACAGGAAGCTAGCAGCACCTCCTGCCAAAGTGAGATAAGAAAACTCCCATGGCCTATTCTGGACAAGGCCATGGTTATCAGCCTTAGCTTCGCACTGTCCTCCCTCTGCTCTGCAGCCCGCTCCCTTTCCTAATGAGTTTCAGAGCCCTCACCTCTATTAGCATACAGCATGCCAAGCACAATAGCGTGGTGTATTTATAACCATCGACAGGGAAAAGTTTCCAGGATAAGAGTGTACTTCATGTCATCTTGATGTATTTCACTGAAATCAGACTACAAACCAGCTCCAAACTAAAGTCCTGCCTGTGAAACTACTGATCTCAGAAGAAAAGTGGTTTTGTTGTCACCTCAGTGATTTATAGTGGAGTGTAGGAGCTCAGGTAAAGGATTTGCCTACTTATTTGCAGGGCAGATTTGACTCTCTGCGTGATAGACAGTCCTAAACGAAAGCCCTAGACCCAGCTTATGTTCAGACACATCTTCTTCCCCATCCTGGAGACAGTTCTGCAATCTGAAGTTTAAGTAGTACAAATACCAGCAAAGAGCCTCGATCCCCATATTGGAAAAATACTCATCTTCTGTCTTCTCATCTTCTCATGCCCTCCCTCCCAAACCCTCTTGTGTGATGCCAGAGGCCATGGCAATGTTTCCCTCCTGTAACATCCCATTCAACTCTCTAAGCATTCCTCCTGGCAAAGCCACTGGCGGCCTCAATCACACTCTTGTTTACTGAGGTAGTATTTGGATATTACACCAGTAGCGGGAGCAAGAGGAAGCCGTCCTGTCACGGATGGTGACCATTTTTGAGAGTCATTAACAGCAGGCATAATATTTTTCTCAGCATCTACCATTTTTTTAGGGCAGCAATCAATTCCTAGCAGCATCGTGGCAATGTTATTACAAATTCAAGTTAGGCTGACTCACGTCTTTCAAGAGGCGGTGGTGACAACACTAACTTTAAGACAGGAACTCTGGAAATTCCTGGAATTGTAAAGAATGTATAGGAACTGTCTTCCCCTTGGAAGTTATAAAAAAAATCTGAATGACCTGGGCGTCCAGCGCCGTGCGATTGGTAGTGCAGGGCTGGTGTAGCCACGTGTCCTGGGGAATATTGAGTTGATTTGAGGCAGGAAACAGAAGGGGAAAATAGTAGCAGGGAGCATGCACAGGTTGTGAAATGTGCTTAATGGGGCTGGAGGGGGAGAACGTGTGCTGGCCCCCTGCCAGTGTGCTCCACCAGCTTTGGCTGTAACACTATAATGCGGTTGTCCATTAAGGAGCTATGGTCCATGCGTTCCCACTCTAGGTCAAAAATAATCAGTTAGAGGTCGAAATGCTGGCCCCACCGCATTCGGTGGCAAAGCTGCAGCCAGCTGGGAGTTTATCCCAAGCACCTGCCCCAATACATACTCACACAGCTGGGCTAGGAGGAAATCTTCTACAAATAGTAGGAGCTGGATACAGTTTACATCATATATTGTAGTTTATTCATTTATATTTATTTAGGAGCTTAGCAAGGAATACCAAACAAGCAATCCTGGTGAGAGCGGTGCAGGTTCCTCCTCTGTGTGTCTCATTCTTAGCACTTCGCCTCTCTGCTCTCACTGTCACTGGTCCCTACTGCTGCCCACTGTAGTGTCAACACTTGCCCATCAAGAACAGATGGGACATCACCAGCCCATGACACTTCAGACATGCTTGTGACTCCCAGAGAGCAGCAACTCTCCATCGCCACTCCTCAACCTCTGTCTCCAGAGTGGGAGCAACCTGCGGCCAAGGATGCTGTAGGCTATGCTGAGAAGTTATTCACTGCCGAGCTGCAGGGTGGCTGGAGGATTTCTCAGCAGCCTCAATGCATTAGGTTGGGTTGGGGCCCTGGTGCACCGCATGGTTTCCAGAGTGGGGTCTGAGTTCTTTTCTGTTTTGTGGGATGCTCTGTGTCCCCATTGAGAGGAATACTTGGAGGGGAAGCACATTCTTTAGGGGAGATCCTCAGTGTCCTGAATGCCTCACCCTGCTGGTGAGCATCTTTGAGAACAGTAGGGTATATGGCATTCATGGTCTTGTTGCATATCACCATGGCTCTATGGAAAAAGAAAGCGTTTGACAGCTGCACACTGCCTTTCCTGCTATTATCTACATGCAACCAGATAAATGGATAGTGTTTTCCTCTCACAGTCATCTTTTCCAAACATTATGGCTTGCCCCAAACTACTCCAGCATGCTACCACAGAAAGCTGATTGATCCAAACTATTTCAAAAGCAGCAGTAAAATCAACAGCAGTCTAATCTAGCTCACCTTTCAACCCTTCATCAGCCCACGATCGCTTTTTAACAGGAAAAAAAATCAATTCTACACTGGCACATCCGAGCACCCTGCAACACCAGCTATTCATAACAAAAAATGCAAGTGATTGAGGGTCACTGAACAACACATCTTGCTTCCAACTTTTTTGCCACTACTCAGGAACCCTGGGCATTAGGGAACATAACAGCATCTGAAAGTAATTTTTGAGGTGTTTGCACATCCTGACGTGACCTAAAAATTTCTCACCTTGAGTTTCTTATCAGATAATTATATTTTGTTTCTTGACCCTCAATTTCCTGCTTCATACTGCTTAGCATTCTTTACGGACACAGAATACCACCATATTTCAGCCAAACCTTCCTTCCTTCCTTCTTGTCCGCCTCCTTTCCCTCCTTCGCTAGACTTTAATGACTCTCATCTCCCATGCAGTCACTGTGACTCAGCCTCCACTTTCTCTCTCCTAGAACATCAACCATGTCCTCCACGTAGAAGCTGAATGTTGGCTAGAACTACAGAATTATCGCTCAAAGCCTGAGGTTTTCACAAGTACCTAGAACTTCTTGCTGTGAAAAAGTGTTTGATTTTAATAGTCTGTGCTGTGCTGAAAGAAAGAGGTGTTTTGTGATTTGGTTGAGCAGTCAGAAACCTAAAGGGAAAGACCATGAAACCTCTACATGTAATATCCACTCTTACTCTCTGTCTCTTCTATTTCCACATGAGTTCCCTGTACACGAAGTCCAAGATATTGTTCAGACCCTTCCAGCATAAGTTATATTTCACACACAAGTCACTCCTAACAGCTCATTCGACTTCTAGGCATAACCTCACATCTGTAACCTTCCAAGATTCAGGTATTCCTAACGCTTTCCTTCTCATAATACTGAAATTCCCTTCCTTTTCTTTGCTGTCCTGACTGGGTCCTCTTGGCTCTAGAAAGGAGTGACTCTACTACTCTGTTTACACAGTCCTTAATACTCCCTGTCCTGCTGACAAGCTGGAAGCACAACTGACACCCTTTCTGTTTCCCAGTGATCACTGGAGGAGATGAAAGAGCTATTGCTGCACTGAGGTTGTGCTTTTCAAGATGGTTTGTTTTCAGCTTCACTGCAAGTAGGGGTCTCAGAGCAACTCTGGGCTGACTGGAGCAAGGGACTGGAAGTGCAGGCAGAAAACAAAGAAGGGATGAGAAAGAATGGAGGGAAACATTTTTAAGGAGAGAGGGGAGTTAATTAGAGGGAAAACAGGAAGAGAAAATACTGGCAGATGTGGATATAAGACCAAGGATGCATCTACCCCACATCCTGTCTCAACAATGACCATAAGCAGATGGTTGGGGATGAGTAAGAGCAGGACTAACTTCTGATACTTCCTCCTAATACTCCCCCAGTCACTAATTATTATCAGTTCAAGAGCTTCCCGCAATGGAGGCCGTTTCTACACTTCAGTGGATTTCTCTGCCAAGACTTCATGCAGGCTTTTTAAACGTCCCCAAATCCTCTGGCAAGGCATTTCACAGATCTGCTACCCACTCCATGAAGAGCCATCTACTTTTTCTGTTCTGAACTGCACTCATCCTGGCTTCTTTTAATGACCCCTACTTCTTGAACTGGAAAAGACATACACAACCGATCCTCAGACATTTGTGTCCTTCACAAGTCTGTAGAACTCTACCATGTAAGCCCCCCAAGTCACCTCTTTTTTAGTCTGCAGAGCCTTGACCTGCCTCCTCACTCATTCCTCACACACATTCCTCTCATTCCCTGAAATTCCTTTGATCCTTTTTGTTGCCCCTCCTAGTGTGCCTCCCAGTTTGGCTGCATCCTTTGAGATGAAAGGATCAGAAATGCTCATAGTACAAAAGATGTTGGCGATTTATGGATTTATGTGGAATTACCATGGTGTTCTCTATTTCATTCTTTGTTTCTTTCCTGGTAATTCCTAACATTTGATCTGCTTTTTGAGCTGCTCATGCTTGTGATCACTGTCACAAACCTGTGTATCACAATGCTCAGATCTCTCTTTGTGGTAGCAATGATCAGCTAACAGCCTTTTTACATGCACACCCTTTTTATACTTGCATTTTACATGTGAAAGTCAGATTGTTTTTTTCCTACGTACATCACGCACATCTATCTTCAGTGAATTTTATCTGGCACTTTATCATTCAGATACCCAAATCCATATAGTTCTGCATTTCTTCACAATCAGCCCTCATCCTTACACATCTGAATAACTCAGTATCATCAGCAAACTCTGTCACCTCCTTACCACCTTTTCCAGGTTATTTCTGAACATGTTGACAAGTACAGACCCCAGCACCAGCTCCTGAAAAACTTCACTGGTCGCCTCCCTGCGTTGCAAGAACTGGCTGTTCCTTCCTAACCTCTGTTGTCTATTTTTTAACTGAACATTTTTTTATGAGCATGATCTTACCTCATATGCCATGTCTGTTCAAAGCCTTCTGCAAAGGCTTTTTGAAAGGCGTACACGTAAGAGGAAAAAGGATGCTAACTCAAGTTTGTATATTTTTGTAAAAGGTGTATTCGATCCAGTAACAGCACTCCATTCATAATCACTCCTAAGCACACACAGAGTTTGACCTGGTGCTTTCCTTTGGCCAAGAGCCCCTGCTAGCACGGGAGCAGGTTTCTGGCCACAAGCTGGGACATCCCACTGGCTCGGACACCGCCAGCGTGCGGGATCTCACTCACAACGTCCAGTCCCCACATACAGTCTGTCACACACTTTAGTTTCTATGGGCTGGGCCACAGTTAGTAAAAAGTCAAGCAATAACGTCCAACCACCCGCATGACCCTTATGAGTTCTTCCTTAAGACTGGGTGTCAGACTGTGCCTAGTAAAGCCGAGAGACCACCTGGTGAAGGCAACAAGAGGCAAAAAGAAACTCGGGAAAAAACAGGGAGCAGCAAGGGAAAAAAAGATAGGGTTAGAAGTATGATACTAAGCAGAGCACTCCTGACCATCTGGGTGTTACTGTAGTGCTTATGTTTTAGGTTTGATCAATGACCAATTAAAAAAATTACTTCAGCAACATAATGCATTTTGTTTTTAAACATTTTGGAAATAGACTTGGAAAACGTTGTTTTAAAGTGATTTGAAAAATAGCAATACCAAAATTTGAAAGCTTAAGCTTCTGGTTCAGCTAAGACCCATAGTGAAACCATTTACAGCTTGCAGAATAAATTCATCAGTGCATTCACTGGGTTACGCTGAGGACAGACTGAGGCAAACTGTACTCAGCATATAGCATGCATTTGTCAAGCTTATTTATCCATATGTATATGCCAGGTCTGATTCAAATGGCATTTGTGAGTAAAATATCAAAAAATATTTTAAAAATTCAAAAATACTGACTGAGGGCAAGGATACAGTCCTACTGGATACTGTTTTCAGAGGACTGGCTTTTGGCTTGGTGGAAGCACAGAATGAGGTGCACATTGCTTGTTCAGGCTGAAGCAGATCAGAGGCTGTTTCACTTCTCTCTTTCTTTTGGCTACAAGTTCTCTGTAAGTCCATGCTGCCACGATGTAGATTTATGTCTGTTCCTCTGCATTTTTTTAAAGGTATGTGAAGAACACAGGGTCTGATTTTTGTCTGCGTATATCTATTTCTCCAACCATTGCAATATATGGGAATAGCTAGCATATTTTTTCATGTACCCATTTTAAGTACCTTGACATTACTAGGCCACTCTAAGAGGATTTTCTTGTAATAGAGAGTGGAAGGCACAAAGGCCACCAGCCAGATTCTCAGCCAGTGTGAATTTAGAGCTGAGGATCTGGCCACATGTCAAATTAAACAAAAGCATTTTTGAACTACCTGTTTATTAATGGCATCTGACCTACTTTTACCAGCTCTAAGGACTCAGACTTCCCCTTCCTGAAAATAGAAGGTGGCATGGGGAACAAAAACAGTCACTGTGGACAAACTAATGGGCATCATTGTTTGCAGACATCCAACAATTAAATTTGGGTGGTTCAGTACATTTCTAATTAAGTACAATTAACATTTGTTCTTTACTTGTTCATCTTACATACCTCACTGATGTTCCAAATCTAGTTTCCCCTGATAATCTATCCGAGCGCATCCTAATGATTCTGCCTTTCAATCCCTTATTAATACACTGACATAAATAATGCAGAAATGCAATTAGACTGCTATGCACACATGGCCTGCCTCCTCTTTCACTGAAGCTGGTGGGAGTCTGGCTATGCACTTTCATTACCGAATTTTTAAGCTTTCTATATCTCTGCGGAAGTTTCCAGGAAAACCTCTAGTTTGTGCCTTGCTGAGATCCATGACACACTCCTCTTCCTCCCTGTGCAGCGCTGGAGAGCTATTTCTGTGGAAAATTATTCACGCAACCCTACCTTCACACTGCAGACAAGCCTCGAAGGGAGGTAATATTCCCTTCTCATTACTCTGAGTGAAACCAGTAGCGATTCCACTGAGGAGCGTGGACCCACATTGGAGCATCACAAATGTCACAGTTTCCTGAGACTGGCTCTTTGGCAGCAGTACCAGCTTAGGCACTGCTGCACAGCCCCTGCTGCCCACTTCTGTCCTCAACTTCAGGTATTCAGCCCCTTCAATCCCAATGCCACCGTTCAGGTGGTTTTACCACCAAGAAGAGTTCTTATGCTGATACTATAGTCAAGGGGGCAGAGAATCAGGTACCAGTTTTTCCAATGACTCAGTAGGCATCTCCACAACACCGTCATGTTTCCCTCTCCCTCATGCACACACACACACGAAGAAAAAAACAAAAGCCAAAAAACCACACAATAATGTGACAGCAGGGTTGTAAAATAATAATCTGATATTCGGTTTGAGGCCAAACAAAACTGATAGCTCAAGGAGAGAGGAAGGCAGCAAGGTAGTGGGAGAGACGGGACACCCAAGGCAAAGCTTCAATGTTGCGCCTGCAGTTTCTGAAGGACCAACTGGTCAAACTCTGGGCAGAGCATGATGAAGATCTCTCTTGAACTGCCCATATGCAAGTGCCCAGAGAGAGAAACTGCCCCCAAATGACACTGCACAACTGCCGAGGAAGCCAGTGCTTCCACTGAGCAATATCAGTATCCCATGTGCCTTTCTTGGCAGTCTCTGCCAGACCAGTTTAAGATAAACACAAATCTGCTAAGAGATTCAGGTCAAGAACCATTAACATCAAGCAGCACGTTCCTGGCGTGCAGACGCTCATTCTGCAGCTTGAGAGCTGACGAGTTTTAGGTGGAGCCAGGTCAGCTTGCTCCAGAGACCCTCAACAAGCCCTGCCGCTGGCCACCCCTCTGCCAACAACCCAACCTGAGCAAAAACGGGGCCAGAAAGAACAGCTCCAGGGTGGTAGGAAAGAGGCCAAGGAGGCTGATGGGCACAGTGGGCCAAGTGCCCCACAGGCTGTCTTCTGCTATGTCTGCTGAGCAACCGGGAGTTGCCCAGCCTGGGAATGTATGTGTCTGCTACAGAGCAGCAGAGTAAGCTGGAGTAAGGTAGCACTGGAAGAGAAGTTTCTAGGTCATTTAAGAAAGACCAGTCTTTAAATTTTTGAATTGCATTTTATTTTAACTCTCACTGCATCTTCTACTGTCTTTTGCCTGCCATCTCTGAATTTACGAGCTCTGCATAAGCTTTACAAAACCCCAAAACACTACTTTTTGCCCCAGACAGTTTTTCTTGACTCTTCTATGTTTCCTTGTTGGGGTGAACATCGGAACAGAATCTTTCCACCTATGCATCTAGCTAGCTAGCTAGCTATGAAAAGGTTATTTAATTGCAATTTGCTTTGTTTAAGCAAAGTCATTCTAACAGAAAAAAAAGAATAAGGAATTTTAATGACATTGGTCTCTCCACATTTCAAAAAGTCAAATTTGTTGAGCAATTTTAGAGTAAGTTTTGGTTTTTTTGGTTTGGTTTGGTTTTTTTTTTTTCAGGAAACTATGGAAACAGTTTAATTTGGCTGCCCTCCCCACCTGTCACTGGTCTGGTCGGTGTAGAGAGAAGAGTTACGCAAATTGATCTATTAATCACAAAGCATTGAAATATATCTGCATTTTATTTAAAAGTAATGGAATCACTGAGGTATTTTTAGATTTTTGAAAAAGAAATTCTGTCTGGAACAGAAATTGAAAGAAGCAGCCAGATAACCTAATGGTTTCTATTAAGGAGCCCACAGGCAACAGTCCTTCAAAAATAAAACCATCTAATTTATGCACTATGTGTCATTCCCCAGCTTGCAGTGACAGTACTCAAGTGATGTAAAGTTAAGCACATGTATAAATCTTGAAGCGAACACATCTGTGCACTGCAAGGTCTTTGCAGCAACGGCATCTTTTTACTTGGAGTGTGCACTCTGTCCTGTGGCACGGGACTCAGAAACTTGATGAGAATCCCTACTGCCATACACTGAGTAACGGTAACCTGTAGGGGTTTATCAGCTTAAGGTACAAGGCACATCTGTGCACAGAAACAGGCACTACTGGAGCACAAACAGAGTAATTTTTGAGGGTTGGACTAGATGACCCACAGAGGTCCCTTCCAACCCCTACCATTCTGTGATTCTGTGATTTTGTAATATTTTAGCCTTGGAAACCTAACACTGGGCAGGTAAATCCAAAGAAATCCTGTGATGGCAGAATAAGATACATTTTCTATCTATCTGCTGCAGAAGGTGCACACACCTTAGACCTGTTGTTTAGGCAAACCTCACCTTGCAGAAAGAGGAAAGTATAGTGAAATAGGTGGGATTAAAGGGTTCCCCCGTTCTTCAGAGAGAACACCTGAACTGGGACAGACATCAGCCTGAGCAAGGTGTGGCAGCTGCCGAGGTAGTCCACTCTGCTCCCTTCCTGGAGCAGGAGACAAAATGTAATTATTCAGGTATTTCTGCCTTTGTGAGATAGTTAGTCATCACCATATTATTCAGAAGGAGTCATTCCACTCCTCTTAGGCAACACATTGAAAATGGCATTCTCCAGACTACTTCTTCAATGAGCATTTAGAGGAGAAGGAAGGGGAGGGGGTTAAAGAGAATTCTCACAGAACAATTATGAAGGCAATTTGGAAGCAAGTCTGGAAACAACCTTGTAACAGAGCCAACAGCTGATTCAAACTGTTACATTCCTCCTTTGATCACTTGCTCAAACTCACTTCTAATTAGCAATTGAGTCTACAGTTTAGCACATTATTAAACACCTGCTTGCAGACAGTAATTTCTGTTTCTGATGACACGCTCTCCTGTGTTGTAGTGCGGATCTGCGCTTGTTAACAGGAGGAAATATTTTACAATGGATGACCACCTCCTCACCACTCCCAAAGAAGAACCAACTGTTTTATCAGTGCCACATCGTGATTTCAGTCCAGAGCATGCATAGAGGTATGAGCACTTCCAAGCAATGAAAAGATTCAAAATATTCATGCACCCTTTCACGGGGTTTCTCTACTTAAAAAACCTTGCAATTTCTTTTCTTTTACACCTTGCAGCTATGAGCAAAAGTAAATTAATACTCAGAACTTTGTGACTTGTGCTTCAGAGGTAACATAACAGATAGAGGAAATGCAGCCCTCACCTGTAGAGGAAATGCAGCCCTCACCTGTCCTCGAAATGGAGAATTTCAGGTTATACCTATTCCAGCAAAAGGAGAGATTTCTAGTGCCACCTCTTGGTGAAAAGGGCACAAAAAGCCATCCATTCGCATAATCCCAAAGCAAGGTGTAATTGGAAAAAATGTATGTGCTGACCACTTTCTCACTGATCACAAGTGTTTACAAGCACTCTTAATTTGAAATAAGATATTTGTCCTATTTAATTCAATGAGGTGCCTTGTACCCCTGCAGTTAATCCTGTGCTTAATTGTTCGGCTGGATTGGCACTAACGCCCAATTCTAAGAAAGTGTTAAAGAGGTTAAATCCTATGTAAAATTACTAACTTCAACTGAAACTGAAAAAAATGCTGGTTCCTAAACTTTTTTTTGGTTTTTAAATGTCTTTGTTGTGCTGTGATCTAAATACCTTGCATGTTAGAACGTTCCAATAGCAGCTTAATGCTAACTAAGCCAGCCAGCAGTGCGCCCTTGTTGCTAAGCAGGCCAGTGGTATCCTGGGGTGCATTAAGAAGAGTGTGGCCAGCAGGACGAGGGAGGTTCTCCTGTCCCTCTGTTCTGCCCTAGTGAGGCCCATCTGGAGTGCTGCGTCCAGTGCTGGGCTCCCCAGTTCAAGAAAGATGAGGAACTACTGGAGAGAGTCCAGAGGAGGGCTACAAAGATGACGAGGGGACTGGAGCATCTCTCCTACAAGGAAAGGCTGAAGGAACTGGTCTTGTTCAGCCTGAAGAAGAGAAAGCTGAGAGGGGACCTTATAAATGTCTACAAATATCTTAAGGGTGGGTGTCAAAAGGATGGGGCCAGACTCTTTTCAGTAGTGCCCAGCGACAGGTCAAGGGGCAACGGGCACAAACTGAAGCACAGGAAGTTCCATCTGAACATGAGGAAGAACTTCTTCACTCTGAGGGTGTCAGAGCACTGGAACAGGCTGCCCAGGGAGGCTGTGGAGTCTCCTTCTCTGGAGATACTCAAAACCCGCCTGGACGCAGTCCTGTGCAGCCTGCTGTAGGTGACCATGCTTCGGCAGGAGGGCTGGACTAGATGATCCCCAGAGGTCCCTTCCAACCATTACCATTCAGTGATTCTGACCTTTGTGGAGATTGAGTGTTAATCATGAAGACTGTGTCAAATGTCATGATTTGGGAAGAGCTTTGGATAAATGAGTCAACACACAAACTTGTAATCATAAGAAACAGAGTTCAAAAGAAAGCTTAAATATAAGAGAGGTATTCAAGACCCGCCTGGACAAGGTCCTGTGCACCTTGCTGTAGGTGACCCTGCTTCGGCAGGAGGGTTGGACTAGATGACCCACAGAGGTCCCTTCCAACCCCTACTATTCTGTGATTCTGTGATTCTGTGATTAGTTAAGTGCCACATCAGCATCAAGTAAGCTTGTATGGTGCCATTTATATTTTACCCCGTTGAAATATCATCTGGAGAATGCTGGACACAT